>Ga0070711_100002365_pt1 | contig 10724 bp, 9 predicted proteins | sample LARL53metaG_FD_65452 | JGI IMG/M metagenome (GOLD analysis project Ga0070711, IMG submission 65452) | Corn, switchgrass and miscanthus rhizosphere microbial communities from Kellogg Biological Station, Michigan, USA - LAR L5-3 metaG | ecosystem: Host-associated > Plants > Roots > Rhizosphere ... | reverse complement strand
CTTGGATATGGCAAGAATCGAAAACCAGTCTCTAAATCTAGAGAAAGAAAGATTTGATTTAATCCAAAAAATACAGAATGTGATTAATGATTTTGGGAATGAGTTATCGAATGAGAAAATGCAGATTGTGTTCACACCGTCACAAAAAGAACCAATCTTCGTTAACGCAGACAAAGTTAGAATATTTGAGGTTATCTCAAATCTATTAAGTAATGCTGTTAAATTCACCAAGGAAGGACGGATTACGATCAATGCAGAAAAGAAAGATACCCAAGCTCTTGTGAGTATCAAAGATACCGGCTCAGGAATACAACCAGAGCTTATGCCAAAGCTATTTTCAAAATATGTTACAAATTCACCTCTAGGGACAGAAGTAGGATTGTTTATTTCCAAAAGCATCATAGAAGCTCATGGTGGTAAAATATGGGCCGAGAATAATCAGGATGGCAAAGGTGCTACATTTACGTTGGGGCTGCCTCTGTAATGTCGATACAAAAACAAGGAGCAGAAGAACACAAAGTTGCAACTAAAGAAGAACTTAGGAAGCAATATCGTGCGATAGCGAGAATTCTAATCATAGACGACGAATCCGATATTACTTTAGCCTTTAGAAAAGCTCTAAGGGATAAGGGATTCGAACAGGTTGAGACAGTTAACGATCCTGTATTCGCTTTGAAAAACTTCAAGGCAGGTTCGTATGATCTGCTAATTATAGACATTGTAATGCCAGAAATGGATGGATTCGAGCTTTACGAAGAAATCAGAAAAATAGACAGCAAAGTTAAGGTTTGTTTTATCACAGCATTTGAAGTAAATTATCAAGCTCTGAGAGCAGTATTTCCTTCTGCCACTACCACAGATGATATTGGATGCTTCATCCGAAAACCAGTTGATGTAGACAACTTGATAAAGCATATTGAAGCAGAATTAATCTAGATTATCTATTAGAATCTGTTACGGTCTCGCTATCTAAATAACGCTCTTGGGTTCGTACAGTAATTCAACTAACTCAAGGGATATCCGAATAGACTCATCTGGTGATAACGTAGTCGGTGGAAACGGAAACTAGACTTATCAGACAGACAGAACTTATCAAAAGACAAAACTTGTCAGACAGTCAGACAGATCCGACCTCGCATCTCTCGCAAAAAAAAAAGCACCACTGCAGATGAAATCTATAACGAATTATTCTATTCCGACATCTGATCGAAAAGACAAGATCCTGTTAAGGCTATATGATCCTAGTGTAAAGCAAAAACCATCTCCTGTTCTGATATTTGTTCATGGAGGAGGATGGATAGTTGGTAGTGTTAGATAGAAGGAAAATCACGCCAAAAACACACACAACCTTGCAGTCGTCATCTGGAACAACAGATGCTGAAACTGAAACAATAGTATTGGCTAGATGGATTGATAGATTCGTTGCTTGGCTGATAGATGTTATAATTGTCTCGATAGGACTTGGTCTACTTTTTGCTGCAATATCCATACCATTTTGGATTGCATTTCCACAATGGTTTGAAAGCACCAGCATGAATGCGGCTTCTAGGAGTTCAGGTCCCCAGTGGCCCGTCTATATTATATCAAGTCTTGTATTCATGGCATACTGGACCTACTTTGAATCAACCACCGGTCAATCTATAGGTAAGAAGCTATTGCATTTAAAGACGACAGATTTATCTGGTAAAAGAATTAATGTAAAAACGGCTGTACTAGAAAGTTTCGGTAAAGCATTCTTACTTCCTTTAGATGTGATCTTAGGATGGATATTTACTAACAACAAACGACAGAGAATATTTAACAGAGCAAGCGATACAATCGTAATCAAACTTAAAGAAGGCAATGTTGCGACAAATAATCTAACTTATACAAAGGATTAGCTTGCCTTGACAGCTGTTCAATCATTTCTAATATCTCATCTTCAAGCTCTGACACAAAACCATTGCTATAATAAAGCTAAATATCAAGGAAAGATCATAGAATGCTGGATTAAACTTTGACAACGAAAGCCTGGGATCTCTCTACATAATCATTTCTTTCTGGCATCTCTTCAAATATCTGTACATTAAACGACGCTGACACTCAATGTTACACAACTGCCATTCAGCATGGCCGTATATAAAATAAAATAAAATAAAAAACGATTCTAAAAGGTAAGATCAAATAAATATTTCATACTTTGTCTACGTACCTAAAAATTTATCCAATACCGGATAATGAGAACTTAAATATTATTGTATTAATTAGAAGTTTGTGCTTAAACTTGCATTATCTCGAAATAATGCTATATTATTAATTGTTATCATAGTTATTGCGACATCACTCTCAATTTTGACCTATCAGTATTTTGCAGTTACTTCTAATCAAATTGTTCAGATCGCTTCAGAAGATATAAGGTCAAATGCCAGAACTGAAGCGAATGATATCTCTCATTCATTAGAAAATGAAATGAAAGCTGTCTCCAGTAATTTGTATATTCTTGCCCATGCTCCATCGGTACTATCTCATGAATCTGAAAGGGCACGAAGTAGTATCAATGCTGCAGAAGATTCCACTAATTACTTAACAGACTTCCATATGTGGCTTGACCAAAACGGGAAAATAGTATGGATTAGCAATATTAACCAAACTACTTATCAAAAATACAAGGGATTCGACCTAAGCTATAGACCATATTTTACTGTCACAAGAAATACGCATAGTCCGTATTACAGCAGTACAATAGAATCAAATGACAACATACCTAGATTATATATATCATATCCCTTGATCAATACTACCAAAACTATCAGTAATACTAATGGTACAACAGCAGCCGAAACATTCAATGGTGTCATGGTTGCCGGAATCAAGACGAATACTATGGGCAATTTTTTGAAGAATCAATTGCTTCCACAATCTAAAAGTGGCATGGGACTACTCGACAAGAGGGGGATTATTCTTTATAGTGATAACTCTTCATTTATGGGCAAATATATTCTTGGAAATGAATTTCAACACATAGTATCGGGTATAATCTCACCGAATTCAAAGAGTTTGTTAAATGACCTTTTGAAAAGGTCATTATTAGGGAGTAGTGGTTCAGGAGATATCCTTGGACAAGGTGGATTATATACAATAGCTTATCAACCTATCAAGATTGATGGTAATTATTTTTTGACATCGTATATTTTAGCACCCCATAACCTAGCAAGTAATGTTGGTAGTTTAGTTAATCAACAGAAGAACTTTAGTATATTAATAATGACCATAATTGCATTCGTAGCATTTGCAGTTGCATTTTTCGTTCTCTCATGGAATAAAAGATTGAAGATAATTATAAACTCAAGAACAGAAGAATTGAGGAGATCAAATGACTCGCTTACTGATTCAAATAAGCAGCTTGCGATAGTCAATGAAGAATTAAAGAATCATGGTAAGCTGCAAAAAGAGTTTATCAATATTGCTGCCCATGAATTACGTACTCCAATACAACCAATACTTAGCTTAACAGAAGTCTTGAGATCTAAAATAAAAGATACCGAACAACTTGCAATGCTAGATGCTGCTATCAGAAACGCAAAGAGGTTACGACGACTTACTGAAAATATTTTGGATATCACTAAAATTGAAGGCAGGTCGTTGCAGCTAGAAAAAGAACAATTCAATCTATATGACGTAATATTAAATGTTGTACAAGACTATAAAAGTCAGCAGATTGAAAATCCTTCTCTTGACATAAAAGTTTTGTCTGATGAACCTAACAAAGAGATTATTATTTATGCGGACAAAAGTAGAATAGCTCAAGTTATGTCCAATTTATTGAGCAATGCTATTAAATTTACTAAACAAGGAACGGTGTTAATAACGGTGGAAAAAAAGAAAGACAACAAAGAAGTGATTGTGACTATGAAAGATACAGGATTGGGTCTAGATCCAGAAATACTACCTAGACTATTTTCAAAATTTGCATCAAAATCATTTAAAGGAACTGGATTAGGATTGTTTATTTCTAAGAGTATCGTAGAAGCTCATGGTGGCAAAATGTGGGCTGAGAATAACAATGATGGAAAAGGGGCTACCTTTTACTTCAGCTTGCCTATAGGATCAATCAATCAATGAACAACAGCAAGGCCATTGGCGCTGGTCGAGATGGTCTTAGCCAATCACCAGTCAAATTTGGTGGTAACTTTAGACGTACTCTTCATATCATATACTCTTATTGCCCTTCGTATACGCTGCAACTGCTACGTGGTTGATATATTACTCTATAAACTTTAACATACGCCACTGTCTTGAATAGCAGTTTTTACAGTATTGCTTGTTACCATCCTTGCTGAGAAACCATTGTGGCCTTGTTGATATAGTACCATTCTTGCATTTTGATTTTCTGAGTGATGCAGTTTTGCCACAATTGTAACAAATGTCCTTATCACTAAACTTGGATAGGTGCTTGTTATAATTCTGGTGGCCCTTACAATTCCTATTTCCCCAACGTATTATTTATCCACCATAAATGATATTTACTTACTTAGGTCTTGAAACTAAAATTTCCCCCTTATTTTCTATATGCCCTTCTTGATCTGAACAATTCGATAATACAGCTATTAATTTATCGAATCTTGGGTCTATCGCAAGCCATCCATTTTCTAATAATAATTTGACGTGGGCTAACTGGCCTTATTATTAGCCTCGTCATAGAAGAAGACGTTGATCAAGCCTGTGGTATGAATTCATTGTTACCTTTACGAGAGGTCAATAGCAGCGATTCAAATGATGCTCCAATAACAACCCAACAAACTACTACTTCTGCAATAGAAGTACGTAATGTCTGTGCAAAGACATTAGATATTACTATTGGATTTAAGGAAACAGGGCCTTGGAGGATAAATAATACAAATCCAATCACGGAAGCAATTCCAACCACAGCCCGGAATCTTCAATTAACCGATTGAAAACCTAATTGTTTGGGAGATATAAAACCTGAAGAAATATGATAGTAGCGAAGCAACCAGATTGCGAGAACTGTTCCTATAACGTTCCTATAACCATATTTGCAATAACTACATATTCAAATCTACCAAGTACATCGATTCTTTGTGGAATGTGAATTCTGCCTTCTAGTAAATATGTCACTACAGACCAAACAGTATAAACATACAATGAAATTAAGATAGGTTTTGCTTTCCCTCGATGTGCTGTAGGTTTGTCATATTATCCTCTTAAAAGTTCAGAGAATCATATTTCATCGTCACATCCGCCATCACAAAAATTGTACATTCAGTCACTTTCACAGGCATCAATCGCATTACGGAGGTCGACATATGGCTGCTTCTCTGTCTACCGAGCAAGATTTTAGAAGCATCGACCTTCTGCGGCCTAATGTGGTACTAAAGGCGCTGTAGGAATACCTGAATTGGTTGGTGTTCCTGTGAAATTGTGAACAAGATGTTTGATAAAGTTCGGAGTAGTGCCGGTTGGAGGGAAGCACATGAATTGTCCTTCTACTTGATTGGCTCCTACTTTAACCGGCTCGCTTGTCGTACCTTTCCAATTAGTGTATGTACCAGCAGGGCCGAGAGGTATTACAGGTTTGTATCCGTGTTGATTTGTTTGAAGTTGTACATTACATTTTGTATGAGTTGCGTTTGATGGCGTAGATGTACCAGTTACTGTTAGGAATTGGCCGGCCGGTACCTGTTGGCCTTGCTTTGGTGTAAATATTTTCAAGTATGCTAAGGATGATGACGTTAAGATCGATGTTACCAGTATTATTGCCGTTGTTATCGTTGCAAGCATTATTGCTGCCGTTTTTACTGTCATTTATTTACTTGCTCGGCAGATATCACATAAATCTTTATCGTCTAAATTCATGAAGAATGACTTAATTGTGAACGACTCATGAGTAGAATCAATGATGTAATGCCTTTTAGAACCTTGGTCGTGTTATGATCAACGCCAGTCTAATGGAAAGTTATTCCCTTGGGCGTCTAGAGTGCTTTTCTCAAAACAAACAACACTAAATTCCTGTATTAAATCGATACTTTAATGTGTATAACGATTTTGCCTTCTTCCCACGTTACTGTTCGCCCCTATTCACGTATTAGTTAATTTCTATAATATATAACTCGAAGGATTGCATTAAAATAGGAATGACATCAACCCCTATCAACAATAGATTCATTATTTTAACAAATGACGAAATCTTATACGAACATTATTCTTATGACTGCTATACTATATACCATCGATCTGCTGAAGGGATTCTATGAAACATATAAGAAAGGTGGGCAACGAAAAGACCCATTATTTGATAAAAAAATGCAGTGTTCTTAAGTTTGAAATAGTGGCCAAGTTTTGCCGTTACGCGGAACTTGTAGGGGCCATCGTTTATCCATCATATGCAGCGAATGTCAGTTTGAAATTCATCTGAAGACAAATCTCAAGATAAGAAATTCACACGTCGGGATTTTCTGAAATTAGCAGGCATCGCAGGAGCAGTTGCTACTTTACCATCTCTCATACCACTTGGCAAGACCTTTGGCGGTACCAATAACGATACCAATATTAATCAAACAAGCAACTTGAATAAGGTGAACAAACAGACATCTTCAATTCATATTTTTGATTTGGACGGAGCGAAACCGCAATTCTCCAGTCCAACTGGGAGTAGGACAATAATGAATGCGGATAACTTCCCAATATTAGCAGGGATGGGGGCTGTTTTGCTTCGTCTAGAAAAAGGGGGAGTACGTGAGCCCCACTGGCACCCAAATGCCGCTGAGTTAAGTTACTGTATTACTGGAAATGTTAAAATGACTATTTTTAGTACTAATGCTCGGGTAGATACATTTACGATAAATCCTGGAGACCTAACTTTTGTCCCCAGAGCATACTGGCACGACATAGAAAATATTGGTAACGAAGAGGCGAAATTTGTCATTGTATATAATATCGAACGTCCTGAAGACTTGGGTATATCGGGATCTGTTGGTTGTATGTCTCCAAGAGTTCTCGATAGAATGTTTGGAATGAATCCTCCTGGATTCTTTGATCAATTTAATTATAAATCATCTCAGGACGTAATAGTAGGAACAACACCAGCTGACTTTTCAAGTACCAGCAAGATTGAAACTCCAAATCCGCATAAATTCAACCTGGGCGGTATCACTCCACAAATTCAGACTCCAGGAGGAACTGGCGCATTGGGGATCGCCACTTCTTTTCCAATACTCACGGGCTTAGCATTGTTTCTGATAGGTTTGAAGCCAAGCGGGATAGTAGAACCTCACACTCATCCAAATGCAGCTGAATTGAACTATGTTATCAATGGAAAAGTGCGATTCACAGTATTTGGCCCCGATGGGCAGGTTGATACATCTGAAATTGGTCAAGGTCAGGTCTTTTTTGTTCCCCCTGGATATTTTCACTATCTGGAGAATCCAGATAATGTAAATGGCGGCAATGTTCTTTCCTTCTTTGGGAATGAGAACCCGGAATTTATAGGACTTGTAGGAGGTCTCAGCGCATATTCTAACGAGGTACTAGGTTCTGTATTCACTAAAGACCCAAAATTTTTTAGCAATCTCCGACGACTGGAGAAAAATGTATTCATCGCATCAGGAACGGAATAAGCATAAGGTCCGAATATTACAAATTCGATGTTGAGGTCTTCACCGGTAACCACTCTACAAATTTCTTCTGCTAACCAATTGATTCCGAATTATGCATAAACAAGCTACTTTTCGGCCAGCTTCAAGTAATCGCTAATTCACACTATCATTTGATTAGAGTTAATTGGGTTTGGAAACGATTATCATCGCACAGCTACAATTGCATGCGATACAGAATTCGAATACCACGCCATAAGAGGGTTAGCAGGAATAGTCTGTGCGGCGCGGCACGTACCCGCATTTAGGGTTAATGGAGGCAATAGATTTATCCTAATTACTTGCAATAATTAGGCACCTCTACACAAATCAGATGCTGAGTGCCATATATCGCCGTATTTCCAAAGTGATTGCTAGTCTTTGATGGATCAAGCCATACTCTTACCGCACTTCCATCCAAAAGGGATATACTTGTTGGTACATCCTTTACAGGGCCATTTTTCATAGTTATTGTAGATGTGCCGTTAAATATGGTAGAATTACTACTAGTCGTGGGTGTTCCAATTAACTTAAAGTCCGAAATAATATGTTGATGCGACGCACTCCCATCTGTTTTTATCATATAAAAAGTCGCATTAAACACAGGAGAAGTAGTATTCATCTTATCCATCCTAAATACACCAGAAACTATCCACGTAGGCTTTAAGCTAGATGCATCATTTTGTATACTGGTAAGAGCTCCTTTTATTGAATTCTTTGATAAGTTAGTAGGTTGTTGTGCATATGACATTGTTCCAATACTCAAAACAAGTGCTGCTGATATTATTCCTACGGCAATTGTAAGACCAGTCATTCTTATTCGCATTATTATCACTAATACTTAGAATATGCTTTATATAAAAAGAAAGCTAAAGAATTGATTGTTGTTATCGTGAATGATTGAAACAACAATCTGTTACTTTGAATGTATATCTGCTTATGCTCATCTTCTTCATCATACTATCACTTGACAATTTCAGAAAGTCTTTTTCTTGTTGCTATTTTCGCAACAAATACAAGTATCCAAAAATATGGAGCTACTTGAATATCAACAAATGAGATTCCTAGCGAAATCATAAATATCCCCGGTGGAATAGTGAGATCGTAAAGCATGAATCTCCTTTGAAATCTGCTCATAGACTTGTCAATTAACAGATTTTCTCTTGTCGCATGCAGCCAGATAAATGCTAGCAATGAACCGGTTAGAGTAAGGATTGAAGCATACAAAACAAATACACAATCATAAAACTTACCGCATAGATCTCAAATTGTGGAAGTAATTGCAATAGTTTTGAGATGAATTGTTGTTCTGTTATGTGATTGATAGGAAGGTTTGGAATTTGTTTGTGATAGTCGTTTTCAATTTGACTACAAATACCGTAGTAAGTTAGTTTAGTCGACCACATTAATGGTTAATAAGTAGTTAAAGCAAATAATTTTTGAGACTAATACGGAAAATGAGAGGAAAACCTATGTATTGCATGGTGTTGATAAAGTAGTCGATGCAGAATTAGAGTTTTTTGCGAATTCGAACAAAAGAATCGATACCTGTATGAACTACACACGACCATCCTTAGCCGTCATGCTTGAACCAATCAAGAAGGCTTTTCTTGATGCAAAAGGTAGAGGTGTAAAGCTTAGATACCTTACTGAAATTACTCAGGAAAACATAGCTTCTTGCAAAGAGCTAATGACAATAGTAGATGAGCTACGACATTTAGATGGAATAAAAGGCAATTTTATGGTAAGCGAAACAGAATATCTTGCTCCTATAATTTTATTTGAAAAAGGGAAAATAGCTTCAGAGATTATTTGCAGTGATGTAAAGGAAATTTTAGATCAACATCGGTATATGTTTGATACTCTTTGGAACAGTGCTATTTCAGCGAAGCAGAGAATCAGAGTAATTGAAGAAGGATTAATCAACTACGAAACAAAAGTATTAGAAGAAGACGAGGCAAAGAAAAAGGCATTCAAAGGATATCTTGAAAATTCTAATCAGCTTTCAGTTTGTACTCAAGATAATAGACTACAGTTTGTTTATAATAATTTTTTTAGGGTCATCAAAAAGATTATTGAAAAATCTAAAAGTGCAGAACATAAGGGAATAAGATGGATTACTTGTATCAAGGATAAAGATAGTGCCAACTTGGCTAAAATATTTCTAGATGGTGGAGTGGTTATACGACATATTGATCAAATACCTATAAGCTTTGGCGTTTCAGAAAAAGAAGTAGTTGGTTCAATAGCAAATACAGAAGACACAGAAATGACAAAGACACTTTTTGTTAACAATGAACCTCTTTATGTAGAACATTTTAATAGCTTATTTGAAGAATTATGGAAAAATGGAAGCGATGCTGAAGATAGAATAAGAGAAATCGAAGAAGGATTAGCCCCTATCAAAACAAGAATCCTGCACGATCAGGACGAAATAATCAAAGAAATAAAACGCAAGAACAGTAGCACTGACCAGTTATCGATCTGTACAGGGTTTGGTGGAATGCAAATGAGCTACAACTTCCTTTTTGAATCATACAAGAGTGTTGTGGATAAGCATCAAAAAGGAGTAGGTAACGGATTAAAGTGGCTAACTAATGTAAATAAAGAGAGTCTGAATTTGGTTAAAATGTTTCTTGACGCTGGTATACAAATAAGACATATCAAAAATATGCCACCTATCAGCTTTGGTGTTTCAGATAAAGAGGTGGCTATTACGATAGAGAAGATGGAAGGCGGTAAGATCAGTCAGAGTTTCTTGATTAGTAATGATCCTCATTATGCCATTCATTTTAATTCCATATTTGAGGAGTTGTGGAAAAATGGAAGCGATGCGAAAGATAGAATACGAGATATTGAGGCAGGTGCTGACTGGGCAGATATAGAAGTTATTCCAATGTCATCTAGAGCAAAGTATATTTACTTAAATCTTGTAAAAAAAGCTGAAAAGGAAATAATCTTAATGTTTCCTACTACTGATGCATTCATTCGGCAAAAGAACATTGGAGTAATACAGTTTTCAGAAGAAGCAGCAAGAGAGCGTAAAGTAAAAGTTAGAATATTGATGCCTTCGCATACATCAACTGAAGGCATAGT
>Ga0070711_100002358_pt1 | contig 10738 bp, 10 predicted proteins | sample LARL53metaG_FD_65452 | JGI IMG/M metagenome (GOLD analysis project Ga0070711, IMG submission 65452) | Corn, switchgrass and miscanthus rhizosphere microbial communities from Kellogg Biological Station, Michigan, USA - LAR L5-3 metaG | ecosystem: Host-associated > Plants > Roots > Rhizosphere ... | reverse complement strand
CCGATACCGACCGCGCTATCCCCGCTCTCTAACCTTGGGCTGGTTGACAGTAGTCATCTGCGCGCACTCGACGTCGAAGCCGGAACGGGCATCGCGTCGGCGCAGTTGATAAAGGCCGGTGCGGAAGTCCTTGCCGTGGAGCCCGACTCGCGCATGGCGAGGGTTGCCGCCGAAAACGGCAACCGCATCGAAGAAACGACATTCGAGAACAGGCAGCCAGTCAGTAGGTCGTTCGATCTTGTTGTCCTCGCCCCGATGCTCATTCCCGGGCTTCAACGGGCGCAGTTTCGATAAGTTCAACTGGTGGGCGACAACGACAGTGTGCCCGAGGTCGAGCCTGACTACCGCTTCACCCTGGCGAACGAACGAACGTTTCTGGCCTGGCAGCGCACCGCGCTTGGTCTGCTGGCCGCGGCTGTCGCCGTAGTCCAGCTTGTCCCTGAGTTGTCGATCGCCGGCGCGCGCCACGTGCTCGGAATCATCTTGGCGTTGCTCGCAATTCTCACCGCGGGCATGGGAATCCTTCGGTGGCACCAAGTCGACCGCGCGATGCGCCGCGACCTGCCGCTGCCCCGCCATCCCACACCTATATACCTAGGGGTCGGGCTCGTCCTCGTCGCGCTGATCACGCTGGGCCTCGTCGTCGTCAAGGCAGTGGCCGGTTGACGGACGCAGGGCAGGCACGCGGCGCGCAGCCGGAACGAACCGCACTGGCGTGGACTCGAACGTCACTGGCAGTACTGGCCAACGGCTTCCTTTTATTGCTCCGGGACACCCATAGCGATGCCACCGCGCTTCACCGGGCGGCGGCCGGCGTCGCGGGCATGCTGGCACTATCGATCTATCTGATCGGCGTCAGGCGCCAGCGACTGCTGGCCCGCCGTCCACTTCCCGACCGCATTTCACCACGGCACGAGGTTTACCTCACGGGCGCTTCGATCATCGCCTTGATTCTGATCAGCGCGCTCTCGCTTACCCTTTGAGCGCTACTACTTCGCCGCGTTGGCAATCATCTCGCCGGCGATCGTGCCGGCCTCGTCCTTGATGCTGTAGCCGCAGGCCCAGGCCTCGACCGTCACGTTCGACGCCAACGACATCGCGTGCTGACAGGCCCACCCGTTGGCGTCTTCCTGCGCGGTCATCTGGGTGATCAAGGTGTCCTCTGCGTTGACGCTGTCGATCTGCCACAAGTAGGTGGCGTCGGCATCGTCGACCGAGACCGAATAGCCCGAGCATTTCTCCCACGACGACTTCGAGTCGTCGAAGAACTTCTGCGCCTTGTCGGCCGACGGATAGAGGACAGCGGTCTGCTCCACCCAGTGTTCGTTGTCCTCACCGGGTTCGCGCACCACCTGGTCGCGCATCGCCGTCCAACCACTGCCTGCGTACACGGGCTCCTCCGCGCCGTAGATCGCGCCGAGGCAGTCGGGGTCCGACACCTCCCCGGAGTGGTCGGTCATCTCCTCCAACTTGCTGGTGACCTCCATCTGCGTGGACCCCATGATGCCGTTGAGTTCGCCAACCGACAGCAGAACATCGTCGAGCTTGCCTTCGGTCAGCGCCGGCACGTCGACCGGCGCTTGTTGCTGCGCGCGCACCGCAGTGCCGGGCACGGTACTCACGCAACCCGAGAGCAGGACAGACGCCGCGATGACAGCCCCGACAGCGCATGCCCGGGAAGTCGTGCCGATAAAGATCACCGCGCTATTGTGACCGACCGCCGGGGGAAGTGTCTGCGAGCCGCCAATTTTGCTAGTTCGACATGTCCCCGGCTCACGAAACGCCGATCTTCTGCAGCATGCGATTGGCGACACCGACGCCACCCGACACGCTGGTGCCGCTGTCGCCTGCGGGGTTCGTAACCTCCACGTCCACAACGCAGTCCGAAGCGACGCCGATGGCACGCTGGATCGTCGAGCCGTTGTCGTGCAGAACGACCGCCGAAACAATCCTGTCGTCGACGCCGACGTCGGTGATCCTGCTCAGCCCGTCCGCGCCGTGCTCGGGTTGATGTAGCACCAGCGTCTGCCCGTTGCAGCGGTGCCACTTGTCGGCCGACGCCGCGAAGAACGCCTGGGCGTCGTCGGGAGTGGCGAACTGGACCACGCCGAAAAAGCCGGAATACGACGGGCCGTTCTGATCGCCACCGACCCACGATTGGCTCGCCACCGACCGCACCGGGCTCGCCCGGTACACGATCTTCTCCAGCCGGTAGCCGGCGCTCACGCAGTCGATGGGCGTTGCCTCGGATTCGCTAACACCCTGCAACAGCATCTCGGGGCCGCCCTTGACGAGTTGGCCCATGTAGCCGGCGGTTCCAAGGATGGTCGCGAGCTCGTCGACGGTGGGCAGAACCTGATCCAGCGCCCGCGATACAGACGGCTTGGCGGCCTCAGCGATGTGGACGACGGGGGCGCCGTCCACCGGGGTCGACGAGCATCCCGCGAGCACCGCACACGCGCTCAACACCGTCATCGTCCATCGAGTTGAGCCCATCGGATACCTACTTCTTCGCCCTGTCGGCGCCCGCGGCATCGGTGGACAATGCCGCCACGAACGCCTCCTGCGGCACCTCGACGCGCCCGATGGTCTTCATCCGCTTCTTGCCTTCCTTCTGCTTCTCCAGCAGCTTGCGCTTGCGCGTGATGTCACCGCCGTAGCACTTCGATAGCACGTCTTTGCGGATCGCGCGGATGTTTTCGCGAGCAATGATCTTCGAACCGATCGCCGCCTGCACCGGAACTTCGAACTGCTGGCGCGGGATCAGCTCCTTGAGTTTCGTCGTCATCTTGTTGCCGTAGGCGAACGCGGACTCCTTGTGCACGATCGCGCTGAACGCGTCAACGGCCTCGCCCTGCAACAGGATGTCGACCTTCACCAGCTCGGCTTCCTGCTCGCCCGCCTCCTCGTAATCCAGGCTGGCGTAGCCGCGGGTGCGTGATTTCAGCGCATCGAAGAAGTCAAATATGATCTCCCCCAACGGCATTGTGTAGCGCAGTTCGACCCGCTCCGGCGAGAGATAGTCCATGCCGCCGAGCTCGCCGCGCCGCGACTGGCACAACTCCATGATCGTGCCGATGAACTCGCTCGGCGCGATGATCGTGGTCTTGACCACCGGTTCGTACACCGTGCGGATCTTGCCGTCGGGCCAATCCGACGGGTTGGTGACGACCTTTCCTGGATCGCCGGGCACCGTATCCTCTGTGATCACGCGATACACCACGTTGGGAGACGTCGAAATGAGGTCCAAGTCGAACTCGCGCTCCAGACGCTCACGGGTGATCTCCATGTGCAGCAGCCCGAGGAAGCCACTGCGGAAGCCGAAGCCGAGCGCCACCGAGGTTTCCGGCTCGTATGTCAGTGCGGCATCGTTGAGCTGCAACTTATCCAGCGCATCGCGCAGATCCGGATAGTCGGAGCCGTCGACGGGATACAAGCCGGAGTAGACCATCGGCCTGGGCTCGCGGTAGCCGATGAGCGGCTCGGACGCGCCGTGCCGCGCGGTCGTCACGGTGTCGCCGACCTTGGACTGGCGCACGTCCTTCACGCCGGTGATCAGGTAGCCGACCTCCCCCACGCCGAGGCCGACGGAAGCCTTCGGTTCGGGTGAGACGATGCCCACTTCGAGCAGCTCGTGGGTGGCGCCGGTGGACATCATCTTGATGCGCTCGCGCGGGACGATCTTGCCGTCAACAACGCGGACGTAGGTCACCACGCCGCGGTAGGTGTCGTAGACCGAGTCGAAGATCATCGCCCGCGTCGGGGCGTCGGCGTCACCGGTGGGCGGTGGCACTTCGCGCACGACATGGTCGAGCAGGTCGGCGACGCCCTCGCCCGTCTTCCCCGACACCCGCAGCACATCGCCGGGTTCGCAGCCGATGATGTGTGCGATCTCGGCGGCATAGCGGTCCGGGTCGGCGGCGGGCAGGTCGATCTTGTTGAGCACAGGGATGATGTGCAGGTCGCGGTCCAGCGCTAGGTAGAGGTTCGCCAGCGTCTGCGCCTCGATGCCCTGGGCGGCGTCGACCAGCAGCACCGCGCCCTCGCACGCCTCCAGCGCCCGCGACACCTCGTAGGTGAAGTCGACGTGCCCAGGGGTGTCGATCAGGTGGAGGACGTAGTCGACGTCATTGACTTTCCACGGCAGCCGGACGTTTTGGGCCTTGATGGTGATGCCGCGCTCACGTTCGATGTCCATTCGGTCCAGGTACTGCGCGCGCATCGAGCGTTCGTCGACGACACCGGTGAGTTGCAGCATTCGATCGGCCAGCGTCGACTTGCCGTGATCGATGTGGGCGATGATGGAGAAGTTCCGAATCTGCGCCGGCGCGGTGAAGGTTTGGTCGGCGAGGCTACTGATGGGAATCTCCTGGTACAGGTCCGGATGGTCGCTCCGCAGGGCTCCGCTCCGCGGGCCTTCGTGTGTCTCCAGCGTATCGAGGCAGGGCCGTCTCGACACAATCGCGAGCACCCGCGGTCCCCTATGCTCGAAAACATGGCTCCGCCGTGGAAGACGTTTCAACGGCTTATCGACGTCACAGAGAATCTGGTGTTCAACGAGGCACCCAAGCTCATCCGCACTATCCAGAAGTCTGAAACGCTGCAGCGCGGCATCCAGCAGGGCATCAAAATCGGTATCGAAGCCATCGCCGGCGCGCCCAACGATGAGGCCCCCGCGATCACCGCCGGCCGCCCGGTCACCAATAACAGCGTTCCCACCGCGCAACGGGCCCGCAAGCTGGTGTACGCCCCCGATCTCGACGGCCGCGCCGATCCCGGCGAGATCGTGTGGACCTGGGTGGTCTACGAGGACGACCCGACACGCGGCAAGGATCGGCCGGTGTTGGTGGTCGGCCGTGACCGCCGCACGCTGCTCGGCTTGATGCTGTCGAGCCAGGAACATCACCGCAACGACCCGGATTGGATCGGCATCGGCAGCGGCGGCTGGGATTACGAGGGCCGGGCCAGCTGGGTGCGATTGGACCGGGTGCTCGATGTGCCCGAGGAGGGCATCCGGCGCGAAGGCGCGATCCTGGAGCGCGAGGTGTTCGAGATCGTGGCCGCGCGGCTGCGCGCCGAGTACTCCTGGAGCTGAGAACTGCGTCAGCGCCGGAGATAAACCGCGCACGTCGACGATTTGCACTCAAATATCCGAATGAACCGAGCGGGGTCTCGCCGCACGACCGACCCCGCGACGGTGTCATCACCCACAATGAGGAGCCGGACGTTGTCGGCGTGCACTAGACGGTCCGCCTCCTCGGCGGTCGCGTCGTCCGGGATCCGCACGGCATCTCGCGACAGGTCGGGCGGCCAGGCGAGATACGGCAGGTACGCCGTCTCGTCGAACACCGCGATCTCACCAGGACCCACGTGGGCGACTGCATCGAGGAACGGTGTCGGGACACCGTCGGCCCCGACCGCACGCCGACGCTCGTAGTCGGACATGTCGACATAGGCGCGTAACGGCGGACCCTCGCCGGTCAAACCCGGGTAGGCGACGTACACGTTGTGCGCCGCACCCAGTGCGACGAGGACAAGCGCCGAGGCGCGGACGAACTTCCCGACTCGCGGGTGGTCGATCGTGGGTACCGCGAACGCCAGCACCAACCCGGCGAACGCCAGCACAAACCGCGCCACCGCGGGATCGGGCGTAGCCAATGTCGCCACGAAGACAAGGACGACGACGACCGACCGCTGCCGGACCACCGAGATCAGCGCGAACGGCAAGGCCATAAGGATCAGGATGCCGAGGCCGCCAACCCGCATGTCGAATGCTGGCACAGCAGGCCAGATCGTCGTCCAGGAGTCGAAGACACGCATGGCAAGACTGCCGTGCGCGCGCGGCGCGCCCGCGCCGGAGGCAAGCAAGTCCGAAATCGAAAACCGGCCGGGCAGGTGAATCGGACCAAGATCGATGCGCACCGGCCACACCGGATTGCCCTGGCGGACAAGGTTGGTCAGGTAGGACTCGCCACCTAGGAGTAGCACGACCACGGCCGCGATGCCGATCGTGCGCAATCCAGAACGCCAGGCGGCCACGGCCAGCGCGGCGAATACCAGCATTGCGGCCAGCGGCGCACTCGGTTTCGACCCGAGAAACATGCCGAGCGCAATCGCGGCAAGGATGACGCGGGTGCAGTCGACGGAGCTGAGCACGAACGCGATCGCGGTCAACAACAGCGCGGCCGAGGCAACATCAACGTAGTTCGTCGGCAGTTGCAGGAACACCGCGGGCAGCGTTAGCCACGCGGCCCCGGCGGCCACCGCACTCGCGCGGGCGCCCTGCCGGTAGGCGATCACCCCAACCGCCGTCGCGCCCAGCAGACCAAACGGCAGGTGCGCCAGTTCCACCAGACGGTCATCGGGGATGAGCGCGCGCCATGCGATGAAGACGTCCTCGACGACGTGCGGATAGGTCGACACGTAGGCGACGTCGACGGGAATATCGGCGAACGTTCCCCGCTGCAACGCGAAGTTCACGTAGGGGAGGTGGTAGCCCAACGCGTCCCATTGCCACACCGGCAGCAAATATGCGGCCAGCGTCACGACCACCAACGCAAATGCCGCGACACCCAGAACTGGCAGGGTCGACAGGCTCACCGGCCAGCGCCGCGGCCACATCTTCAGTCCCCGAATACGCACGGCGACAAGGACGTTGGCCGTGACGATCAACTCCGCGCCGATCACCACGGCGGTCGTCAACACACCGGCCGCACCGAGTACCCGCACCCCGACGGCCACGGTGGCAAGGGTCAGTAGCATCCCGCCCAGTAGTCGCTCGCCGAACGGCACGGAGTCGTGAGGAAATGCCAGGGCGCCGAGGCCCAGCATCGTGATGCAGGACAACGGCAGCGCGATCGGCAGCAACCCCCAGGCCGTCACGAAATCCACTGAAACGCCATCAGCTCAGTAACATTCGGATGTCTGAATACGACCGATGTCGCTGCCTGGCATGCGTCGACGATACGGTGAACGGGTTCTTTCAGACGGCGGTTCCCAATGACAGATCCGTCAATTAAACGGTAGGTGCCGCCTCCCCGTTCTTACAATCGTGGTGTTGATCGATCCACTCGCAGACGCGCGCTACCGGTTCTCGTCCAGGCTCACTCCACCCCGGACGCCGGCGATCAGCGTGCTCATTCACGCTGCGGTGTTGGCGATATGGGTGGCGCTGTTCCTGCTCGCCTTCGGCCGTGGCGGAGTATTCGCGTGGTCGATCGGCCTGGCGTACTTGTCCTATGACGTCGCGCTGCAGGCGTTTACCGCATGGCACATTCATCGACTCACTGCGACAAGTGACGCGCCGGATCACGACTCCATCAGCCTGCGCCTTGCCGCTTTGGTGGCGGCGAAAAATGAAGCGCCCGTGCTGCCGGCGACGCTCGGTGCGTTGCTTGACCAGACGGATCCGCCCGACGAGATCATCATCGCTGACGACGGTTCCACCGACGCCACCGCGGAGCTGCTCTGCACCCGATTCGGGCTCACCGAACCCGACGTGGGTTGCACTGCGTCCGCCGACATCGGCTCGACGTCGATCGTATGGCTGCGGCTGCCGCATGGCGGCAAGGCGCGGGCACTCAATTCCGCCATCGTCGAAACCGGCGCCGATGTCATAGTCACCGTCGACGGCGACACCTTGCTCGCGCGCGAAGCTATTAGCGCTGTGCGCCAAGCCTTTTGCCGTGAGCCCGAGCTCGTCGGCATCACCGGAATCATCACTCCGGTATGCAAGCCGACGCGCGCCGGTCAGGCCTGGCAGTTCTTCCAGACCTACGAATACATCCGGAACTTCCTCGGCAGATACGCATGGATGCGTGTCGACTGTCTGCAACTGATATCCGGCGCCTTCGCGGGCTTTCGGCGCGCGCCGGTGATCGAAGTCGGCGGCTTCGACGACGTCTGTCTGGTGGAGGACTACGAACTCGTCCACCGCATGCGTCGCTACGCCGGCGAGCACGGTCTCACCTGGCGATTCCGCGTCATTGGTGGTGCGCAGGCATGCACGGAAGCGCCCGGTTCCACCGTGGCCTTTCTACGTCAGCGGCGGCGATGGTTCGGCGGATTTCTACAGACCCAGTGGTGGTATCGCGCCATGGTGGGCGACCGCAGGATGGGTGCTCTTGGCACATTGATGTTGCCGATCAAGGCGATCGACACCGCTCAGCCCATCTATGGGCTAACGGCCTTCGCGTTGTTGCTGGTGTACGGGGCCACAAGGCAGACCGCGACCCTCGGCCCAGTAGCGGTGGTCGTTGCCTGCAAGCTCGTCATCGACCTCGTATTTCACGTGTGGGCGTTGGGCCGATACCGGCGATGGGTCGGCGACCCGCGCCGCGGCAGCGTCGTGGGCATCGCAGCGATGACCCTCATCGAGCCGTTCACTTTCCGTATCGCACTGCACTGCGGCGCGATGCTCGGCTGGTTGGCGTTCCTGGTTGGGGGGCCACAGTGGGGCCGCCAGCATCGATTCGGACTGACGAACCCAAACGTGCAGCCCCAGCCGTGACTACCGCGCCGCCCGCCACATCGGCCACATGCTGGGGCAGCCACCCGGCAGCTTCATCTCTTCGATGACCTCGAAGCCGAACCGCATGTAGTACGGCACCGTCTGCTGTTTGGTCGATTCCAGGTAGGCGGGTGCATGCTCGGCATCGCATCGGTCCAGCCGCGAGCGCATCAGCGCCTGACCGAAGCCCGCCCCGCGGACCGTCGGATCACTGCCGATCGCCAACAGATACCAGTGCGGTTCCTCGGGATGTTTTTCCTTCATGATGTCGGCGATTTTCTGGGCGCCCACCATCCTCGACCGAAACGCCAACAAAAAGGCCGGCGTCATCCGCAGCTCTTCACGCCGTGTCTGCTTCCACCGGCCGGGCGGGTCCCACAGCGTGGCCGCTCCGACCTCGGACCCGTTGGTGGCGACTTCCGCTCCGCCGCCGGCCAGGTAGTGATGCCGTGCCATCGCGGCCCACATGGGGGGTAATGCCTTCGCCCGGCGGGCATCGTCGGGCAGCATCCACTTCATGATCGGATCGTCGTGAAAGGCGCGGCCCAGCGTCGCAGACAGTGCAGGCACGTCTGATTTCTGTGCGTGCCGCACCTCGATGTCAGAGGGCACCAGGCGTCAACGACCCTGGGTGATGTAGGCCTGCAAGTGCTGCTGCTCGGCCTCGAGTTCTTCCATTCGCGTCTTCACCACGTCGCCGATGCTGACGATGCCTGCCAGACGTCCGTCTACGACCACCGGGATGTGCCGAACCCGCTTCTCCGTCATCAACGCGCTGAGGTGGTTGACCGAGTCGTTGGGCGTGCACGTGGCCACCACCGTGGTCATGATCTCCGATACCGGCTGCCGAAGAATCTCGGCGCCCCGCTCGTGCAGCTTGCGCACCACGTCGCGCTCCGACACGATGCCGACCAGCCCGTCCTGCGACATCACCACCATCGCGCCGATGTTGTGCACGGTGAGCTCGGTGAGCAGTCCGGAAACCGACGTCTCCGGGGTGATGGTCGCCACCGACGCACCCTTGTTCCGCAAAACGTCCGCGATTCGCATCCCAGCCTCCACTCGTGACCTATCTCACAGGCTAGGTCCGACTCGCCCGACGCGAAAGAGATTCCGAGGTTGCAACCGAGTCACGTCCACGGCCGCAGCGCGACCGCCGTCGCGCGCTGCAGTCGCTCTCGCACCACGTCAGGGTCATCTTCGTCGCGGAGCAACACTGCCAGCGCGCCGGCGATCGCCCCGACGAAAGCGCCGACCAACGCCGCGGCCTCTACCTCGTCCAGCTCGTCGGGAAACGCGGCGTGCAGTCGGCCGGCGATCTCGGTCTGCGCATCGAGTTGACGCTGAAGACCCCGACCCCGCACCGACGGAACCGACCGGATGAATCGCAGCCGCAGTGCAGCCATCGGGCCGACCAAGTCATCGCCCGCGTCACCCAGTTCACCCAACGCGCGCAACAGAATCTCCGTCGGCCGCTCGTCGGGCCCGCGCTCGTCGATCGCGGTCAGCGCCGCCTTCACCCGCGCGTCGGCGTCGGGGAACAACACGTCCTCCTTGCTCGCGAAGTAAGAGAAGAAGGTGCGGGTGCTTACGTCTGCGGCGGCCGCGATGTCGGCGATCGTGGTGCCTTCGTACCCGCGCCGCGCGAACAGCTCCGCGGCGGCGTCGATCAGCGCCTGCCGGGTGCGGACGCGTTTGCGCTCACGCAGTGACGACATAGCCCGGAGCCTATCGCGAAACTAAGAGTTTTCTGCACTCATTGCAATCTTTCACTTGATGCAATTAGTCTTGATTTTCATGCGTAAGGCGTTGATCTCGGGCGCGGGCATTGCCGGCGCCACAGCTGCATATTGGCTGGCCAAGGCCGGGTTTCAGGTAACAGTCGTTGAGCACGCGCAGGACATCCGATCCAGCGGCAGCCCGGTCGACGTCCGGGGATCCGCTGTCGATGTTGCCGAGCGAATGGGCATTATGGCGCAGATCCGCGCCGCGGACACATGCGTGCGCGACATGCTCTTCGTCAACGCACGCGGACACGTGGTCAGCCGCGTCAACATGCGCAACAACTGGGCAAAACCTGGCGAGGTGGAGCTGTCCCGAGGCGCGCTCGCTGCGATCCTCCACGAAGCGGTGCCGGACGACGTTGAGTTTCAGTTCGGCGACTCCGTCAAGGCGCTCACGCAGGACACGGACGGTGTGGCGGCCGAATTCGGGTCAGGGCCCGGGCGC
>Ga0070711_100002356_pt1 | contig 10742 bp, 10 predicted proteins | sample LARL53metaG_FD_65452 | JGI IMG/M metagenome (GOLD analysis project Ga0070711, IMG submission 65452) | Corn, switchgrass and miscanthus rhizosphere microbial communities from Kellogg Biological Station, Michigan, USA - LAR L5-3 metaG | ecosystem: Host-associated > Plants > Roots > Rhizosphere ... | reverse complement strand
TTGGCAAAGAAAGGATGGGAAAGGCGATTCAAAAGACGTCATTACTTATGGCCTGACCGCACATCCGTCAGATCCTGGACGTCGGCTACTAAAAATCAATTTCTTTTCAGACGACACATTGCAAGCCGGCAAGGAATATGTGGATGCCGCTTTAACGATACGCACTGAGGCGCAGTATGTAAAGAACTTTGCTTCTGTAGATTTTCGTAACAAGCCTGATCCCTCGGACGCTAGTGCGACATGCAGATACAACCGCCGAATCTTGTTGTACAAAGGCGTACTCGTTGCCGCAGATTTTGCAACAAGTGGAAATGTCCCGTCCTCAAGTAAGCTTTTTAATCCTGTTCTCATCGACAAGATGAAGAATTTTTCTAACCAGGGAAGTTCAAATTATGGGGACATCAGGCAAGCCGGCAAAATCTTGGAAGCCGGAGTTAAAACATGGTCTGAGCTCAGATCATTAACTCGCGGCTTTTTCTATTTCACAAAAGACGATGAATATCGGAACTTCGATAGCTGGTACCGCGGCGAAAAAATTGCTGGTTACCCAGCTCCAAAAGCGGGGGCTTCTGGTGACCCCTACCTCGACCAAGCCACGACAAATATCCTGGGCATTATGGAATACGCAGGTGGGCTGAAGTATGTCGGAGACGCACAAGTCAACCATGAGCCTAATTTGCAGACAGATTTTGCGACGGCTATTTATAGTGATCTAAAAGCAGGCCGATTGGTAATTGTTGACCAATCTGCTGGAGATGAAAACTTGAACCGCGCAGCAGCAGAAAGAATCATGGGAAACATCTTTTCCGGCAACATGGCCGTCTTTAGATCAGGCGGTCACCCTCCCGAGATTTTGATTTTCGCGGAGGAGGCCCACAACTTACTGCCATCCGGCGATGCGTTGAATCCTTCGAACATAAACATTTGGGTACGCACTGCGAAGGAAGGAGCGAAGCTGAAGATTGGTTTTATCTATGCTACCCAAGAAGTGAGTTCGATTCACAAAAATATTCTGAAAAACACAGCTAATTGGTTTATTGGTCACCTTAACAACACTGATGAAACTCGAGAGCTGAATAAGTTCTATGACTTTGCTGATTTCGAGAACTCGATCTTAAGAGCGGACGATAAAGGTTTCATCAGAGTGAAGACAATTTCAAATAAATACGTTGTGCCGGTGCAAGTGAGCAAGTTTGAGGTTTTGAATGCCGTATAAGAATGAAGCAAAGTCTTATCATTCAATAAGGCGACTTGGCGATAACGAGAGAATTCAAGCTCTTTACAATCGTTGCAAGATTGTCACGTCTGATAAGTTACTTTCGGAGATTGGAACGATTGCGGCTCACGTTGAGCCGTCCGGATGGCTGCCTGACCTTGCAGTAGCCATTGATGGCAGTGAAATAACTCATCAAGTCGATAACGGATATCCGGGCGCCGAGGTGGGGTATATAACCGCCTCTGCTGTTCTCCTGAATATTAAGAATCTCAAAGCCGCCGATGAAGCTAGGCCAATAGACCCTAAAGCCTTTAGGAAACTCCAAACTGCCCAAAGCATTGATGCGGGGCTGCCTGGTTCAAATATCGTGCTCGACAACTGCGAGGATGCAAGCGCATCTTTCAGGAAAGCGCTATTTGAAACAATGCGAGACACAAAACTAGAAGGGAGCACAGAGTCACTTCTTGAAACTTATCAAAGCTTGGTTGCATATCGATCGCAAGAAGACTATATCGATTGCCCATATGGGGATCTTTGCGGTGATAAGAAGCGGGTTGCTCCGACGTTAGTAGGCGAAACCAAATGCGGGTGCGGTAAGCCGCAATATTGTTCTGACTTACTTCGTATAAATGAAGGACTGCGAGATGAGGCTGGAAATCAGTCTGTCTACACGGAATCTATGCAGGTCTTTGAAAGACTTCTTTTGCTAAATATATTGAGATCATTAGCTAGCAATATAGAGTTAGTAAAGAGCCTGCATAGGGTTGCCTTTCTTGTTGACGGACCTTTGGCTGTTCATGGGCATCCTGCCTGGATGTCCAGATCAATAATGTTAGAGCTTCGCAGAATAAATGAAATCGTTAAGGCCCAAACTGGTGTTGGGCTATTGATTATCGGCATAGAGAAATCTGGCTTGTTTGTTGATCACTTTACCCATGTTGATATTGGCAACATGGATGTTGTGGATGATGCTATTAAAAGAGAAGGAGCAATCAAACCAGGATCCTTATATCTCTTGACTGATAAATACATTAAAGAGCGAATAATCTATAGCGATTCACCGAAGCCGTATGGCTCCCAAACATATTTTGGTCGCAAATTGTTTTACAAAACTAGACGCGGGTCGTTGCTTACATGTTCTGTTCCTTTCTTTACGGAAAAAAGTGAATTACTGAATGACAATAGCCCAGAGAATTTCCAAAGGCTCTCCGATGCTCTCGAGACTTTGGAAGCACTTTGGTCCTCGAGATATACAAACGCTTTAGCCCCTGTAATCGAGGCTCATGCGGAAGCAACAATCCCGCTGAATCTAGGGAAGGCGCTGCTAAAGAAATTAACTGCTGAGATGGTTTCAAACTAATGGAAGCGCCAGCTCAGGATAGATGGGTTGCTATGGGGCCGTACTACGCTATGTTTCCCATTAGCTTTGCAGAGGCGACAATCCTTAAGTATACGAAGCCCGGTGATATTGTCATCGACCCCTTTGTTGGTCGCGGAACTAGTGCTTATCTCGCAAATAAACATGATCGCCATGGGATAGGAATAGATATTGGTGGTCTCGGATGGATTTATTCGGCAACAAAACTTGAGCCGGCTCGTAAAGCACGAGTTATCGAGAGACTCCACGAAGTTTATGATTATTCACAACAGTCGTACTCTGCATCCGCAAAGAACTTACCTGATTTCTTTCGCTATTGTTTCTCCTTTGAAGTCAGAAGGTTTTTATTGGCTGCGAGATTCAATTTAGATTGGAGAAAATCGAAAGTCGATAGAACACTTATGGCATTTATTTTGGTGAGCCTACATGACAAATATGGTGTAGGACTTTCCAATCAAATGCGTCAGACAAAGGCGATGGCACCTGGCTACTCTATCGCATGGTGGAAGAAGAATGGTTTTACCATTCCTCCCGCTATTAATCCGGTAGCTCTTTTGTCAAAGCGAATTGATTGGCGATATAACCATGGAATGCCCAAGATAAACGGCTCGAAGGCATATCATGGTGATTGCCTCGATATTTTGCACAAGTTGAAGCCTGCCAAGAAGGCCAAACTATTATTGACGTCTCCTCCTTACGCAGGGGTAACAAATTATAAATATGACCAATGGCTTAGAAATTGGCTTATTGGAGGCTCATCGGAGCCGGATGGCCGTCGTGAGAAATATGATTTTAAATTCTGTAATGATTTGGAATATCAAAATCTTCTTTTAAGAGCATTTGAAAAATCTGCAAAGTTAGTTGCGAGTAACGGGATAGCAATTGTTAGAACGGATGCCAGAAAATATACGTTCGAATGCACCATGGACGCTTTGTATTACGCATTTCCAAGACACAGAATGGTTATAAAGGATCGCCCCCTCAATGCACGCAAATCACAAACACGGTTATTTGGTGATGCCAAACAAAAGCCCGGAGAGATAGACATATACATGTTTCCTAAATAAGCAATGATGCATTCATGAACTGCTATCGCTGTGGCGGCAGAATGCAAAAGATCGACCGTCGCACTGCGATGGTTGAGCTTGAAAGTATGGATGATGTGAGCGAAGGGCAATTTGCTGATTACCTAGCGGCTGAAGAATCGGGAGATTATGGAGATTGGGGTCAGGGGATGGTCGAATATCAGTGCAAATCTTGTGGGGTAGGTATGGCCATCGCTAGCGACCAATTAGCAGACTACGATGCTCTCATACGAAATTGGCACACCAAGACAAATGATGGCGATTATTTTTCCAAATATGTCTTTGAATACTTGGCATTCATGGCTCTTCTAAAAAGTCATATTGCAATGAGCAGTGGTAGCGAGCGTAGGGCAATCCAAACACTGAAAAGGGATGATCAGATACGAAAGATTTATTTAGATATATTTGCCAAGAATACGGAACTGCAGAGCGTATTACCTTCATTGATTAAGGAATTGGAGTTCAGACCACTTCTTAATTCTTCCTATGACTACGACAATGCAGAAATCGATGTTTGGTGGAATTCATCTGGTGATCATCCAAATGAGGATTCTGATGGAAAGAAAGGAGTCATTCACTCCTCTGATGATTGGGAAAATATAGTCGAATACTGGTGCGCCGTCCGAAATAACCTATTCCACGGGGGGAAGGATCCAGGTATTAAAAGAGATCAGTTTTTGGTCGAGCATGCATTTAGAACTTTAAATCCTCTTATGAACGCCCTTATTCCTCAATAAGGGGAATAGGGGTCAGATCTTGAGTTGATACATTTTTGGCGCGGACAGAAGATGTTGAATTTTTTTAATCAAATTCCGATGGAATCATCTAAGGAAAGCTCTATGGAATAGAGTCTGGCGTCCATTGTGGGACTTTACAACTTGCAAGGAAGGCAAATGTTGCTTATGGACAAAAAAATCGACGATCAAATAGTTAGCAAGAGCAATGAGATTACTCATCGCGTTATTTGGATTGTCGGATTCACGATTGTCTTTGGAATCCTCATTTCTATTTTATACTTCGCGACATTTCATAATTATGGCTTGTCGGATAAACAGGAAGATTGGGGTAATTTCGGTGCGTACATAGGTGGTGTTTTAGGGCCAATTATTGCTCTTGGCTCGTTATTTGGACTCGCGTTACTAATAGATCTTCAAAGAAAAACTGTTGAGGCCACACGCGAGGAAATGGCCGCATCCAACCAGCATTTTGCCAATCAGAATTTCAGTGCGGCAGTCTTTGAGCTAATAAAGATAATTTCTGTTGTTAGGCAGACAGTCAAGTGGAATCCCACTAATCATTATAACAATGACACCGCTAAATATGATGTAAATGGCGAAGTCGCCATAAATGGCGCATTTAAAAACTCGCTTTGGTTACTAGTAAATAAAGACAATTGGTCCGAGGCACATTGCAAAGCGGTACTTGATAGTACTTATCGCGAATTCAAGCAGGCTCACCAGGCCTTTGGAAGTTATTGGGGTCTTGTCAAAGAATCTTTGGACGAGATTCACTTTCGAGGTATAGATGTATCAACGGAGGTTATGAGACATGGTGAGCGCCTGTTTTTGACTGGCCTATCAGTGCCTGAACTATATGTTTTTTATCTTTTACATTGCTTAAATAGACAATGGACCAGATTAGACTTACTTGAATTATCAGGAGTTCTTGAGAGAACAGAAGATTTTATAGTCGAAAGGTTGAGAAGCTGCCGCGCATATGCAATTAACCATGATTGCAAATATTCAGTGAACCCTGCTGATATAGAAAAGATAGAAGCAACTGGTACGGGGTTAGATCCTCTAAATAAACGACCAGAAACTTAACGCGGAATAATTGGCAAAGATCGCGCTTTTTTCGCCTCAAAGATTTAGTCGAAGTATTCCTCGGTCTCCGCCCTTTCGAAATGCCGCACCCGAGCCTTCGCCAGCACTTCCGGCAGCAGCATCCGGGCATTCAAGAGAAAGACGTCTGAGACCTTTTCCGATATCTTAATGGTCAGGAGCCAGCAAAGATCACGGCCCAGAGGCCCACAACTGCTCGGGGTTGGCGGCGACAAAACACAGAAATGCACACGTCAACGCCGCGGGTGTATAAGGACGCTTGCAAAACCGTTGGTGAGCAGGGGGAAGCCCAATGGAAATCGAGCCTAACAAAGCTGCCGTCGAAGATGAGGTAAGGCGACTTTGGTTTCGCTACCGAGCAAACTTACTCGTGGAAAGAGCCATGCGAATCGCGATTGCTGGCGCAATCCTCGCATACACTTATGGTTCCCGAGGAAAACTAGTCAACCTTGTAACTAAGCCGATTGCGCATCTTTCCATCGCCGACATCGGGACCATTATCGGCTATGTAATACTTGGTCTCGCCCTCTTTGTCTTCGCCTGGTGGATGGCCATTGGCTCTCACTGGGGACCGATCGCATCATCCTCGGAGGTATTCCGGCAGCACGCGACGGAATACCAACGGCGAATAGAGACCTACAGCGCAAAGCATCCAATATTAGGCCGCCTTCGTTACCCGACCCTGGGCGTTAATCCGCCTTGGAAAGCCGCACTGATTCGGTTCGTCATCTGCGTTGCCCTAACAGCAGTGTCCGCTATATCGACTTGGATTAGTTGGCCTTTCAGCCAGCTATTAAGTATCTGTCTACTTTCGTTTACCGTCGTCGTTATGATGTCGGCAGTATTTCTCACATTTGTTCAGCTAGCAGTGGCTTTGGTAAGGCGGCACCTGGAAGTTCGATCGAGGTGAAATGGGCCGGGGAATATGTAGACAAAGGGGTCAAATCTTGACTTGATACTTGTTGGAGATGCGCTTGGAGGCGCTCGGCAGTTAAGGCGGCTTAACTAGTACCGTCATTGTCACAAAAAATTCATATATCCGACCCCCGCTCATCCATGCCACCGCAGATTTTGGACTCGATGCCCGTCGCGTGATCCAGGGCCCCGCGTAAATGAAAGGGGGGGGCTATTCATTTGCCTGGGGCTTGGTCAGCATCTGATCCCTTTTAAGGATGAGGCTGACTCAGATGATCACCGAAGAGGTTGCGAAGAAGCGCTTGGACGAGCTGTTCGAACAAGGCAGCGCCCTGGTGGAGGTGTTCAGCCTGAGGCACCTGGCCTTGCAGGAAGAGGAAGAGGATCCGCAGGGAGACGATGACTCGGATGAGGAAGAAGGTCCGGCAGGGTCTGGAGCGGAGGCGCCGCCGCCGGAGTTCGATGATGTGGGCTTCGGGTTCTACTACCAGTCCTGGTACAGCCGCGCACTCCCGCTCCTGAAACGCCTGGCGCCGGACCGCTACACCGAGTTCCAGGCTTACTACCGGCCGGAGCATAGGAAGGACGGATCCGATGCCGCCTACTACGGCATCCAGGATCATCTCCGCGCTCTGAAACCCGACAGCGACTTCGAGACCGCGGCGGATATCGTCCGGTGTTTCATGAACCAGTTGGCGATCCTGAAGTCCGTCGCCGACCGCGTCCAGTGGATGTCACTCGACACGGAGGACCAGGTGGCCCGCAGCCAGCAGCTCGCCCAGCTCGAGACCGCCCGGAATCTCATGAAGGTGAACGCACCGGTCGCCGGCGCCCTGGCCGGGACGGTGCTGGATGCCTACCTCAAGAAACTCGCCCTGAAACATGAGGTGAAGCTCCGCAAGCAGTTCCCGCCCGCGAGCGAGGTGGTGGAAGCCCTCAAGGAAGCTCGGGTCTTCGACGTCCCGGTCTGGAGCCAGGCCACCTGGCTCGCCGAGATCCAGGGCCGCTACTTCAGTCCGGAGAGCACGCCGCCCACTCCAGCCCAGGTCCGCGACCTGGTGGACGGCACCCACTGGCTCCTCACGAACGTCTTCTGAATAATAGGGAACAGACCACGATTTCAGGGGAATCAAAAATGCAGCGCACCGTAGCACTTGTCTGTCTACTAATCAGTCTGCCGGCATTGGCTGCCTCGGCGGTAAACCAAACGACGGCCAAGAAACCTGCTTCGGATGAGGTAGTCATACTCCGCGAAGTTGATAGCCTGACGTCACTGTTGAGTGATGGCGTCGCTGGTCCAGGTGCCGAACCAAAGATTGTATATGGACCGGGCGGTGATGCATTTGTGCTCTTCAATATGGAGTCATGGGGAGGTAGCAATAGTCTTAGCCAATATATTGCTGTTTTCACCAAAGTGGATACGACAGGCTGGCAACCCGGCTGGTCATCCCATCGTTATTCGCTTGTTGCTTTTATTAAATTGGGTGCTGACCAACAAGACTGGGAATTTGAAGCAGACGGTTTATCGGTAGATACTTACGATGTAATCACCGTGAAAGGCCTCACTTGGGGCCCGAAGGATGCTCACTGTTGTCCTTCGATTCATAAAACCATCAAAGTAAAGTACTCAGGCAATAGCCTTACGTATCTAGGCGAGTAAGGGCTGGATGCCCTTCCTTTACTATCATCAAGGATGGAAGGGGTTAGGTCTTGAGTTGGTACATTTTGGCCGCGAAAACAGAGGGGTAGGCGGGCGTTTTGACGCTGTCCTGCCCCGCGGCAAGCCTCTACAATGAGTGCGACGGCGCTTCCCTGCATAGGGTCTGGGGACCTGGATGACAGAAGAAAAACGCGCATTCGACCGCATCGATATCGACTACTCGATCCGCATCATCGGCGGGGACGGCAGTAGCACGCCCGCTATCGCGGCGAATATCTCCATGACCGGCATGCAGATCCTCTGTGACACCCCCACCATGCAAGTCATCACTCCCCACGGGGTGGAGACGAAGCCTGACCACGACGTGATGGTCCACGTGCGGGTGCTGCTGACGGACATGCCCAGCCACGAGTCCACGCTCGGGCTGTTCGCCCGGGTGGTGGTCGTGCGGGCCACCGGACCCGACGAGTACCGCATAGGCATCCATTTCACGGACTACGAGCCCGGCAGCTACGACGCCCTGGAGCATTACATCGACGCGCATTTGTAGATGGGAAAAGGGACAGACCACGATTACTTAGGGGACGATGATGAAGCTGCTTCCGGTCTTCGCCGGCGTATTTGTTCTTTCTGCCTGCGCTTCGCAACCAACCCTCAGCCACCGTGAGGTCGAGGGCATACGTTCGCTCAAGGTGGTGTATCTGCAGCCCCAATACGATCTCGGGATGTTCGACCATTCGGGCTCTATAGGCCCTGCATCTGTTATAGGTATGAATTTCGGGCTCATCGGTGGATTGACTGGGGGCCTGATAGATAACGGCATCTCCACCAAACCCACCGGGAATAACTTCACCGACAAGAAGTTGGCTCAGTACCGGGATATCGCTACGAGCCTCGATACCAGAGAACGCTTGCTGGCCATAGCCACGCAAGCGGTGGCAGCCACGCCCTGGCTTAAGGGCATACCGTTCGAGGTGGTGGACCAGCCCGTCGCCGCTGACTATCCATGGCAACACACCCGAGACTCCACCGAGGATGCGGTCATCTACCTAATTCCCCTCGTGGGCTTGGATAGCTACGCGGGCCATCTGCATGTCCAATTCTGGGTGGATGTGTATGCCAACCCGCATACGAGATCGCCCTATCTATATGACTCCGCTGAACTTGGGAAGATATTCGAACAGCGGGTAGCGATGGGCAGCTCCGGAGAAACCATGAGCTCGTTCTACGCTCTGGAGCTGGAACAACGCCTCCAGATGTGGTTCGCAGATGATGGAGCGACGTTGCGTGGTGACATAGACCCTACTCTGCAGGATATAAGTCTTGGCCTGGTTCACTATCTCGCCACTGACGCATCTACAGAGCCCCTCAGTATCGGCACGGCTGTGAACAAGGCGCAACACTGATCTCGATATGGGAAGAAAAGGGGCTGCCACCCTTTCCGTTTCTGGACATCAGTCGATATATTTCCAAGTCTCCGCCCCATCGAAACGGCGCACCCGGACCTTCGGCAGCGACTGGCGGCATGGCTCGAGAAGACGGCGCTCGCGCCGGAGCCCGGACACGAGTGGCAACACCAGCGGACAGATTAGGCGTGACCCGATTCGCGCAACTTGGCGACCACGACACCCCACGGCTCGAGGATGTGGTCATTCACGAGCGAACACGCTTCTTCCACTTTTCTTGCCTCGATGAGCTTGAGCAATCTGCGGTGCTCGCGCTGTGAGTCCGTGAAGGCATCCGTCATCTTGAGTTCGTAGTAGACATAGTAGACATACCGCTCAAGGCTGCGCTGCAACGAGAGGATCGTCGCGAGCTGTCGTGGGCGCTCTGCGGGCGCGTAGAGGAGGGTGTGGAACGCCGTGTTCAGCTCGGCCCATCGCTCTGGCTGCTGATCGATACGGTCCAGCACGTGGGCGGCCTTCTGCAGGTCGTCGTCAGTGAACTTCGGCATCGCGATGCGTAGCGCACAACATTCCAAGGCCGCGCGCATCTCGTTCAGCTCTTCGAGCTCTGCTGCAGAAAGCTCGGCGACGATCGCGCCGCGCCGCGGCCGGATCTCCACGAGTCGTTCGGCCTGGAGTCTAAGGAAGGCTTCACGGACCGGGACGTGGCTCACCCCGAATGACCGGGCGATCTCATCCTGGCGCAAGGGCTCGCCCGGCGCGAGCCGTCCGCTCACGATGTCGGAGCGCAGTCGCCCGACGATGAGGTCAGGAGTTGACGGGGGAAGTTTCATATAGATAGTATATTATCTATTATCGCAGATTGCAAACCAGGAGTCCAAGGCCATGAAACCAGGGTTTTCGTTCGTTGCCACGAGCGTGGCGGCGCTGATCTCCATCGCGCCGCAGGCCGCACAGGCCGATGGCGATCCACGGGTTGAAAAACTCATAAGCCAATCGGGCACCGCTCTCCACGTCGATGCCCTGCCGTCTATCAAGGTCATCCATGCAAAGGGCAGCATCGTGGCTTCCGGTCTCAAAGGCAGTGGCGATGACTGGAACGAGATGGGCGGCATGCGGGAGGCAGCGCTTTTTTCGGCGCCACCTCTTGGCGGAGGCAGCGGATGGGATGGCAAGGAGGATTGGAACCTCGACCAGACAGGACTGGTGATCGTGGACGGGAGCGTACTCGGGCGCTCCAG
>Ga0070711_100002350_pt1 | contig 10755 bp, 10 predicted proteins | sample LARL53metaG_FD_65452 | JGI IMG/M metagenome (GOLD analysis project Ga0070711, IMG submission 65452) | Corn, switchgrass and miscanthus rhizosphere microbial communities from Kellogg Biological Station, Michigan, USA - LAR L5-3 metaG | ecosystem: Host-associated > Plants > Roots > Rhizosphere ... | reverse complement strand
TTTGCAAAAACAGATCATGGCCCGCCGCAATCATGCTCGGGTCTTTGAGGTTCGGAATGTCCTCTCGCGGATAGGCGGTGTCGCCAATGAAAATCGATGCGATCGCCACCAGCACCAATCTGTGCATCATTTGGAACCAGTCCGACACCGATGGATGACAGGGGCAGTTGCGTCCGCCGCCCCTTGCTTACTTCGCCTACTTCGGAATTTTAAAGGCGATAAGGGCCGAAGCCGCCGGCATCTTTTCGAGTTGTGGGAACAACGCCGGAAGTAGGAGTGCAGCGTAGGAGAAGCGCGAGGTCGGCGTGGACCCTTCGGCGAGCTCTGGTCCCATCTCCTTCTTGAAGTGGAGGTCTTTCTCGCCCCAAACCACCTTGACCGGGGTTTTGAGCCGGGCCAGTTGCGATTCGAAGTGGTCTTGGTCCCGCGTAAAGTGCGAGTGGTAGTGGGAGAACGCGTCCGCTGTCGTGATCGCGCCCTGGCTCCATCCGCGGGACATGTCGTTCTTGAATTCCCGCGAAACTTCGAATTCCGCTCCCTTGGGCAAGCCTCTTAGGTCAGCATCTGCTGCGCACCGCCTGGGGTCGAATATTCTATCATGACAACTACATTTAGAATGGACACTTCGCTCTGGTCCGCCAAAATGTCGGCATGGGACAGATCAAATATGGCAGGTGTCCAGGGTGTGGCGCGAGGCTGGAGCTCGTCCCATTGCCGGGCGGGGGACCGCGAAGAATCAGGTGCGACAGCTGCAATCTGCCCGATCCCATGAAGCAGGATGCTGCATTCGGTTGGCTCAAAGGCGAGCTGCAGCCTCCGAAATGACTTCACCGACGGATGAGGTATTATGGGTGGCAATTTTATTTTTCGTTGGGCAATAGCAGCCGTTTTGTTGGGCGCCACAGTTTCGACGATCCTTGGTCCGCCAAGACCAACTGCCCACTTTCATCTGGTTCGCGCGCCTTAGTTGACTGGGTGTGGGTCGCCAGCTGCCATGTGACGCGTTATGCTAGCGGTCTGCTGACGGATGAAGAGGTGGCGCGCCCGATGAAGCATCAGACAGCTCTGTGTTTGACCGTCTTGGTCGGCACGAACCACATGTTGGGTCTCGTGACCGCCTCGCAAATCGCCTCCGCATCGGTAATGTCGTTCTTCTGCCGCTTGACGTAGGGCTTCACATAGGCCGGCGCATCAATCGCACCGTATGCCCCAATGTCTCCAGCTCACGGGACCAATGGTGCGATGACGCGCAAGCCTTGATCCCCACCCGGCATGGCCCGCTTCCGGAAAAATGCCGCGACCTGCCGGCGCCTTAACTGACGGCGGATGACCACCCGGCTGGCCGCATCAACGCCATGCACTTGAAAGACCGACTTCGCGACATCCAGACCGATTGTCGAAATTGACCGCATAGGTTGCTCCTCCGAATCGTGGGAGCCTCAAACGGCGCCCACTCCTTGGCGCTCTCGCGCCGGTGGAGGAGCCGTCCACAGCATCATTAGCGCAAGTAGCCGCCCCGAAGCGTCACCTGCAGTCGCTCTTTGACCGGAGGTGAAGATACGCCGTATTGGAGCTGACTCAGGTTCAGGGCGTCGGCGGGACGTACGTGATGCCGTACTTCGTGAAGATCCCGGGAATGGTGCGATCCGCAATGAGACGGTCGAGGGATTGGCTGACAGCGTCGGTGAGGGCCTGATCGGCATCCAGCAATCGGATGGCGACGTTCCAGCGGAAGTCGGCATCGGGCATGGAAGCGCCGGCGATCTTCACCGCGCCCGGATGCTGCTTGAGGTACCAGCCGACGTAAGCGTCGGTCACAAAACCGGCCACCACGTCGCCCCGGGACACGGCGTCGAGGATATCGAGCTGATTTCCGTACGACGAAGTTTCGATCTTCTTTGTGGTCAGGATGTAGTGGGGCCAGGAGGTGTGCTCGACGCCGACCTTGCCGCGCGGCACGTCTTCCAGGCGGCGAACGTCGGAGACGGTGGGTGGGATCACGAGCACGTAGCCACTCCCCACGTACGGTTTCGTCAGCAAAGAGCCGCGGGGGGCGTCGGCGTCGGGCTGGACGATCGAGCCCATGACGGCATCACACTGCGCGCGCCGGGCGTGGCGGGTGAACACGATCCACTGGACGTCGAGACGAACGCGGAGCTGGCGGGCCACTGCCTGCGCGATCTCGACTTGAAACCCTGGCAGGGCGCTATCCTGACTCGAGAACGGCAAGGCGTCCGGATGGGCGCACACGGTCAGCGTGCCCCGCTCACGTAGAGCGCTGAGGGAAGCCGACTCGCAAGGGGTGGCGGCTAGGCTGAGACCCACCGCGAGTGCCGTCGCCGCCATCAGGAAACGAGAAAGCATGGTCAGTCCCTGACGTCGTGGAGCGACATGATGTAGGCGACGAGCTTCCAGATCTCTTCGGGCGGCAGGACCGTCTGGTAGGCCGGCATGGGTGGCGAGCCGCTTGAGATCCGCAGGAAGAGATAGCTGGGCTCGAACTCCCGGCCGCGGAGTGCGGGTGCTCGCGAGAGTCGGCCTTCGGAGCCGTGGCAGTAGCCGGTGCAGGTCCGGCGAAACAACGACGAACCAGCAGCGATGACGTCAGGATCCTTCAAATCGAATGGTGGGGTGGTCGCCACCGGCGGCGGTGGCCGCATGCCCTGGGCGAAGACGCTTCCGTGGCCGACCGCCATCATCACCGTCATCACTCCAGCCATCAACACGGGGAGATATCGACGCCACATGGACGCTTTTCCGACTGCCTGCCGGCTCCGACGCGGCGGCGACGAAGCCAACCGGCTCCGACCGCCGCCGCACCGACACCTGATCGGCGCTGATTTACTTCAGAGCGAACACGAAGAGGGCGCCCCCAGCCGGGAAGTCAGTGACCTCGGGCCAGAGTGCCGGATACAGTCCAAGGACGAGGGACCCGAGTCCACTCGGGACCGCGATGTACTGCTTGCCATTCACGGAGTAGCTGATAGGGCCGCCCCGGTGGCCGGAGCCTGTCCGGAAGTGCCACAGCTCCTCTCCAGTGTCCCCGTCGTAGGCGTGCACCACACCCTCGACGTCACCGTGGACGACGAGACCCCCGCCCGTGGATAGGACGCTGCCGATCGGTGGATGTTTGAAGTTGATCGTCCACTTCCGCTCACCGGTCACGGGGTCGCGAGCATCGAGGTGGCCATACGCCTCGCCGCCGGGGGGATGCTTGGCAACTTGGTCGCCGCCGAAGAAGAGGCCGGCGGCCGGTTCCAGAACGGGCGTCTGCTTCTCGACCGTTACCTCCTCGCACACCTCCATCGCCGTGTTGTACCAGAGGCGTGTCTTCGGGTTGTATGAACCCGAGTTCCAGCTCCGACCCCCAGCAATCCAGGGGCAGATGAACGTCTTCCCGAGGCGCGGCGGGTTACGCCCGATCAACTCGCCCGTCTTCGGGTCGATCCGCTGTACCCAGTTGTAGACATGGTTCATCGGCCACACGTTCTGGATCTTGCCGTTCGTCCGGTCGTACACGAACACGAAGCCGCTCTTGTTCTGGTGAACGACCAGCGTCTTGCCGTCGCGTTCGAGGAGCAGGCTCTCGCCGAGGCCGGAGTCATAGTCCCAGTCGTCGTGCGGGATCTCCTGGTAGTGCCACTTGAGCTGGCCGGTGTCGGGGTCGAGAGCAAGCACGGACGAAGTATAGAGATTGTCGCCCGGACGCGCCTCGCCCCAGTCGTAGTCGGGGGCCGGGTTAGCCGTGCCCCAGAACACGAGGTTCAGGTCGGGGTCGTAGGAACCGGTCATCCAGCCGCCGCCACCACCGAATTTCCCGGAGTCGCCGCCCCAGCTTTTCGGGTCATTCTTGATGGTGTTGAACTCCCACGCTTTCTCACCGGAGGCCGCCTTGAGGCCGAAGATCTTGCCCTGGGTCGGGTATTCCCCCGCGGTCTGACCCAAGATGACCTTGTCCTTGACCACGAGCGGGGCGCCAGTGAAGTTGCAGCTGCACTTCTTGGTGTCGACGACCTGCACCGCCCACGCTTCCTTGCCGGTCTTCATGTCGAGGGCGATGACCCGTCCGTCAAGCGTGCCGAAGAACACCTTGCCGTGGCCGAGCGCGACCCCCCGGTTGTACGGCTGGAAGAAGAGGGTGTTCACGATGGGGTCGAGCTTCGGGTAGTAGTGCCAAATCTCCTTACCGGTCGCACCGTCGAGGGCGAAGACACGGTTGCCGGAGCCGATGTAGTAGAGAACACCGTCGAGGACGACCGGCGTGGACTCCAAGCCTTGCACGATGGCTCCGGGCTGGTGCACCCACGCCACAGCGAGATCCTTCACGTTCGTCTTGTTGATCTGGGCGAGTGGGCTGTAACGCCAGGCATCGTACGTGCGGTGGTACATCGGCCAGTCATTCGGATCGACGTTCTGGAGCCGCGTCGAGCCTGGCGCCTGGGCAGCGCCTGGCGACACGCCCTGCATGAGCGCCAGCACCACAATCCCTAGGGTCCCGACCCATCTGTGTTTGGCTCGCATCGCTCTCCTCCTTAGACTTCGAATGTGTCGACCCTCGGAATATCAAGAGGCGTGGATCTAGGGCATTTAAGACTCCCTTTGACGAGACATCGTAACCCCATGTTGCTGGATGCTTACCGGGACAGAATGCCGCAAGGCTTCCATTGATCTGGATCAAAGCCTCGGCGAAGGGCCCTTCCTCAAAGACATTTTTTTGCGCCCCGGAGAATGTTGGCTCGCTCCAAGGCGACAGTCTGTCGACCGGCGACCGCACCATGCTCGGCAGCATATCGAAGCGCGGCAATCGCTATTTGCGTAGCCTGTTCGTTCAGGCTGCCTGGCTACAATGCCCGGCTGATGCCAGCCAAATACGTGCGACCGTAACAGGGACAGAAGAACGACTTCCGCGATGCGGAGGCGAATTGCCGAGGCGGTGCAACGCCCGACCATGAAGTTCGTTGCGACCAAGACCGCCGACCAACTTGACCTGCAGGCGCTGCACCGCGTCCGCGAACGGTTGGTCAGTCAGCGTACCGGCATCATCAATCAGATCCGTGCCTTCCTGCTGGAGAGCGTGTGAAGGAATTGGTACGGCGCCGAGGCTGTGATTCACTTCGCGACAGTACCCCCAACTCGTCTGCGGGTGGATTTCCAACATCGGGGCTGGACCCGTATCTTTTCGGCACCCACTCGCTTCGGCGAACCAAAAGCGACTCTGATCTATCGGCGCACTGGCAATCTACGAGCTGTACAGCTCCTGCTTGGCCACACCAAGATCGAGAGCACGGTGCGCTACCTTGGCATCGAGATTGATGATGCTCTTGCCATAGTCGAACAGGTCGATATCTGATCCTCCCGGGACAAGCCGACCGTCTTTTCCCCGAGTCAATTTCGATTTTGCTACCTATGTGCAGCCTGGTGTAAATCTCGCACTTTCTCGCTGGGCGATGTATTGAAGTAAAATAAGAAAAACGATAGTCAGAAAAATTCTCTCTCCCCTTGTGGGAGAAGGTGGCAGCGCAGCTGCCGGATGAGGGGTATCTCTCGGCGAAAGAGATGTGTCTGCGGAGGCATACCCCTCACCCAAGTGAGTTGGTGGCGGGCGCCGGTGTAGCCCTCTTCCACGAGTGGAGAGGGCGCAGCAATGGGCACCGCAAAAGAAACGTTCGGGAGAGAAACATGCCGATCAATTACGAACAGCTGATGGCCCTGAAAAATCTCGGCCAGAAATACAGCTACGGCGATCGCGAGGTGATGCTGTACGCCTATGGCATCGGCATGGGTGCCGATCCCATGGACGAAAAAGAGCTCGCCTTCGTCAATGAAGGCACGCTGACCCCGCGCTCCCTGAAGGTGGTGCCAACCTTTGCCTCCGTCGCGGCCTGGGGCGCCGGTCCCGGCGAGATGAATCTCAATCGCGTGAGGGTGGTCGACGGTGAGCGCGACATCACCTTCCACAAGCCGCTTCCGACCGCCGCTCACATCACCGCCGATTCCACGGTCCTCGACGTCTTCGACAAGGGCGAGGACAAGGGCGCGGTGATCCGCCACCAGACCGTGCTGAAGGACGAGAACGGCGACAAGCTCGCCACCCTGGTCGCCTCGCGCTTCGCCCGCGGCGATGGCGGTTTTGGCGGGCCGTCCGAAGGCCAGCCCGAACCGCACAAGGTGCCGGAGCGGGCGCCGGACAGGATCGTCGACATCAGCACGCGTCCGGACCAGGCGCTGGTCTACCGGCTTTGCGGCGACCGCAATCCGCTGCACTCCGATCCCGAGTTTGCCAAGAAGGCCGGCTTTCCGCGGCCCATCCTGCACGGCATGTGCACCTATGGCATCACCTGCCGTGGCGTCTTGCAGACCTATGCCGACTACGATCCGTCCGCGTTCAAGCAGCACGTCGCGCGGTTTTCTTCGCCGGTGTTTCCCGGCGAGACCGTGACCATGGAATTGTGGAAGGACGGCAACCACATCTCGTTCGAGGCCAAGGTGAAGGCGAGGGGCGTCACCGTGATCAGGAGCGGCAAGACGGTGCTTGCCTAATCGCCGTCATTCCGGGGCGCGCGAAGCGCGAGCCCGGAATCTCGCGCAACAACCTCTGGATTCCGGGTTCAGCCCTGCCGGCTGCCCCGGAATCACGACAATAACAGGGAGGAACAACCATGGGATTACTCGACGGCAAGGTCGCGATCATCACTGGCGCCGGCGGCGGGCTTGGTGAGGCCTACGCAAAACTGTTCGCGCGCGAGGGCGCCGCGGTGGTCGTCAACGACCTCGGCGGACCGCGTGACGGCAGCGGCTCGGACAAGTCGATGGCGCAACAGGTGGTGGATGCGATCAAGGCCGAAGGCGGCCGCGCGGTCGCCAATGGCGCCGACATCTCGACCATGGAAGGCGGCCAGTCGGTATTCAATGACGCCATCAAGAACTTCGGCCGCGCCGATATCCTGGTCAACAATGCCGGCATTTTGCGCGACGAGACCTTTGCCAAGGCGCAGGAGGCAAACTGGGACAAGGTGATCAAGGTCCATCTCAAGGGCACCTTCTGCTGCACCCAGCCGGTGTTCAAATGGATGCGCGAGAATGGCGGCGGCGTCATCGTCAACACCTCCTCGACCTCGGGCCTGATCGGCAATTTCGGCCAGCACAATTACGGTGCCGCCAAGGGCGGCATCTGGGGCTTTTCCAACGTGCTCGCGATCGAGGGCCGCAAATACAACATCCGGGTCTGGACGCTCGCCCCCGGCGCGCTGACCCGCATGACCGCAGACCTGCCCCGCTATAAGGAGAACCCCGGCGCGGCCTTGGGGCCGGACGGCATCGCGCCGGCCGTGCTATACATGGTCAGCGATTTGTCGGGCGATCAGACCGGCAAGGTGCTCGGCGTCTCCGGCCCGCGTGGGGTGAGAGAGATGCGGATGATGGAAATGGAAGGCTGGAAGCCGCCGTTCACGGGGTGGAAGGCGCAGGATATCGCAGAGCACGCGAGCGAGATCTTCTTCTCCGAGGAGCAGATCAAGATGGGCGCGCGAAGATTTTAGGTTCACCGTCATTCCGGGGCGATGCGAAGCATCGAACCCGGAATATCGAGATTCCGGGTTCACGCTTCGCGTGCCCGGAATGACGAAAGAGGATAGAGGCACGAATGACCAAACTCACCGCCCAGGCCGCCGGCACCTTTGCCATCGCGCCGACGCCGTTCCATGACGACGGCCGCATCGACGAGAAATCGATCGACCGCCTGACCGATTTCTACGCCGAGGTCGGCTGCGACGGCGTGACCGTGCTCGGCATCCTCGGCGAAGCCCCCAAGCTCGATGCCGCCGAGGCCGAGCAGGTGGCGATCCGCTTCGTCAAGCGCGCCAGGAACATGCAGGTGATTGTCGGCGTCTCCGCGCCCGGCTTTGCCTCGATGCGTTCGCTGGCAAAAGCCTCGATGGACGCGGGCGCCGCCGGCGTCATGATCGCGCCGCCGCCACACTTGCGCACCGACGACCAGATCACCGGCTATTTCAAGCAGGCGCAGGAAGCGATCGGCACCGACATTCCCTGGGTGCTGCAGGATTATCCGCTCACGCTCAACGTGGTGTTCACGCCCGCGGTGATCCGCAGAATCGTGATGGACAGCCCGTCCTGCGTGATGCTCAAGCACGAGGACTGGCCGGGGCTGGAAAAGATCTCGACGCTGCGCGGCTACCAGAAAGACGGCTCGCTGCGACCGCTCTCGATCCTGGTCGGCAATGGCGGCCTGTTCCTCGATTTCGAGATGGAGCGCGGCGCTGACGGCGCCATGACCGGCTATGCCTTCCCCGAGCTTCTGATCGACGTCGTCAAGCTGCAGAAGGCCGGCAAGCGCGACGCCGCGCACGATTTGTTCGACGCCCATCTGCCGCTGATCCGCTACGAGCAGCAGCCCGGCGCGGGGCTTGCCGTGCGCAAATATGTGCTGCAGAAGCGCGGCATCATCGCCTCCAGCGCCCAGCGCAAGCCCGGCGCCACGATCACGCCGCAGGCGAGGGCGGAAGTCGACTACCTGCTGTCGCGCGTGGCGCGGGTCGATCGCCGCGCCAATCTGCAACCGCAATCCAGCGCAGCGGGCTAGCGGAATGGCCGAGATCGCAGCCCCGCGTCCCGCGTCCACCATCCTGCTGCTGCGCGATGGCGCGGCAAAGGAGATCGAAGTCTTCATGATGGTTCGCCATTACGAGATCGACTTCAATTCCGGCGCGCTGGTGTTTCCCGGTGGCAGCGTCGACAAGGGCGACAGGGAGATCATCGCGAATCCGGCGCTTCATTCCGGTGGCGAGGGGCTCGACGAGGCCACGCTCGCCTTCCGCATCGCCGCGATCCGCGAGACCTTTGAGGAGAGCGGCATCCTGCTGGCGCGGCCGAAAGGTTCAAAGTCGCTGGTCGACGCCGCGCGCGCCAGTGAAATCGAGACGGCCCATCGCGCGGCCCTGTGTGAAAACAAAATCAGTTTCCTCAGTGTGCTCACCGAAACCGGCATGGTGCTGGCGCTCGACGAACTCGTGCCCTACGCGCACTGGATCACGCCGGAGGGCATGCCAAAACGATTCGACACCTGGTTCTTCCTCGCCGCCGCGCCGCCGGAGCAACTCGGCGCCCATGACGGCAGGGAATCCACCGACTCGATCTGGGTGTCGCCGCGCGATGCGCTGGAGGGCGGCGAGACCGGCCGCTTCAAGCTGCCGTTTCCGACCACGCGCAATTTGATTAAGCTCGGCAAGCAGCCGAACGTAAAGGCTGCGCTGGAGGACTCCAGGGGCCAATCGATCGTCACCGTGATGCCAGTGATGACCAAAACCGCCACCGGCCGCCAGCTCCGCATCCCCCGCGAAGCTGGTTACGACGGCGAGGTGTTCGAGGTTGGCGCACTGGGGTGACGCCCAACGGCGCCCTCTCGTCATGGCCGAGCTTGACCCGGCCATCCGTGTCTTCCTCACGGCGGATTCAAAAGGGACGTCGATGCCAGGGACGAGACCGGGCATGACGGAGCCACGTGCAATAGCGTTCACCGAACACGCTTGCTGGACCCGCACAATCCCGGCATCCTCCTCGCAACAAAGGTGCAGGGGGAGGCAATCAATGAGCGTTCGCTCTATTGGCGCTATCGCTGGCGCGTGGCTGTTCGTCATGCCTATCGCGACACATGCCCAGGATTTTCCAGCTCGCCCCATCCGCATCGTCATTCCCTATTCGCCCGGCAGCGTCGCTGACGTGTTCGCGCGGATCGTCGCGCAGAACATGCAGGAGCAGTGGAAGGGCTCGATCTTCGTGGAGCCGAAGTCCGGGGCCAACGGCTCGATCGCGGCCGAGGAGGTCGCACGCGCCGCGCCCGACGGCTACACATGGCTGTTGGTGACCACCTACTTCACTGCCAGCCCGGCGCTGAATACGCAGCTGCGCTGGGATCCGATCCGCGATTTCATGCCGGTCGGTCAGATTTGTCGGGCGCCGAATTTTTTTGTCGTTCCGGCCTCGCTGCCGGTGAAAACGGTCGCGGACTACGTCGCGCTCGCAAAAGCAAAGCCGGGGACGCTGAACTACAGCCATCCCGGGAAGGGCTCGACGGGCCATCTCGGCTTTGAGCTGTTCAAGCGCCTCGCCGGGATCGACGTCGCCGGCATCGGCTATCGCGGCTATCCGCAAATGGTGCCGGATATCGCAAGTGGCCTGATCACCTCGACCTTCCTGTCGGCGAACCAGGCGCTGTCGCAGGTGCAGACCGGCTCGATTCGGATCATCGGCGCGATCAGCGACGGCCGCTCAAAATACTTTCCGGAGGTGCCGACCCTGGCCGAGCAGGGCTTTGCCGGCGCGCAGGTCACGCCGTGGTTCGGCATCGTGCTGCCAGCGGGTACGCCGCGGCCGCTCGTCGAGCGCATCAGCGCGGCACTGGAAGCCGCACTGGCGACGGGCGAGGTGCGCGAAAAGCTCGATGTCGCCGGATGCGAGGCGAAAAGCGCGCCGCTTTCCCAATTCGGTGACATCGTCAAGTCCGACGTCGCGGTCTGGGCCAGGGTAGTCCGTGAAGCCGGCATCACCGCCGACTGACGGGGCGGACTGCCCGTCCAAAATCCCGGCTCGGGCGACGAGTCGGCGATTTCGGCCCGTTTCAGCATGTTCCCCCGGAGGTGGAATGCGTCGTATATTGCGGCCGTTCGCAGCCCGGCCCCCTGACATGAGCCCCGAATTGCCGCCGAAATCGCCTGTAAAGCGACCGTTTTCGCTCACGAT
>Ga0070711_100002349_pt1 | contig 10756 bp, 10 predicted proteins | sample LARL53metaG_FD_65452 | JGI IMG/M metagenome (GOLD analysis project Ga0070711, IMG submission 65452) | Corn, switchgrass and miscanthus rhizosphere microbial communities from Kellogg Biological Station, Michigan, USA - LAR L5-3 metaG | ecosystem: Host-associated > Plants > Roots > Rhizosphere ... | reverse complement strand
ATGGGATGGCCAGGCGCGAGGCTTCCAGATTTCTGGTGCGAGTTCTTCGGTCGAGGTACCGAGACCACAGGGTTGAGCTTTCCCAGTTCAAGCGACACATCCGTCGCGGGGCCAGCGTCTGCGACGTCGGCGCGCACAAGGGCAGCTTCCTGTTCTGGCTGGCCCGATGGTGTTCGCCGGGAAGAGCCATCGCCTTCGAGCCTCAACCGGATCTGGCGAGCGAATTGGAGCGGGTCTGCGCGAAATTCTCGCTGGACAATGTCGTGATCGAACGGAAGGCGGCGCATTCGACATCCGGAAGCAAACAGTTCTTCATTCCGGATGGCCGAAAGGCCGGCGCCTCTCTGCTCAAGCCGGACATGACGTTCCAGGCAATGGATGTCGAAGCAATCGCCCTGGACGAATACTTCAAGCCGACCGAGGATGTCGCGGCCATCAAGATCGATGTCGAAGGCTCGGAACTGGACGTGCTGTTGGGCGCGCAGCACACGATCAACAGGTGCATGCCGCTACTCGTCGTCGAGTGCGATCGTCATCTCGTTTCCATGGGCCGCATGCACGACACGTTTTCATTTCTCAAGGACCTCGGATACTCCGCCGGCTTCGTGAACAAGGGGCGGATTCTCCCATTGTCGCGTTTGATCCCGTCGAGCATCAAAGCGACGATGTGGACTGGTTCTGGCGGAAGCGGGGATACTCCAACAACTTCATTTTCACGAAGGAAGATTAAGCGCCGCCGTCGCAATCGCAGGCGGCATCACGCCCGACCAGCGTCATCTGACAACGGGAGGGATGGCGTCCTCCCGCGAGCCGGCCGGGGGTATCCGGGAGCCGTCGTCATCAGTCAGCCGTATTGCCGCGCTTGAATACGCCGAAGGTTGCGCGCGGTGTCTGCCCGGTTCGTCGACCTCGCTTCCGACAGCACTGCGCTCTTTCCTGGCCGCACGTGGCGAGGTGCTCACGCAGGTCGAGCTGGACTTGCTCGAGGCTTTGCCCCACGAACGGTCGAACGTAGCGCATAGCGACGCGGCGCCCATGAGATCGCAGGGATCACGAGAGCCGACTTGGATGGCGCCGCCCGCTCTCACCAGCATTGTGCCAGTCACCGTCTTCTGGATTGGAGAAGGCCATGCGTACCCTCATGTTTGCTTTGGCTGTCGTTGTCACCGCGTTCGCGAATGATTGGGCCCGGGCGGCCGACCGGCTTCCCAGGTTCGATATTGTCCGGAACTGCAAAGTGGAAACAGCGGGTGCCGTCACCGGCGGGGATTCGTCCTGCGTGAAATCGGAAACAGAAGCCAAGGACCAGCTGGCCGAACGCTGGTCTTCCTTTGGCGCTTCACAGAAAAAAGACTGCGTCGGTATGAGCAGTACCGGCGGCGAGCAGAGCTATGTCGAGCTCTTGAGCTGCCTCGAAATGTCGGCGGGCAGGTTTTCCGACAGCGAAGCCAAAAAGCGATAGGACCTCTCGGGTCTCTCCATCCGCTCGGGCTTTGGCCGTTCTTGGCGAACAGCAGGTCTCGGTTCGGAGCGCGCTCGCGCGCCCGCCGCCATCTCAGCAGGAGGCGTTCCAGTCTTTGGGGAAGGGAATCAGCGGCCAGGCAAGGGCGTTGTCATTGGCGGCTTTCGGCGGAGCCCTGAAAGACGGCAAACCCGTAAACATGGAATCCTCCCCGGGGACAGGCGCCATCGCCGCTTGCACGGTGCTGAGCAACATATCGAACTCAACTTCACTCACGGCAACTCTCCCTGGCTGGGAGAGCCATCGTCGCAAAAGTGTTTTGTTGCCGGCTTGCGCGGATCGCTCAAATTGTAACGATCGAGCTCGCGCACGGCGTATTTGGTTAACAGTTTACTCTTGATGTCCCGGGTGCAACGCTAGGTGGTTGTGACCTCCTGGTTGTGTGAGCGAAATCACATCTTCCCACAAATAATTTCCGTATCTGCCCGGCCATGAAGCGCGCCAGGAAGGCGTGTCCAAGCAAGGAAGGGCTACTGCCATGGCCGCAAGGGTCGTCGAGTTTGCGGGTTCGTCTCGTTTCATCGTGGGTCTGCTGCTTGTGCTGGCATCGGCCGGCTCGGCCTCGGCCTTCCAGGGCACGCCGGAGCAGCGCAAGGCCTGCACGCCGGATGTCTATCGCTTCTGCGCGGGCGACATCCCCAATGTTCGCGCCATCACCGCCTGCCTGCAGCGCCAGAAGGGCAGCCTGAGCACGGCCTGCCGCACAGCGATGGATCAGGCCGGCCACTAAGCGGAGCGGCGACCAGCCGGCATTTTTCCACAATTGTGGATTTGTGCGCGGTAAGCGACTGTCGCCTCATCCGATTTGGCACTCCGCGGCCTGTGGACATGCTGCGGAGAACCGTGGGACATGTGGCGCACACGCTCCGATATTTGCATCTGATATTTGCAAGAGCCAACCCCGGCCAGTTCGGGCTGGGTTGATTAGACGACGACGCTCCGCGCGGTTAGTGTGCCGTGCATGAGCCAGACAGCAGCACCCTTTCGTATCTCGGTCGGAGATGACGTCCTTGCGGACCTGAAGGCGCGGCTGCGGATGACGCGCTGGCCGGAGCAGGAGTTGGTGGACGATTGGAGCCAGGGCGTTCCGCTCGCGTGGATCCGCGAGATCTGCCGCTACTGGGCCGAGGAGTATGACTGGCGTGCTCGCGAAGCGCGTCTCAACCGGTTTCCGCAGTTCAAGATGGATATCGATGGACTTGGAGTCCATTTCCTGCATGTTCGCTCGAAACATCAGGACGCGATGCCCCTGATCATCACGCATGGCTGGCCGGGTTCGGTGGTCGAATTCACCAAGGTGATCGAGCCCCTGACCGATCCGACCGCGCATGGCGGATCGGCTGGCGATGCCTTCCACCTGGTGTGTCCGTCGCTGCCGGGGTTTGGCTTCTCAGACAAGCCGAAGGCGAGGGGATTCGGCGTCGAACGGATCGGGGCATGCTGGGCCAGCCTGATGGCGAAGCTCGGCTACGCGAGCTATGGCGCGCAGGGCGGCGATTGGGGCTCGGCGGTGACATCGGCGATCGGTGCGCAGGACGGCGCGCATTGCCGCGGCATTCATATCACGCTCGCAATGGGCTCGCGACCCAACCTGGCAGAGGGACAGCAGCCGACGCCGGAGGAAGCGCGCGCGCTCAAGGGCATCAAGCATTACCAGGAATGGGATTCCGGCTATTCCAAGCAGCAATCGACGCGGCCCCAAACGCTCGGCTACGGACTGACGGATTCCCCGAGCGGGCAGGCGGCGTGGATCCTCGAGAAATTCTGGGCGTGGACCGATTGCGGCGGCGATCCGCTGAATATCGTCGATCGCGACGAGCTGCTCGACAATGTGATGCTGTATTGGGTGACGCAGACCGCGGCGTCGTCGGCGCGGCTCTATTGGGAAAGCTTTGGCCGCACGCGCGAGCGGATGAAGGTAATGGTCCCGACGGGCGTCGCCGTTTTTCCCCGCGAGATCGTGCCGCCGGTGCGGCGCTGGATGGAAGCATCCTATCCGAACATTCAGCATTGGAGCGAGATGCCGAGGGGCGGCCACTTCGCGGCTTTCGAGCAGCCCGAGCTGTTCGTGCAGGAGGTGCGCAGCTTCTTCCGGAAGCTGCGATAGTTCACGAGTAAGGCTGGCGCGGGATCGAGAGTTCGGACGGCTCGGACGGTATGATGGAGGGTTGCAACGGACGGCACTGGAACTCCGCGGAATTGCGCAATCCGAGATAATCGGGTTCGAAGCCGGCGAGGCGGGTGAGAGCCTGCCAGTTGCTGACCGTGATGGTTCGAGAGTGCCACTTCAGCACCTCTTTTCGTCTCAAATCCTGGATGATGCGGTTGGCATGGACCGCGGAGATGGCGCAGGCGGAGGCCAGGTCGGACTGCGTGAACGGCGAAGCGAAGCGGTCGTCCCTGGCAAGCCCGACGGCCTGAAGGCGCATTGTGATTTCACAGATCAGGTGCGCCACGCGCGTCAGCGAATCCCGGCTGCCCAGATTGACGATCCAGTTGCGCAGGCAGGCAGCATCGATGATGCCGAGAAGCCGCAGCGCGTGACTCAGGCCGGACGACAAGGATGTTATTTCCTGAAAGAAGCCGTGCGGCACGAACGCCACGACCGCAGGGCCCAGCGCGATCAGATGAGCCTCGAGCCTCGGGGCGATCAGCGCGTGAAGGTCCGGGATATCGCCGGGCACATGGATCGAGGTGATCTGGCCATCATTGTCGTCTTTCCAGCAGAGATAGCCCTGCAGCAGCACGCAGCAGCGCGAGGGCTGATCGGTCTTGCGCAGGATGTGGTCGCGCGAGGCGAAATGCCCGATCGTCGAGGGCATCCTGGTGAGAAGCTCGAGGTCGTTCTCGGGAAGCTCGGCGATGCTGGTCAGGCGGTCGGCCAGCTTGCTGAATGCGAAACCCTTTTGCATGTGGAACTCATTCAACGCGCTCGATGGCCTCAAGCAGTGCCTGGCGGAAGAGGGTCGATCTGAAGGTGCTCGGGATTGTTGTTGCCGATCAATGTCAGGGCAGGGCTGAACGTTCCTACCTGCTGCGCTCGCAGCAGGTGGTGCAGCCGTTCTCAGCTGCCGGGCCATTCGCCGTCGGATATGAACTTTTCGCGAGCCACGGAACCCTGTGCACAAGAACGCTCCGTTCTACAGTTCCAGCGCGAGGCGGATCACCTGTGGGTCAGTCCCGCGACGCGCCTGAAAGCCGAACTTGCTGAAAACCTTTCGCATGGACTTATTCTCCGGCAAGACGTCGGCGATGAGTTCCTTCAGTCCGGCTGTCCGCGCGATGACAGCCAGATGACGCATCAGCAGCGTGCCGATGCCCCGTCCCTGATAGGCATCGACGACCACAAAGGCGATTTCGGCCTCGCCGGGCCCGGTGACGACGTAACGTCCGCCGCCGATGATCGAATGCCGGCCGTTCTCGTCGATTTCCGCGACAAGCGCGACATGTTTGACGAAATCGACGTTCATGAAGAACGCCTTCTCCTTGTCGGAAAACGCTCGCTTGGTCACGAAAAAGCGGCGCCGCAGCGACTCCGCGTTGGTGTGATTGATGGCATCAAGCATGCCAGCCTCATCGGAGGGCCTTAGAGCACGGATCTCGATCGGGCGTCCGTCGCGCAGTTGTTCCCTGACGGAGTAGTTGGCTGGTGTCATCGCCAATCACGTTCCGCTCCGGAAAGGGGGTGGCCTTGACTTAGGTCAATGGTCGGCGCGCCGCACTGCGCAAAATCGCCCGGCCACACTCAGGGATCAGACATCATGACTGAAAATCCGGCAGTTCAGGGCGCCGCCATGTCGGGGCTGGTCGCAAAGGCCGTCGAATATATGGTCGATGCGGGACAGCGCTCGGTGTTGTTTCTGGATATCCTTCGCCAGCGCGGCGACCAGTACCGCGATCACGTGGCTCAGACGGCGCCCCATGTGCTGAGCTACGCGGCAGAACTGATTATCGACGGCCGGAAGCTGGAACAGCCCGTCAACTATGCGTTGGTGCGCATCATCCCGCCGAAAGGCGTGGAGATCGATATGGAGCGGCGGCCGTTCGTGGTCGTCGATCCACGCGCCGGTCACGGCCCCGGCATTGGCGGCTTCAAGGCTGACAGCGAGATCGGCGTCGCCATGAAGGCGGGACATCCCTGCTACTTCATCGGATTCCTTCCCGAGCCCATGCCCGGGCAAACGATCGAGTCGATCGCTCGGACCGAAGCGATCTTCATCGAGAAAGTGATCGAGCGGCACCCGAACGCCGACGGCAAGCCATGCGTGATCGGCAACTGCCAGGCCGGTTGGGCAATCATGATCCTCGCCTCGCTACGGCCTGAACTGTTCGGGCCGGTGATTATCGCCGGTGCGCCGCTGGCCTATTGGGCCGGGGTGCACGGCAAATATCCGATGCGCTATTCCGGCGGCCTGCTCGGCGGAAGCTGGTTGACCGCGCTCTCCGGAGACCTCGGCGCAGGCAAGTTCGACGGGGCCTGGCTGGTGCAGAACTTCGAGAACCAGAATCCCTCGAACACGCTGTGGACCAAACAATACAATGTCTACTCGAAGGTGGACACCGAGGGCGACCGCTACCTCGAGTTTGAAAAATGGTGGGGCGGCCACGTCAACCTCAACGCCGCGGAAATCCAGTTCATCGTCGATGAGCTGTTCATCGGCAATAATCTCGCGGCGGGCCGCATCAAGATGTCCGACGGGACTGCGGTCGACCTGCGCAACATCCGTTCGCCGATCGTGGTGTTCTGCTCCAAGGGTGACAACGTCACGCCGCCACAACAAGCGCTGAATTGGATCCTCGATCTTTACGCCGATGTCGACGAGATCAGGGCATATGGGCAGACCGTCGTCTATACGGTGCATGAGACGATCGGCCATCTCGGCATCTTTGTGTCCGGTGGCGTCGCCAAGAAGGAGCACGCCGAGTTCTCCAGCAATATCGACCTGATCGATATTCTGCCGCCCGGTCTTTACGAGGCGACGTTCGAGGCAAGGACCTCCGAGACGCTCAACGACGAGCTTGCGGTCGGGCAATGGGTGATGCGCTGCGAAGCGCGCACGCTCGACGACATCCGTGCGATGGGCGGCAATTCGCCCGAGGACGAGCGTCGCTTCGAGACGGCCAAGCGCGTTTCGGAGAGGAATCTCGCGGCCTACAAAACGTACGTTCAGCCCTGGATCAAGTCGATGGTGACGCCGCAGATGGCGGAGCTGATGCGCGACTGGCATCCGCTGCGGCTGCAGTACGAAGCCTTCAGCAGCAAGAACCCGCTCATGAAGGCCGTCGAGAACGCGGCTGACAAGGCCCGCGACGACCGCAAACCCGCCGCAAAGGACAATCCCTTCGTGGCATTTCAGGAGCGGATGTCGAAGCAGATCGTGAGTTCGCTGGATCAATGGCGCGACTCGCAGGAAGCACTCAGCGAGGCGATGTTCCTGTCCATCTATGGCTCGCCCGCCTTGCAGGCCGCCGTCGGCGTCGACCCGAAGTCCGCGCCATCCGGGCCCCGCGAGATGGATCCGAAGCATCGCGTGCTGCTGCAGGCGCGCGTCGCGGAGCTGAAGGCAAGGATCGGCTCCGGCGGATTGCGCGAAGCCGGCATCCGGGCGCTGCTCTATGTCGGTTCGGCGCGCGGCATGGTGGATGAGCGCAGCCTCGAGGCGTTGCGGCACCTTCGCCGAGCCGACGAGGCGTCACGCATGACACTGGCCGACTTCAAGATGCTGGTGCGTGAGCAGTTCTTCATGCTGCTGCTCGATCGGGAGGCGGCGCTTGCCGCCATTCCAAAGCTCCTGCCGGACAGCATGGATGAGCGCCGCAGGGTATTTGGGGCGATCGAGGACGTGTTGTCGGCCAGTGCGGGGATCTCCGGCGAGGCGGCAAAACGCCTGAAGCAGGTGGCGGTTCTGTTCGGGCTCGAGGACAACAGGGTCCCTTTCGATCCGAAAGCCAGAGCTTCATAGGAATTGGCGTCATAAAAATCGGGAGCCACGCAATGAGCGCGATGCCGGCCGAAGCGAGTGCCAAATCCGTGTCGAAGTACGACCGCCTGATTACGGCTGCAAAGGGCGTCCCTTCCGTTTCAACGATCGTCGCGCATCCCTGCGACGAGAGCTCGTTGCGGGGCGCGATCGAATCCGCCGAAGCCGGAATCATAAAGGCGACCCTGGTCGGGTCGGCTGCGAAAATCAGGGATGTTGCCGCCAGGCACAACCTGAACATTTCGGGCTGCGAGATCGTCGATACTCTGCCCACCGAGACGGCCGCCGCCAGCCGAGCCGTCGAACTGATCCACGAAGGCAAGGGCGAGGTCCTGATGAAGGGCAGCCTGCACACCGACGAGATCATGCGCGCGGTGACGGCGAAGGTTGGCGGGCTCCGGACCGACCGGCGGATCAGCCATGTTTTCATCATGGATGTGCCGGCCTACACTGAAACGGTGTTTGTCACCGATGCGGCAATCAATATTTTTCCCGACCTCGATGTCAAGCGGGACATCATCCAGAACGCCGTCGACCTCTTCAACCAGGTTGGCTTTGGCACAATGCCGCGGGTGGCGATTTTATCAGCCGTCGAAACCATCAACTCGAAGATTCCGTCAACCATCGAGGCCGCCGCACTCTGCAAGATGGCGGATCGCAAGCAGATCACCGGCGCGTTGCTCGATGGCCCGCTTGCGTTCGACAATGCCATCGACATGGAGGCCGCACGGATCAAGGGCATCAAGTCGGAAGTTGCCGGCCGCGCCCAGATCCTGGTCGTGCCCGACCTCGAGTCCGGGAATATGCTGGCCAAGAACCTCGCCTATTTCGCCCACGCCGATGGCGCGGGGATCGTGCTGGGCGCGCGCGTGCCGGTCGTCCTGACGTCGCGGGCGGATTCCGCGCGGTCGCGGATGGCGTCCGCTGCCGTCGCAGCTCTGCTCGCCGATACGAGACGGCGCGTGGCGCCCGTTGCCGCAGCGTGACGGCCATGGACACGATCCTCGTCGTCAATGCCGGCTCCTCGAGCGTGAAGTTCCAGATCTTCGCGGTGGAAGGCGAGGGCGCGCTGCGGCGGCAGGTCAAGGGGCAGATGGACGGGATCGGCAGTCGTCCACGCCTGGTCGCCAGTGGCCCCACCGGCGATGCGTTGGCCGACCGGACCTATCCGCGCGAAGCCGTCGGCGACGTTCCGGCTGCGATGTCGGTTGCCGCAGCCTGGCTGCGCGAGGAACTCAATATCAGTCCGATCGCGGTCGGACACCGTGTCGTGCATGGCGGGCCGGATCACGCCCGCCCGGTGCTGATCGACCATGATGTTGTGACAAAGCTCGAACGCTACGTCTCGCTCGCGCCGCTGCATCAGCCGCATAACCTTGCGCCGATCAGGACGCTGCTGAAGAACTTCCCGGCGCTGCCGCAGGTCGCCTGCTTCGATACCGCCTTTCACCGCGATCACGATGCGCTCGCCGATCACTATGCGATTCCGCACCAGCTTCATGCTGAAGGCGTCAGGCGTTACGGCTTTCACGGTCTGTCCTACGAGTACATCGCAGAACGCCTGCCGCAAGTCGCCCCCGACATCGCCGGCGGCCGGGTGATCGTCGCCCATCTCGGCAGCGGCGCATCGATGTGCGCCATCAGGGGCGGCCGGAGCGTCGAAAGCACGATGGGCTTCACGGCGCTGGACGGACTGGCGATGGGAACGCGGCCGGGCCAGCTCGACCCGGGCGTCGTGCTCTACCTCCTTGCGGAGAAGGGAATGTCGGCGTCGAACGTGCAGAACTTCCTGTACCGCGACTGCGGCCTGAAGGGTCTGTCCGGTGTCAGCAACGACATGCGGGATCTGCAGAACAGCGAGGATCCGCGCGCGGCATTCGCGATTGATTATTTCGTCTACCGGATCGGTCTCAACGCCGGCATGCTGGCTGCGGCTCTGCAGGGCCTCGATGCGTTCGTTTTCACAGCGGGGATCGGCGAGAACTCGGCTTCCATCCGCGCTCGCATCGGCGAAAAGCTGGCCTGGCTTGGCATCGCGCTCGACCCGGCCGCCAATGCCGGGCATGCGAGCAGGATATCGCGCTCCGACAGCCAAATTCCCGTTTATGTCGTGCCGACCAATGAAGAGCTGATGATTGCGCAGCATACGCTGGCGCTGCTCATGAAGCGTCAATCGCCGGGTCAGAAACGCGTGAGGGTGTCATGAACATTCCAGTTTTTCCCGAGACCAAGGTCGCGCTGAAGGGCAAGAAAGGACTGGTCGTCGGCATTGCGAACGATCAATCGATCGCATGGGGCTGCGCCAAGGCATTCCGGGCGCTGGGAGCGGAGCTCGCGATCACCTATTTGAACGAGAAGGCCAAGAAGCACGTCGAGCCGCTGGCGAAGGTGCTGGAATCGCCGATCTTCATGCCCCTTGACGTCATGGTCGACGGTGAAACAGAGAAGGTATTCGAGCGGATCGAGAAGGAGTGGGGCCAGCTCGACTTCCTGCTGCACTCCATTGCGTTCTCGCCAAAGGGAGCGTTGCACGGGCGCGTGGTCGACGTCGACCGCGAAGGTTTTCAGAAAACGATGGATGTCTCCTGCTGGTCCTTCCTGCGGATGGCGCACCTGGCCGAGCCACTGATGAAGAAGGGTGGCACGATCTTCACCATGACATACTACGGCAGCCAGATGGTCGTGAAGAACTACAATGTCATGGGTGTCGCGAAGGCTGCGCTCGAAGCCGCAGTGCGATACGTCGCGGCCGAACTCGGCCCCAAGGGTATTCGCGTCCACGCGATTTCACCGGGCCCGCTCGCGACCCGTGCAGCGTCCGGCATTCCTGAATTTGACGAGCTCATGGACAAGGCACAGTCGCAGGCGCCGACCCGTAGCCTGGTCAGTATCGACGATGTCGGCAATGCGACTGCGTTCCTTGCGCTCGACGGTGCAAAGCTGATCACCGGCAGCGTGCTCTACATCGACGGCGGCTACCACATCATCGATTGATAGTCTGGTCCTAGCGGTAGTGCAGTCCGATGACCTCGGCGACGCAGGCCGGGCGCTGGCCGCCCTCTATTTCGATCACGACGCGATAGTGCACCCGCAACCCGTTGGGTGGCACGTCCTCGGCTTCGGCGATGCTGACGCGGCCGCGCAGTCTTGAACCGGCCGGGACGGGTGACAGATAGCGGATGCGGTCGGCGCCGTAATTCAGGGTATTCTTAAGCCCCTTCAGCCCCATTACCGAGCGGATGAACATCGGCGT
>Ga0070711_100002345_pt1 | contig 10768 bp, 6 predicted proteins | sample LARL53metaG_FD_65452 | JGI IMG/M metagenome (GOLD analysis project Ga0070711, IMG submission 65452) | Corn, switchgrass and miscanthus rhizosphere microbial communities from Kellogg Biological Station, Michigan, USA - LAR L5-3 metaG | ecosystem: Host-associated > Plants > Roots > Rhizosphere ... | reverse complement strand
ATCACCTCGATCGGGCTCTGCTTCGCCTTCGCGCTGCTGGCGCGCGCGCTGGGATACTCGGTGGCGCTCGGCGCCTTCATCGCGGGCTCGCTGATCGCCGAGTCGGGGAAGGGCAAGCAGGTGGCGGAGCTGGTGAAGCCGGTGCGCGATGTCTTTGCCGCGGTGTTCTTTGTTGCCGTCGGCATGTTGATCGATCCAGCGCTCGTCGCCGAGCACTGGGGCGTCGTATTGCTGCTCACCGCCGTGGTCATCGTCGGCAAGGTTGTCAGCGTCTCGCTCGGTGCCTTCCTGGCGGGCCGCGGCACGCAGGCCGCGGTGCGCACCGGGCTCAGCATGGCGCAGATCGGTGAGTTCTCATTCATCATTGTGTCCCTGGGGATCGCCACTGGTGCGGTGCGCGAGTTCCTCTTTCCGGTCGCGGTTGCCGTGTCGGCGATCACCACGCTGGCAACTCCGTGGCTGATCGGATCGTCCGATCGCATCACGTCGTGGGTCGATCGCAAGCTGCCGCGCCCGCTGCAGATGTACGCCACGCTCTACGCCAGCTGGCTCGATCAACTGCGCCGGGCGCCGGTGCGGCGGACCCGCGGAGCCCTGGTGCGCGGACTGGTCGTCTGGCTGCTACTCGACGCAGCCCTCACTGCGATCGTGGTTATCGCGGCATTCCTGCTCTATCCGGCGCTGGCGCATGCGCTCGCCGCTCGCATGGCGCCGGAGGTTACTGCTTTCGCGCTCGGCGTCGTGGCACTCGCCATCGCGACGCCGTTCGGGATGGGGATGGGGCGCACCGCGCGCGCCATCGCGATGATACTCGCGCGCACGGCACTTCCCAGCACCGGGGCAGTCGATCGCGCGGATGCGCCGCGCCGGGCGCTGGTGGTAACGCTGGAGATCGCAATCCTGCTGCTGATGGCGCTGCCGGTGCTGGCGATCACCCAGCCATTCATGCCGCCGTTCCGCGGCGCGCTGGTGCTGGGAGCCGTGCTGGCATTGCTCGCGATCGCCGCATGGCGAAGTGCCCGCAACCTGGAGGGCCACATGCGCGCCGGGGCCGAGCTGCTGGTCGATGCGGTGCGCTCGGCGCTGCCGCCTGAACATGGTACAGCGGAGATGATGGTCCCCACGCTGGAAGGCGCCGCCGATCGATTCACCACCGCGACGCACATGCTGCCCGGTCTCGGCGTGCCGACGCCGTTCCGGATCGAGCCGCTGCACTATGCCGCCGGCCGCACCCTGGCGGAGCTTGGCGTGCGCGGGCGCACCGGCGCGAGCATCCTGGGCGTGACGCGCGGCGAACGTGCCATTGCGGCCCCGAGCAAGACGGAGCGGCTGGAAGCGGGTGACATGCTGGTGCTGGTGGGAACGCAGGACTCCGTGGACGCGGCGATGGAGTTGCTGCGGGCGGGATGAGCGGAAAAGTGAGTAGCGGCTAGGAACAGCGAACAAGTAAGAAGTAAGAAGTAAGAAGGAGATCAACTGCCCCGCACGAGTCGGCGCCGTTGATTTCCTTCTTACTTCCTACTTCTTACTTCTCACTTGTTCGCTATTCGCAGCCCCCAGCCGCGCTTCTACATCCCATGCGCCTTCATCAACGCGTTGGTGCCGCCCACGATCGGAATCGCAAACGACGAGTGCGCCAGGTCGATCGTCAGTTCCGTTCCAGCCTCGGGCCAGAGCGTGAACTCCCGGTCGCTGGACATGATCATCACCGCGAGACGCTTTCCCGCTGGAACGAACTCGTCGTCGGGCTCGAGATCGAAGGTGAGGTCGTAGAACCTGCCCGGCACCAGCGCCTCGCCCGGGATCGTCGACTCGTAGTTGCCGCCGTGTGTCAGCGACCTGTAGTTCCGGATGTCGGCCCAGCCCCGGGTGATCACGCCAGCGTGGCTCGACGAGCCACGAGTTGCCGAATCGTAGGGCAGCATCACCAGCCACACCGATAGGTTCGCCGCGGGCTTGCTCGACGCGATCCGGAGCGTGATGCGCGGAATGCCCGAGATGTGCACCGTGTCGGTGAGGGTGCCGGTGGCGTAGAGCAGGCGATGCGTCGATTGGGCGGCGGCGGCGTTGGCGCTGCCGCTCTCGGCGACGTCGTCCACGAGCTTCTCGTTCCCGGCAGGCGCCGCCCGGAGGGAAAGATTCCCGATCGACTCTCCGCCGCCGGCTGGATGCAAGGCGACCATTTCCGTTCCCGGCACCGGGAACGACTTGAACGCCGTCGGCAGCACCGGCGGCGGACCACCACGTCCGCGACCACCACCACCGCGGCCGCCTCGTCCACCGCGGCCTCCGCGTCCGTTCGCCGTGTCACTGGGCGGCGGCGGCGGCGGCGGATTCGCCGCGACCGAATCCTCATAACGCTTCGCGGCCGCGACCGCGGGCGGGAATTGCGCGTTGGCGTCCTGGACGATCCACACCGGCGCGTCCTTCTCGACACCGTTCTGCACTCCGTACAGATAGTGCGTGAACCAGCGATTCACCTGCTCGGCCGGCGGATTGCCGCCGTGACCGCCCTGGTGGAGGTAGATCGACACCGGCTTCTTCTCGCGCACCATCTCGTCGTAGATGCGGGTACTGTGTTCGGGGACCACGTTGTAGTCGTTCAAGCCGTGCGCAAGCAGGACCGCCGCCTTGATGTTCTTGACGTGCAGCAGCAGGTCGCGATCGAGCCAGAACTGGTTCATGTCACCGCTGGCGCGATCCTGTCCCTTGGGTCCGGCGAAAATCCCATTCTTCCAGATGCTGTCGCAGCGCGCACGATTGGCGGTGTCGCCGCTCGCGATAAAGTCGTAGAGCACGTCCACGTCTTCGCCCAGATATCCGCCGGGCGAGCGCACGAGACCGTTGCTCCGGTAGTAGTGGTAGTAGGTGGTGTTGGGGGAGACCGGAATGACGACCTCGAGACCCTTGACGCCGGTCGTGGCTGCGGCGAGCGGCAAGGTGCCTTCATACGACGTGCCCATCATGCCGACCTTGCCGGTCGACCACGACGCGGCCTTCACCTCGACGTTGCCGGTCTTGGTGGTGAAACCCTTCGCGCGCCCGTTGAGCCAGTTGATCACCGCCGCGGGAGCGTAGCGTTCCGGTGTGTCGCCAACGGTGGGACACCCCGACGAGAGGCCGGTTCCGGGCGCCTCGGAGTGTACGACGGCGAAGCCGCGCGCCACCCACTGATTGAGCGTTTGCGAGATGGTATCGCGCGGCGACTTGAACGGCGGGTTGTTCATTTTCGCACGCGGCTTTGGCTCGGCACCCACTTCCACCTTGACGTCCCAGTTGACCTGCGGGCGTCCGGTGCCGGCATAGTACGGACTGGAGCCCATGATGACCGGCACCTTGAGGTGCTCGGTTTCGGTCTGCGCCGGGCGGGTCACGTCAACATGCACGCGATCCTTCTTGCCGTCGTGATCGCTGTCAAAGGTGGTCTCGACCCAGAGCTCCTGGTGAATCCATTTTGTCGGGTCCTGGAATGCCGGGACGACCTGCGCCTGTCCGTCCACGAATATGGGGCCGGCCTTCGGGGACTGGGCGCGGAGCGCAGGGGCGGCACTCAGCAGGAGTGCGACGAGCAGACGATGGCGACTGACCATGATTGAAGCCTCAACGGAGTGTCGGGGATGCGTGCCGGGATGCAGACATAAAGTATCACGGGGCGGTGGATGTGGGGCGGAGTGAAAACGGCTAGGGGCTAGGGGCTGGGGGCTGTTCCGTGCAGGTATCCAACATCCGAATACTCGGCGAGTGGATACCGCCAGCGGAGTAGCCCCCAGCCCCCAGCCGTTTTCAATTTGCTTCACGTCCACCGCCCGCTGACGACCTGCTGTTTGCCGGGATCAAGCAGTTGGATCTGGTGCATCCGGCGATCGGGGCTGGCCGGGCGAGGTGACGTGGGGTTGCAGCGTCCTGGTTCAGCCGTTCACTTCGCCGGCGGCACCACCAGATCCACTCGCCACACCACGATCGATTGCGCCCCGCTGGCGTCGGTGACCACGCCGAGCAGGTAGGGCGACGCGCGATCGAGGATCTGCGCACCAGCCGGTGCGTCGATCACGTATTGCATGGTGCCGTCTTTCGCGAACGCCGCCCAGCGATCGCGATCGCGCCACTTGATCGGCGGAATATCCGATGGCGCCTTCGGCAACTCCTCATCCGGAATCCTGTCGGCCACGGCGGTGAGCTGCACCCAGGTCCAGCCTGATCGGTCGGTCAGTATCCGGGATGCCGGCGCCTTGCGCGCCGGCAGCGGCGTCCGCGGCGTCTTCAGGAGATCGCTGAGCTTGTCGTCGACCGCCTGCATGTCGCGCCGTTCCTCGTCGCCATATTTCGGCGGATCGGCGCGCCATTCCATTGCCTCCACCCTGCCGTGCTGCGGGATTCTCAGGAGCCGGCTCTGTCCGGGTGCCGTGGTGAGCATCGAGCCGTCGCGGCCCACCGTGCGAATCCGTCCCGGTGCAACGCCGTCGGGCGTCGGTTCCTCGAACATTCGCTCCGGCGGCCACGCCGTGTCGGTCACCTCGCCCGCACTGTTGAAGTGCAGCCAGCCGTACCGGCCGACTCGCTTAACCGTGTGCTCCTCGAACGACGCCGTGATGTACCAGCCACCGGCCGTATCCGGTGTCACCACCCAGCCGCTCGCAACTACCGCGGGGAGGTCGATCGTGGCGAGCGCATGGCCATCGGCCGCGTAGCGCACCGCCCGCACCGTGAACATCTCCTTGACGAGCATCGATCCGTCGGCGAGGTGGAAGATGCGGATCGGTCCGCGGTACTCGCCGGGTCCTTCGCCGCTCCGACCCGCGGTGCCGATCGGCCGCCCCAGTGAGTCGAGGATGCGAATCGTCTCGCCATCGGTCGCCTTGGGGTCGTAGATCCAGATCGACCGGCTGGGACCGAATGCCGCGGCGTCGATGCGCCCGATGTCGAGCCGCGAAGCGTCGATCCGCAGCGTCTCGACAAGATGGTAGGTCCAGTTGACAGGCTTGTCGGGTGAAAATCGGTAGAGCCCGTCACCGGGGGACGAAACGAAGTCCGTGTCGGCGACAGAGCGTCGCACGATTGGATCCTGATTGCTTGAGCATGCGACTGCCGCGAGTGCGGCGCTGAGAATGACCAGCCTCAGCGCAGTTCTCCCACCGCCGCTTCCACGGCATCCCGCAGCCCCCGTGACACGATGAGATCGCGCACGGCCGCAAGGTCTCCGGTCATGATCCGGTCGGCGTCGAGCGGTGGCACCACGGTGCGCACCAGTGTTACCGCTGCGCCGACGCCAGGCCCGCACTCGAGCGGCTTGTGGAACTCCAGGGCCTGCGTGGCGCTCAGCACCTCGATGGCGATCACCCAGCGGGCGTTCTCCAGGATCATCTCGCACTGGCGGGCACTCGTGGTGCCCATCGAGACGTGATCTTCCTGGTTGGCACTCGTCGGGATGGAATCGACGCTGGCGGGATGCGCGAGCACCTTGTTCTCGCTCACCAGCGACGCCGCTGTGTATTGCGAGATCATCAGCCCCGAGTGCAGGCCGCCCTGATGGGCGAGAAAGGCCGGCAACCCCGAAACCGCCGGGTCCATCATGTGCTCGATGCGCCGCTCGGAGATGTTCGCCAGTTCGGCTATGGCGATCTTGGCGTAGTCCATCACCAGGGCGATGGGCTGCCCGTGGAAATTGCCGGCCGAGATCACCGTGTCGTCGTCCGGGAAAACCAGCGGATTGTCGGTGACGGAGTTGATTTCGCGGGTGAGGACTTCGGCCGCGTGCCGCAGGGCGTCGCGCGATGCGCCGTGCACCTGCGGGACGCAGCGCAGCGAGTAGGCGTCCTGGATCTTGTCGCAGTCGGCGTGCGACGCATGAATCGGCGAATCCGACGATACAGCGAGCACGTTCGCCGCGCTCTCGGCCGCACCCGGATGCGGGCGCAACGCGGCCACGCGGAGGTCGAACGGCGTCCGCGAGCCCTTGAGCGCTTCCAGCGACATCGCGGCCGCGATGTCGGCGGCGGTCGCGAGTTCGAGCGCGTCGTACACCGTGAGCGCACCGATCGCCGTCATCGCCTGCGTGCCATTGATGAGGGCCAGGCCCTCCTTGGCCTCGAGCGTGACCGGGACGAGGCCGGCCTCCGACAGCGCACCGGCGGCCGGGAGCATCGCGTCGCCGACCTCGACCTTTCCCTCGCCGATCAACGCCAGCGCCATGTGCGCCAGCGGCGCCAGATCGCCGCTCGCGCCGACCGACCCCTGCGACGGGATGACCGGATGAATGCCGTGATTGAGCATCGCCAGCAGGAGCTCGATCACTTCGACGCGAATGCCGCTGTTGCCGAACGAGAGCGATTGCGCCCGCAACAGGAGCATCGCCCGCACGATCTCCTGCGAGAAGTGCTCACCCACGCCCATCGCGTGCGAGCGGACCAGGTTGCGCTGCAATTGCTGGACGTCCTCAGGGGCGATCCTGACATTGGCGAGCTTGCCGAATCCCGTCGTCACACCGTACACCGTGCGGCCCTCGGCCACGATCCGCTCGATGTACTGGCGGCTGTGGAGAATGCGCTCCCGCGCGCTGTCGGCCAGTTCGACGACCTCGCCGTCATTGGCCACGCGCATCACGTCATGCAGCGTGAGTGGTGTGCCGACCAGCACCGGTTGACGTTCGGATTCGCTCAGAAAGTCAGCTCCTTGCCGCCAATGAAAATGCGTTCCACCGGGGCGCCACCCAGAGTGTACACGATGTCGCGCCAGTCGGGGTAGTCACTGATGATGAAGTCGGCTCGCTGCCCGGGCCTGAGCCTGCCAGTGTCGTACAGCCCCAGGGCCGCCGCGGCGTTGGCCGTCGCCGCGGTGAGCGCCTCGCAGACGCTGAGCCGGTTGATCCGGACTGCAAGCGCCATGGCGAGCTGGGTCGAAAAGAGTGGCGACGAACCGGGGTTGAGGTCGGTGCCTACCGCTACGGCCGCACCGGCGTCGATCAGCGCTCGCCCGGGGGCCGCTGGAATGCCGAGATGCAGCGTGACCCCGGGAAGCAGTACGCCGACCGTGTCGCTGCCGGCGAGCGCCGCCACCTGATCTGGTCCGGACGCCTCGAGATGATCGACCGACAGCGCGTCGAACTCCAGCGCCAGCTCCAGTCCGCCAATGACATGGAACTGATCGACGTGCGCCTTGACCCGCAGCCCGGCATCACGCGCCGCGGCAAACACACGGCGCGCCTCGTCGACGCTGAAGGCGTCGCGCTCGATGAACACGTCCACGGCGCTGGCGAGCTTGCGCCGCACCGTCTCGGGAATCAGTTCGCCCACTACCATTTCGATGTAGTCGGCACGCTCGGCGGGATCGACCGGCGGCACGTGAATCAGCAGCGTTCCGATGATCGTGGCGGGGGACTGCTCGCCAAGGATGCGAATGGCTTCGAGCGACTTGATCTCGCCCTGATGAGTAAAGCCGTAGCCGCTCTTGACCTCGATCGTGGCGGCGCCGCTGCTGATCAACAGGTCGAGGCGTTCCTCGGCCAGTTCCGCGAGCCAGCTGTCCTCATCGAGTGCAGTGGCGGCCACCGTGCTGCGGATGCCGCCGCCGCGGGCGAGGATCTCCTGGTAACTCGCCCCGCGGCTCCGCGCCTCGAAGTCCTCCAGCCGGTCGCCGCCCCAGACGGCGTGCGTGTGCGGATCCACCAGGGCGGGAATGACAGCGTGACCGCCGGCATCGATTTCCGCCTCCGCCGTGCCGGACCAGTCCTCGCGCTCGCCCACCCAGACAATCCGGTCGCCGGCGATCGCGATTACCGCGTCCTCGATCACGTCCACCGCGTCCATGGCATGGCCGCGAGACGCACCGGTCCCCGTCGGAGTGGCGAGTTCGTTGATGTCTACCACGAGAAAGTCGGCGTGCACGGGGTGCAATCTACGGCGCCGACGCCTGGGAAGCGTGCAGTGCCCTAGATCGCGCTGAGGAACCCCACCCAGAAGAGGCGCTGGTGATCGATCCAGAGGCGCTCGATGTGGAACCCTGCGGCGGCGGCAAGCTGCTCGAGACGCTGAAGGTCGTACTTGTACGACGACTCGGTCCAGATGCTCTCGCCCTTGTCGAACGGGATGAATTCCTCGCCCACGCTCACGACCTGGGTTTCGCGACTCACCAGGTGCATCTCGACGCGGCGCGGAACCGGGTTGTAGAAGGCGTGATGCTCGAAGAGCTGCAGATTGAAGTCGGCCTCGAATTCGCGATTGAGGCGCGTCAGCAGGTTGAGGTTGAACGCGGCGGTGACGCCCTCTGCGTCGTTGTAGGCGGCATCGAGCACGTCGGTGTCCTTGATGCGGTCGATGCCGAGAATGAGGGCACCGTCGGGCCCGACCGTGCGGCGAATCCGGTGGAGAAACGCGGCCGCCTCGGCCGGGTGAAAGTTGCCGATCGTCGATCCTGGGAAGAACGCCACGCGCCGGGCGCCTGCCGCGAGCGCCGGCAGTCGCAGCGGCTGCGTGTAGTCGGCGCAGATCGGGCGAACCACCACATGCCGGTACGCCGAGGAAATTTCCGCGGCGACGGCGTCGAGCTGCTCGGCGGCGATGTCAATCGGCAGGTAGGCAAGCGGCTGGTTCAGCGCATGCAGCAGCATGCGAACCTTGATGCCCGCGCCACTGCCGTATTCGATCAACGCGCATCCCGGTCCGGCCAGGGCCGCGATCTCGCTCGCCCGGTTGTGCAGGATCTCCAGTTCGGCCCGCGCCAGGTAATACTCGGGGAGCGTGCAGATCCGCTCGAAGAGTTGTGCGCCGGTCTGGTCGTACAGGAGCTTGGCCGGGAGGGTCTTGCGGGTGGCGGTAAGTCCGGAGCGCACTTCGTCGGTGAGCGATCGAGCGGGCTTGGCAGTGCGCTGGGTGCGCAGGTGCCCGATGAATGCGGAAGTCATTTGGTGACGACGGACATCGGACGGGTCGAATCAGCGAGGGGCTGCATGTTCCGATTGGACGAACAACCCCGGCAGGACTTACACAGGCAGGGATGGCATGTCGATCCGGCGCTCCCTTGCGACGGAAATGGCCTTGTCGTATCCGGCGTCGGCGTGCCGGATTACCCCCAGGGCCGGGTCGTTCCGCAGGCAGAGTCCGAGACGCCGGTCGGCCTCGGCCGAGCCATCGGCGACGGCGACCAGTCCGGCATGCTGGGAATAGCCCATTCCCACTCCTCCGCCATGATGGAATGACATCCAGGCAGCGCCGCTGGCAATCCCGGTGGCGAAATTGAGCAGCGGCCAGTCGCTCACTGCGTCCGAGCCGTCCTTCATCGCCTCGGTTTCGCGATACGGAGAGGCGACGGAGCCCGCGTCGAGATGATCGCGGCCGATCACGATCGGTGCCTTGAGCTTGCCGTCGCGCACCATGCGGTTGAAGAGCAGCCCCGCCTTTTCCCGCTGGCCGTAGCCCAGCCAGCAGATCCGGGCCGGCAATCCCTGGAAGGCGATGCGGTCAGCCGCCCATCCGAGCCAACGCTGCATCCGGGCATCGTCGGGAAAGAGTTGCAGCAGCGCCTTGTCGGTGGCGGCGATGTCGGCGGGGTCGCCCGACAACGCAACCCAACGGAACGGGCCCCGGCCCTCGCAGAATGAGTCACGAATGAAGGCCGGCACGAATCCCGGATATCCGAACGCGCCCTGCAGGCCGCCCAGAGCCGCCTGGGCGCGGAGGTTGTTTCCGTAGTCGAACGCGATCGCTCCGCGGCGTTGCAGTTCGAGAATCGCACCGACGTGAATGACCATCGCGTCGCGGGTTCGCTGGAGATACTCGGCCGGTTGCCTCGCGCGCAATTCGTTGATGTCCTCGTCGGGTTTCGACGGGGGGATGTAGCCCCACATCGGATCGTGTGCCGACGTCTGATCGGTGACGAGATGGGGAATGAAGTTCAACTTGACGATGGCCGGCAGGACTTCGGCGGCGTTGCCGAGGAGGCCGATCGACAGGGTCTGCCTGGCGCTGGCTGCTCGCTGGGCCTGCGCGATGGCGTCGTCCAGGCTGGAGGCCACCACGTCGAGATACCTGGTGTCGAGGCGCCGTTGAATTCGAGCGGCGTCGACCTCGATGCAGATCGACACTCCGCCGGCGAGCGACACCGCAAGCGGCTGGGCGCCGCCCATGCCGCCCAGTCCGGCCGTCACGGTAATGGTGCCGGCGAGCGAGCCGCCAAAATGGAGCTCCGCCGCCGAAGCAAATGTTTCGTACGTTCCCTGCAGGATGCCCTGCGATCCGATGTAGATCCACGAACCCGCGGTCATCTGACCGTACATCATGAGTCCCAGGCGATCGAGCCGGTCGAATTCCTCCCACGTCGCCCACTTGGGCACCAGGTTGGAGTTCGCCAGCAGCACGCGTGGCGCCATCTCATGCGTCCGCAGCACCGCGACGGGCTTGCCGCTCTGGATCAGCAGCGTCTCATCGTTCTTCAACCGATCGAGCGTCGCGATGATCGTGTGGTAGGCATCCCAGTTCCGCGCCGCTTTCCCCCGGCCCCCGTAGACGATCAATTCGTCGGGTTTTTCGGCGACGTCGGGGTCGAGGTTGTTCATCAGCATCCGCTTGGCGGCTTCCTGGATCCAGCCTTGGGCGGTGCGGATGTTGCCGCGCGGGGCGTGAATGGGCATGGCCAAAGATAGATTGGGACGATGAAAAGAATTCCCCTCCTGATCCTTGTGTTGCTGGCGGCGAGCCGCCTGGATGCCCAGCGCTCGAGGCGGCCGGCACCCGTCGCGGTGATGTCGCGCGCCATCCGAACAATCGACGCCGTGGCT
>Ga0070711_100002344_pt1 | contig 10768 bp, 9 predicted proteins | sample LARL53metaG_FD_65452 | JGI IMG/M metagenome (GOLD analysis project Ga0070711, IMG submission 65452) | Corn, switchgrass and miscanthus rhizosphere microbial communities from Kellogg Biological Station, Michigan, USA - LAR L5-3 metaG | ecosystem: Host-associated > Plants > Roots > Rhizosphere ... | reverse complement strand
AGCAGATGACGCCGGAGCGGCGGGCCGAGCTCTTCCCCTACGTGCTGCGCGCCGCCGCCCGGGTCAGCGTCGTCGTCCGTTGCGCCCGGGGGATCGACGATCGCGGCCTGCACGTGACCAACATCGAGGCGCTCTCCAGTGCCCTCGAGGGCCTGTGTCCCGGTGCGGACACGATCTGCCTCGTCGACGGGTTCACCCTGCGCGAGTGCTCTGTGCCCCACCGGGCGGTGATCGAGGGGGACGGGACGAGCGCGGCGATCGCCGCCGCCTCGGTGATCGCCAAGGAGACCCGCGACCGCTACATGCAGATGGCCGCGGCCAAGCACCCCGGCTGGGGCTTCGAGGAGCACGTCGGCTACTCGACCCCCGAGCACCGCGAGGCGATCGAGCGCCTCGGCATCTCCCCGCTGCACCGGCGGTCGTTTCAGTCCGTCGCCTACAGCCAGCTCGAGCTCGCCGGTTAGAACGCGCCCTCGAGGTGCTCGACATCGACAACGCGGCCGGCGCGGTCGAAGGTGACGCCGACGGCGTCGAAGCGGATCCCCGCGTAGTAGGGGAGATCGCGCCGTTCGCTGATCCAGGCTGTGGCGAGGCGGCGCACGCGCAGCCGCTTGCGCCGGTCGACGGCGAGTATCGGGTGCTCGGGCCCGTAGGCGGAACCCCGGCGCCCGGCCTTGACCTCGACGAAGACGAGCCCCCCGCGGTCGAGTGCGATGACGTCGAGCTCGCCGTAACGGGTGCGGGCGTTGCGCTCGAGGATCGTCCAGCCGGCCGCCGTGAGGCGAGCGCAGACGATGTCCTCGGCAGCGCGGCCGAGAAGCTGTCGTCGGTGGGGCATCGCGGGCCAAGCTAGGCGCTGTTCGGCCGCTCCGCCCGGGTGGCGCGCCTTCCGTGACAGAGGATTGTCGGATCCGCGCGCAAGCGCGAACACGCGTCGGATCCGCCCCCCTAGCGTCGTTGCCGTGCTTGCCACGGCCCAGACCTTCACCCTCGACGGCATCGGCGCCCGCCCGGTGCGGGTCGAGGTTGACGTCCACCGGGGGCTCCCGGGCTTCTCGCTCGTCGGCCTTCCCGATGCCGCCGTGCGCGAGGCACGTGAGCGGGTGCGCGCCGCGATCTCCAACTGCGGGTTCGAGTTCCCGCTGAAGCGGATCGTCGCCAACCTCGCTCCGGCGAGTCTGCGCAAGGCGGGTCCCGGCCTCGACCTGGCGATCGCCACCGCCTTGCTGATCGCCTCCGGCCAGCTCGAGCTGGGGAAGCTGCCGCCGTTGGCGCTGGTCGGCGAGCTGGCGCTCGACGGCAGCCTGCGCCCGGTTCGCGGCGCGCTGGCGATTGCCGAGGAGGCCCGCGCGATGGGCCTGGCCGCGATCGTCGTTCCGGCCGAGAACGGGCGGGAGGCGGCGCTGGTGGAGGGCGTCGACGTCCTCGCCCTGGAGGGCCTTGCCCAGCTCGAGGCGTTGGCCGACGGAGGCTGGCGGCCCGAGCGCCCGCAACCGATGTCGTTCTGCCCTCAGCCCGGCGAGGGTTACGCCGATCTCGCCGACCTGCGCGGGCAGCGCCACCTCCGCTACGCGCTCGAGGTGGCGGCAGCTGGAGGCCACAGCTTGCTTCTGGTCGGGCCGCCAGGGGCCGGCAAGTCGCTCGCGGCAAGCCGCCTGCCCTCGATCCTGCCCCCGCTGGAGACCGCCGAGGCGCTCGAGGTGGCGCGGATCGCCAGCGCCTGCGGCGCGCTCGGTGAAGACGGCATCGGGCGGCGCCCGTTCCGCGCGCCCCATCACACCGTCAGCCCGGCCGGGCTGATCGGGGGCGGCAACCCGCCGCGGCCGGGCGAGGCGACGCTCGCCCACCGCGGCGTGCTCTTCCTCGACGAGCTCTGCGAGTTCCACCGCGACACGCTGGAGGCGCTGCGGGCGCCGCTGGAGACCGGCTGGGTGTCGGTCGCGCGAGCCGGCGCGACTCGCCGCCTTCCCTGCCGCTTCATGCTTGTTGCCGCCTCCAATCCGTGTCCGTGCGGGCGCGGGGAGGCGGATCCCGAGTGCGAGTGCCCGCCGCTCTCAGTCCGGCGATACCAGGCGCGCCTCAGCGGCGCTCTCGCCGACCGCATCGACCTCCTTGTGGCGATTCGCCAGCCCGCCGCGGAGGAGATCGGCGGACCGCCAGGCGAGTCCTCGGCCGCCGTGCGCGAACGGGTGGCGGCAGCGCGGGCGCGCCAGCACCGGCGCCTCGGTGAGGGCCGCTGCAACGCCGAGATGACGCCGGCCGAGGTGCGCGAGTGCGTTCTCGAGGACGATGCAGCCGCGCTGCTCGCTGAGGCTTACTCGCGCAGGAGGCTGAGCGGGCGCGCCCACGACCGCGTGTTGCGCCTCGCCCAGACGCTCGCCGACTTGGCGTGCGCGAACGCGATCGGCCGCGAGCAGATCGCGCAGGCACTGCAGCTGCGGCGAAGGGACGGGGAGTGATCGAACCCAGCGCCTGTCCATCCTGCCTGCGCCGCTCGCGGCTGCTCGCCCACCTCGCTCCCTACATCGAGAAGATCGCCACAGGGGCGCCGGGTTCCCGCTCGCCCGAGCTGCTGCGACTCTCCGACGAGGAGCTGGCCGCGGCCGCGGCGCCGAAGGTGGCCGAGCAGGTGCTCGCCCGGGTTCGCGCCGTTCCCGAGCGGCTCCTCTTCGCCGACCTTCTCGCCGCCGAGTGCTGGGCCTGCTGCCGCCACGACGCGCTCTATCCAGCCGGGTTGCGGGACGCCGCCGACGCGCCGGCGGCTCTGATCGGGCGCGGCGACCCGTCGCTGCTCGCGCGGCTGCTCCCCGACGGCGTCGTCACTGTGGTCGGCGCCAGGCGATCGACGGCGTACGGGCGCGAGGTCGCGCGCGACCTCGGCCGCGAACTGGCAAGCGCGGGCTTTGTCGTCGCCAGCGGGCTCGCCTTCGGCATCGACTCCTGCGCGCACCGCGGCGCGCTCGATGCCGGCCTCACGGTCGCCGTTCTCGGCTGCGGCGCCGACCTCGCCTACCCGGCGGCGCACCGCTCGCTCTGGCGCAGGATCTGCGAGGAGGGCCTCGTCGTCTCCGAGCTGCCGCCGGGGACCGGGGTCTGGCGCTGGACCTTCCCGGCCCGCAACCGGATCATGGCGGCGCTGGCCGGGATGACCGTCGTGGTTGAGGCCGCGCGGCGCTCGGGCTCGCTGATCACCGCGGATCTCGCTGCCGACCTCGGCCGCGACCTCGGCGCCGTTCCGGGCCCGGTGAACTCGCGCGCCTCCGCCGGGCCGAACGATCTGCTCGCCGGCGGCGCCTGCGTCGTGCGCGGCGCCCAGGACGTGCTCGACGCGATGCTCGGTGCCGGCGCGCGCCAGCTGGAGCGGGCCGGGCCCCGCCTCGACGAGCGGCTGCGCTCGGTCCTGGCCGGGCTCGAGTCCGGTGCTGAGACCTGCGACGCGCTTGCCGCCGCCCTCGACTTCGAGGCCGGCGAGGTCGCCTCCGCCCTGGCGACGCTGGAGGCGCTCGGCTACGTGCGCTGCTCGCTCCTCGGCGTCTATACCCGCACCCTTCTCAGCCCGCCGAGTATCTAGATCAGTGATCTAGGCTGCCTGCGTGACCGGACCCCGCACCGTTCCCGCAGTCCTCTCGGTCGCTGGCTCGGACTCCGGCGGCGGCGCTGGGATCCAGGCTGACCTGAAGGCGTTCGCCCGCTGTGGTGTGCACGGGATGACGGCGATCACCGCGATCACCGCCCAGAACACGGTCGGAGTCGACGCAGTCGAGGCCGTCTCAGCGAAGACGATCGTCGCCCAGGTGCGGTCGGTAGCCGAGGACATCGGCGTCGACGCGGTCAAGGTGGGGATGCTCGGCACCGCGGAGACCGCCGACGCCGTGGTCGAGGCGCTGGCCCTGGTCGGCGAGGCGCCGGTCGTCGTCGACCCGGTGATGGTCGCCGAGAGCGGCGCCGTGCTGCTCGATGAGGAGGCACGCGCGAGGCTGGTCGAGCGCCTGTTGCCCCTGGCGACGGTCGTCACGCCGAACCTCCCCGAGGCGCGCGCGCTCACCGGGGTGGGTGAGGCCGAGTCCCAGGAGGACCTGGCGCGCGAGGTGCTGGCGCTCGGCCCACGCGCAGTCGTCGTCACCGGCGGCCACAGCGAGCGCGGCATCGATCTCTTCTTCGACGGAAGCGAGGCGATCGAGATCTCGGGCGAGCGGCACCCCGACGGCGCTGCGCACGGATCGGGCTGCACGCACTCCTCGGCTCTTGCCGCCTATTTGGCCAGGGGCGAGACTCCGCTCGAGGCGGCGCGCCGAGCGCGCGAGGTCGCCTCGGCGGCGGTTGCCGCTGGGCTCAGGGATCTCGGCGGCGGACCGGGGCCGGTCGACGTCTTCGACCTCGCGGCTATCCGGCGAGGAACTCCTCGAGCAGGCGGTTGAACCGCGCCGGCCGCTCCAGCTGTGGCATGTGCCCGGTCCGCTCGAAGATCTCCAGGTGGGAGTGGGGGATGAGGCGGTGGTAGCCGAGAGCGCCCGAGGCGGAGATCATCGGGTCGTCGAAGCCCCAAACGATCAGCGTCGGGATCTCGATCTCCTCGAGGCGATCGCGAGCGTCGTATTCGATTTCCGCCTGCAGGGCGTCGGCGAAGCCCGGCGCCGGCAGTCCGGATGCGGCTTGCTCCCAAAGCAGCTCCCGTCGCAGGCGGTTGGGATAGCGCACGAGGGAACGGAAGCTCAGGTAGCGAAAGCCCCGATTGCGCACGATGGCGCGAGGCGCTCGCAGGCCGTGCGGGACGAAGGTGCGCCAGGCGCCGGCGAGGGCGCGTCCGCTCTGGCGCGGCAGCCAGGGTTTGCTCAGACCGGCGGTGGAGACTAAGACGAGGCGGTCGAACCGGCTCGGCGCTGACATCACGGCCTCGCCGACGACCAGGCCGCCCATCGAGTTGCCGACCAGCGTTGCCCCGCGCTCGACCCCGATCTTCTCGCAGAAATCCTGCACGAGCAGGCCGTAGGCCTTCATGTCGATCGGCCATGACGGCATCGGGCTCGCGCCGAACCCGGGCAGGTCGAGCGCGATCGCACGACGCTCGCGGCCGAAATGAGGCAGGTTCTCGAGCCAGTTCTGCCAGGAGCCGGAGAGACCGTGAATGAAGACGATCGGCTCGCCGCTGCCGATCTCGACATAGTTGACCTCGGCGCCCGGCAGGCTCACCCGGCGCAGGTGGCGCCGCCACTCGACCTTCAGCCACTCGGGGTCCCGGCTGCCGTAGTCGTCGATGGCCACTCAGGCATATCCCATACGTTCGAGTATGGGGATCTCGCGAATCTGCGGCGGCTGCAGGTGGTCCCAGAGGATGCCACGCGGGCGCTCGTACTGGCGCTCGACGTCGATCACCGCGCGCGGGGTCGCGATCACGTCGACGGGCAGATCGTGGGCGGTCATCATCAGGTGCCGGCGCAGGATCTGAGTCGGGTGGGCGGTGGTGGCCACGGTTGTGCGCCCGTCGATCTTGCCGGCGTCGATCAGGACCCCGTACTCGAGATCGGAGTAGCCGCCGCCCTTGCCGACCCGCGCGCCGCTCAGGTTGACGGCGACCGAGCCGCAGAGGACGAAGTCGATCTCGGGCAGCTCGTCGAGGGCCGTCACGCGGCCGTGCTTGAGCGCCCCCTTGATCGTCGCCGCCTCTTTCATCGCCCGTTTCGAGAGCTTCTTCGGGTCGAGGACGCGGAACGGGTGCGGGTCGCGCAGGCGGGGCACGGCCATGATCACCGTCTTGCCCTCCTCCAGCGCGATGCGGCGCGCGTAGGTCTGGGGCGAGTCCGGGTTCGCCTTGACCACCCGCGCCTGGCGCCAGGCGCGGTGGCCGGCCAGCTTCTCGGCCGCGAGCTTGGCGCCGGCGAAGTTCGGGATCCTGCCCTCGGCCCCGGGAAAGCGCGAAACGCCCTCGCGGTCCATCGCCTTCCACACCTCTTTGCGGACCTCGTCCTTTCCGCCCTTTGTCGGCACGGCTAGAACATATCCGCCGCCGGCGGCGAAATCGGCTGGGGACATCGGCGCGCGGCCGTAGGATTTGAAGGCGATGGGACGCAAAGGCCGGATCGCGATCATCGTGGGCGTCGCTGTGCTCGTCCTCGGCGCGGTTGCCGCCTACGCCTACGACAGCTCGCAGAAGGACACGATTGCCGACGGCGTCACGGTGGGCGGGGTCGACGTTGGCGGGATGGACGAAGCCGAGGCGACCGCCGCGGTGCGCCGCCAGCTGCTCGGCCCGCTGCACCGCTCGATCCGGGTCGGTTACGGCGGTCGGCACTGGGACCTGCCGGGAGCGAAGCTGAAGGTGCACGCCGACATCGCGGCCGCGGTGGAAGACGCGCTCGCCGACAGTCGCGAGGGTGGGCTGCCCGGGCGCCTCGTCCGCTACGTGACCGGCGGCTCCGTGGATAAGCGGGTCCCGGCGCAGGTGAGCTACTCGCACGTTGCGGTCAACCGCTTCGTCCGGCGGGTCGCCACCGCCCTCGACAAGGAACCGCGCAACGCGACGGTGGAACCGGGCCCGGACTCGCTCACCGTGGTCCACGCGGAGTACGGCCGCAAGCTGCGCGACCACCTGCTCGCCCACCAGCTCGCGGCGGCGGTGTTGAACGCCGGCGCCGATCACACGATCGCCGCCCGCACCCACGCGACCAAACCCGAGGTCACGACGAGGGAGGAAGTCGCGGCCGACTATCCCTCCTACCTGACCCTCGACCGCGGAACTTTCACCCTACGGTTGTGGAAGCACCTGAAGCTGGCGAAGACCTACACCGTGGCGGTGGGTCAGGAAGGCCTGGAAACGCCGGAAGGGCTCTACCACATCCAGGAAAAGCAGGTGAACCCCTCCTGGCACGTGCCCAACTCGGCCTGGGCGGGGGAACTCGCCGGCCAGGTGATTCCGCCCGGCCCGGAGGACCCGATCAAGGCGCGCTGGATGGGGATCTTCGAAGGCGCCGGCATCCACGGCACCGAAGAGCTTGAATCACTCGGCTCCGCCGCCTCTCACGGCTGCGTGCGAATGTCGATTCCCGACGTGATCGAACTGTATCCGCAGGTCGAAGTGGGCACCCCCATCTACATCGGGGATTAGAGGCACGCCACCCCGGCCGGCGAACATCTCTCCATGGACTGGGACGAAGCGCTCGCCGCCTACGACCGGGACCTGCGCGGGCGCAGCGCCGCCGAGCGCACGCGGTGGGCCTACGCCGTTGACCTGGGCCAGTTCGTCGAGTGGGCGGGGGAGAGGGCGCCGGGAGACGTCCGCCACCGCGATGTGCGCCGCTTCGCCGCCGGGCTCTCCTCGGAGGGCGCCGCGCCGGCGACCGTCGCCCGCAAGCTCGCCGCGGTGCGGGGCCTCTTCGACTTCCTCGTCCGCACCGGGCGAGCGGGACAGAACCCGGCCGAGCTCGTCTCCAGTCCGAAGCGGGAGGAGCGGTTGCCGAAGGTGCTCACCGTCGAGCAGGTGCGCTCGTTGCTCGAGCGCATCCCTGCTCGCACGCCGCTCGAGTTGCGCGACCGGGCGATGCTCGAGCTCGCCTACTCGTGCGGGCTGCGCTGCGAGGAGATCGTCAACCTCGATCTCGGCGCCCTCGATTTCGAGACCGAGCAGCTGCGCGTGCTCGGCAAGGGCTCCAAGGAGCGCCTGCTGCCGGTCGGCGAGCCGGCGCAGCTGGCGCTACGGCGCTACGCGGAGCGCGGTCGCCACGCCCTCCTATCCGATCCCCGCGAGCCCGCGCTCTTCCTCTCGAAGAGCGGCAGGCGGCTCTCCAACTCCGACGTGACCCGGCGCCTCGGCCGCTGGGTGCGGGAGGCTGCTCTCGCGGCCGGCGTCTCCCCGCACTCCCTGCGCCACAGCTTCGCCACGCACCTGCTCGAAGGCGGTGCGGACCTGCGCACGATCCAGGAGTTGCTCGGTCACGCCTCGATCTCGACCACCCAGGTTTACACTCGGGTCGACGCGGCACGCCTGCGTGACGCTTATGCGGCAACGCACCCACGTGCATGAGTTGCAGGAAAACCATCGTCAGCGAACATAGGATTCCGGGCAAAGCATGGAAACCGGCGTAAAAGAGGTGGAGCTGCGGGACCTGTGGCGCCGCTACAAGGTGGAGGGGGATGCCAGCGCCCGCGAGCGCCTCGTCGTCGCCTACTCGCCGATGGTGAAGTTCGTCGCCGGCCGCCTCGGCGCTGGCCTGCCGTCCCACGTCGACGACGCCGACCTGATCTCCTACGGCCTGATGGGCCTGATCGGGGCGATCGAGCGCTTTGAGCCCGAGCGGGGGATCAAGTTCGAGACCTTCGCGATGACCCGGATCCGCGGCGCGATCATCGACGAGCTGCGCTCGCTGGACTGGGTGCCGCGCTCGGTGCGCGCCCGCGCCCGCGAAATCGAGGCCACCCAGGCAAAGCTCGAGCACGAGCTGCAGCGGGCGCCGAGCGAGGCGGAGCTGGCGGAGCGCCTCGAGATCAGCGAGGAGGAACTGCAGGCCTCGCTGCTGGAGATCGCCAACTCCTCGGTCTACGCGCTCGACGAGCTCTGGACCGTCTCTGACTCCTCCGGGGACCAGGTCTCCCTGCTCGACACGATCTCCGACCCGCGCGCCGACGATCCCCAGGAGTCTCTGGCGAGCAGCGAGATCAAGGACCGGCTCACCGAGGCGATCGGCTCGCTGCCCGAGCGCGAGCAGCTGGTCGTCGCGCTCTACTACTACGAGAACCTCACCCTGCGCGAGATCGGCGAGGTCCTCGGGGTCACCGAGTCCCGCGTCTCGCAGCTGCACACGAAGGCCGTGATGCGGCTCAAGGCCGGCCTGCAGTCGGTCTAGGGGCTCATCCGACTTTCCTCGAATCGGTTTGAGTTGAACCGATCCGGGTGTACCTTGCCCTACGTGCCTCACAAGGCCGCAGACCGGATTCGCAATGTCGCCCTGATCGGCCATCGGGGCAGCGGCAAGACGAGCCTGTTTGAGGCGATGCTGTTCGAGGCCGGTGCCGTTGGGCGGCTGGGCAACGTCGGCGACGGCTCGACCGTTTCCGACCATGAGCCCGACGAGCAGGAGCGCTCGCTCTCGATCAACGCCACGCTGGCCTGCTTCGAGCACGGCGACCGCGAGATCAACCTGATCGACACGCCGGGCGAGCCGAGCTTCGTCGCCGATGCGATCTCTTCGTTGCGAGTCGCCGACGCCGCCGTCGTCGTCGTCAACGGCGTGATGGGAGTCGAGGTCCACACCGAGCGGCTCTGGCGGCGGGCCAACGCCGAGGGGTTGGCGCGGCTGGTCTTCGTCAACATGCTCGACCGCGAGCGAGCCGACTTCTACCGTGTCCTCGACTCGCTCAAGTCGGCCTTCGGGCCGCACGTCGTCGCCACCGAGATCCCGATTGGCGTCGAGCACGAGGTGAGCGGGATAGTCGACCTGATCGACATGAAGGCCTACGCCTACGAGGGGGACGGGCCGGGGGCCGCTCGCGAGATCGAGATCCCCGAGGAGTTGCGCGCGCGGGCCGAGGAGTACCGCGAGAAGCTGATGGACGAGGTGGCCGAGAACTCCGACGAGCTGATGGAGCGCTACCTGGAGGGTGAGGAGATCGATCACGACGAGATCGTCCGCGTGCTCAAGCAGGGCGTCACCGAGGGTCGGATCTTCCCGGTCACATGCGGCATCGCCACGCGCAACCTGGGCACCAACCGGCTGTTGGAGGCGCTGGTCGAGGACCTCCCCTCGCCGGCGATGCGCGGCGCCCTGCCGGCGCTCGGCCCTGGCGGCGAGGCGATCGAGATCGAGCCCGACGAGGGAGGGCCGCTCGTCGCCTACGTCTTCAAGACGCTCGCCGACCCCTACACCGGGCGGGTCAACCTCTTCCGGGTCTACCGCGGCACCCTGCGCTCGGACTCGCAGGCGGTCAACGTGACCCAGGGCGAGAAGGAGCGGCTCGGCCAGCTCTCCCAGCCCCTGGGCAAGGAGATGCGGCCGGCGAGCGAGCTGGGGGCGGGGGATATCGGCGCCGCCGCCAAGCTGAAGGAGACGCACGCCGGCGACGTGCTCTGCGCCGGCCAGGAGGAGGTCGCGGTCGCGCCGCTCGATCTGCCCGATCCGGTGATGGCCTTCGCCTATGAGCCGAAGTCGAAGGGCGATGAGGAGAAGGCCGCCGCGGCGGTGCGCCGCCTCACCGAGGAGGACCCGACGCTGGACGTCCACCGTGACCCCCAGACCGGCGAGCAGATCATCGCCGGGCTGACCCAGATCCACGTCGAGGTGATGGTCGAGCGAATGAAGCGCCGCTTCGGCGTTGAGGTCGAGCTGCACCCGCCGCGTGTTCCCTACCAGGAGACGATCCGCCGTCCGGCGAGCGCCCACGCCCGCTACAAGAAGCAGTCGGGCGGACGGGGCCAGTTCGCCGATTGCCAGATCGAGATCGAGCCCGGCGAGGACGGGGGCGGCCTCGAGTTCGTCAACAAGATCAAGGGCGGGGCGATCCCCGGTGGGTTCATCCCGGCGGTGGAGAAAGGCGTGAGCGAGGCGATGGTCCACGGCACGGTCGCCGGTTACCCGGTCAAGGACGTCCGCGTGCGGCTCGTCGACGGCAAACACCACGACGTCGACTCCTCCGAGATGGCGTTCAAGATCGCCGGCACGATGGCCTTCAAAGAGGCGATGGAAGCCGCCGACCCGGTCCTGCTCGAGCCGATCGTGAAGATGGTCGTCAGCTGCCCGGAGGACTGCGTCGGCGACGTGATCGGCGACCTCAACTCGCG
>Ga0070711_100002342_pt1 | contig 10768 bp, 5 predicted proteins | sample LARL53metaG_FD_65452 | JGI IMG/M metagenome (GOLD analysis project Ga0070711, IMG submission 65452) | Corn, switchgrass and miscanthus rhizosphere microbial communities from Kellogg Biological Station, Michigan, USA - LAR L5-3 metaG | ecosystem: Host-associated > Plants > Roots > Rhizosphere ... | reverse complement strand
CGACGGAGCTGAGGTTTATGCGCGGGGCGCGCGTCTGATTGGCGCCGAACTGTCCGAGGAACTTGACGGCCGGACACTGCGCCTGCGCCACCTGCCTGACGCCGATCGAGGCCTCAAAGCCCATTTCTCGCTTGAAGGCCTTGTCCAAAGCCTCAAAAGGCGCCATCGACGCTCCAAATCCCTCGATGACCGCGGCGCTCGAACTGAACGCAACGGGAAGGACGAAGAAGCAGTCGCCGCCATCATATTGCTCGATGTAGCGTCGGACGCGATCGGCGCGTCCCCTCGCATCGCCGGGCGCCAGCGCTGCCGGGCGCCCCGCGGGAGAAATCGGAGAGGCTTTCGACGCCGGCATCGCGGCGGCGTCGGCCTTCTGGCCAAGCTGAGGCAAGGGCTGCGAGGTGGCAGCAAGCGGCGCCGACCAGACGAATGAATAGAATGCGTAGATCCCCCCTACGGTCAGGCTCGCCAAAATGCCGGCAGCGGCTGGAAGCAGCCAGATCGGGCGGTCGTTCGCCTTCGGCGCCGCGTCGCGTGTCGACCGGAGCGCGGGAGGAGACTGGGCGGACGCCGGCGGCTTGACCTCCTGCCGATCGGCCGGCGCGTTCAGCCAGTTCGCGATTTCCGCCATCGTCGATGGCCTGCTTTCCGGATCCGGCTGGAGCATCTTTTCCAGCAACGGACGGATCCGCATGTCGACGCCGCCAAGATCGGGCACGCGCCGTCTCTTCTCAACCAGTTGAAACTGGCTGCCGGCCATGTCGAGCTTCTGTCCGGTCAGGGCATGGAACAGCAACAGTCCGAGACTGTAGATATCGGACTTCGCGGTCACTTCACCGCCGAAAAGCCCGACCTGTTCCGGCGAGACATAGTTGTCCTTGCCGGCGAAGCCCGTGCCGATGATTGTCTTGTCGCCGCCGAACTGGGTCGAACGCGCGATACCGAAATCGATGATCTTGGCGCGCGTCACATCGCTGAGCGGAACGATGATGTTGTCTGGAGACACGTCACGGTGAACGATTCCCCGTTCGTGGGCCGCATGGAGGCCGGAGGCAATGCGCCGCATCAGCTTCACCAGCGCCTCGAAAGCCAGCGGACCACTTGCCAGGACATCCGACAACGACACCCCGTCGACGAATTCCATGGCCAGATACGGCCTTTGCAGCGCAGGGTCGACCGAAAAGAGGAAGTAGCGCACGATGGCATCATGCACGAGGTTATGGAGCGCCGCCGCCTCGCGGCGGAACAGCGCCAATGCAGCTTCGTTGTCCGCCATGTCGGGCAGCAGCATTTTGATCGCTACCGGAGCGCCGGTCTGGATCTCGTGCGACTTGTAGACCTCGCCCATGCCGCCGGCGCCGATCATCTGATCGATTTCGTAAATACCGTTCAGGCGTGTGCCTGGCGCCACGCCGCGGTAGGAGGGACGCAGCTCCTTGCTCATCGCCGCAAGACTCCCCGGACATCCACGACGGGTGAATTGGTAGGCTCGGACGCACGTGCTACCGCCGGCAGCGAACGGATGACGATGACCGTGACGTTGTCGGAACCGCCGCGCTCCAGTGCCACGTCGAGCAGCATCTGGCAGGCAGCCCGCGCGTTGCGATCGCCCGCGAACCGGCGAATCTCGTCGTCGTGCAGATGTTTCGTCAGGCCGTCGCTGCAGATGACAAAAACATCGCCCGGCTCGATGGAGCCGGTGACGATATCGAGCTCCAGGTCCTCGGCGACGCCAACCGCGCGCGTAATCACATTGTTGGGCCAGCTCTCGGCGTCCTTGCGGGAGAGCGCTCCGGCCGCGACCAGTTCCTCGACCTCGGTGTGGTCGCATGACAGCCGGCTGATCGCATCGCGGCCGATCAAATAGACCCGGCTGTCGCCGGCCCACAGGCAGGCATAGTGCTTGTCGCGCACGAGCAGGACAGCGGCGGTGGTGCCCATCGTCGCGCCGCGCCGCGCGCGGCTGAGATCGATGATCTGCTGGTTGGCGCGAAGAATCTGGGTCTTGCATTGTTCGAGCAGGTCGAACGCCGCCTCGGGGTGCCCGATTTCATCGAGCGATTCCACCAGAATCCGGCTCGCCAGATCGCCGGCCTCGTGACCGCCCATGCCGTCGGCGACCGCCCACAGGCCGGTATCGCTGCGCATCAGGCATGAGTCCTCGTTGCGTTCGCGCACCTTGCCGGTATGCGTGACGCCACTCACGTCAAATCTCAGTACTGATCCGTCCATTGACCCCAATCACCTTGCGTGAACGGCTCGCTCCAGCTCTCCCGTCAGCAACGTCGAATAGCTGTATGGGGACGGCAAGCCACGACATGCGAGCGCCAGCGCAGGAAAATCGCCGCCGCCGGTCGTCCACCAGAAGCTCGCCGAAGCGTAGATCTCCGGGCGATCGACCCGAAGCGCAGCCATTGCCGTTGCGAAATCCGTTCCGGTGCTCGCCATGCCGGCCATATCGTCGCCGAGCGTTACGATGCGCTTGTCGGTCGCGCCGGAGCGCGTGCGTGGAACGGCCAGCCCCTCCAAAGCTGCCGCGATATCGTCGAAAACGACCTCCTTCGCCAGCGTCGAAAGCAGGAACCCCTCGGCCAGACTGAACCACTCCTCCTGGGCATCGATATCGGGGGGCGAGATCGGAACGCCCTCGTCCGCGACGGCGTGCAGTGTCAACGGATAATAACGTCCCATGCCGTCGAGCGAGGACATGATGGCGCCGGCCACCGTGGTGCCGCAGATGTCAGCGCCAAGCCAGAATCGCCAGACGGGCGCTGTAAGAAAGGCTTGCTGCCAGCGCTCGCCCAGGTGATGACGGCTCGCCGAGAGCGAAGATTGAACCCACGGCTCCCAGCTTTCGAGAAAGCTTCGCGGCGTCGCGAGCGCGATGAAATCGCGCTTGACGCCCAGCTTTCCAAAAAGACCGCAGCGCATGTGACCGCCTAGATTCCGCTCGGGCAGCGGAACTCCCTGAGAGCCGCCAGATTGAACGGATTGCGAACCGACCCGGTCGTGATCTGATAGCCCAGCTCCTGACCGGCCACGATGAAGCTGGCGCTCGCCGTTTCGCCCTTTGCGCTCAGTGAACCGGCTTCGAGCATGCGAAACAGCGACCACGGACCGGTCCGCTCGAGTACTGAAGGCTGTGCGCCCGGGCTGCTTACGGAGATCGCCGTACGCGGCGACGCGCCGGGCCATTGCACCGTGAACGGCACGCTCGTAGGCGGCGCGGATGAGAGAAGGCCTGGCGCGGCCGGGCTTGCGATCACCGTGCCCCCGATCTCGGTCTTGATGTCGATGCCGGTGCTGGCGGCGCGAGGCGGCTTGATGGACATGGATACGACCGGCTGGCTGCCGCCGGTCTGGAAGAACGCATCACGGATGAACGCGGCATTCTGGAACTGCTTCAGCGTGTCCGGCGATAAAGATCGGCTGACCGGACTATCCTTGCGCCAGGTCCACTCCGGCCGCGACGTATCGGCATACGGCGCGAGGTACTGGGTGAAGAACTTGTCGATGACGCCGTTCGGGCTGAACACCTTCGCGAAATCGCCGAGCGGCACCTCCTGGCTGCCGCCACGCACGAAGGGATAGCGATTGCCGATCGTTTGCTGGCAAACAGGGGTCACCTGATCGCGCAATGACTGCAGCAATTGTCCGGCCGTGGAGGCCGCGATGGTGCCCTCGACCTCGGCGGCTGCGCCGCGCAACATATCCGAGAACGGCGGCGGCATCCGCGAGGCGTTATTGCGCAGCGCTGCGACCTGCGTCTGGAGCGAACCCGTCGCCTGCGCCGTCATCTGCGGGTTCTCGACCATCAGCGTCAGGTTCTGCGAAATGTCGTTCAGATTGGCGACGACCGAGTCGATCGGCCGGCGGGTACTCTCGCCCTCCAGCGGCGAATGAAAGGACTTGAACAGCGCCTCGATGCCGGCGCCCGGTGAGCCGTCCTGTGTGTTGAACAGCGCCGGCGACATCCGGGCCAGCGCATCCTTCGGCGCGGCGGCGGCATCGGCGGATTTCGGCCGCTCCTTGGTGAGTGTGGTTTCGTCTCGGATCGATTCCATGATCTGGCGCAGCGGAGAAGTCGGCGCCGACAGCGCGCGTAACGCGTCGTATTTCGGCTTGTCCGCCAGCAGCTTTTTCAGGCGCAGATTGCCGAGCCCCGCGCGCCATGTGGTGACGAAATCATTCGAATAGATATTCAGGAGATCGCCGGCCAAGGCGTCATATTGCTGGCCGACGGCGGCTTGCTGGCCTGCTTCCCCGAGCACCCAGCGGTCGCGGCTCATCCGGTCCGACAGCCCGCCCAGCTTGGCGATGAACAACTGCTGGAAGCCGTTATAGGTGAAGAAGGCCGGGACGCGCACCGTCTCGAGCGAGGGGCCCGCGGCGCTCTCGAAGACCATCGATACATCAGGTCCTCCCTTGCGCGACGCCATCCAATCGCCGACCGTCGAGGCGCGCGCTTCCGATTTGAGAAACTCGTAGGCCCGCTGCGCGACGCTCAGCCTCGCAAGAGAGTTCTGCGCTTCCCTGATCAGCCGGCCGTCGAGTTCGACCAATGGCGGCTGGTCGCCTTCCAGATCGAACATCGCCGCGAGGTGTTCCTCGAGCAGGCGCCTGCCTTCCGTATTGGCTGCCCCCGGATAGAGATTCTCGGCCCAATCGCGCTGCATCCAGGCCTTGATCAAGGCCTTGTCCGGCGGATGCTGTCCACCGAGCATGAGATAGACCTTGAGCCCTTCATAGACGAATGCCGGCTCGGTGAGCTTCTCGTTGAGCTGCTCCTCCAGCCGATACAACAGACGTGGCCGGAACATGCGTTCGAGCGCCGTGTGGTATGCCGCATTCGACGCCGACAGCAATCTGTCGTGCTGGCTCAATCCGTAACGCTGGGACAGCGGAACTTGCGTATCGCGGGTCGCAAAGCCGGCAGGCGCATTGCGCAAGCGATGCAGCAGCGGCAGCACCTTGTCGAGATCACGATCGGCAATCAGGGTCTGCTTGATGAGCGGCGCTCCCGCCGACGAATAGTCGCCGTCGACCTGCACCGTCCGCTCGATCAGGTCGGAATTTCTCTTGTAGCTGGTGAGCCACGCGATGCTCAGTCCCACCGCACACAAGCCGATCAGCGAGAACGCCGCGGTCTTGATCAGCAAGGCGCGCCGAACGGCTGCGCGATCCGTGGAGACCCAGTCGGCCTCTCCGATGATCACTTTGGTGATCAGGTCTGTCAGGAAGTAGCTCTTGCCGGAGCCATGATACGCCTCGGCCGAGACTTCCTCCGCCCCGAAGGTTCGCACCAGCGATCCGATCAGCTGATCGATCGGCGTGCCCTGCTGGGTGCCCGACGTGAAATAGAATCCGCGCAGGCTGGCGCTGACGTGATAGCGCGTCGGCTCGAAGATCTGATTGAGGAAATTGTGAATCTGCGATTTCAATCGCGCCATCTGCGCCGCAAATCCGAACAGCTGAACCCGGTATTGCGGTGCGGGCTCATCCTGCAGCCGATCGATGGTCTCCTCGCTGAGACGTTCCAGCAGGAGATCGAACTGATGGGGAATGTCGCCGATCAGGTTCTTGTTCTTGTCGCCCGTCTGAAACGTGGCGCCCCAGACCTGACGCCGCGCGGGCTCGTTGAGATAGCTGAAATACTCGGAGAAACCGGCGACCAGATCGGCCTTGGTGAAGAGCGCATAGACCGGAAAGCTGACCTTCAGCCGTTCATGCAGTTCCAGCAGGCGCATGCGGATCGCCTCGGCATGCGCGGTGAGCTCCTGGCGTGACAAAGTGAGGATGTCCTCGACACTGATCGCGACCAGAACGCCGTTGATCGGCTGGCGCGGCCGGCTTCGCTTCAAGAGATCCAGGAAGGACAGCCAGCTTTCCTTGTCGCTTTTGGCGTCGGAATCCTGCGTCGTATAACGACCGGCGGTATCGATCAGAACCGCCTCTTCCGTGAACCACCAATCGCAATAGCGCGTGCCGCCAACGCCCGCGATCGCCGCAGGCGTTGCTCCCCGCGCCAGCGGAAACTTCAAGCCTGAATTGACCAGTGCCGTGGTCTTGCCCGCCCCCGGCGGGCCGATGATGACATACCAGGGCAGGTCATAGAGATACCCGGCCTTCTTGCCGCTGGAGGACTTCAGCGTCGCCAGAGCGTCCTTCATGCGCTCCTTGAGCACGGGCTCATCATTGACAGTCTGCTCGCCTCCGCTCACGCCATCGGCAATCTGCTTCGCCGCCTTGCGCCGCTTATGGAAGCTGAAGCCGGCGAATGCCGCTACACCCGCACCGAGCAGCAGAATGACAATTCCGCGAACGATCGTGTTCTCGAGCGGATGCCAGCTACCGAAGGCAATGAACGGGCCCGCGAAATAAACGACGGCCGCCAGCGAGGAAAGTCCGACGCCGACTAAAATGATTCTGGTAATTTCTTTTCCGAGCATCTGCCTTGTCCGGCTATTCGCTGCGTTCAATAAAGATTTCGACCCGCCGGTTTTTCGCGCGTCCTTCCGGCGTCGTGTTGCTGGCGATCGGCGAATCCTGGCCCTTGCCTTCGACATCGACGCGATTTCCGTCGGCCAGGCCGAGCTTGAGCACCGCTGCGACCGCCTTTGCGCGCTCGACCGAGAGCTCGAAATTGGAAGGGAAACGCACGGTGCGGATCTTCGAACTGTCGGTATGTCCCACGACCTTGATGTGGCCCGGCTCCTTGTCGAGCGTGGCGGCGACGCGCGCCGCGACCGGCTTGAAGGCGTCAAGGACTGTCGCCTGCCCGGGCTCGAACAGGATGAGATCGCAGACCCGGATGATGATGAAGCTGCCCGTCTGGTCCGCGGTCATGACACACGCGGTCTTCTCCAGAGCCAGCGCGTTGCGGATGCGCTGCAGCTGGGTGATGCGCTCCGGAGGCGGTGGCGGCGGCGGAGGCGGTGGCGGCGCGATGACGCGACGCTTCAATTCGATGGGATCATCCGGATGCAATGCAAGCGCCACGGCGGCCGCGCCCTCGGTATAGGATGAAAGCAGCGTCCGCAGCGTGAAATAGCCCGCCATCAGCACCCCCGCGCTGATCGCGGCGACCATCCACACGGGCACACGCCTGCGCAAGCCGCGGTTGGCGAGCTCCTGGCCGCGCCAATGCGGCGACAGATCGGCGTTGGATTTTGGCCGGACCCGGCGAAGCGTTTCGTAGAGATTGCGCTGAACCATCTGCAGGGTGGCGATGCCGTTTGGCGAGGCCCGATGCATGCCCTGAAAGCCCAATGCCAGGCAGGCGTGCTGCAGTTCGAGAACCGGGTAGTTGACCAGCGGGTCGGCCTTGAGATGCTCGAGGATTTCATAGAAGCGCACGCCGCCGACGCGCTCGCCGAAGAAGCGGCTCAGCATCGAATATTGCGTCCAGACGTGGCGTTCCTCGGTCGGGATATGCTGAACGATATCGTCTGCCGTCGCGCACAGGATGTACTTCGCGGTGTTCGCCTGATGTTCGGAGATTCCGGCCGACCGGATATCGGTCTCGAAGAATTTGACCGCGTCGGCCACCTGCTCCATCAGCTGTGCAAACGAAGCGCGCATCAGCGCGACCCGCAGCCGGCCGAGAAGTTGCAGCAGCGGCCCGGCCGCGCGCATGATCGGATTGGCATTGGGCGCGACCAGCTCGTCGACGCGCAGCATCGGCTCGGACGGCGTTATGAGCGGCGGAAGCTGAGGCGCGGCCTTCGGCGTCGACGCCCAGTCTTCCTGTGGTTGCGTCGTGGGCGGCGGCACATAGGGGGCAGCCTGCGACTGCGCTATCGGCGGCTGGACATAGCCTGACGGCTGACTGACGGGCGACGGGACATAGCCGGCACCCTGGGGCGAATATCCCGAGGCAGGGCTTATCGAGGCAGGCGACGGCGAATATGGGGCACGCGGCCGCGCGCGACCGGCTTCACCGGATGGCGAGTGGGCCTCGGGCGCCTGCGGCAGCCGTCCACCGGGATTGGGCCGGATGATCGTTCGCTCGACCCGGCCGAAGGGATTTGCGGGTTTGTCCTTGTCGGTCATTGCCGGTCTTCCAGAATCGCCCACAGGTGCAATTCGAGCTCCGGCCAGTCACCCGAGAAATGCATCCCGATCGATGCCGCCTTGCTGTACTCGGACCACAGCGGCGATTTCCGATCCAGGTAGAAGTAGACGTGATCGGTGATCGCCCGGATATGAAGCGGCGGCGTCGGCAGATGCACCAGCGGCACGCCAGGCAGGTTGGCGTGCACGATCTCGTTCATCTTCGTGTTGGGGCCAACCTTGAACAGATGCGGGAAGTCGTTCTGGATCTCGACCAGCGGCCGTCGCGCGGCGACCTCGAGCACGAGCGTCGCGTTGCGGAACAGCGAACGGTCGCGAATTGGCGACGAAAACGCGTTCGGACGCAGCTGGATGATCTCCAGCCGGATTGCACGCCGCCCGAGCTGCGCACTCAGGAAGTCCTGCAGATCGCGCATCACGGGGCCAAAGACGTTTTCGAGATCGTCCTGGTCATACTGAGGATAGCTGCGCGCACGCCGCTCGGTCGTTGCGAAGGTTGCAAGCTCGCCGACAATCCTCAGAAATTCTTCGTACAGCCGTTCGGGATGGATGTAGCTGGACCTGCGGAAATGATTGAGGACCGCGATATGCCTGTTGAGGAGTTGCAGGACCAGATATTCCACGCTCTGAAGTCCGCCGCCCGCGGTCGGATCCGCAGCGTAACGGGCGAGTTCCTCGAGCTTGTTGTCGATCCAGCCGATCGCGCGATCGATCCAGCCCTCCACGAGAGGATAGGCATGGCACACCAGAACGGGCGGCACGTACTTCTCGTCGAGGACGATCGTCTTGTCCCGAACCTCGGTGATCCGGGCGATGCCAAGCCCGACATAGCCGGGTTTGGCCGTCTTGCGCAGCTCGAACCCGAGGCGAGGAAAGGCAAGATCGATCTCCTCCTCGACGCGCAATGCGGATGACGAATCGATGAAGGTTTCCGCGCCAATGATATAGCGCGCCGCGCTCTCCGACTCGCGGTCATCCGTTTCGCGCGTATTGGCGGCGGCGATCGGCATCGATAGCCAGACGATCTGACCGGCGGCCGCCTCCGGCACCGTGATCGCGGGCGGCAACGGACTATCGGCCGGGATGCTGAAGGGGGTGCCATCGGGCATCACGCCGGCGGCGCGCCGCAACGCGAATATGCCCTGCTGGGCCAGATCGCGATCAATCTCAAGTTCAGAAAAACCCCAGGGGTAAGGTGTCGACACACGTACCCGCGATTCAAGCAGGTGCTCGTGATAGCGATCATTCTGCTGCAAATGATGTGGCCGCAGGAACAGACCTTCGGCCCAGGCTACCTTTGTGTACCAGGACATTTTGGAATTTCTGGATTGGTCGAAGGAAGTCCGACGACCACGCCAACCCTTTCGTGTGTTTGTATTCAAGTGATTGCAATCGCAACCGGCTTCAGTAACTCAACGTGTCCTCACTCGGCCTCGTAACATCGTGCGAAATGATCCATGAACGTCTCGAGCATGCCGTTATCGTGCCGCTGCGCGAGCGCCTGCCAGCGGGAGACGTAGATTTCCCAGAGCCGCGCCTTGCGCGAACCGACCATGGATGCAAGTCCGCGATCTGAAGGGGAAAGTGCCTCGATCGCCTCAGGCTCGACGTCCTTCATCAATAGCGTGACCGCCCGCTGCATCGCCGAATAGGTCTTGATCTGATGCTTCTTCAGATCACCGAATGCCTGTGCAAACGCGCCCTCGGCGTCCAGATAGCTGCGGCCCCGCGCGCCGAACATGATGCGCAGCGCGTCCTCAGGGGTCGGCGAAAACTTGAGAGGATTGTTGTCCACCGCCTGGACCGTGGTCTGGTTGGGGCTGCGTGCCAACCGTTTGGCTTGCTGACGGGCTTCAAGCAGTTGTTTCATATTGTCGGTCGCAAGCTTCAATAGTCGGCCAAATTGCTCGGCCAGTTCATCGGCGTCGCGACCCGCGAAGGCGTCCTGCGGCAGGCCGGCGCCGCGTGCGACAGCCTGTACAAACCTCGCCTCAGGGTTGTCTTCTGTGCTCTTCCTCACGGAGACCTGCGGAGCCGCCGGCGGCTCGGGCTCTGCAATTGCGACAGGCCGCTTTGGCTCGCTGGCGTCCGGGCGCCGCGGCATCGGCATCGGAATGATCTCTGGCGGCGGCGGAGGCGCCGGCGCGGGCCCGTCGGCCCAGCTATCCTCCTGGAGATCGGCAGCGGCAAACTCGCTCTTGGCCCAAGCCGAAGGCGAAGTGGAAGGCGATGGCAAAGTCGAAGGCGATGACGACACAGGATTTGCAATCGGCGTCGGGACATCGGCCGCCCAGTCGAGAAAGTCCGGGCGGACCGGCGCCATGTCTTTCGGACCCTTCAAATGTCGCGGATCAATCGGTGGCGCGGCAGGGTCCGCATTCCACAGGTCCTCATGCGCGGAGGACGCATGCAACCAACCTTCCTCGACCGGTGCCGCGACGTCAGGCTCGGCGATTTCTTCCTCCTCCAGCGACGCGGCAATGATGTATTGACCGATCACAATGCGGTCGCCGTTGCGCAATCGATGCGGCGCCTTGAGGCGGCCTTCGGAGCCGTTGAGGAATGTGCCGTTGGTCGAGATGTCGTGCAGCCAGTAGCCGCCCTCGCGCCAGCGCACCTCGCAGTGCCGTCCGGAAATGAAGCGGCTCGCATCCGGCAGCGTCCAGTCGAGATAGGGATCGCGCCCGATGTCGAG
>Ga0070711_100002340_pt1 | contig 10769 bp, 13 predicted proteins | sample LARL53metaG_FD_65452 | JGI IMG/M metagenome (GOLD analysis project Ga0070711, IMG submission 65452) | Corn, switchgrass and miscanthus rhizosphere microbial communities from Kellogg Biological Station, Michigan, USA - LAR L5-3 metaG | ecosystem: Host-associated > Plants > Roots > Rhizosphere ... | reverse complement strand
GCTCTCCGCGCGCGGCTATCACCGCGTGCTGCGGGTGGCGCGCACGCTCGCCGATCTCGACGGCGCGGACAAGGTCGGCAGGGTGCATCTTGCCGAGGCACTCTCCTATCGCGCACTCGCCGAGGACGCGCGCAGCGCAGCATGAGGTCTGATTCCGTGATTGATATCGGTCATTTCATCGCCGCGTGGCCTTCGAGCCGTTTTGCGCAGTATGGCTCGAAGCCGTGGGAGATCACCTCGCAGGCCGTCGAACTCGTCCGATCCATGATCCACGAACTCGGCGCCGGCTATGCCATCGACGGCGACAAGGCCATTCACGCCTCCGCTACCGTCGAGGCCGGCGCCGTGATCAAGAGCCCTGCGATCCTCGGCCCGAGATCATTCGTCGCCGCGGGCGCATATCTTCGCGGCGGCGTGTTCCTGGATGAGGATTGCATCGTCGGTCCATGCTGCGAATTGAAAACGACCATAATGTTCGCCGGCTCGAAGGTCGCGCATTTGAGTTTTGTCGGCGACTCCATCCTCGGCGCCGGCGTCAACATCGAGGCCGGCGCCATCGTGGCGAACTATCGCAATGAAATGGACGACAAGCGTATCCGCATCGTCTGGCGGGGAGGCGTCATCGACACCGGGGTCGAGAAATTCGGCGCCCTGATCGGCGATCATGCGCGGATCGGCGCCAACGCCGTGATCGCACCGGGGGCGCTGATCGAGCCCGGCTTTCGCCTGACGCGGCTGGGCAAGGTCGACCAGCATCCCGACCCGCTTCTGTAGATCAGCGAGGCCAGGGCGCTGATCGGAGGCGCTCGTCAACCTGCCGGTAATGAGTTCTCTTTACGCTCCGACAACCATAAGCCCACCTGTGTTGCGGGCGATGCGTTCGAGTGAGTTGCGTTTCATGTTGCGTTTCAAGGTTCTGGTCTCGGCGGTCCCCCTGATCGCTGCCGCGGCGGTGGCCCGCATCGAATACTTTCCGGCGGCGCAGCCCTGCATCACGCTTGGACCAGGGACGGTCGAGATCGCCTCGGTCCCCTGGCACGCCGACCTTCACGTCAGCTTCACCGACGATCCCCGCCTTGCGACGGTGCGCGTTGCGATCTCTGAAAGCGCCGAGCTCTGACATCGCGCCATTAACCCTTCACTAACCCCGATCTCATCGGGCCATGGGAACCGGCGCAGCCTCAAAGACTTTGCAAGATCGCGCACCGCAAGGTCACGTCAACGAATCGAACAGCGCGCGGACGGCAATTTCAGGGGCCCTGATGATGGGACGAACCTTCCGGATCAAATTGCGCATTCGTCGCTTCGCCCGACGCCACCGCACCCTGATCGGCGCCATCCGCTCCTTCATGGTGTTCTCGGCCGCGTTCGGCGGCGCCTACGGCTTCATCGTCGGCAGCCGGTCCGAAAGCTCCGGCTATAATCCTCATGCCTTCGCGATCGGCGCGAGTCTGCTGTTCGCGATCGCCTGTCTCGGCTGCGCGACGCTCAGCATGCGCCTGCGCTTCCTGCGCAGGAAGATGCGCGGGATCATGCTTCACCATGAAGCCATGGCCGACCGCAATTGGGAGCTGCAGGAAGCCGAGGGCCGCGCGCGCAGCCTGTTCGAATCGCAGGGCGACCTGATCGTGATGCGCGATGCCGAAGGCCGCATCACCTTTGCCAACGAAGCTTATTGCATGATGGCCGAACGGCCGCGCGAAACGCTGATCGGCAGCCGCTTCTCCTTTGAGGTCATCGAGCAGGGCGACAGCGCGCTCGAGTCCAACGGCACGCGGATGCATGACCAGAGGATCGCGACGCGACTCGGGCCGCGCTGGATTGCCTGGCGCGAAGCTTTCGTCCGCTCCGACGCCGGACAGCCGGCCGAACTGCAATGCGTCGGCCGGGACGTCACCGATCGCACCGAGACCGAGCGTGCGCTCGCCGATGCGCGCGACCAGGCCGATGCCGCCAATCGCGCCAAGTCGCGCTTCCTCGCCATGGCCTCGCATGAAATCCGCACGCCCCTGAACGGAATCATCGGCATGAGCTCGCTTTTGCTCGATACGCCGCTGACGCCGGAGCAGGCGACTTATGCGAAGGCCGTGAAGACCTCCGGCGATGCCCTGCTGTCGCTGATCGAGGAACTGCTGGACTATTCCAAGATCGAGGCCGGCAAGATCAATCTCGAGCAACGGCCCTTCGCGCTGATCTCGCTGATCGAGGACATCACCGAACTGCTGGCGCCGCGGGCGCAAGCCAAAAACCTCGAGATTGCCGCCTATGTCGACGACCGCCTGCCGGCTGACGTTATCGGCGATGCGGCGCGGCTGCGCCAGGTGCTGCTCAACCTCGCCGGAAATGCGATCAAGTTCACCGCGACCGGCGGCGTGGCGCTGATCGTCGAGCCCGGCATCTGGCCGAACGAGATCAGTTTCATGGTGCGCGATACCGGCATCGGCATCGCTCCGGAGGCGCGCGAGCGCATCTTCCGCGAATTCGAGCAGGCCGATGAGCGCATCGCGCGCAACTACGGCGGCACCGGGCTCGGGCTTGCCATTTCGGAACGCATCGTCAAGCGCATGGGCGGCCGCATCGCGCTGGAAAGCCAGCCGGGCGCCGGTTCGACCTTCGAAGTCTCCATCCCGCTCCCGGCCGCCTCGCCGGCGAGCGGACAACGGCCCTTCGCGGCGCCCGATCTCGCCGGCCAATCCATCATGCTGGTGTCGGCGCAAAGCATCGAGGCTTCTCTCATTGCGCGCCGGCTGCAGCGCTGGGGCGGCCAGACCTGCTTCATCTCGGATACCGACATCGCAATCGCCCTGCTCCCCGAGCGGACTTGGCATGCCGTTCTGGTCGATCGCGCCCTTGGCGACGATGTGGTCCAGGCGATCGGCGAAGCCGCGCGGCCCTACGCCGGCCAGCGCATCCTGATGTTCACGCCGTCGACACGGCGCGAGCTGAAGCCCTCGTCCGCTTTCACCGCCTATCTGGTCAAGCCGCTGCGCGCAGCGTCGCTCGCGGCGCGTCTTGTGGCCGCACCGGAGGTGGCCGCGCCCGGTATCGCGGAAGATTCCCTGATCGAGGTCGATGCCGAAGTCCCCGCGGACAAGCCGCCGCGCGGCCTGTCCGTGCTGGTCGCCGAAGACAATGAGATCAACGCGCTCCTGATCCGCTCGCTGCTGACCCGGCTCGGCCATCACACCGTGATTGCGACCAACGGCACGGAAACGATCGAAACATGGCTGGCCGCGAAATCCGCCGGCACGCCCTACGATCTCGTGCTGATGGACGTGCAGATGCCCGAGCTCGACGGCATCGAGGCCGCCAAACGCATTCGCGCCCACGAGGCCGGCGAACCCGCACGCCGCACACCGATCCTCGCACTGACAGCCAACACGTTGATCGAGGATCGCTATGCCTGCTTCGAAGCCGGCATGGATGGCTTTCTGATCAAGCCGCTTGATCGCGAAAAACTCGCCGAAGCGCTGGCGGGACTGACCGCCGCGAGGCATCTCGCGGCGTAAGGGACCAGACCTCCATCATGCGAGGATTAGCCGCGTAGGGTGGGCAAAGCGAAGCGTGCCCACCATTCGCAGTCAGAGATCGGGGATCAACGGTGGGCACGGCGCTTCTTTGCCCACCCTACAAGGATCAACTACAACCTTCTCAGCGCTACCGTCTCGATGACGTGGTCGGCGCCCTTCTTCAGGATCAAGGTCGCGCGCGGCCGGGTCGGCAGGATATTGTCCTCGAGATTGGCGAGATTGGTGCGCTCCCAGATCGCAGTTGCGGTGGCGACCGCTTCGTCGTCGGATAGCAGCGCATAGCGGTGGAAGTACGATTTCGGATCGGCGAACGCGGTGTCGCGCAACGTCAGCCAGCGCGTCACATACCACTCCCTCAGCACCGACTCTTCGGCGTCGATATAGACCGAGAAGTCGAAAAAGTCGGAGACGACAGGCACCGCCTTGCCGTCGCGCGGCAACGGGCCGGTCTGCAGCACATTGACGCCCTCGACGATCAGGATGTCGGGCTGGTCGACCTCTTGCCACTGGTTGGGAACGATGTCCCAGCTCAAATGCGAATAGACCGGCGCGCGCACATTGCGCCGACCGGCCTTGATGTCGCTTAGAAACGACAGCAGCAGCGGCAGATCGTAGCTCGCCGGGAAACCCTTCTTCTGGATCAATCCCAACCGCTCGAGCACGGCATTCGGATAGAGGAAGCCGTCAGTCGTCACCAGTTCGACCTTGGGTCGCGGCGACCATCGCGCCAGGAGGGCCTGCAGCACGCGCGCCGTGGTCGATTTGCCGCCCGCGACCGAGCCGGCAATGCCGATGATGTAGGGCATTTTGCGGTCACGGATGCCGAGAAACTGGCGCTGCGCATAATAAAGCCGCTGCGCGGCGTCGACATAGATCGACAACAAGCGCGACAGCGGCAGATAGATTTCCTCGACCTCCTTCAAGTCGAGGCGGTCGTGCAACGAGCGCAGGCGATCGAATTCACCGGGCTCCAGCGTCATCGGCGTGTCGTCGCGCAGATGCGCCCACTGCTCGCGGGTAAAGATTCGGTAGGGATTGTATTGCTGGTCTGGTGCGCGGATATCCATGCGTCGCCCCCGGTCAGTCGCGCTTGCGCGACGCTTTCTCTTCGAGCCCGGACATCGAGGTCCGTTGCGCCAACGCGGCTTCGACGTCGGCCAACGAGATGCCGCGGGCTTTCAGCAAAACCAGCAGGTGATAGAGAAGATCGGCGCTTTCAGCGATCAGGTGACCGCGGTCGTTCTCGATCGCGGCGATCACGGTTTCGACCGCCTCCTCGCCCAGTTTTTTGGCGCAATGTTCCGCGCCCTTGTCGAGCAGCTTTTTCGTGTAGGACGCCTCGCCGCTCGCGGCCGCGCGGGCATCGATGGTGGCGGCAAGGTCATGGATCGTGAAACGCGACATCAACTTCGACTCTACGCAGGCGCGCGCCAAAAGGGCGCGCGCTATTGGGCCTGATGTAGCACTTTTATGACAGGGAGTAATCAGGGATCGAGCCGCATCGGCAGGCCGGCGCGCACCATATGGTCCTTGGCCTGGCGAATGGTGAATTCGCCGAAGTGGAAGATCGAGGCGGCCAGCACCGCGGTGGCATGGCCCTGCCGGATACCGTCGACCAGGTGATCCAGGTTGCCGACCCCGCCGGAGGCGATCACCGGTACGGGAACGCGGTCGGCGATGGCCTGGGTCAGCGGCAGGTCAAAGCCCGCCCTTGTGCCGTCGCGGTCCATCGAGGTCAAAAGGATCTCGCCGGCGCCGAGCGTGACTACTTCCTCTGCATATTCGATGGCGTCGATGCCTGTCGATTTCCGTCCGCCATGGGTGAAAATCTCCCAGCGGTCGGAGCCGCCCGCGCGCTGCACGCGCTTGGCGTCGATCGCCACCACGATGCACTGCTCGCCGAATTTCTGGGCCGCCTCCTTGACGAATTCGCGTCGCGCCACGGCGGCTGAATTGATCGAGACCTTGTCGGCGCCGGAGCGGAGCAGGGTCTTGATATCCTCGATGGTGCGTACGCCGCCGCCGACGGTCAGCGGCATGAAGCAGGCTTCCGCCGTCCGCCGCACCACGTCCAGCATGATGCCGCGGTTTTCATGGGTCGCGGTGATATCGAGGAAGCAGAGCTCGTCGGCGCCCGCCGCGTCATAGGCAATCGCAGCCTCGACGGGATCGCCGGCATCGCGCAGATCGACGAAGTTGACGCCCTTGACCACTCGCCCGTCCTTGACGTCCAGACAGGGGATTACGCGAACCTTGAACATCTTCAGCTCCCGAGTGCGTTGTCCCGCGAAGAGGATAGTCCTTCGTGCAAGGACAACGCGTCAAACAAACCAATCAGGCCGCAGCGCGCGCATTGCGGATCAGCGCCAGCGCGGCGACCGGGTCAAGCCGGCCGTCATACAAGGCGCGGCCCGCGATCGCACCCTCCAGCTTCTTCGCCCGCGGCGCCAGCATCGCCTTGACGTCGTCGATCGAGGCCAGTCCGCCTGATGCGATCACCGGGATCGAGATGCTGTCCGCCAGCGCGATCGTGGCGTCGAGATTGAGACCTTTGAGCAGGCCGTCGCGGGCGATGTCGGTGAAGATGATGGCGGCAACACCGGCGTCCTCGAAACGCTGCGCGATTTCCAGCGCCGTCACTTGCGACGTCTCGGCCCAGCCTTCGACCGCGACCTTGCCGTCGCGCGCGTCGAGGCCGACCGCGACGCGGCCGGGGAATTTCTTCGCGGCGCTTTTCACCAGCTCCGGATCGCGCACCGCGGCGGTGCCGATGATGACGCGCGTGATGCCTTTCTCCAGCCAACCCTCCACGGTCTTGAGATCGCGGATACCGCCGCCGAGTTGCACCGACATGCTGACCATCCTGAGCATCGCCTCGACGGCCAGCGCATTGACAGGCTTGCCGGCGAAGGCGCCGTCGAGGTCGACGACATGCAGATATTCAAATCCCTGCGAAGCGAAGCTCTTCGCCTGGGCGGCGGGATCGAGGTTGAACACGGTGGCGCGCGCCATGTCGCCCTGCTCGAGCCGCACGCACTGGCCGTTCTTCAGATCGATCGCGGGAAAAAGAATCACGGCTTCCACTTCAGGAAGTTCGAGATCAGGGCAAGGCCGAAACGCTGGCTCTTCTCGGGGTGGAACTGCGTGCCGATCGCGGTGTCCTTGCCGACGATGGCCGTGACCGGCCCACCGTAATCCGCGCGCGCCAGCACATTGGCCTCATCAGCCGCATTGAGGTGATAGGAGTGCACGAAATAGGCGTGGCGGCCCTTCGGCCCGAGATCGAGCCGCTCCAGCACGGGGTGATCCCGCAGGACTTCGAGCGTGTTCCAGCCCATATGCGGGATCTTCAGGTTCTCGTCGCGCGGGGTGATTTTCTCGACATCGCCTTCGACCCAATTGAAGCCGTCGGTCGTGACATGCTCCTTGCCGCGGGTCGCCATCAACTGCATGCCGACACAGATGCCCAGGAATGGCCGGGCCTTCACGCGCACGGCTTCGGTCATCGCCTCGAGCATGCCGTCCAGCGCATCGAGGCCGCGGCGGCAATCGGCAAAGGCGCCGACGCCGGGCAGCACGATGCGATCGGCGCGATACACCGCTTCGGGATCGCGGGTGACCGTGATCTTCTGCGGCTCCGCCGAACTTCGCGTGGCGCGTTCGAAGGCCTTGGCCGCCGAATGCAGATTGCCGGAGCCGTAATCGATGATGGCAACCGTCATCGCGATCCTCCCGGCTCTGGAAACAATCCGATGATGCCACCCTGCGGCAGCGGTGGCGGCTCGGAAAATCTCTGGCCCGGCACGTCGCGGGTCGGCGGCGGACCGCCGCGATCGACCGACAGGGGATCGTAGCCCGACCAGCGCTTGCCTGACGTGAAGCGGTCGAAAAAGCGGCGTTCGGCCATTTCCTCGTCATCGGCGACGACGACATCGAGCTGGCGCCATTTGCGCCGCGAATACACCCAACGCAGCAATGTCGAAGCCTCCATCCCCGTCAGGACGGCGATAGCAGCGGAGATGGCCGTCACCGCGAGTGGGCCTCCGCCAAGCTGCACCACCGCCACGACGATCCCGACCGTCACGATGACCCAGCCGATCAGTGCAAGCCACAGCTGCTTCGCAGCCAGCCAGAGCGGGCCGAACAGCATGGCCCAGAAGTGGAATCCATCGCGCACGAAGACGAACTTGTCGGTCGCGCGGAAATCCGCGGCATAGGCAGAAGGCGCGTGGACGGTATAGACCGGCATACCCTGGAACTCCCGGACGTCAGCCTCCGAGCTGACCCTTGGTGGACGGCACTTCGCCGGCTGCCCGCGGATCGATCGCAACAGCCGTCCGCAGCGCCCGCGCCAGACCCTTGAAGCAGGATTCGGCAATGTGATGGCTGTTTTCGCCATATAGGGTCTCGACGTGCAAAGTCACGCCCGCATTCATGGCGAAGGCGTTGAACCATTCGCGCACCAGCTCGGTGTCGAATTGACCGATCTTGTCCCGCGGGAACGGCACCTTGAACACCAGCACCGGCCGGCCGGAAATGTCGATCACCACGCGCGACAGCGTCTCGTCCATAGGCATGTGGATCGAGGCATAACGGGTGATGCCGGCCATGTTGCCGAGCGCCTGCTTCACGGCCTGTCCCAGCGCGATGCCGACGTCTTCGGTGGTGTGGTGGTGGTCGACATGGAGGTCGCCATTGGCCTTCACCGCGATATCGATGCGGGAGTGGCGCGCCAGGAGATCCAGCATGTGGTCGAAGAAGCCGATGCCGGTCGAGACAGTCGCAAGGCCGGTGCCGTCGAGGTTCACCGAAACCTCGATGTCGGTCTCCTTGGTCTTGCGCTTGATGGTGGCGCTACGCATGAAATTGGCCTTTATTCCTTCCGGAAGCGCGGGTCTTTTAACAGGCCGATGGCGGCTTCGCTACTGCGGGATACCCTGAACCGCCCCTGAACCTGAACCTATGGTGAGCGGAATCACGCATCACGCCAGCCGATTGTAACCCCGTCCGTTAACCCCTAAATCTGGCCGGAGAAGAGGGTATCCCATATGTACGCATCGAATGAGCCGCCGGTCTGGCACGGCACCACCATTTTGACCGTCCGCAAGGGCGGTAAGGTCGTGATCGGCGGCGACGGCCAGGTCTCGATCGGCCAGACCGTGATCAAGTCCAACGCGAAGAAGGTGCGCAAGCTCGGCAAGGGCGACGTGATCGGCGGCTTTGCCGGCGCCACCGCCGATGCCTTCACGCTGTTCGAGCGGCTGGAAAGCAAGCTCGAGCAATATCCGGGACAATTGACCCGCGCCGCGGTCGAACTCGCCAAGGACTGGCGGACCGACCGCTATCTGCGGCGGCTGGAGGCGATGATGATCGTCGCCGACAAGGACGTCTCGCTGGTCCTGACCGGCACCGGCGACGTGCTGGAGCCGGAAGCCGGCGTGATGGCGATCGGCTCCGGCGGTAATTATGCGCTCGCCGCGGCCCGCGCTTTGATCGATTCCGCTCACGACGCCGAGACCATCGTGCGGCGTTCGCTCGACATCGCCGCCGACATCTGCGTCTACACCAACCGCAGCGTCACCATCGAGACCCTGCAGAGCGGTTAGCCGATGATGGCGTCGGCTTACACGTTCGAACCCATGACGGCAGCCGATCTGCCCTTGATCAGGCGCTGGCTCGTCGAGCCGCATGTCCGGCAATGGTGGGGCGACCCTGACGAGCAATATGCGCTGGTCAGCGGCGATCTCGATGAAGTCGCGATGGATCAATACATCGTATCAGCCGCAGGTGCTCCGTTCGGCTATCTTCAGTGCTACGACCTGACCGCGTGGAATTCCGGTTTCGGCGATCAGCCCAGGGGCACGCGCGGCATCGACCTTTTCATCGGTGACGGCGAGATGATCGGCCGCGGTCATGGTTCGGCCTTCATCCGGACTTTCGTCGATGACCGCCTCGGGAACGGCGCGCCCCGCATCGTCACCGATCCCGACCCCAATAATCAGCGCGCAATCCGCGCCTATGAAAAAGCCGGTTTCGCCGGGGATCGCCTGGTTGACACGCCCGATGGCATCGCGCTTCTGATGGTGCGCGAGGCATGACCGCAGAAGCCTCCCGCACCAAATCTCTTTCGACGCCGCAATGGCTTGCGATTGGCGCCGGCTTGCTCGTGCTGCAAGCCACGATCCTTTACGCGATGGGCCGCGTGCCGATCTGCACCTGCGGATATGTCAAACTCTGGCATGGCGCGGTGCAGAGTTCGGAGAACTCGCAGCATATTACCGACTGGTACACCTTCTCCCATATCATTCATGGTTTCATCTTCTATGGCTTGAGCCGGCTGATCTGTCCGCGCTGGCCCTGGCCCGGCCGGCTTGTTCTCGCGATGGTGATCGAAGGCGGCTGGGAACTGCTCGAAAACTCCAATTTCATTATCGAACGTTATCGCGCCGGGACGATCTCGCTGGATTACTATGGCGACAGCATCGTCAACTCGGTGTCGGACACGCTGGCGATGGTCACAGGCTTTCTGCTGGCATGGAGGTTGCCCGTCGCGGCGACGGTCGCACTGGCGGTTGCCATGGAGGTGCTTGTCGGGCTCCACATCCGTGACAATCTGACCCTCAATATCATCATGCTGATCCACCCGTTCGACGCGATCCGGGACTGGCAGAGCGGGCCGCCCATCATCTGAAAATACAGCTTGTCCTGACCGTGCTCCGACCCTAGCTAATGCCCATGACAGACTTCTCCCCCCGCGAAATCGTCTCCGAACTCGACCGCTTCATCGTCGGCCAGACCGAAGCCAAGCGCGCGGTTTCCATCGCGCTGCGCAACCGCTGGCGGCGGCAACAGCTCAATGGCGGCTTGCGTGAGGAAGTGCTGCCCAAGAACATCCTGATGATCGGCCCGACCGGCGTCGGCAAGACCGAGATCGCGCGGCGGCTGGCAAAGCTCGCAGGCGCGCCCTTCATCAAGGTGGAGGCGACCAAGTTCACGGAGGTCGGCTATGTCGGCCGCGATGTCGAGCAGATCGTCCGCGATCTGGTCGAGGTCGCGATCGTCCAGGTGCGGGACAGGAAGCGCAAGGACGTGCAGGCGAGGGCGCAGCAAGCTGCCGAGGAGCGCGTTCTGGACGCGCTGGTCGGACCCAATTCCAGCGCCGCCACGCGCGATTCATTCCGCAGGAAGCTGCGCGCGGGCGAGCTCAACGACAAGGAAATCGAGATCGAGACGCAGTCC
>Ga0070711_100002338_pt1 | contig 10775 bp, 3 predicted proteins | sample LARL53metaG_FD_65452 | JGI IMG/M metagenome (GOLD analysis project Ga0070711, IMG submission 65452) | Corn, switchgrass and miscanthus rhizosphere microbial communities from Kellogg Biological Station, Michigan, USA - LAR L5-3 metaG | ecosystem: Host-associated > Plants > Roots > Rhizosphere ... | reverse complement strand
CGCAGGGCGCTGTCGCGCAGGCCCATGCGTGCGTAGGTCACGCCGAGTCCGAACAGGGGCTTGTTACTCGCAGGCCGGTCTTTTCGATAGATCGCAACTGCCTCGGCCAGGTTCCCCATCTGGCGCTTGCTTGCCGCGTCGACGACGTCGTAGTAGACGAGACCGGGCGAGAGTTCCCTCATGCGCTGGTACTCCTTGATTGCCTCGTCGTAATGCCGGCCCATGTAGAGACAGCTGGCGCGAATGAATGCGGCGAACCCCGACAGCGGATCGAGTTTCACGGCCCGGTCGATCTGGGCCAGGCAGTTCTGCGGTTGCACGCCGAAGAGAATGTTGGCGTACATCTCGCGGACCGTCACCGAGTTCGAATCGAGCGCGACCGCCCGATTGAATTCGGGGAAGCCGTGCGTGGTGTCTCCTTGCGCCCAGATGAGCGCGTTGGCCAGCGTGGCGTGGGCCTCGGCCGACGAACTGTCGAGCTGAACGGCGCGCCGCGCGGCGGCGGTCATCTGGGGATAGGAACTGTCCGGAGCGTAGTACTCATCGGCGAGATATCCCCACGCTTCGGCGATGCCGGCGTACGCCTGGGCGTATCCGGGGTCGATCGCGATCGCGGAATCAAAATGCGCCACCGCTCGATGCAGGTCCGCCTCACCCAGCTGGTTGGCGTCGTGGGTGCCGATCAGGTACTGCCGGTACGCCTCGGGATCGCGCGCGCGGGCAGGAACGGCGGGCGCGGCCGATCCGGCGGCGAGCCTGATCTTGAGCGCCGACACGATGGCGCGCTTGATGGAGTCCTGCACGGCGTACAGGTCCTTGACGTCGAGGTCCAGCGAGGTCCCCCAGATCTGGTGGCTGTCGGCAGCGTCGTCGAGCTCGGCGACCAGGTGCAGTCGCGTGCCGGCGCGGCTCAATGCGCCTTGCATCACTGCGTCAACATCGCTGATCCGTTTCCGCACTTCACGGGCGTCGACGGCTTTGGCGAAGACGAGCGATGAGGCCCGGCCCACCACCTTCACGCCCGGCACCATGTTCAGGTCGTTGCGCACGCCATCGCTGATGCCGTCGGCGAACGGTTCGTTGAGCGTGTCGCCGTGCGCGTCGATCGGGAGCACCGCGATGGTATGCACGCTGCTCGCCGTGCGCGAGCCGCCACGATGCGCCAACGCCCAGAGGACAAATGCCACGCCCGCGACAACGCAGACACCAACCACCCAGTTTCGCACGGTCGCCGGATACAATGCCGGTTGTGATGGCGTCGATGCTGTCGCGCCGGAAACGGCCACTCCGTCGAGCGTGCGCACGACGTCCAGCGCGCTTCCGGGCCGGTCGGCTGGGTGCTTGGCGAGGCACTGCATCACCAGGACCGCGAGCAGGGCCGGGATGGCACTGCGATGCGCCGTAACGGCGTCGGGCGTTGCGGTGATCTGGGCGGCGAGCATTTGCTGCGGCGTAGCCGCGGTGAACGGCGTGCGCCCAGTGAGCATCTCGTAGCCGACGGCACCGAGGGCATATAGATCGGTCCGGCCGTCGATGTTCGGATCGGCAGCCGCCTGTTCCGGAGACATGTACGCCGGCGTGCCGACCGCCATCCCCGACTGCGTGAGCGTCGTGGAACTCGAGGCGTCGCTCACGGCGCGGGCAATCCCGAAATCCATCACCAGCGCATGCCCGTCGCTGAGCATGATGTTTTCCGGCTTGATGTCGCGATGGACGATCCCTGCCTTGTGCGCCTTGGCGAGTGCATCGGCGACCTCGCGAAGCAGGCGCATCGTATCGGTGATTGGCAGCACGCGTTCGCGCGCGATCTTCTGGCGTAGTGATTCGCCGTCGACGTAGGGCATCACATAGAAGAGGAGGCCGGCGGCGTCTCCGGAATCGAGCAACGGCAGGATGTGCGGGTGCTGCAGCTGCGCGGCAACCCTGATCTCGCGCAGAAAGCGCTCGGCGCCGAGCGAGGCGGCGAGGTCCTCACGAAGGACCTTGATGGCGACCTTGCGGTCGTGCCTGATGTCATGCGCGAGATACACCGTGGCCATGCCGCCGTGGCCGAGCTCGCGCTCGATGCGATATCGGTCGGCGAGTGCCGCGGCGAGACGATCGAGGGTCATGGCGGCCACCGGTGCGAGGCCGCCCGCCAACGCTGCGCGTTGATGTCGCTCATCACGGTTTCCGTGCCGGGATCGGCCATTTCAGCTGGTTGTCGCACACGAACTGTCCGGCGGTCCTCGCCGCCGCCACGAGGCGCGGGTCGCTGCGGAGCCGGTAGAACGTCGGATCGCAGCCAAACATCGTGACGGCGATGTAGAAGTTGCGTGCCGTGGCTCCTCGTGCGATCAGGTCGAGCGCCTCGTCGTTCTTTCCCATCGCGGCATCGGCGATCGCGAGATCGAGCAATCCGGCGTCGGTCCTGCTGCCGACCCTGACTGCGGCGGCCTCGCGATCGGCATTCGCCCAGTCTCCGGCGAGGGCGTAGGACCACACGTGATAGGCGCGGGTTTCGGGCGCGGTGGAATCGATGCGGAATGCGCGATCGAACGCCCGCCTGGCGCTGTCGGGGCGGCCGCTGAATGCGTACCCGAGCGCGAGGTACACGTTCACGAACACCATGGTGGAGTCGAGTTCCACGGCGCGACGGCCGACCTGCACCGCGTCGACGGGCCTGCCGGCATTGAGCAGGTTGTACGAGAGGTCGTTGTATGCCACGGCCGATAGCGGATCAAGGTCGATCGCCGCGTGCCCCTCCTTGAGGCTTTCGTCGAACCGTCCGAGAAACGCGAGGTTGTCGCCGTGCCATTGATGCGCGGTTGCGTTGCGCGGGTCGAGGCGGAGCGCTGCCGCATACTCGGGCTCCGCCTCCTGCCAGTGCAACTGCGCGTTGAGCGAGTTGGCGAGTGCGAGGTGCGCCTCGGCCAGCGTCGAGTCGATCGCGAGCGCTTCGCGCGCGATGCGCTGGGCCTCGGTAATGAACGAATCGGAGGACGCCACGGCCATGTAGGACGGCAAGACCGTGTACACCATGGCAAGCGCCGCCCGGGCGCGGGCGAACTGCGGGTCGATGGCGATGGCCTTGGTGAAGTACTCGATCGCCCGCTGGATGTTCTCGCCGCCCCGCTTGATGAAGAAGTACTGTCCCTTGAGGTATTGATCGTACGCTTCGTTGTTCTTCGTGCCACGCTGGACTTCCGCGCTCACGGCCTGCGACGCGGCACCGAGATGCAGTGTCTTCGCCACGGCACGGGTGATGGAATCCTGGCCCGCGGTGAAGTCTCCGCTGGCCGGCAGGACGAACGATCCGCTCCAGAGCGCCGACTCGTCGTCGACTTTGACGAGGTCGACCGCCACCGTGATCTTGTCCGCCGTCCGCCGAAAGGTGCCTTGCAGGATGACGCCGACGTTGAGCAGGTGGCCCGCGTCGCGAATCGACTTGCCACGGGCGGCTTCCGACGACGTGCGCGCCTTGACGCTCACACCCGGCAGCGACATCAGGCCGCCACGGACATCGTTCGCAATGCCCTCCGCGAGGTAGTCGAACGCGGTGTCGCGGCCGACGTTGTCGAACGGCAGCACCGCAATCGCCTTCGTGGCGCCGCCGCCGGCGCCGTGCCGGCCCAGATTCCACCAGGCGAGCCCGACGACCACCACGAATATCGCCGCCGTGAGGAGGATCGCCTTCGACGGATGGCGCGCGGCGACTGCCGGGATCGGGCGGGTGTGCGTGGGCGTGACGCCGCCGGACGGTGTCGAGAGGGGCTCGAGCGCGGCGAGCAGGTCGCCGGCGTTCTGCCAGCGATCCGCCGGCCGCTTGGCGAGGCAGCGCATGATCAGCTGGTCGAGCTGAGCCGGAATGCCGGGACGCCGCTTCGTGACCGGGTCCGGAGCCTCGGTGACATGCGCCGCGAGCACCTGCTGCGGTGTCGCGCCGACGAACGGCGGGCGCCCGGTCAGCAGTTCGTACGCCATCGCACCGACGGCGTAGATGTCACTGCGCTGATCGATGTGCGGATCGGCGGCGGCCTGTTCCGGCGACATGTACGCCGGTGTGCCGACCGCCACACCGAGCGTGGTGATCGTGCTGCGGCCGGTGGCTTCGCTCACCGCTTTCGCCACGCCAAAGTCCGCGACGAGCGCATGACGCCCCGACAGCATCACGTTGTCCGGCTTGATGTCGCGATGCACCACGCCGTGCTCGTGCGCGTGCGCCAGCGCATCGACGATCTCGCTGAGCAGCCGCACCGCCTCATGTACCGGCAGTTCCCCCTCGCGCGCGAGGCGCTCGCGCAGCGACTGGCCGGTGACGTACGGCATGACGTAATACAGGAAGCCGTCGGCCTCGCCCGAGTCGAGCAGCGGGAGGATGTGCGGGTGCTGCAGTTGCGCGGCGATCTGGATTTCCCGGAGGAAGCGCGATGCCCCCATCGACGCGGCGAGGTCCTCCCGCAGCACCTTGATCGCGACGTCGCGATCGTGCTTGATGTCGTGCGCGAGGTAGACGGTGGCCATCCCGCCCTGGCCGAGCTCGCGCTCGATGCGGTAACGGTCGGCGAGCGCGGCGACGAGGCGCTCGTTCATCGCTTCAAGCCGGTTACCGGCGCGACCCAGATGTTGCTCTGCGGATTCTGCAGCGTGAAGTAGAAGCGGCCATCATGTTCGGCGATCCCGCGGGCGTTGGCGGCGTGCGGGTGCAGTGGATCGTCGAAGCGCAGCACTTCCCGCGGGATGCCGCCGAGAGCCGGTACGGCCCAGATCTTCAGGCGATCCGCATCGAGATAGTAGAGGGTGCGCCCATCCGACGAGAGCACTGGTGAACTCACCGGATGAACATCCGTGGCGATCACGCGCGCCGCTGCCTCCGGGCGGTCCGCGTCGATCAGCAGGAAACGGTGATTGACGCTGTCCCCGGCGACCAGCGCGGTGCTGCTGGCCCAGGTCGAGATTGCGATGACCCCGGGCGGGGCGACGACCTGCGGGGTACTCCAACCGCTTGAGGTGCGCGTCGCCACGCGCGCTTCGTACTGCTTGCCCTGCAGCTGCCAGGAGATCCGCCTGCCGTCGGGCGACCACGCTGGATTGCGCTCATCCGGATCCGTGCCGGGTGAAACCTGAACCGGATTCTGCTCGCTGCCATCGCTGGCGGTCTCGAAGACGCGCCGGTGTCCATCGACGATGGAGTGATAGGTGACGTCCTTGCCGTCGGGCGAGACGCTGACGGAAAAGGACGGCGACCGGCCGTGAGTGACCTGCTGCACGTCGCCCCCCGCCAGCGGGCGGCGGAAGACCTGCTGGATCCCCGAGCGATCGGAGTAGAACACGAGCCACTTCCCGTCGTGGGACACATCGATGCTCTCGATGCTCTCGACGTCTGATGTAACCTGCGTCGCCGAACGGCTGGATGCCTCTCCGGTTGCGGGAATGGCGATGCTCCAGACATTGCTCCGGTTGGTTGCAACAGAGTAGGCCAACTGGGTGCCGTCGGCCGAAAGCGAGATCTGGGAGGCATTCAACCCGACCGTGATCCGTACCGGGTCACCGCGCGGCCGACCTCGTGAATCGAGGTTGAGTTGATAGATGTCCCGCGTGCCACCGCGACTCGAGACGAAGAGCAGGCGCCGGCTGTCGGGCGCCCACGTGGGACTGATGTCCAGCGCCGTCCCGGGGGTCAACTGCACTGGCGTTCCGCCGGAGGCCGGCACGAGCCAGAGCGAAGAGGTCGCGATGTTCCAGTTGACCATGTACTGAGAGTTGCCCGATACCCAGACAATCCATTTCCCGTCGGGTGACCAGGCGAGGGCGTACGGATCGGGGTTGCGGGCCAGCAGTTTCGCCTGCCCGTCCTTGCCGCGAACGAGGATGGAGTCGGCCCGAACAAACGCCAGGCGCTGGCCGTCTCGCGACCAGGCACCGTCGCCGGCGGCGTGCTCGATCGTCGTCGGAACGCCTCCCAGCGCTGGCACCTCCTGCAGCAACCCCGACAGCGTCACGATCAGGAGCCTGTCACCGTCAGGTGACCAGCTGCGGGGCCAGCCACTAGGAGCAATCGGAACTGCGCTGCCATTGGCGCCGCGCCGCAACTCGACGCGACCGGCAGTATCGCCGGGGGTCATGACGCTGTAGGCGACTGCCTTGCCGTCACTGGTGATGATCGGTGATTCCTGGATCCCGGCGCTTCGCGTCAGTTGCACCGCCTGTTGCAGCGCGGCCGTCGCCGGCGCGCGGTGCTCGAGCAACCAGGCTCCCGCGGCGACGGCCACAACGCCCATTCCAATCAAGACGTAGCCCCACGTCCTGGATCGCGGCGAGGCTGGCGCCGCAACGGCCGTGACGGGCCGCGTCTCGGTCGGTGTCATTCCGCCGCTGGGTGTGGTGAGCGGTTCGAGCTGAGCCAGCATTTCGTCGGCGGTCTGCCAGCGATCGGCAGGGCGCTTCTGCAAGGCACGCATGATGACGGACGCCAGCGCGGGCGACACGGTCGAGCGATGAGTGGTCACCGGTTCGGGTGCCGTCGTCACATGCGCTGCCAACACCTGCTGCGGCGTCGCGCCGGTGAATGGAGGGCGTCCAGCCAGCAGCTCGTAGCCCAGCACGCCGAGCGCATATATATCGACACGCTGATCGAGATTGGGGTCGGCGCTCGCTTGCTCAGGCGCCATATAGGCTGGCGTGCCGAGCGCCACGCCTGCGGTGGTGAGGCGATTGCGACCGCTCGCCTCGCTCACCGCCTTGGCGACGCCGAAATCCATCACCAGGGCGTGACGTCCGGATATCATCACATTTTCGGGCTTGATGTCACGATGCACCACGCCCCGTCGATGCGCGTACGCCAGCGCCTCGGTGATCTCGGCTAGGAGGCGCACGGCATCGTGAATCGGCAGCTCACCGCGATTGGTCAGGCGCTCGCGGAGCGATTCGCCCTCCACGTACGGCATGACATAGTAGAGGAAGCCGCCCGCCTCCCCCGAATCGTGCACGGGGAGGATGTGCGGGTGCTGCAGCCGTGCGGCGATCTCGATTTCCTGGGTGAACCGTTCCGGTCCGAGCGTCGCTGCCAACTCGGGGCGAAGCACCTTGATGGCCACTTCGCGGTGATGCTTGAGGTCCTGGGCGAGGTAGACAGTCGCCATCCCACCGGCGCCAAGTTCGCGCTCGATGCGGTAACGGTCGGACAACGCGGTGGTGAGCCGAGCGAGCGGTTCAGTCACGAGCGGTCATCGCCTTGGGCAGATTGGCTAGCGAACAGGGATAGTGCTCAAAGCTACCCGTCCCAGCAGGTTATGCCACTATCGCCGGCGGATTGCGGCGCGTTCGGCCACCACCGAATCCCGCTGCGGCTTGAACGGTGGATCGGGGTCGGTTCGCAGGGTGAGATACTGGTCGTAGGCCCGGACGGCGCCGGCGGTATCTCCGGCCAACCTGGCGAGCCGCCCCTCCTGGCGGAGAAACGCCGTCAAGCTCCACAGGTACGGGGGGTAGTAGTCCACGTCTCGTCGCCGGATTGCCGCCAGCGCCGCCGCATAGTTGCCCTGCGCGGCACGCAGGCGGGCGACCAGGAAATTGGCGTATGCTGCCGGGACAGCGCTCGTCCCGGCAAATCCCTGGGGACCGTCATGCATCAACGAATCGAGTTGCCCGAGGAATGGTCGTGCTGAGCCGGACGCTCGCCGGCTCTCGAGCAACGTTTCGAGCAACAACGGACAGATGCGGCTGTCGACGCGCTCCGGCGGCGAGTTCCGGTCGATCGTGGAAGGCTCCGCCGTCAACGCCCGGATCGCCCGACTCGCGGCAGCAGTGTCGCCGCCTTCGACGCGAAAGAGCGTGGCGTAGCAGTCAACCGATGATGCCCCGGTGGTCGCCGCGATTCGCCCTGGTTGGAGCCCGGCGCCGTCGAGCACAGCGGCGACAAGCGGCCGGTAGAGCGGTTCGATCAACGCCTGTTCCACGAACACGCCGCGCAGCGCGGGAGCCGCCGCCGTCGGTGCACCGAATATTTCCGCTTGGCCCTTTCCCGAGGCGAAGGCGACCGCCGCCTCGGCGAGGGCCAGACCGATACGATCGGAGCTCGTGGCGACCTGCGGGCGCAGGGTGGCGATCGCCCAGCGCGCGTCATCCAGCGGCAGGGCGAAGTCGCCGCTGTGAAGGGCGATCACCGTCAGCTTCGAGATGCGGTTGTCTCGCGTCATGCCGACGTCGCGGTCCCGCCACTTGCGCGCCGCCGTACTGTCGCCCACCGCGAGTGCGGCAGCCCAGAGCGTGACGTCATCGAACAGCCCCGGGGTAGCGTTGTTCGATGCTGTCCGCGTGTAGAGTGCCGCATAGCGCACCGTCGCGGCGGAATCTCGCGCGCGCAGAGCCGTGAAGATTCGTTCCTGAATTGCCCGGGTCAGCGACGAATCGAGCGAGATGGCACGATCGAGCGCGCTGGCCGATCGCACCGCCCAATCGGCCTGGCTCGCGGAGGCGCCGTAATGACTGAGGAGCTGCCCGAGCAGGACCCAGGCTTCGGCGTTGTCCGGCGAGAGGCTGGTGGCGCGATCCGCCTGAGCGATGATCTCGCGGTACGAAGACGGACCCGGGTAGTTGGGCCCAACCCAGGGAATGGCGAGGAACAGCGCACGATCGCGCGTGCTTAAATGGTCGCGGAGTTGCCAGGCGACCGGGATGACGTGTTCCCCCGACGTGTCGACCACCGTCCCGATCCACGCATTGGTGGCAACCATCCTGAACGCAGCCTGGACGAAGGTCGAGTCGCGCCCGAGCGCGCGCCCGTAGAGCTTCATCGCGCCGAAGTAGTCGCCAAGCCGGAAGGCCTTTCGCCCGGCGAGATAGTCCTGGAGCGCATCGAGCGGTGCGGCACCGAGTCCCGCCGCGCTGTCGGCCGCTTCGCCGGCACCGCCAATGAGCAGTGCCGCCGTGAGCCGATTGACCAGCGTCGCGATGCTGTCCGGTGCGCCGACCACCGATTCGCGCGCCAGGGTCTTCCCGTCGCCGACCTGCAGCAACGTGCCGGTGAGGGTGAGCTCCGTCGGTGTCGCGACCGCGCTGCCGAGGAGAACCCGTCCGGCGCCGAGCTGGCGTGCGAGAGCGCGTGACGCGTCCACGGAGAGGTCGCTGCGCTCGTCGCGGACTGCCCGCCGCCACGCCGCCAGCAGCGTGCTGGGCTCCACGATGCGGGCACCGCTGCCGGTATTGAGCCTGGCGTCGAGCAGGTCGAGCATCGATTCGCGGAGATAGCCAATTGATGCATTGTCGGCGCCGACCCGGAACGGCAGCACTGCAATGACATTGGCATCGAGCGGCGCCCCGCTCTGGCGGCTGCGCTGCGCCACCCAACCGATCGCGACGACGATCGCGATGCTGATTGCCGCGAGGGCAGCGCGCCGCGGCAGCTTGCTGCGGGAAGGCGCTGCGCTTTCCCGCAGTGCGCTCATGAAATCACCAGCCGTAGCGAAGCGATCGGCCGGTGCTCGCTCGAGCGCGCGTCCCAACGCGCGATCCACCGCAACCGGAACCGACTTGCGCAACACCCTGACGCTCGGCGCCGAGGTGCCGAGCCGTTTCGCGATGATCGCCCCCGCGGAGGCACCGGTGTACGGCGGTTCCCCGGCGAGCATCTCGAAAAGCACGGATGCCAGGGCGTATACATCCGAGCGGCCGTCGACGTCAGACATCCCTGCCGACTGCTCCGGACTCATGTAAGCCGGCGTGCCGATCGCCGTCCCAGTCGCCGTGAGCTGCTTGCCGCCCGCGGCGCCGATAGCCCGCGCGATCCCGAAATCGGCCACGAAGACATCACCGCGGGAGAGCAGGATGTTCTCCGGCTTGATGTCCCGATGCACCACACCGCGCTCGTGGGCGTACGCCAGTGCGGACGCCACCTGGCGGGTGAGCTCGAGACTCTCGACGACGTCACACTGATGGTCACGCGTCAGCTTTTCGCGGAGCGATTCGCCATCGATGAACGGCATGACGTAGTAGAGGTAACCGTCCGCGGCTCCCGAATCGAAGAGGGGCAGGATGTGCGGGTGCTGCAGATTGGCGGTGGTCCTGATTTCCGCAAGGAATCGTTCCACGCCGAGGGCCGCCGCAAGATCCGGCTTCAGGACCTTGATCGCCACGTCGCGATCATGCCGGATGTCGTGCGCCAGATAGACCGTGGCCATGCCGCCCCGGCCCAGCTCGCGCTCGATCGTGTAGCGGTCGGCCAATGCCGCGGCGAGACGAGCCGCGGCTTCAGCCGCGGAGGTTGGATCAGTCACGCGGTGCCCTCATCGAGCAGCAGGTGTGTTCGGAATGAATCCGTCAGAAGCTACCAGCAAACGGGGCTCACGCCACTAAGTTGGGCGTGATACAGACCGTTCGCCGCTCCAATCCATACAGATTCGTGGTCCAGGTTTCCCCGATCCCCGAAAGCGACATCCATGGACGCCGTCGATACGATCCGGACCCGCCGATCCATCCGCCAGTTCACCGACCATCCCGTCGGGCGCGAGGAGATTGAACGCCTCCTCGAACTGGCGGTCCAGGCTCCCAATCACCGCCTCACCCAGCCGTGGCACTTCTACGTACTGGGACCGGTGGCCCGGCGTGCTTACGGTGAGACCCTCGGCGCACGAAAGGCCAGGAAGATCGAAGACCCCGGTGCCGCGCAGGCGCTGGTTGACAAGGTCGCAGCCAGTGAGGCGGCGCTCCCCGCGATGCTCGCCGTGAGCATGACCCAGGACGCGAATGCGGAGGTCCGCGAAGAGGATTACGCTGCGACCATGATGGCCGTGCAGAAC
>Ga0070711_100002337_pt1 | contig 10776 bp, 9 predicted proteins | sample LARL53metaG_FD_65452 | JGI IMG/M metagenome (GOLD analysis project Ga0070711, IMG submission 65452) | Corn, switchgrass and miscanthus rhizosphere microbial communities from Kellogg Biological Station, Michigan, USA - LAR L5-3 metaG | ecosystem: Host-associated > Plants > Roots > Rhizosphere ... | reverse complement strand
ATCCGTAATGTCGTTATTCATTGTTATATATTGGCTAGTTCTTCTGATTCGGGACATCGTACCCAGCGTCGCTGCAGAAGATCATGTGTCAAACATCGAATGGCATAGAGGCAAGCATGACAAGTTAGTGATACCAAGTATGACACAATAATTTTACATCTCAGACCAGAAAAAACACGTTAGTGACAACTATGAGCGCAGAAATATCAGCCCAGGAAATCGCTATTTATGTATGAATCGGAAGCAATGACGGTGTCTACAGCATATGATCTCTACGAAGCCAAATGAGTGCGGACAAGTTTCATCTCAGTAACTAAATCGCATCTAAGAATATGCAACTTAATAGCATCCAAGAGTCGGCCGCTACTAAGGATATATATCGGTCAAAAAACCTATCCCTGAGTAACAGCCAATGTCGAACAATAACGTTGAACAAGGTTTGCCAGAGGTAGCAGAACAGAGAAAAAAAGTGAAAGCAGTCGCTCTTTTATCTGGAGGTTTGGATAGCAGTTTAGCAGCTAGAATAATGTTAGATCAAGGTGTTGAAATCGAAGCTGTTGCAATTAAAACTCCTTTCTGCGATTTTGATTGCGGCAAAGGATGTGGTCACCGAGTAAAGGAGGTTGCTAGCGATCTCGAAATCCCTCTAAAGACGATTTATCTTGGAGAAGAGTATCTGAGAATGCTTAAGAGGCCCAAATTCGGGTTTGGCTCCGGAATGAACCCCTGTATTGATTGTAGAAGCATGATGTATAATGCTGCAAAGAAACACATGAAGCAAATTGATGCAGATTTCATTGTTACAGGGGAAGTGCTGTATCAGAGACCTATGAGCCAGAACAGTAGGGCCTTGAATATAATCGAAAAAGAGACAGATACTCAAGGTAAGGTATTGAGGCCACTCTCGGCTAAGTCTTTGCCCATTACGGAAATAGAGAAGGAAGGCTCAGTCAAACGAGAAAGCCTTTGTAATATCGTAGGTAGGTCACGTAAAGGTCAACTAGCCTTGGCAAGGAAATTTGGCATAGTTAACCCTCCAAACGCAGCAGGAGGATGTCTATTAACGGATCCTCAGTTTTCTACGAGAATTAGAGATTTGATGCATTATCTGAGTGGTCCAGAAGAGATTCCTAGTATCAATGACGTAGAACTATTAAAACTTGGAAGGCACTTCAGATTATCCAAGGCAGCAAAACTAATCGTTGGCAGGAATCAGAACGAGAATTATATAATGAGCTCTCTGGTACTCAACGACGACATTGTTATCGAGGCAATGGAATATCCTGGGCCAACTTGTATCCTGCGGACCAAGAATTACGAATCCTCATTGGTGGAAAAATCTTCGCAGATAGTTTTACGCTATTCCGATTCTCCAAGTGGGAAGGAGTCAAAGGTAAGTATCAGCTACCGCGGCCAAGTTAGCTCTATTTCGGCATTTCCAATAGAAAACATAGAGCTAGAAAGTTTACGAATCTAAATCAACCACTCAGTAAATCACTTTTGACCACCATGACTAATTGCAGATTGCGTCGAGTTTTCTTCTGAATACAGGGAGTAAATAGATTAATGCAGACTCAGAACATGCCCATTTATTTAAAAGCAATAACTCTTAGAGATATTAGCGATATTCCCAGTATCAAGGATGATGCAAAGAAGCGTATGATTCTCATATTGCGAGTAACCCCTTTGGCACAAAAAGATGTTGTTGAATTGCGCAGAGCAATCGAAGATCTCTACAAATACGTCCAGTCGGTCGGCGGGGATATCGCTAGATTGGGTGAAGAGCGTGTAGTTATAACCCCTCCAAGCGTCAGAATATGGCGTGGTACTTACGATTTGAAGTAAGTGCTTGTACCTATTACATAATTATTGGGATAACCGTGTGCTTCTCGAATTCACTTTGCATCACTCTCGATTATTGATTCATTATCTGGAGCTTTACATCAACTTTATTGCTTCTTGAATCAATGGGTGTTGGGTTGGTATCTTGAACATCCTGTTCAGCGAGCTTGCTAGATTCTGTACACTAGCTCTTTCGCCATGATTGACCAGAATCCTTCGAAGTTTGGATTTAAGTCTATTAATGTAAGCTACCAATTGATTGTAATCGCTATGACTGCTAAATCCTTCAATTCTCTGAACCTTGCAATTGATTGCGATAGTCTGGCCGCAGACTGAAATTTCACGTCCTCCATCTTGTATTTGACGACCTGGCGTACCAGCCGCCTGATACGAGGTCAAAATTAATTTATTTCGTGAATCTTCTGATATTTGTCTAAGGTATTCTACCGATGGTCCACCAATTAGCATCGAAGAAGGTGAAAAAATTATAGCCGGTCCACTAGTAAGCCTTGCAGACTCGACAAAATTAAATTCCTGTTCACGAAAAGGTGCATTTTGGGTATCTAAGACTCTTTGGTTCATTTCTCTGGAAAGATATTCTGGAAAAACCTCATGTACAGAGTTAGCTTCCAGAATGATCTTTTCTATTAGCATCTTTGTTTTGTCGATTTTACCTGCCTGCATGTACATATGAATCATCAATATTAGTTCCTGTGCTAGGCCTACAGAGGGGACAGGAAGCAAAATCTTGCCCCCTCCTGAAATGGTTTCATTGAGACTATCTATAAGAGAATTGTTCGTCTCCTCTCGCGGCGGGAATATGTCCTGTTTGTCCCCATACGTGCTCTCGATAATTATTGTTTCAACTCTGGGAAAATTCCATATAGCATTTTCTAGCAAATATGTCTTGCCAAATTTTAGATCGCCTGTATAAACAAGGTTGTGATCTCCATTTCCAATATGTAAGTGAATTAATCCGGAGCCAATTATGTGTCCGGCGTTGCTCAACATGAGTTTTACATCGGGGGCGATATCTGTAACTATTCCGAAGGAAAGAGGAATAGTATGTAGTACCATTTGCTCGATATCTCTTAGAGAGTACGGCGCGGCCGAACCGATGTTCTTCAAGTATTCCAACTGTAACATGTACATCAGGGGCAACGTGGGTTCCGAGCAGTAAATCGGGCCAGAGAATCCGAATTTGAAAAGCGCAGGTACAAAGCCTGAATGATCAAGATGTGCGTGACTTAAAACTATCGCATCAAGTTCATTTAGGTCAAAACCAGTTATGTCAAGTCTAGGAAAGCTTTTTATCGAATCCTTGCTGGAAGTATTTATGCCGCAGTCAAGTAAAATCCTACTTTCATGAGTCGATAGAACCATTGAAGATCGACCGACCTCGGCAAATCCTCCTAGGGTGATTAAACTTGCTTCTACCGTTTCATCCAACTTAACCCTAAAAATTTTCTCACCTACTTCTTTGTAGAAGCGAATTCGTTGATTGACAGTATCTCGAAGGATCTTATTTATTTGCTCGATTGTTGAGATGGTATGGGGAGCCTTTCTTATTTCTACCTTCCACCCTGTATTTTCGGCTAGCTCAACATTAACGAGGTCATCATTGGCATTGGATATTAACGTAGGCCTATCTGCAAATATCACGGCCTCACCCAAAGCCGGGTCGAAGAAGATATTGGCTACACCAATCTCATCAGGGAGTGTCTTTTTCATAAATTCAATCGCCTCCTGCTCTGGTTTTCGCAAGGATTCATCGATACGAATCACTATTCTTTTTTTTATGGTGTTGACCATATTGGATACTACTTGGGCATTTTTCAATAAATAACCGGGATTCTTAGTCGATAGGGCTATACGTGGTCCCTCGTACTCTATTTTTGTAAGTTCAGCCTCGCTTGGTAGGTTTTGAAGGATAGCGGCCATAATATTGTGGCTTGCAAATTCTTGGTGCGGGTGTTTACGTTGCATTTGATTTTAGTCACCATGTAATATTTTTTCGAGATCATTAATCATCGAAAACAATGCAGCTTCTCTAAAGTCCTGAAGCTCCGTGAAGAGCATTTAACAATCCCATTTAAAGAGTGTTTCGGAGTCCAAAGCACGAATGAATTTGCTGAATAACTAATTTTAACGCTAAAGTTGAAATACTAAGTGCATTTATAGTACTTCACTGAGATAGCTTGGAAGATAGAGACTCACATACTGGTGAACAACGAGGTAGCTACGGAAGCGGCGGCGGTGGAGGTTATAGAGGAGAAAGAGGATATGGTGGAAACTACGGCGGGGGCGGACGTGGAGGGTTTGGAGGGAGCAGACCATTCAGACCAGCCCCAGTAAAAGTTGGAGAAGAGTTTGATGTAAAGATTGAATCGATGAGTAAAAGAGGAGACGCAGGTGTGGCGAAAGTGGAAGGGCTGGTCATCTTTGTTGGAGGAACAAAGGTAGGAGATGGTGTAAAGATTAGGATAACGAAAGTGGGCAGAGGCTACGCGACAGCAGACATTGCTGCAAGTTCGGAGAATATATCTCAGGCAGCGAGCGAACCTTCTGTAGAGGATAATGCTTCTGGATCGTCAGCTATGACAGAAAACCACGAAGAGACCGATGAGATAAGCACACCTAAGGAAGTTGGCGAAGAATAGATCTTGTAGGGAGCGGCACCGAAACATACACCTTAGCGATTTAATTTTTGTAAAACAATAACTTCAGTTTCGCGAGGCTGCTGAATTTAATTGGATTATCCGTTTTATCCAGTTTAGCAAGATTAAATATATCTCGTACTTAACGTTGATGCCTTGACTTCACCGCCTACTCACCTAATGGAGTTACCCAGAAAGATATTGATAGGCGATGGTGTAATTTCTAGTCTTGGTGCGTTCATCAGCGATATCGGTTATTCTGCATCAAAGGTCGCCTTTGTAACAGGCAAGACAGTAAAAAAGAGAGCAAGTGCAGAATGTAAATCGTCATTCCAATCGATGCCAATAGATGACACGTGGTATGTCGTAGCTGATTCATCCATTGATTCTGTTAATAAGTTAAGAAAGTCACTTTCAAAGGACATTCCAGATTTCATCGTAGGGTTCGGTGGAGGACGAGCCGTTGACGTAGCTAAGATGACCGCGTTTCAGCTAAAGAAACCATTCATAAGTGTACCTACATCAGCTTCGCATGATGGGATTTCCAGCCCATTTGTTTCTATAAGGGGCTCCAAAAAGCCATATTCAGTAAAAGCTAATACACCACTTGGGGTTTTAGCCGACACTACATTGCTTGCCGAAGCGCCTTGCCGTTTAATGGCAAGCGGGTGTGGCGATCTCGTCGCAAAGATTACGGCCGTCAAGGATTGGGAACTCGCACGAGATGAGAATAATGAATACTTTGGAAGTTATGCGGCTAACCTCGCATACATGAGTGCAAAAATAATATTAAACGAATCAAAAAAGCTACGAATCAGATGCAACTCAGGAATTCGCATAGTTGTCGAAGCTCTCATCAGCGCTGGGGTGGCTGCTTGCATAGCAGGAAGCAGTAGGCCCTGTTCAGGTGCGGAACACCTTTTCAGCCATGCGATAGAATACATCGTTGGTCAGAATCATGGGTTACACGGTGAACGAGTAGGCCTTGGGACTATCATGATGGCTAAACTCCACAACGTTGATTGGGAGAATATCGTAGAAACTTTGGAGCGAGTCGGAGCTCCGACAAAAGCAAAACAGATAAGACTAAATGAAATGCAGCTAGTTGAATCGTTGTTAGCGGCTCAATCTCTAAGGCCTGATAGGTATACAATTCTCAGCAAGACTAATCTAAACAAAAGTTCTGCATTTGAACTTGCTAGGTCGGTCAAAGTCATTTAACTCCTTCAACCAACCTACTTTTCTCATTCGCTTCTAGACATTTCCATCGGCCTAACTTCTTTATTACTGGCATCTTGTTCTGACGCTTTAGTTGGCTCCTCTGGATTATTTGCCTTGTAATTTTCTATGAATTTAACGCTATTGATGCTTGCAACAAATTTGAAGATATCACTAGCTATCCCACGTTTGATAACCTGTAAGCCTTCTGTCAGAAAGGTTTCTTCTGGGAACTCGACGGTTAAATTTGGTTCCTCGAGAACAAATTTTATTTTTTCATCGTCGAGCGGTAGTCTTCTTTTAATCAATGAAAGCACTTTGTCACTGTCACTCTCAAGTTTTTTTATTATATTCACCCTATATGTCAAGGTTCTACCTGCTAATCTATGGTTGAAGTCGACCTGAACTCTTCCCGATCCCACGAATCTAACAATACCTGTGCGTTCATCAATTTCCACTTCATCGCCTATCTTGACCTCGTCTGCTTTGTCCCCTAATTTCCTCTGAGCGATCATTCTCACTTTGCTCGGGATCCTTTCTCCAAATCCCTTGTCAGGAGAGACCTCTACATCGAGTTTTTCGCCCCCATTTGCTTTAGCCAAAACTTCGTCTAGGCCCTTTAAAACCCAGCCTTCACCAACAGAAACAAGTTTAGGCCCATATTTGCGCGTTGGGTCGTAAAGGTCTGAATTTTTAGCTTCGTCTTCAATCGTCGTTTCAAAAATCTTGTTAGTCTCTTTAACGTGAGCCGTATAATCTATCAATATAAGAGAGCCCTTCTCTAAAGTCATAAAATTTGACATCGATTTACCTTATATTAAGCTTCATGGGCACGACTGCACGAAATAATAGGTTACATAATAGCCTCGAGGCTTTTTAGCGCAACAGAAGCTGCATCTGGACTTACCTTTAGTCCCAAAATGTTCATCACGGATGCAATAGAGGACAAGGTTCTCATCACATGATACTCATTAACCTCACCCATGCTTCCAATTCGGAACACTTTTCCCTTAAGGTCGCCGAAGCCTCCGGCAACAAGGACCCTAAATTGTTGTGACAGTAAGCCTCTAAATTTCTTGTCGTCTATCCCGGGTACATAGTTCACAGCAATTACAACATTGCTCCTTGCATCTTGTCTCGCAAAAGGTGAGAGGCCCATCTCGTTGAGACCTGTGTAAAAAGCATTCGCACAAGCTTTGTGACGCGAAATTCTTTTCTCTAACCCTTCCTCAAGAATCATTTCGAGTGCTTCGCCAAAAGCATGGAAGAGTGGCAACGCTGGAGTGAATGGGGTTTCAAAATTTTCCTCATAATACTTGAAGTATCTTCTTAAGTTAAGGTATTGTGTTGGAGGGGGATTGGTTTGCATATGTTTTTTGGCCCTCAGACTAATGGACATTGGAGCTACCCCAGGTGGCGCTGCCAGAGCCTTCTGGGAAGCGGTTACACAAATATCTATATTCCATTTATCAACCGGTAATTCGTCGCCACCCAGTATTGAAACGGCGTCCACAATGAAAAATGCACCCACTTTGGAACATAATTGACTTAGTTTGTCCAAATATCGCAGCGTAGTACCGGTAGAAGTCTCGTTGTAAACTGCATACGCGGCTTTAATATCCTTGTTGTGGTCGAATGCTTCTTCTATTGCTGAATAGTCAGGATTCTGACCGAAAGGTGAGCTGACTCTTATCGCCTGACCGCCCCAGCTGTCTATCAAGTCTGCAAGACGTGTTCCGAATTCGCCATTAACAGGAATAATCACTTTGTCATTTTTTCTAACAATATTGATAACAGATGCTTCTACACCGCCCGTTCCTGATGTCGTCAATAAAACGATATCATTCTTTGTTTGGAATACCCTTTGCGTCTTCTCAATTATGGACTTGTAAAGTCCACGAAAGTCATCGCTTCTATGATTGAAAATATGTGTGAGCATTGCATTCATCACTCGGGCTGGTACGTTTGTAGGACCGGGAAGCATCACTAGGTATTCCATATCGAATAAGTGACCGAATCACCTTCCGATATTTATAATTACATCAATTGAAAGGGTACTGATGTGAGGCAACCTTGTTAGCCACTCATTGTTGCCTGCGGTCGCTAGTAATTACATACATCATTAAGCAGGCAATAAGATCATAAGCCTGTCGCGTCCTAACACGTCTAACAATGCAAGATCGTCGCTCAAGAATTATGGAAGTTGCATCAGGAAAAGGGTTTAACACATTGGCCGCATTCCAGCCTGAAAACGTATTCTATCTAACTAATTTTTGGGGCGAGGCTATCGCTATTTGCAACGACGATAGAAGTACGTTGATTGTTCCTAAATTAGAGGCTTCAAGAGCACAACAGGACTCGAAAGACTGCGAGCTGATTTTCTCGGACCGAGGACCTGCAGTAATTGACAAATTAATCAATGTGGTCAAAGGGAAACTGGTATGTGCAGACTACCCGGACTACTCTACACTTGAGGCAATCCGAACGAAGAGCTCTAAAAAACACTTTATCGTTAATCCAGATACATTCCTTGAGGCACGAACAATCAAGGACGAGAATGAAATTGATGTAATAGTTAAGGCAGCCAAAGTCCTCGATGAGTTATTTGAAATATGTACGCATGAAATCAAGATTGGACTATCGGAGCGTGCATTGCAAGCCAAGGTAATGTTTGAAGCCATGCAGATGGGTGCCAATGCTGCATGTCATAAATCTACGTTGAATCCGTTGATAATCGCAAGCGGTCCAAATGGAGCACTGCCTCATGCACAGGTTTCTGATCGTAAATTCGCATATGGCGACATGGTCGTAGTAGACTTGACCCTTCGATATGCCTCGTATATAGCAGACGCAACTAGAACTTTTGCATTGGGTAGAATGAATTCTGAAACGAAAAAAGCGTATGAGATAGTTAAACAGTCTCAACAAGCAGGTATTGATTGCGCTGAGGAAGGCGTTGCATGTGAGCAAGTAGATAAAGAGTGTAGATCTTTAATTAGTTATGGGGGATACGGAGGTCAGTTTATCCATTCAACTGGACATGGAATCGGTCTTGATGTCCACGAACCGCCATGGTTGAGGACTCCAAACCAGCAGGTCTTAGAAAGAAACATGGCGATTACTGTTGAACCCGGCATATATCTACCGGGCAAGTTTGGCATCAGGATTGAAGACAGCGTCATTGTTGGAAACGGACACGCGAAGAACTTGAACGCTTTCACGAAAGATCTTCTCGTACTAGGCTGAAGTATCACCCACGAGAGGATGGCGACGCTCTATGAAAAAATGCAGCCTTGTTGTTAAATAGATGCGATAGTAAAATCCTATGCGATACCTAGATGGTGGTTAGAGGTTGTTAATTTCCGATAACCAATAGACTTTCGGAGCGATCGTCGCAGGGTTTGAGCAAATATCTATCATTATGCAACTACAAGGATAAAGCGCATCTGGAATGACCGAAAACGTCACGTTGTTTAGGTATGCTTTCATGTTGCACGTTGTATGACGTAGCAGCGCCTACTTCTTATTAGATTGTTTTTACTTGCGATAGATCTATAATTGTTTCAAGTATTTTTCTGGCTACAAGTTGTTTATTTTGCAGTGGCAAATGAATTATTTTCTTTTGCCTATCTATTATGAACACCTCGTTCATATCAGAGCCGGTTCCACAACCTTCTCTCCCCAAATCATTTGCTATTACTAAATCTCCATCGCAATCCTGCAATTTCTGAAATGCTTTGTTAATGAGATACGAGTCTGAGACACCGTGTTCGGCCTTGAACGCGACTAAAAATAGTTTATTGTTTCTGCTGGTACGCCTGACTTGATCTATTATTTTTGTCGTAGGTAGTAGTGGCACTACAAGTTCACCTTTTTTAGTCTCAATTTTTTTAGGCGACGTCTTTTGAGGAGCAAAGTCCGTTATTGCGGCGCAGAAAATAACTATATCATATCTCTTCGATGATAATTCCGACAAGATAGTCGCCTCCATCTCCCTCCTTGTGTGTACTTTGATCATATTTCTTGTTCGCAGTGAACCAGGTATCCCATCTGATCCATAGCCAAATACAAGCGTAACATTTGCACCAGCAAGCAGTGCTCCCTCTGCAACCGCAATTCCCATTTTACCTGAGCTTAGATTCGTGATAACTCGAACAGGGTCTAGGTGCTCGACAGTGCTGCCGGCTGTCACTAAGACGTTCTTCCCTTTCAGGGGGATTGCTGAATGTTCCCTGTTAAGTTCTCGAATAACCGTTTGCAAGACCAAATCTGGTTCAATTATCTTTGCTTTGCCTTCTGCAATAGATGGTTCTAGAAATCTCACGCCAATACCCTTAAGCCGATCAATATTTTGTCTAATAATGTCGTTTGAATACATCGACTTATGCATAGCAGGTGCAATAAAGATGGGGATTCTCGAGCCAAGAGCAACAGCTAAAACAGAGGCAACAGTTGTGTCGTCTATCCCATTTGCAATCTTACCTATCGTATTGGCAGTACATGGGTAAACTAAAATCAGATCTGACATCTCCCTATCAGCCAAAGATATATGTTCTAAATTTCCGGTTAACTTTGTTATCACTTCATTACCTGTCGCCCATTTCATTATGTCAGATCTAATCAGCGTGGAAGAAGATGTTTCGGACATTACAGCATAGACATCTCCACCGTGTCGCATCAGTAAACGTGCTAAGTCGATCGCCTTGTATGCCGCGACACTACCTGTGATACAAAGTACTATTTTTTTTCCTGAAATTTCTTTCCCTTTTGTGCCGGCGATGTCTTTGGATGGATGAGTTCGTCTTTTCTTTTCTAAATACATTCGGCACCACAACTATTTTTTTCTAGCATTTTTTTGCAATTCCTTATATTCATCCGAATTCATGTGAAAACAGTTCTGTTCTTCTGGAAATTTCGCACTTTTAACTTCAGATTTATATCTGGAGACGGCCTGAAAAATAGAATTAGACAAGTCGGCATATCGTTTGACGAATTTTGGCCTTATATCTTCATATATACCGAGCATGTCATGTAATACTAATACTTGACCGTCACAACC
>Ga0070711_100002332_pt1 | contig 10785 bp, 7 predicted proteins | sample LARL53metaG_FD_65452 | JGI IMG/M metagenome (GOLD analysis project Ga0070711, IMG submission 65452) | Corn, switchgrass and miscanthus rhizosphere microbial communities from Kellogg Biological Station, Michigan, USA - LAR L5-3 metaG | ecosystem: Host-associated > Plants > Roots > Rhizosphere ... | reverse complement strand
CTTGTCGCATTTTGCTTACTGCACCGCGCCGACGATCTCGGCCGTGTGCCGCTTGAGCGCCAACGCTCCCTACGGCCCACCTACCAACCCCTGCGCCGCCGCTGTTCTCGCACCCGTTTGTGACCGCTGCGACTGGCCAAAATCTTGGCCAGATGTTCCCGGTGACGCTGGCTCCACTGAACTCCAGCGCGGGCCATCCCGACACCACAACTGGTCGCCATTCGAACCCATCACCGGTCTGCCGAATTACCTCGCGACGAATCGCATTCCCTACACCGAAGGAATACCTGGTCTCGTTAGACCCGGCCGGAACTTTCCGGCATCACGCACTTCAATTCGGGTCTTCCGGTGACTCTTGTCAACTTCGGCGACAATTCCCTGCTCGGCTCCGAGCCCACCGGCATCAACAATTTTGGGGTCGACGAACCCGATCATAACGGTGAGCCACTGAACATCAATGAGAATCCAGGGAACGGCAAATCGTATTTCAACGCCGCTGCCTTCAGCGGAAACGTGCTCGGCACTCCCAGAACCGCTCGCCGCCGTTTCTTCTACGGCCCGGGAACGGACAACTACGACCTGGCTCTTCTCAAGAACGTCCACCTCACCGAAATGAAATCGCTGCAATTTCGAATCGAAGCGTCAACATCTTCAACCACGCGCAATTCTTCGGCGCACAATCTGTCGACGGAAACATCGACAGAACGACCTTCGGCGACGTCATCAGCACAGCGCCGCCGCGGCTCGTACAGGTCGGCGCGAAATTCTTCTTCGAGAGCACCGATTCAAAAGCAGTGTTTCTCAGGTCCCCACGCCCGCGTGATACGAAGTGTCTTTTGCTTTCCGTTTCTTGCGATGGGCGTACAATGGTGCGGTTTTGAACAAACCGATTCATCGCCCATCGTAGGAGACAACCTTGATGCTCTTTAGGCGCACCGTGGCTCTCGCAGCCGCAGCGTTGCTCGCAACCAGCCCCGTGTTCTCAAACGAAACCGATAAAAAATCCACCAAACCCGCCGAAGCCTCCGCGGGCTGGAACGAATCGCAAATGCAGCAGCCCGCAACCGAATCGCTCGACCTCGGAATGTACAACGCGATCCGCGAGCAAGGTCTCGAGCATTCTCACGTCATGGATTACGCTGGCGGCCTGATCGACGGCATCGGTCCGCGCCTTACCGGCTCGCCCAACATGGCCAAAGCCAACGCGTGGACGCGCGATCAACTCACGAAGATGGGCTGCGTCAACGCGCACCTCGAAGATTGGGGCGAGTTCGGCATGGGCTGGCAGCAGCTCAACACCTGGGTCCGCATGGTCGAGCCCGACACCGCGATCTTCGTCGCCCAGGCGACTCCCTGGTCGCCCTCAAGCAACGGTCCCGTCAAAGCGCAAGTCGTTTCTGTCGTCATCAACGAGGACGCCGACATCGCCAAGTACAAGGGCAAACTCGGCGGAAAAATCGTCCTACTCGGCGCGATGCGCGAAGTTCCGCCCACCGACAAGGCTTTCTTCGAGCGCTACTCCGAAAAGGAACTGAAAGAGCTGGAGGAATACCCGCTCGAAAACGCGAACGCCGACACCCAGGCGCGTATCGAGCGCTACTTGAAGCGCGTTACGCTCATGCGCAAGATCCTTCCCTTCCTCATCGAAGAAAGAGTCGCCGGCGTCATCGTGCCCAGCCGCGACGGCAAAAACGGCGGCGGTACCGGCATCATTTTCGACGACAACGGCGCGGCCCTCGGACGCACTCCGTATCATCGCGACACCGCCGTTCCTTTTCCCGTTGTCGTGACGCAAATCGAAAGCTACGGCCGCGTCTTCCGCCTGCTCAAGCATAACGTGCCCGTCTCGATCGAGTTGAACGTCGACACAAAATTCACCGGCGACCACGAACACGGCTTCAACACCGTCGCCGAAATCCCCGGCACCGATCCCAAACTAAAAGACGAGGTCGTCATGGTCGGCGGCCACCTCGACAGCTGGATCTCCGGCACCGGCGCCACCGACAACGGCGCAGGCTCGATCGTCGCGCTCGAAGTGATGCGCATCCTGAATGCGCTGAAGGTGAAGCCGCGCCGCACCATTCGCATTGCGCTCTGGTCCGGCGAAGAGGAAGGACTATTCGGCAGCAAGGGATACGCCAAAGAACATTTCGGTAGCTTTCCGCTCTCCACCGCTCCCGATCAGTTGGCCCTACCCGAATTCATCCGCAAGCCCGCGGGGCCGCTCGAAATCAAGCCCGAGCAAAAAATGGTTTCCGCCTATTTCAACGTGGACAACGGCACAGGGAAAATTCGCGGGATCTACACGCAAAACAATGGCGCCGTCTTCAACATCTTCAAGCAGTGGATGGGCCCGCTAGCCGACCTCGGCGTGACCACCATTACGAATCAGGACACCGGAGGCACCGACCATCTCTCCTTCGACGCCGTCGGCATCCCCGGCTTCCAATTCATTCAGGATGACGCCGATTACGAAAGCCGCACGCACCACTCCGACATGGACACCTACGAGCATCTGCAGCCCGGCGACTTAAAACAGATCGCGACAGTCGAAGCCATTTTCGTCTACAACGCTGCCATGCGCGACCAAATGATCCCCCGCAAACCTTTCCCGCGTCCCGAACTCCGCGAGCAGCAAAACGCACCGCTCCCGGATTTGTATCCAACGGCAACTTCGGGCGAGGCGAGCGCCACCAATTAAGCCCTACGAATCTCAAAAAAAACGGCGGAACAGGCCTGAGAACTCGCCCGCTCCGCCGCTCTTATTTTCAGCGAGCTTAGCGCGCAGCCGATGCCTTCTCGAGGTGCGCCTTCGCATCCGCCGACTTGAACCACTCGCCGGCGATCTGCCGCGTAGCCACGTTCAATCGGTTCCACACGTTGACCGACGCGATTGCGAGCAACAACCCGCCGAGCGCCTTCTCGTCGTAATGCTTTGCCGCTTCGTCCCAAACGGCGTCGGGCACCGGGTCTTCGCGGTCGCTGAGCCGCGTCACCGCCTCGGTCAAAGCCAAAGCGGCTCGCTCCGCATCCGTAAAGTAGGGAGCATCGCGCCACGCGCTGACCGCCAACATGCGCTCGATTGTTTCTTCCTTAAGTTTGGGTAGGCGAACGTGCAAGTCGACACACACGCTGCAACCATTGATCTGGCTGGCGCGCAGGTGTATCAACCCGAGGGTCTTGGCGGGTACTCCGCATTGCTCCGAGACCCCAGAGAGCGCCTGCAAGTGATGCAACGCTTCGGGGAACAACATAGCTGGATTGTTTATGCGTGCTTTATTCATGGCCTTGTCTCCTGTCACAAAGTGTCGGTTTGTTCCGTCACTACCATGACGAAGGGAAGCGAGGAAATGTGACAGGACAGGATTGGTTGGCAGAAAAATTCGAAGAGAATCGCGGGCACCTGCGAGGAGTCGCGTACCGAATGCTCGGTTCGGCCGGTGAGGCCGACGATGCGGTGCAGGAGGCTTGGCTGCGTCTCAGCCGCTCCGATGCCGGCGCGATCGAAAATCTTGGCGGCTGGCTGACGACCGTCGCCGCGCGCGTGTGTCTCGACATGCTTCGCTCGCGCACGTCGCGCCGCGAAGAGTCGCTCTCCGCGCACACAACGGATGTACCGCCGACATCCGTCGTCTCGAAAACGATCGATCCCGAACAGGAAGCAGTCTTGGCGGATTCGGTCGGTCTCGCATTGCTCGTCGTGCTCGACCGTCTCGATCCCGCCGAGCGGCTTGCGTTCGTACTTCACGATTTGTTCGGCTCGTCGTTTGACGAGATTGCCGAAGTGGTCGGCCGGACTCCCGAAGCTACGCGTCAACTGGCCAGCCGCGCGCGCCGCAGAGTCCAAGGTGCGCCTCCCCCGCCCGCGGAGCTCACGCAACAGCGCAAAGTCATCGACAAATTTCTCGCGGCGCTACGCGCAGCCGATTTCGACGCGCTCGTGGCCGTTCTCGACCCCGATGTCGCCGTGCACGTCGACGAAGCCGCCGCGACCCCGGGAATCCCGAAGGAATCTCACGGTGCCGCGGCGTGGGCCAAAGAGGGGATCAAGGCCGCTCGCGGCGCTCGATTCGCGCGTCCTGTTTTGGTGGATGGAACTGTCGGAGTGGTTATCGCCCCCAGTGGACGCCTCTTCCGAATCCTCCGGTTCACATTCGCAAACGACAAGATCACGAGTATCGAGGTCGTCGGCGACTCAAAAGTCCTCCAGAGCATCGAGCTTGCTGTCGCTCCCGAATGAGGTGTTGGGGTGCCGCATCCTCCGCTTTTGGTGGGTAGGTTTTTCACGATTCCGCGGGTAGTGAGTCGTACCTTCAGGTGCGGCATAATGACCCAAGAAGGGGGGCTTCAGCCCCAGAAGCAAATGCTTCGCTAGGCCTGCGCTTGCTTCAGGGACGCCGACCACAAACCGATGTAGTTTCCCAACTCACGAATCCCTTCGCGGGGCGTCCAAGTGCCTGGCGCATCGGAGAGCCGGATGTGAAGACCTTCCTCGAAGGTTTCGCCATCGGGACGCTCGTCCTGATCCTCGGCGTTTTCCTGTTTCTCAAAACGGAAATGGCCGACATTCGCGCAGATGCCGTTCCGTCTCCGTGGGTCGCAGGCTTCCTCAACATCGCAACACACGCTTCGGTGCGCCGCAACGCCCCCACGCAGCAAAGCCCTTTGCCCAACGACGAGCAAGTGCTGCTCGCGGGCGGCAAACTCTTCTTGAACGATTGCGCCGGCTGCCACGGCGAACTCGGCAAGCCCAGCGAATTTGGCGCAACGTTCTATCCCCCTGTGCCTCAATTCGCACAAACCGCGACGCGCTACACGGAGGCCCAAATTGTTTGGATCGCAAAACACGGAATTCGCAGGTCGGGAATGGGTGCAGAAGGTACTTCGTATTCCGACATCGACTACTGGCACCTGGCTAGGTTTATCCGTCAGATGACTCAACTACCGCCGCACGTGCTGGAAGCGATCAAACCGCCGCCGGCTCAACAGCCGAGTCCCTCGGACGTGAAGAAGTAGCGCACAACAAAGCGAAAGGAGAGGAACGGCTCACATGAAAAACTTCCTAGCTGGCTTCATAACGCCGTTCATCCTGCTCCCTCTCGTGGTGCTCGCTTATTTCGCTCTTGGTTTTGGCGACACGCGCAGCGACGTAAAACCCTCCCGATGGGAAACCGCGCTTATACGGCCGGCCGTCCGCGCCGCAGTGAGACGCAACGCCGCAAATCTGTCCACTCCCAGCACAGCTACAGAAGAGTCCATCATCGCCGGCGGAAAACTATACGTATTGGGCTGCATGGGCTGCCACGGCGAACCCGGCAAACCCTACGCCGAAGATCACGCGAACTTTCCCCCGGTGCCCCAGCTACCGCACGTCGGCACACAATACTGCGAGCCCGAAATCTACTGGATCGTCAAGCACGGCATCCGCTTCACCGCGATGTCCGCCTACGGCCCCTTCTACAAAGAAGACCAGCTCTGGTCCCTAGCCGCCTTCATCCACCGCATCAACACCCTGACCCCCGCCGAAATCCAATCAATCCAGCCGCAAAAACACTGACGCAACCGACGCACGAAGTGCGCCCATGACGCACGGCGCTACGCGGGTAACGCCGGTTTATCCTGATACCGAAGGGCACCCCTGCCGGCTCATGATTGGTGTTTGGAGTTGCAGATTGGGGGTGCCGCGCCCTCTTGTTGTGAGCAGGGTGCGGGTTTTAACTCATCCGAGCGTTGTGGGTCGGACCTTCAGGTCCGACATCAAGCATGCGCGAGAAAGGGGGCTTCAGCCCCTTGAAGGAATCCGTGTTCCTACCCCTTCAACGATGCCATATCAATCACAAACCGATACTTCACATCGCTCTTCAGCAGCCGCTCATACGCCTCATTGATCTGCTGAATCTGGACCTTCTCGATGTCTGCGGTAATTCCCTTCTCCGCGCAAAAATCCAACATCTCCTGCGTCTCGCGAATCCCGCCGATCGCCGAACCTGCCAGCCGTCGCCGCTTCACTATCAGACTGAAAGCCGCCACCGGCGCCGGTTTTTCTGGCGCGCCGACAAGCGTGAGCGTTCCGTCGAGCTTCAGAAGATTCAGATACACGTTGAGATCGTGATCCGCGGAAACCGCGTCGAGAATGAAATCGAAGCTGCCGGCGTGCTTCTGCATGTCCGCTGCATCTTTCGAAATCACGACTTCGTCCGCGCCCAGCCGCACCGCATCAGCCGTCTTGCCCGGCGAAGTTGTGAAGAGCACAACACCCGCACCCAGCGCCTTGGCGAACTTCAATCCCATGTGGCCAAGTCCGCCGAGCCCCACGATGCCGACCTTCTGTCCCTTCTTCACGCCCCAGTGATGCAACGGCGAATATGTCGTAATGCCCGCGCAGAGCAACGGCGCTGCACCCGCTGGGTCGAGTCCATTCGGTATGCGCAACACATAGTTCTGATCGACGACAATGCTGTCGGAATAACCGCCGTACGTCACGCCGCCCAGAATTTTATCCTCGCTGTTATAGGTCAGCGTCAAACCGGTTTCACAATATTGTTCTTCGCCCGCAAGGCAGTTTGCGCATTTCCGGCACGAATCCACCATGCAGCCCACGGCAGCAATGTCGCCTTCCTTAAACTTCTTCACATTCCGCCCGACCTTCACCACGCGCCCAACGATTTCGTGCCCAGGCACCACCGGATACACAGCCGGCATTGCCGCCTTCCATTCATCGCGCGACAAGTGCAAATCCGAGTGGCACACGCCGCAATGCAGAATCTCGATCTGCACATCATCCGCAAGCGGCGCGCGCCGCTTAAAGCTGAATGCCGACAACCCTGAAGTCGCGCTCTTAGCCCCAAACCCCTGTGCCGCAAACGTCTCCGGCTTTCCCGTTTCTACCGCCGTCTTCTGCGCCGCTTCACTCATGGATTTTTCCTTAGATTTAAGAAATTAGGGAAGCTCGAACAGCCGGGGTCGCGACACAGCGGCCCACTCCCCACATTCGGTTCGATGCAGTTCGCCGTCGTGATGGCCCATCCACAGACAAGAAAAGGCGCTTCGAATCGTCCGAAGCGCCTTCGTTTTTCATCGAGTTGTAACAAAGCCGATTCCGAGAGCACTTCTGTGTCATCGGCTAGATTCCGCTCAAAACGTGAATTTCGCGGCCAACTGCATCGTCCGCGGCCCGCCGCTCCCAAGAAACGGATATCCGATCCCGACGTCTCCGGTGGTGGTCAGCGGCAGCGAGCCAAGACTTCGTCCGATCGCCAGCCCCCCGGTCCCATCGCTGATCCCGTTGGCCGCGGCGTCGGCAATGAACGCCGGCAAATAAGGATTCGCGAAGTTCGGATGATTGAACAAGTTGTACGCCTCGACACGCAATTCCAGCTTCAGCCGTTCGGTAATCGCCGTGTTCTTGAAAATCGAGAAATCAAACTGCCGGAAGTTCGGCCCCACGAGCGAGTTTCTTCCCTCGTTGCCGAAGTGGAAACTTCCCGTCACACAATTCGTCGCCGCCGTCCCGCCCACCAGCGTGCACGGCACTGCGAATGACGTCAGATTCAAAAAGTTGAACGGATCGCCGTGGTTGTACTGAATCGGTCCAACGACATCTGGGCGCCCAAAAAATTCGCCGCTGCCATCGTAATCATCCTCGAAGTTGTAGTTGAGCTGGAACGGCTGCCCCGATTGCACAGTTACGATTCCATTCACTCCCCATCCGTCTGTCAGCTTCTTCCAGTCTCCGTGCCGGTTCGGAAACTGGTAAATGAAATTCCACGTGAAACGGTTTCGAATATCGAAGTTCGAATTCCCGCGGTTGCCGCTGGGATTTGTGCTGTCGTTCGGCTGCGAAGCGTTCGGCACAAAATCTTCACCGTCGCTCGCCGTATCAATCGAGTGCGACCACGTATAGTTCACGGTCGAAGTTATGCCGTGCCAATCGTTGATTCTCCAGCTCGTCTGCAGCGCGTTGTAACTCGAACTCGCCGAACTTTCCTCGTAGTTGATGTAGAAGTACGGGCTCGTCGCCGCGAACACGCGCGGCACGCAGCACGCATTGTCGGCGTAATCGTAGGCATCGATCGCCGCCTGCCCCGGTTGGTTGATGTCGCGGAATCGGAACAGCTTGTGCCCCTGCGACCCGACATATCCGACCTGCAACACCGTGCGCCTCCCCAGCTGCTGCTGGAAATTCAAATTGAAATTTTCCATGTACGGCGTCCGGATATGCGGATCAACTCCAAACGCATCGGCCATCGGCGCCGGCGCTCCATAGACCGGCGCCCCTGGCGCCAGCACCGCCGCCGTCACGCTATTAAACGAAATCGGATCGGGCCCGAATCCGTTGTACGCCGGCCCCGGATCGAAGCCGCTATTGAACGGTAGATGCCCCATGAAAAAGTCCTGTGAGAACGCGTCATAGAAAACGCCGAATCCAGCCCGCACGACCGACGTTCCCTTGCCCGACAAATCCCACGCAACCGCCACGCGCGGGCCAAAATTGTTGTAGTCCGGGTTATACAGCCGCGACTTACCCGTCGCGATCAACTCTCCGTCAGTCGGATCGATATTCGTAAACAATCCATGCTTTTCCTGCATGATCCCGAAATAGTCGTACCGCAATCCCAGACTGATGGTCAGGTTCTTCGAAGCGTGGATGCTGTCCTGCACATAAACCGCGTGCGAATTCTCAAACGTATTCCGGTCGGTATCGCCAAAAATCTGCGTGCCGCCATCTGGTACACCGGCTAGAAAATCGCTGAAGGTTCCGAAATCCAGTGTTCCCCGCGCCGTCCGGTTAAAAATCTGCGACACCGACGTCCGCCGAAACTCATATCCAAACTTGATGTCGTGCCGCCCGTGCTTCCACGACACGTTGTCGATGAAGTGCCAGTTCGTGTCCACGCGCTGCCGCGGATCGCCCTTATCCGATCCCAACTGAGCGAACGGCGACACCGTGATCGTCGGCAATCCAAAGTTGAACGGGGTCGCTCCCGTATTCAGCCCGATCGACGACGGATCGAAACTTCGGTCCTCCGGGAAAAATCCCTCTGCGAATCGGTTCCATCCCAGCCGCGCTTCGTTCACTGTCGCCGGCGTGATCGTCGACACATACGAAATCGAAACGAGCTGGACCCGTGTCGGCGTAAACGTGTTGTAGTTCGGCAGCAGTCCTCCGCCGGTCAGCGCCAACGGGAAACTTTGGCTGCTGTCTCCGAAGTAATACCGCCCTGTCAGCATGTTGTTCGTATTGATCTGGTGATCGATCTTCGCAATCATGCTGTCCACGCGATTCGAAAACGGCGTCGCCAGCGATGCGTTCGCGTTCACCAGATTCTGCGGAATGGCGTCGGTCGGCGACGCGATGCACGAACCGCCCAGGTTCGCCGCGGGCCACCCCTTCTGCGCAATCAAATTCTGAATCACCGGATTGATTCCGCCAGCCGGAGCATTGTTCGTGACGTCCGCCGCCGTCGGCACGCATGCCAGGCTGCTCTCGGCTCCCGTTTCGCGCGTGCCTTCATAGTCCACAAAGAAAAACGTCCTGTCATGCACGATCGGCCCGCCCAGCGCTCCACCAAACTGATTATCGTGAAATGGATTCTCAGGAATGTGCGCGCCTGTCGATGGATCCTGCACAAAATTAAAGAAGTTCCGCGCATTCAAAACCGTGTTTCGGAAATAATCAAACCCCGAGCCATGAAACTGGTTCGTGCCGCTCTTGGTCACGATGTTGATCACGCCGCCCGCGCTGCGCCCATACTCCGCCTCAAAATTCGACAGCACCCGCAACTCCGCCACCGCCTCCAGCGGCAAGATTGTCGCTGGAGTCCCGAACACGCCCGCCTCGTTGATCGCCGGGTCGTTCCGATACCCATCGTTCATATCCGTGCCGTCGAGCAAAAAGTTATTCGAACGCCCGCGCGCCCCGTTCACCGAAAACGTTCCAAACGACCCCGGCGAATCCGTAATCTGATCCGGCGATCCCGCCACGCCCGGCACGAGGAAAATCAGCTTCTGATAATCGCGCCCGTTCACTGGAAGATTCGTCACCACCCTCGACTCGATAATTCCCCCTTGCGTATTGTTCGTCGATTCAACCTGGGGCAAGGTGTCGCCCGACACCTCAACCCTCTGCGCCACTTCGCCCGGCGACAGCGTTACATCGGTGCGCCGCTCGCCCGACACTTCCACCACGATGCCCGTCACCACCGCCGTCTTGAACCCGCTGTTCTCCACCGTCACGCTGTACTTCCCGATCGGCAACTCCGGCGCCGAATACGAACCGTCGCCGCTGGTCGACACCGTGCGCGTCAGCCCCGTATCCAGATTCTTTATCGTCACATTCGCGCCGCTCACCGCCGCACCCGACGAATCCGTCACCGTCCCCAGAATAATTCCGCGAAAACTCTGAGCCCGCACAACCGGCGCCCTCCATGGCAGCGTCACGACCGCCAGGAAGGCTCCCAACACGAAACACAACGACGCAATTCTTCGCGCAACACCCGTCATAGAGTCTCCTCGCGAGCGATTAGCTCGCTATCACGCCGCTGCGTTAGCACATTGGCTGGCTCACACCGCGTCCAGCGCATCTCACAATTTGCTTCATGATTCGGTCCCAAGAACTTCACCGGCTTACCCCGAACGCTACCGGCCAGGACCACTCGACAATTCCTAAACACTACCCGCCAATATACAAACTCGTCAAGCCACCGAAAAACTCCGAGCAAAACGCTGGGTCGTTCGAACGTTCCAACCTTCAACTCTTAAATCCAACCAAACCTGCTACTCTCT
>Ga0070711_100002330_pt1 | contig 10791 bp, 10 predicted proteins | sample LARL53metaG_FD_65452 | JGI IMG/M metagenome (GOLD analysis project Ga0070711, IMG submission 65452) | Corn, switchgrass and miscanthus rhizosphere microbial communities from Kellogg Biological Station, Michigan, USA - LAR L5-3 metaG | ecosystem: Host-associated > Plants > Roots > Rhizosphere ... | reverse complement strand
ATTTCTAAATCCCTCGCGCTTGCGCTCTTGTTGTTAGCGGCTCCATTATTGATCGCTCAGAGCCGGCCATTGGAACTGTCTTCGCAAGCCGGAATCCCATTCCGCTTTATCGTGTACGGCGATACGCGGTTCACTGACACGCGAAACGTCAAAGCCGCGAATCCGGCCGCGCGCCAGGCACTCGTGCAAGCGATTGCTGCTGCCGATCCTGCGTTCGTCTCTATCGGCGGCGACATCGCCTATAACGGAGACGATAGCAACGACTGGAAAGTCTGGGACAGCGAAACCGCAGTGTGGCGGCAACGGCGCATCACGGTTTATCCGGCCCTGGGAAACCACGATCTCCATGGCAACCGGGCGATGGCTCTGGCGAACTATTTCGAGCGTTTCCCTGCGCTTCAGAATAATCGTTATTATTCGGTCCGCGCTGCTAATACGCTGATGCTGGTTCTCGACAGTTCGCTCGATGAGACCTCGGGCCCGCAAGGGGACTGGCTGAAGAAAGAGCTCGGTGAAATTCCTTCCGATGTGGACTTCGTGTTCCTGGTTCTTCATCACCCGCCCTATACCGCTTCCTCAGACCATGCTCTTGGCGGCGGGCACTCAGCACGTCATCCAGAACAATTGCTGGCTCAGACGCTGGAGGGGTACCAGCAGCACAACCACGCGCGCTTCGTAGTGTTCTCCGGGCATGTGCACAACTACGAACATCAGGAACACAATGGTGTCACCTATTTTGTGACCGGCGGTGGTGGCGCACGTCCATACCCAATCGAGCGAACACCCGATGATCCTCTCAACGGTAAAAGCGTCAACTATCATTACCTGCTGGTGGAGGTCGACCGCGGCGACCTGAGGATCACAATGCACCGTCTGGACTTGACGACCGGTGCAGCCATCTGGACGCAACCTGACTCAGTCGATATTTTGCTGCGATCGGCGAAGACGGTAACCCAGGAACAATAAAGAGGGCCCGGGAAATTGCGACCCGCTGGACTTCTTGCGGAGCGGACGCTGAAACGTCACCGCGTCATGTAACAGAATCTGTGACCGAGTTTCTCGGCCGTGTTTTTGCGGGAGCGTGGCACTATCAACCCTCAATCGGCTGAACGAACAGGGCCTCATGAAACATCAGCCGCCGCCGGGCTGCATTCCGGAAGCGGGCGCTCGTCCGATCAAGAGAATTGAGCTCGTGGGGGACCACCAAAAGCTCTTGCAGGTACGCGGCGGCAAATGCTGAAGTGCAGGCAGCGGCGGCATGGGCACAAGCTTCGGCGGACAGCGAACGGCGCCGACATTGATCTTCTTTGGCGGCACGGCTGCGAGGGCAGCTTCAAATGCGTCGTTTCCGAAAACGAAGGCCTCTGTGTTGCCCGTGTATCCAGAAGGAGCGCGCGGGGCCTGTGTTGCGGGTATCGAGTGTGACCTTGATCTCGGTCGCGGGCGTCAGCTTGCGTGGTGCTTCGCCGGAATCCGACAGACTCCTTTTTTCTTGTTCGGATCGGCGATGGGAGTGGAGGACCGACCACGAAAACGCCGCGTTCCTTAGTACTGTGCTTTTTTGCGCCACACCATAAGGTTACTTCCGTGATCCAAGAAGTTGCCCGACGGCGACTGCAGGCTTGTTCGCCTTTTCGCTCGATCCTAAAATTATAATTGGGACATTTGTCCATAGGTTCAAAGGCCAAGAAGAACGACGTCTTAATCCTGGCGTTAGGACTGCTCTGTTCGGGCCAATTGTCATTGTAGGCTTTTATGTTCGTCCAATGACTGGGGGCCTTAGCGGTACTCTTCGGATTCATGATGTGAGCAACAGTGGCCGAATTGTCACGACTTCGCGAGTATTTCAGGAACTTGAACTAGGAGATATCGTGATCGAATCAAAAATTAACGCATTCTTTGCCGATGCTGAGTCTACTGGTTTTGGGACCGGTTGGTGGAGTGGAATATTGTCAACGTTTTTTGGGCTGCTTTCATTCGGAGGAGTTTTGTGCCTGCACTTTCCTCAGCTGCTAACCTCTCCTGAACTGCGTCCACATTATCCGATGCACACCATACGTGTTCTAATTCAATCCCTCATCGTGGGGGCAATTTTATTCGGAGTCGTTTCTTCGATGCTGCGCAAGAAAAAGATTTTGGCATTGACAGGAATGTTACTCGCTGTCGGGGCGACGGCTTTGGGAGGATCAAGCGTACACATCAACGAGACCCTGCGCGAGGGGCCAGCAATTGGCCTTGATTGGTTTTTGCTTGATTTGTTTTTGATGGCGCTGATCTACGTGCCACTGGAAAGACTCTGGCCGCAGTATCCAGGACAAGGAACATTCAGGAACCAGTGGACTTTGGATGTGGTTTACTTCATGTCCACTCATCTTCCTATCCAAATTCTGTCTTTTCTGGTTTTATTGCCCGCCACCCAAGCCGTCAAATATTTAGGAGTTCCGGTTCTTCAACATTCGATCGCTCGACTGCCCTGGATTTTGCAGTTTGTCCTGGCAGTTGTGGTTGCGGATGTGGCTGAATATTTTATTCATTTGGCTTTGCACAAAGTGCCTTTCCTATGGCGTTTTCATGCCGTTCACCATTCTTCGAAGGCGCTTGATTGGATCGCGGGTTCACGCTCCCACTTTGTCGACGACACACTTGTACGCGGATTTATCCTGGCTCCACTCATGTTTGGATTCTCGCAATCGATCATCCTGGCGTATCTGATCTTTGTTACCCTCCACGCTACCTGGACCCATTGCAATTTCGGTCCCAATGCGAAATGGCTCGAAGAGTATTTGGTCATGCCCAGATATCACCATTGGCACCATACGTCGCAAAAAGAGGGTATCGACAAAAACTTTGCGATCCACTTTCCGTGGATCGATAAGATGTTCGGAACTTATTACTATCCTGACGAATGGCCGGAACGTTATGGTCTGGACGGCGAAGAAATTTCGTCAAGCTTTTTGAGACAAACGATTGAACCATTTACGATAAAGAAGAGAACGCCCTAGAAGTCTAGTGCGGCTAGTGGAACGTCATTGGGCACCGTTTCGCCCCTTGTGGTTGTCTTCACCAAGCCAAGATATTTCATAACCTTGACGGTTAGAAATCCAAAGTCGTATTCGGATTCGTCGTGACTTAACCTCAAAAGGCCTGGATAGTGGTGATGATTGTTTTGCAAGCATGCGCTAAACGTCGCCGTCACCGGTAGCCACTCGCCAATGTTCATGGCGTTATCGTCATCGTCATACCGGCGGTATCCAAATTCTCGCATGTGGGTCCAATAGTTTTGAATCATATTTACCCATAGTGCAAAAATCCGCATACCAAACCACATCACGAGCGCAAACTTCAGAGATCCAGCTAACTTCCACAAGAGATAAAAACTAAAGGATTGCGCGAGGATCGCGAAAATTGGGCTGGCAGTGACCCGAAAAGACCAAGACTTCAAAATCTCGTCACCCATCAAATTCTCATTACATCGATATGGCATGACACAGCGATACATGGTTCGCCAAAAGCCGTCGCTCGAAAGTTTATTGGGGTCCCCGTCATGGTCGGCATTCTTATGATGCAACCGATGGCGATTTACCCAGGTGATCGGATCTACATAGATCGCGAAGGTGTTATTCACGACAGTGACGAGTTTTATGAACCATTCTTTATAGTCGAGTGAACGGTGAGCAATTCCCAAATGAAGAAGATCCGCTAAATACAATCCACCGAGAAACCAGCAGAAGACAAAATAAACTGCGCCGATTAACAATCCGGTCCACGGTCCCAAGTTACTTGGTGCGGAATACATGCAAGCCAGCATGTAGACAAGAATTATCAGATAGCCTGTGACGTTGTAGACTTTCACGAAGCCTCCCTGCGGCACGATTCAAGCAGAAATCAGAGCCCCTTACAAGCGACAAATTAAAGCAGTTCAGCGTGTCGAAGGTATAAAGATCATATCCAGATCATTAAAGCCTTTGCACAACAATATCGGCATCAAGTCACGGCTAAACACTAAGCGGCGCCCTCGCCGCGGTTCATGGGTTCGATTCTTCATCGATCGTAGGCTCGGCGCTTACGACGCTGCTCTGGGTCAGAGACGCTTATCTCATCCTCGATGGGTCCGCGCTGCGAACCCAGTGCGAACCAATCTTCAAGCGGAGTTGAGGACGGCATCAAGCGGCCTGGGTTCATGATGTTAGCAGGGTCAAGTCCGTGTTTAATGGCAGAGACGGCCTTCACACCCACCAGGGAAATATCAGCGGCTAGCCATGGCATGTGCTCGGTTCCGACTGCGTGGTGATGAGAAAGTGTTGCCCCGTTATCGATGAACGATTGCTGAACGGCACGCTTGACTTGAAGATATTGCTCCATCTCACGTCCCAGTTGTTGGCGGAAGCCGAACGTGAAGTACAGACTGGCCCCACACGGATAAGTATGGCTGATGTGACATCCAGCCCAAGGACGGATTCCGCTTTTACTGATTTCGGCGCGGAGAACGGCGGTGGTGTCCTGATACAACTTGGCGATATTACTCCATACGGTCGCGGTCTCGCTCACGTCGGTGGTGACATTGCGGTCAAGCAAGAAATCGCGGATGTGGGGAAAATCATACTTGGTTGCCTCAAATGACTTCCCGGCACCGGCGCCTAAGCCAACCCCGCCGCATTTTTGATAGATTACTTCCGCTTGCTGCAACCGCCCGGAAACGCCACGCCGACCGCCCTCAAAAGCAGTAAGCATCAGGCACGCTCTGGGCTGGGCAAATCCTTTGGCTCGCAGATAAGTTTTGAAAAAGCTACCGGCAATTTTCGTTAAAACTGAGGGCGGCGGCCGAAAGGCCAGCGAAAGCGCCGTCTTATCTGGATCGTTGAGGCGTACCATGGCCGGCATGCACTCCTGGCGCACACACTCAAAGATGGCTTCAATGCCGCCCTCGAATTCAGGAAACAGATAGCCTCGCACTTGCCGCGATTCGGGGAGGGCGTGGACGCGCACGGTGGCCTCGGTGATGACGCCCAGCGTCCCTTCACTGCCGATGCAGAGGTGATTGACATCGATACCGTTCGAAGACTTGGGGACCGTGCGCGTCTGCAGCACTCCTTCTGGAGTCACCATACGGATGGCGATCACCATATCTTCGATCTTGCCGTACTTGTCACTTTGCATTCCCGCCGAGCGAGTGGCGATCCAACCGCCGAGAGTGGAGTGCAGAAACGAGTCGGGAAAATGGCCCAGCGTCATTCCGTGTGCGCCCAACTGATCTTCGAGGTCCGGGCCAAAAACTCCGGCTTCGATCTGGGCGGTAAAGGAGCGTCTGTCCACCGCCAACACTCGACGCATCCGCCGCATATCAAGCGACACGCACATGCGTCTAGCGTCCGCCCGTTCGAGGCACCCAGCTATGTTCGAGCCTCCCCCGAACGGAATCAACACGATGTCGCGCTCGGCAGCCGCGCGAAGCGTAACGCATACGTCGCGCTCGCTCTCGGGATAAACAATCAGATCCGGGGCACCTGCCGCAATGCCGCGGCGCAGGCGAAACAGATCGCGGAATCCCTTTCCATAGGAGTGGATGACCCGCTCTTTCCTGTTATCTGTGATCTGGCAGGGCGCGAGACAAGTACGGAGTTTGGCTAAAAATGGCTCATCGGCGCGTGCTTCCGGCAGTTCGATCGACTCCAGACTCCACTCGCGTCTTGTGAAATCATCGCTTTCAATATCAAGGACAGACTTGGCGTAAGGCCAAAAGTCAGGATGGTTGCTGGCGCGAAATTGCGCTTCCTCATATCCCCAACCCCACCACTTCATGTGCCTTGGTTCGTGGGCCATCTGTTCACCAGTGAAACTGCGATGTTGTGCCCTTTTCCTGCAACTCCGCTGCTAACTCCCGCACCTCGCGGCGCGAGCTAAGCATTCGAATACTTTCTGTGAGTTGCTCAACTGCGCGGCGGCGGCGTTCGCGCGGAAGTTCTCCTGATTGCAGATGTGGCCATTCAACGGGTTCTCCGAAACGTACCGTTACCGGACCAGCTCTTGGCACATAGTGTCCCTTCGGGAGAATGTGGTGGGTACCTTCTATGTATGCGGGAACGACCGGCACGTCAAGTTCGATGGCAAACAGAGCTGCACCGCTTTTGAATGCCCGCACCTTACCGTCCTGCGATCGGGTGCCCTCGGGATAAAGGATGAGGTTGCCTCCGGTTTGCTGCATGAATTGCCGACAAGTCGCCAAGCAGGCAGAAAGCGACTTAGCTCCTGGTTCACGATCGATTGGTATGACATTCATCAACGGCGAGACGGCCCAGCGCAGGCGTCGCGAGCGAAAGAAATAGTCGCTGGCGCCGATCAGAGCAAAGCTGCGAAAGCTGCGCCCGCTCGCTGTCATCAAGACCGCACTGTCTGCATGACTAGTGTGATTGCTGCAAAGCAGAAATGGTGCGTCCGGGAGATGATGGCTGTCCTCTACCGTGAGGGGACAATACCACTTGAAGAATACCCGGCAAAAACGTTCGAAACACAGACTGCCTAGCGTTGATGCCCAGAATCCGTCGTGCAAGCTATACCGGCTACTCATCTCCGCCAAGATATCAAATAAATCATGAATCTCTGAGTCGCCGACAAGAACTGATGTTGAAAAGCCTGTCATCAGCCTGCTGCCGACATCTTTCAACGAGCGGCCAGAGTTGGCTGTTACGGCATCTTAGCGGGCTTGTTCTTTGCCGAGATAGCGTTTGAAAAACGCGATTGTTCTCTGATGGATTTCGTTAGCAGACGGCGAGACTGGATCGGGACCGACCTGTTCGAAGTCATGTCCAGTAGCGCCACCATAAGGTGCCAGCCGGGTTCGACCAGCGAATCCAAGAAGAATGCTTGGCCATTCTCCCAGAGATTGTTGCCTGGAAGAGCAGCCAGCATATCAGGACGCTCACGTGTGAAATCGACAGCAGGGTTAATTTTCGATTTAAATCTGGTTAGCTATCCAAAATCGGTAAGCCGGACCCGTTTTCCCCACCTTTCGCCCCGATCAAAGTTGACGCGGTCAGCGACTTCAACGGCTATTGTCGAAAGCTGCAGAGAAGGGTCGCAGGTCGCGCGTGCGGTGCCCGGTCCTGAAGCTTTCCAGGTGCGGATTGTGCCTGCCGAAATCCACTATTGAATCATCGCTTCCTATTTGGAGTGTTCCGCCGCCTGCCAATGTTCCCGCAACTCTTTGTCGAATTCCTCCCAACGCTCTTCAGGGAAGAAAATTCTGGCGTCCTTGAACTCGACGCGGCGCCTGGTGCCAGGGATGTTATCGGCGAGCCAATGCGACCATTTCACGTCGAAGTAGATGTCGTCCGTTCCCCAAGTGATCAAGGTCGGAACCTTCAGTGTTTTCAGCCGGGCTTCAACGGCGAGCGTGTGCTTGTTGTCGAAAGCGGCAAGGAAGCGTTCGAGATCGCGTGTGCGCCGTTCTGTTTTTACGAACGGACGCAGGTAGGTTTCGATGGTTGCGTCACTCACGCGGCCGGGATGTTCGTAGGCAGGGCCCAAAGCTTGCGGTGACCGATAGACGTTTTTGTCCGCCAGCATGGTGTCGAGAGTTCTACGCAAACCGCCACCCGCAGCCATCACAAGGAACGGTTTGAAGGCCTCGGGCGGCCAGTTGTCGTGGGTGTCGCAGTCAGTGAGCGTGAGACTCCGAATCCGTTCCGGATATATGGCAGCGAAAATCTGCGAGATACCGCCACCGCTGTCGTTGCCAACCAGATCCACCCGACCGATCTTCAAGGCATCCAGAAAATGCTTGAGCATTATGGCATTGGCGGTTACAGACACGTCCTGGTCCGGCGAGATTTCAGTGTCTCCATGCGCAAGCAGGTCCACCGCTATGTTGCGTCGGCTGTCGGACAGATCTTTTAGCTGATGGCGCCAAAGATACCCGTTCAGCAGCACGCCATGCACAAACAACGCCACCGGGCCGTTGCCTTGCTCTGTATAGCTGATACGGCCCGACGCTGTCTGCACGATGTGTTTCGTTGGTGATGAGTTTCCTTCCATGGCTGATCCTTTCCTTTCGGTAAAAGTGATTTCGCACGTTTCCGGGACGGTACTTCCCAGCACTACAACCACGCAAAACGTCGACAGCGTGCCAGCGATCAACACTGCGGCGGGTCATTCCACCCGCCGCAATCCGCCCTGAATACTGGCAGGTACCTGTTTCGTTTCACCACCTAGTCCTTTCGGCCGGCGGTAGCGGAAGTGTGAGCTTCCTTCAGCTTTTGAGCGCACTCGTCGCAACACACTTCAACTGTTTTGCCGCCGATCTTTACCTCGATCGAATTGCTATCGAGCGGGTAGTCGCAAGCAGCGCAAGTTTTTGCAGTCATGATTTATTCTCCTTACCCGAGGACCGGGTAGTGTCAGTAGGCCACTGGAGAGGAAAGAGTCGCTATCAGAATCTTTAGCGATTTGCGATGTGAATCTAACGCTTCAATGCAGACTGCCTGAATTCCGAGGGCGAGCGGCCATAAGCCTCTCGAAATGCAGCGCTGAAGTGGCTGTGGCTGGAGAAACCAAGGTCGAGGCTCAGTATTGTCAGATCGTCGTATTGCCCGAGTAGGTCCAGCCCCCGCGCCAGTCGCAGGCGTAGGTGGTAGCGATACAGGGGTACGCCTTCAACCTGTTGAAAGACTTGTGTTAGATAAACCGGAGAGCCGCGTACTTCGGAGGCGATCTCGGCTAAGGTCCAGCGTCGCGCCAGGTCGCTCGCCAGCACGAGTTTGATGCGATCCACCAATCGCTGCCGTCCGACAGTGGCGCCTGCAGCGTGTGTGGTGCGCGGCCCCAGAGCCCGCGTCACAAGAGTCAAGGCTAGACTTTCAGCTTCTAAAGATTCGGCAGTTTTCTCTCGCAGACTGTGCCGGAGCAACGCCACCAGCACCTGAGCGCGCGGATCGATCCGCAGGCGCTGCTGTCGAAATGCGAGCCCCACACCATCGCACAGCAAAGCACGCGGAGAAATTTCGCGTAGTAGCGATTCGTTGAGGATTACCGTCAGACTGGCGTCGCCGCCCGGCACGGGATGGCTCACGCGATAGCCTTCCTCGGCGTTAAAAAACAGTACCTGGTTCGCCTCGGCGACGGCCTGGTCGCTCCCGAGATACCTCACATAGACGCCGCGATACGGGAACACAAGCTGCGTCGTCGCCGTACACTCCTCCCCGCTCTGGTGACGGTGGTTGCCTTGGCAGTACACGTCCCGGATCGTGACGGTCGGAGTTTTCAGGAGAGGCTGGACGGCGAATTCAGACATGGATGACCTTGGTTCTTGATGTCACGCTTTCGACAAAGCAGCTCTATAAAAAGGGTACCACGCAAGTCGCAGGGGATATACGGGGATGCCGCCGTTTAGGCGATGCTCAGCAAAGCACTGATCGAACTAAACGGCGATCTAGCGGGTGTTATGAGGGAGGTCCCTCAAGTCGGGATGCAGTGTCGGAGACTCAAGAGACCCCGCCAGGTTTTCTGCAACATGGCTTTGCTATGCTGATCAGCGGGCCGCCGAACGGACCTTTTCTGCCTCTGCCGACGATCGCGTGAGTTAGCCCCGCTTTCCGTCTGCTGAATTCAAGCTGTTCAACACCGCGGCCTTGGCGTGTTCAAGGTCGGGCAGTCGAAGCACATATTTGGCGCTACTACGTTTTCTTCTGGAACTTGGCTTCTGCTTCATGACCGGTGCCCCCCATGCACCGATCATGATCAGAGCAGTGCGGTAAAGAAATCCCGGATGCTACCACACTCCGTCGCGGCTGTAAGGTCTGGTCCATAAGGTCACGTGAAGCTGGACTGCCTTGGTCCAGGCGCACTCGATTGCCTCTAACTCCACCCGATCTGCGATTGCGCTCTCGAAAAACTGACGAACCGGTGTTACCACCCGGACAAACGTCAATAAGTAGCGGAGAGGCACCAACGGCGGAGTGTGCCGGTTATCGGTTTTATTTTTCTTTTCAGGGGTGTGGCGCAGGCCGATTTCCTCTTGATAGTCGAGCCATGCGCGATCGTGCGGTCGGATCGCGACATCAACAACCCACTGGACGAAACGACGTTTCACCGCTGCTTTATATTCATCATCCGGCTTACCCTGCGGGGTGAAAAACCACTTCGCCAGGTGCGGTTGGCTCCCGATGATCTCGCGCCACCAATCCACCATTGTTTCTGCTTGTAACTCGAATAGTGCCGCATGCTTTCTTAACAATTGGGCGTCGTCGCCTGTCCAGCCAAGTGTTTGTTCCAGGTACCGGAGCTCTTCAGCCGAGACCGGGGACTTGGCGCTGCGTTCAGAACCGAAGTCGTAGCCGGCGATATCGGATTTGCCAGGCGTCGGAGATTTCATGACCCTTGCTCCGGCGAGGATTCCACGCGTTGAACAATTGATCGATGAATGGAGAGCAAAGCCCCAGTGCTCTCAAGAACTTCAACATATTTCTTATGCAGTGGATGAACAGCCAGCTTGGCGCGGTAGGTTTCATATTCGGCGAGCGAGGGAAAGTCGATGAGGCCGATGGCTTCATTGGTAGATCCGGCGAAATCGGTAGGCATGAAATATCCAAGAATCTTACCGCCGCTTTCGCGTATGGGAACTTGCTCATCGAGGGCATATTTTTTAATGTCCGACAACTTATTGGGGTCAATTGTGTAACGCAGAAAACGTGTGATCAAAATAAGTTCCTCCAGGCACAGTGTAGTATTGCCCCGCCAGGATAGTTCGGCGAGGACCGTAGCATTCGAATGATGTTCGGCGGATAATGATTCCATGAA
>Ga0070711_100002327_pt1 | contig 10800 bp, 7 predicted proteins | sample LARL53metaG_FD_65452 | JGI IMG/M metagenome (GOLD analysis project Ga0070711, IMG submission 65452) | Corn, switchgrass and miscanthus rhizosphere microbial communities from Kellogg Biological Station, Michigan, USA - LAR L5-3 metaG | ecosystem: Host-associated > Plants > Roots > Rhizosphere ... | reverse complement strand
CGGAAATTCTTTGGAAACGGGTCGCGTCAGGCGCCGCGAGCATTTTCGCACCATCTCCATACTGTGTTATCCCCAGCCTGGAGTTCTCGCATCTGAGGTGCTTAACCAGATCCTTCCAAAAATACAGGAATTTCAGAAAAATCTCCCGCCCGGTTATCAGCTCCGCATTGGTGGCGAACGGGCCAAACAAATCGACGGATTCGAGAACCTCAAACTCGTTCTGTTGATCTCTTTACTCGGGATTTACCTCGCACTATTGATTCAATTCAATAACGCCGTAAAACCTCTTCTGGTATTCGCCGCTGCTCCCTACGGAGTGATTGGCTCTCTGGTCGCCCTCTCGGTAATGCATACGCCGTTTGGATTTATGGCCTTTCTGGGCATCGCCAGCTTAATCGGAGTGATCGTAAGCCACGTGATCGTACTCTTCGATTTCATCGAGGAAATGCATGCGAAAGGGGAGCCTCTGGAACAGGCACTTCCAGACGCAGGCATCCAGCGTATTCGGCCCGTAATGATCACTGTCCTAGCGACCATCTTGGCCCTTGTCCCGCTGGCGCTTGAAGGAGGGCCCCTGTGGCAGCCTCTTTGTTATGCACAGATAGGCGGGCTTGCCGTGGCAACGTTCATCACGTTGCTCTTGGTGCCCGTCCTTTACAGCATCTTTGTACTCGACCTGAAAATCATCCGCTGGGAGCCGAAAAAGACCACGGCAGCGGCTGAAACTCACAGCCCGGCTGAGACCGTGGCACAAACTAGCTGACGGAGCCGAAAGAGGGACATTGACTCGTGTCCGACGTAAGGTCCAAACGTAAGGTGAACAATGGAAGCAAGAAATACTGAAAACTCTCGATACGGTAAACTCGCCAGCGCCAATCCCCCGCCGGATTCCGGCTTCATAGCTGCTACCCGGCGAACGAGCCGTGAGCGCGTCGTAATCGTCGGCTGCGGGTTTGGAGGACTCTTTGCCGCCAAATTACTCCGCCATGCCGATGTCGACGTGACCATTATCGACCGCACCAATCATCATCTGTTCCAGCCGCTGCTGTACCAAGTCGCGACGGGAATTCTCTCCGAGGGTGACATCGCGCCTCCGATCCGCGATATCCTCCGAGATCAACAAAACGCGAGTGTTGTATTTGGCGAGGTCGTTGATGCCGACCTCGAAAGCCGGCGCGTTATTGTGGACACGCTCGGTTCCCGGAGTGAGATTCAGTACGGGAGTTTGATCGTTGCCACCGGCGCAAGCCAGTCGTACTTCGGGCACCCGGAGTTCGCGCATGACGCGCCAGGAATGAAGACGATCGATGATGCGCTCGAACTGCGCGGGCGGATCTTCGGCGCATTCGAGATGGCCGAACGCGAGCCAGACCCTGCCGCACGACGTCGCTGGCTGACATTCGTCGTGGTCGGCGCAGGGCCGACGGGCATTGAAGTCGCCGGCCAGCTCGCAGAGCTGTCACGCCATTCGTTGCGGCGCAATTTCCGTAACATCGATCCGGCGGAAGCGCGCATCGTGCTCCTCGGCAGCGCACCAACTGTATTACCCGGCTTTCCCGAGTCGCTACGCGAGCGCGCTCTCCGAGACCTCCAAAAAATGGGAGTCGAGGTTTATGTGGGCACGAGAGTCACTCGTGTGGACGAGCGCGGCCTCGCGACCAACTCGGCCGATCCGCAACTGCAGTGGATCGAGGCGGCAGTGAAGTTCTGGGCCGCTGGGGTTGAGGCTTCGCCGCTCGGCCGTATACTCGCTCAGCGGGCGGGTGCCGAGCTTGATCGCGCGGGACGGGTCAAAGTCGAACCCGATTGCACGCTGCCACACTACCCGGAAGTTTTCGTAATTGGCGACCTGATGAGCCTCGATGACCTGCCCGGCGTAGCGCAGGTTGCGATCCAGTCCGGCTGTCACGCGGCGCGGACCATCGTCCGGCGGATCGCAGGCGACAATACGCGCCGGCCATTTCGGTACCGCGATCGTGGGACTATGGCGACGATCTCGCGCTTACGTGCAATCGCTGCGATCGGTCCGCTGCGCGTTTCCGGTTTTCCTGCTTGGCTGCTTTGGCTTGTCGTCCACCTCGCCGCGCTGACTGGCTTCAAGAACCGGCTTTCCGTCGTTTTCAACTGGGGAATTGCGTTCTTTAGCCAAGGACGCCCCCAACGCGTAGCCACCGCGCAGCAGGTGTTCGGGCGCTATGCGCTCGAAGCACAAGCCGCAGCAGCTCATCGTTCCGGTCAAATCGGTCCGTTCGTCGGCTGGGACTCCATGGAATCTAATCGAAAGGCTGAACCTCGCACGTCGACCGAAGCGCTGCCAAAAGCGAGTGGACCGCTTGTGAAAGCTTCGCAATGATGCTTTTTGATCAAATTGCCGCGGCTGTTCTTCTGCTGAGTCTTACACTCTGCTTGCAGTGCGCCGGCGTAACTACGCTCATCGAGTGGCTAAAGCGTGTTCTGACCAGGGACACTCACAAGCATGGACCAGTTTACTCGGCCACTTTGGTAGTGAAATCGATGATTGCAATTGTAATTATGCACGGCCTCGTAATTCTTCTGTGGGCCAGTTTCTATCGGACGCGTTGCTTCCCGTCATGGGAGCTCGCCTTTTACTTCTCCGCGAGCAGCTATTCCACTGTGGGATATGGTGATCTGGTTCTTCCGACCCACTGGCGACTCTTAGGGCCGCTGGAGGGGATCACCGGTGTGTTGATGTGTGGGATATCGGTCAGTGTTCTCTTTGCTCTCGTGACCCGGTTACTCGATCGCGACACACAATCTTCGCTGACGAATTCAACTGAACAAAGCCATGACTAACGTCAATATCAAGACTCCGGATTGGCTCCGCCAGATGGAGAGTATCCTTGAAGAGCTCAACGAGGGAGTGGTCATTGTCGATGATCAGCTTCGTGTAGTTTTCGCCAACGAAGCGCTGCTCCGGCTCGGAATGTATAGCCGTGAAGAAATCCGCGGTCGAACGCCCGACGCGATTTTCCCAGCGAAAGATATTCCGTACCTCCTGCGGCAACATGAATCAGGCCACTTCTACGGACGCAGTCGAAGTGAGTTCTACTTGCCTCGCAAAAATGGCGAAAGGATCGCGGCGATCTTCAGCGGGCGATCGATTCAGGGCCCGGACGGACAGGAATACGTCCTACTTATCGTGACCGACATCAGCGCACAGAAGCGCATCGAAGAGCAACTTCGCGAATCCAACGCCCAACTGGAAATGCGGCAGATGGAAATTGAGGCCGAACTCTCACTCGCTGCTCGTGTTCAACAATCGCTCGCACCACAAAACCTGGTTTGGAACGATGTCTCGGTCGAGACTTACTACAACCCAGCGCGTACCATTGGGGGTGACTTCGGCGTGGTTTTTCCACACAGCGACGATGTTCTAACCGTTCTCATGTGCGACGTGTCGGGCCACGGCATCGGTTCGGCGCTCATGGCCAATCGCATTTACTCCGAAACACTGCATCAGCTCGAACGAAAGGTAGGTCCGGATACATTACTGCGGCACGTCCACGACTTTGTGCATGACCGTATTGCGACGGACGGCTTTTACTTCACCATGGCCGCAATGCGTTTCAGTAGGGGCGGCCGCCGCGCCACCTTTGCTGCCGCAGGCCATCCACCAGCAATGCTCGTCTCAAGTGGCGGTGTCCGTCTACTTGAGTCGCAAAACGGGATACTCGGCTGCCTCGCGGAAACCGCACCAACCGAGTCCGTGGACGAAATTGAGCTCAAATCTGGCGATCGCTTCATTCTCTACACGGACGGGCTCGTCGAGGTCTTTAATCATGAGGAAGAGATGCTCGGGGTCGAAGGGTTTTCGCAGTTGGTCCTCGATTCGGCAAAACATAAATTGCCGGAAATGCGGCAAGCAATTCTTGACGGGGTGGCTGCGTGGAGTCACGGCCCTCTCGTGGATGACGTTTCGCTCGTCATTGTCGAAGTTCGCTAGTTCTGTCAGAGTTCCGTCCCGAGGGGGAACGTGCGCCAGGGGCATGCGCGTAGACACTGGCCACGTATCCCTTGTGGAACCCATCGGTCGAGTTTCCGGTGCGGTAGTGGGAGAACACCGCATCGAGGGCCGCGAAGCCTTGTCCCATTTTGTGCGCCAACTGGGTGTAGGCGGATATAAGGATGGCCGCCCGCTGTGCTTCGTACCTGAGAGTGCCCGTCTAACTCGGTGACCGGGCATCGGCAGTGTGTCACGCTTGATGGCACGGAGTTGAACATTCCGGTTTACCGAACCATTTTCCTAGTTCCTATGTCTAAAGAAATCAATCACTAAACGTGCCTGCAAGTTTGGTCCTTGGATTGCTCTCCTCATTGGCATGGATTTCGACAAGATGAAGGCGTTGATGGAAGCGAGCCGTGAAGAGTCGGCGGCGCAACGCAAGCCACAAGTCGAAGAGTTTCCCAAGCCGGATTCTGGGCCCGACTGGATATATCTGGGTTACGACACAGCAAAGGAACGGATCGCAGCCTAGGAAAGGTAGCAGTCATGAAAACGCCAACGATATTTCAGTGGTACCAGATTTTGCGCCTACACTATCAATTTACGATGTTCCAGGCGTTGCGGTTCGCGCTTTGGCTGGCGCGCTAGCCAGTTCACGTTCTGCGCGGCTGGGCGTGGTAGTCGGGGAAATCGGAGTGCATAGGCAGCAATACAGATGATGAACGAGGAGGGTCCCAGAATGCAGAGCCAATCCAATGAGTTCCGCCCACAAGCCACAGAGCGGTTGTTCCTGGCCGTCGTCAATCAGGCAATCTCTGATGTCCTGGAGAACGTGAAGGAGGCAAAAGAAGCGGAGCAGTGGCTGCTCAGCAAGGATTTCGATGCCTTGGACAGACTATTCGCAGGTCCTGCTAGCAAATGGAATCGCCATTACGAAAAGGAAATCAGCGGGCCGCTTAATTCTGATTAACGAGCCAAATCGGGCTCTCTGCCCGAGCGGCAGGTAATCATTGATGTTGAGAGCCGCTTCCGCAAGAATAACCGGCCAGTGCGGCGCTCCAGAGCGCCTCGGACTGAAACGACCAACATTGCAAAACAAGATGCGCGAGCGGCGACCAGTTCATGAGCGGCCAAACCGCACCGTTCTTCAAGGCGCTAGTTCACGGTCGCCGGCCAGTTAAGTACCACAGAGTAGGATTCGACGAAACCCTTTCGTGGCTCCAGCACCAGAAACTTAAGCCCATCGTTGGTGACTGCATACTGATTGACGGTGGGATCCGCTATGAGCCCCGTATCGAACAGCTTTCTCGGGACGCTGATCTTCGGAGAAGAGCCGCGTTCCACCATCGCCGACATCATCTTTCCTTCAAGATCAATGAAGAAAAGTTCTCGACCGTCACCGCGCCAGCGTGGCTGGGTCCCGCCGGCTACCGAAACCTGCTGTAAGCTATCAAACGAAGGGAACGAGGCGACAAAGACTTCCCATCTTCCCGTGCGGTTCTCGCCGTAGGCGATTAGCCGCCCATCAGGAGACAAGTGGAATTCGTCTTTTATGAAGCTGGATGAATGCACTGGTTTAGGTTTGCTGTCGCCGCTCACAGATATAAGCGACAAGGTCTTGGTATCGTGTGTCAACAGAAAGCGCCCATCCGGAGACCAGTCTTCGATCCAGTGCCGTTCATTGTCCCCATAGATGGTTTGTGGCTGCTGATTTCCGACTTCGATCTTTTCCACTAGGAACGGCGGATCCGATCCACCGTTAGGAAGAAGATTGAAGGCAATGTAGCGGGAGTCTGGCGACCAAACGGGGTCCGACTGCGCGTGCGGATCCGTGGTCAGAGGTGTCGTTGTATTGCTTGCGATATCTATTAGCCACAGACTGCCGGTAGCATGCTGACGAAACGAGTTCAGCGCCAAGTGCTTACCATCTGGCGAAAGCGTGAACTGCTGATAATCGATTACCGGTTCGAGGGTGCCAATCATAGCGCCGTCTCGCCCGTACCACTTGAGCTGATCGAAAGATGAGCCCGCTGCTGTGCCATAGATCAGCACTCCGGTTTGCGAGGCCGTGAATTCGGAAGTGCCCAGATAAGCGGGAGAAGCCGCGACGTTGCCAGCCACCAACAACGGTTCACCGATCTTTCGCAAAGCGGTCCAGTCCATGCGCTGGGAATACAGAGTCTGCCCTTGCGCGAACAGCAAGTAGTCCGGCACCGCCACGGCACGACTTTCGCTCGCTAGCAACAGTATCGGATCTCCACCATCCAGCGACTGCGCGTAAATTTTCGCTCCCGGATCGCGACTAGTCAGACTTGTTCGAGCCAAATAGATAAAGTGCTTGCCATCGGGCAGGAACTGCACCCACATTTGGCTGACCTGTCCAGGAAGCAGCGTCGTAACAGGCGTAGCGTCTCCGCCAGTGGGCGAAACGCGCAGGATCGGACTGTTCACTGCCCTCGCAAACAGGAGCGTCCCATCGGGTCCCCAAGCCCCTTGGGCCGTTTCTGGCGCGCTGCAGATCATTTCGGGGATTCCACCGGAGCGCCGAACCTTCTTCAGCTTGCTCCCCGCCCAGAATCCGATGAACTGCGAATCCGGCGACCAGAACGGCAAAAGCGCATCGTCACTTTGGTCAATCCGTTCCGCTTCCGACGAACTCAGCGGCCTGACCCACAAGGCACTGCGACCAGACGCGTCGGTGGCCGCAAAGGCCAACATTTCTCCATCCGGCGAGAGCGCTATGTGTTCGAAAGGGTGCCAGTTCCGATGGAGTGTTACACCCTCGGGTAGACCGAGGGTGAGCCGTACTGGATTCTTCGATTGAGGTTTCCGGCCGAGCTGCCACCAAGCTAGAACACCGACGGCGACAACACCGAGTACGGCGACAATCACGAGCACTGACTTGCTTCGCCACGGTTGCGCAACCCCCACTGGCGGTGCAGGCGTTACAAGCTCCGCCTCAACTGTGGTCCGTCGGGACCAATGGAACTCTGGCACATAGGAATCGGACGGAACTTCGATACGGACCTCTGGCGGAACAGTGGCCTCGCCATAATATTGAGCCAGCCGTTTTCGAACTTCGGTCGCGCGCACACGAACGACTGCATCGTTTGAGGTGTCATAACCGGCGGGACGCCCAAACATTTCTACGCCGATCTTTTGTTCAGACAGTGCCTCCAATTCACCGGACAGGGCATGTTGCACCAGCAAGCGGAGAAGATCCTGGCACTGCTTGCTTCCGGCGAACGCATCACTGCGAATCACCGATTCGAGCGCACTACGAACTGCATCCGCCTGTTTTGCGCTCAGGTCGGCCGGCGTTTCGAATTGCTGCCCTTTTGACATCTCACCTAATCCGAGGCGTAGATTCTCTTAGCGGTTATTGCCCGGGCATCGTAACCTCAGAAACACACGTTTCATCACTAGATCCGTAAACATCAAAGCACGCTTCCCGGAGCTCTTTTGAAATGATGCGCTTCAAGGTAGACTTACAGGCAACATTCCTGTGCCGATTACTCACACTCACGACAAGGTTAGAGAGAATTGGCCATGAATTCCAGTGAAAAAATGTCGTGTTTTCCTAGACCAGACCGGCAGCTGAGTTTGAGGCACCTTTCGATTGCATGTATCCTTCCTTTTATCGTTTTTGTCCTAGGCTGCCATAGAGCCGACCAAAGGGCTTCCGGGATCACGCTCACTCTCATCGATCAGACGTGGGTGGAAAAGGAGTACCAGCTTCGGCTTAGCGAACAATTAGCGGAGTTTACAAAACGCACTGGTCTACGGGTGGAAGTCCTGCCTGCGCCGGAGGCAGCCGTAGAACAGCTAGTAACCTGGCGCAAGCTATTGGAAAGCGGGTCCACAATACCCGATGTGTACGCCATCGACGCGATCTGGCCTGGGATTCTCGCGGATAACCTTCTTGACCTTAAGGCCTACGTACTTGCGGAGGACATCAAAGTACAATTCCCGGAACTCGTTTCGAACAACACTGTCAACGGAAGACTTGTCGCCTTGCCGAGCAACCTGAATGAAGGCGTGTTGTTTTACCGGACGGATTTGCTGCGGGACTATGGATACCCCTCGCCGCCGAAAACCTGGCAAGAGCTTGAAACCATGGCAAAACGCATTCAGGCCGGTGAACGCGCCAAGGGAAGAAAAGACTTCTGGGGATTCGTCTGGCAAGGAGCCCCTTCCGAGGCTCTGACCTGCAACGCTCTGGAGTGGCAGGCCTCCGAGGGGGGTGGAACCATCCTTGATGGGAACGCAAGGATTACAGTAAACAATCCTCAGGCCATCCACGCATGGGAGAGAGCGTCAAGCTGGATAGGTTCCATTTCACCTCCCGGAGTTACTGCGTACAAGGAATGGGACGCGAACAATATCTGGCAAGGGGGTCAGACAGCCTTTATGCGTGGCTGGACGGGCACCTATCGTGCCGCCGCCGCTCCCAACTCACCCACAAAGGACCGCTTTGACATCGCCCCCCTGCCCCGAGGTGCGGCCGGTATGGCCACAACCATAGGTGGATCTGGCTATGGCGTCTCGCGTCATTCACTTCATGTTCGAGAGGCAGTCATGTTGGTTCTCTTTCTAGCCAGCAGAGATGAGCAAGTCAGAAGGTCTCGTTATGCGGCTGAACTACCCACCATACCTGAGCTGTACAAGCAACCTGAAGTCTTGGCTGCGAATCCACACTTCCCTCGTGCTCTGGAAGTGTTTCGTGAAGGTGCCGTGGTCAGGCCATCAACAGTAGCAGGAAAAATGTATCCGGAGGTTTCACGGGCCTACTTTGAGGCGGTGCATGCCGTGCTCACCCACAAGAAATCCGCATCAAAGGCCGCGGCCGACTTGGAAGTTGAGTTACGGCAGATACTGACGGCAAAGGAAAGTACTTCGAATGTGCGTAGCGAAGGCAATGGTGCGTCGCAACAGTAGGCTAAAAAATAAACTGCGCATCGGCACACGGCTGACCGCCTCCTTCCTGATCATCGTGTTGTCCATGATCGTTGCGGATGCCCTAGTGTTCTGGCAGTTCACACAAATGGTGGCTCCCAGCCGCCGGCTCAGCAACGTCGATCAGGTATCGCTTGCCCTCATTCGGGTCCACCTCGATGTGGACGCGCTGCGGGAGAACGTGGCTGCGTTGGAGAGCACACACGACACGCGCCAATTCTCAACAGAAGCAGCACAGTTTCGCCAGAATTTCCTCCACGACGTCGAAGAGGCGCAGCAGATGCTGAGTAGAACTCCCGAAATTGCCCGAGAAGATCCTACCATGGGCGCGGCGCTGGAGACCCTCAAGGTAGCGCCTCCGGCTCAACTCGACACCGCGGTTCAGCTCGCGGATGCGGGGGATTGGACTGCGGTTCGACTCCGACTCCACGGTCAAATTCAGGACTTGCTTAACCTTAGCGCATCGCTGGTGACGAAAGTGGACCGGCGGACGGAACAGCTGCGCACCAGAGCTGTCGCCGAGACGGAAACTGCACAGCAACGTCTTTTTGTGGTAGTCCCGATTGCCGCGCTGCTGACCTTAATCGTGGCCGCCGCGCTCGGCTGGTATACCACTCGAAGCATCACATCTCCGCTCGCCGAACTGGCGAGCGGGGCGCAAGCCTTGGCGCTCGGCGATTTTCAGCATCAGATCAATGTTGCTGGAAACGACGAATTGGCCGTTGTGGGCAGGGCCTTCAACCATGCCGCCCGGCAACTCCAGGCGCTCTACCAGGAACTGCAGGAGCAAGCTAGCCTTCTGAGTCTCGCTCATGACGCAGTTTATGTCCGCGATATGAAGGGAGTTATTAGCTATTGGAATCGCGGCGCTGAGGTCTTGTATGGATGGCCCGCGGAGCACGCGGTTGGGAAGCTTGCTCATCAACTGCTGAAAACGGCCTCTCCTTTGCCGTTTGAGCAGATTGAAGCTGAATTGCTCGCTAACGGCCGGTGGGAAGGCGAGCTCTTGAAAACCAAGAAAGACGGAACCCAAATTGTGGTGGCAAGCCGCTGGTCGCTGAAACGAGATGACTCGGGTGCGCCGGTTGCAACCATGGTGACCAGCAACGACATCACGGCACGCAAGCGTGCCGAAGAAGCTTTCCGCGAGAGCGAAATGCAGCTTCACGAGGTCATCGAAACCATTCCTGCAATCGCCTGGACGAATAGCTCGGATGGATCGGTTGAATTCGTCAACAAACGTTGGCAGGAATACACGGGTATCTCGACAGAAAAGTCTGTAGGTTTCGGATGGGAGGTTGCGCTTCACCCCAAGGACGTTGACCGTTATGTCGAGAAGAGGCGTGCCTCGCTAGCCAGTGGGGATCCATTCGAGGATGAGGTTCGCATCCGTCGTGCCGGAACTGGAGAATATCGTTGGTTCTTATCTCGCGCAGTGCCGTTGCGAGATGAACGAGGAAACATCGTCAGGTGGTACGGAACCGCGACGGATATTCACGATCGCAAACGGACGGAAGAGAAACTTCAACATGAGAACGTCGCGCTGCGTGAGGAGATCGAACAAGCATGGATGTTTGAGGAAGTCGTAGGACACTCTCCGGCCCTCCGGTCCGTGCTTTCGGCCGTGTCCAAGGTCGCCCCTACGGATTCAACTGTTTTCCTAACCGGTGAAACTGGAACAGGGAAAGAATTGATTGCGCGTGCTATCCATAAGAAGTCGCCTCGCCGTTCCCGGGCCTTCGTAGCGGTCAATTGTGCTGCGATTCCGCAATCGTTGATCGCCTCAGAACTGTTCGGGCACGAGAAAGGGGCGTTCACTGGGGCTCTGCAGCGTAGGCTAGGCAAGTTCGAGTTGGCAGACGGGGGTACGATCTTCCTCG
>Ga0070711_100002326_pt1 | contig 10805 bp, 9 predicted proteins | sample LARL53metaG_FD_65452 | JGI IMG/M metagenome (GOLD analysis project Ga0070711, IMG submission 65452) | Corn, switchgrass and miscanthus rhizosphere microbial communities from Kellogg Biological Station, Michigan, USA - LAR L5-3 metaG | ecosystem: Host-associated > Plants > Roots > Rhizosphere ... | reverse complement strand
ATGCCGATGAAGGCGTTCATGATGCCCCACACCGTGCCGAACAGGCCGACGAACGGCGCGGTCGCGCCGATGGTCGCCAGCAGCCCGGTGCCGCGCGAAATTTGCCGCGCCATCGCGGCCTGTACGCGCTCGAGCCGCAACGCGACGCGCTCCTTGAAAGCGTCGTCGACGATGCCCTCTGACAGTTCTGCCTCGCGCGCAGCGGACAGGACGAGCTGGGCCACGGCATCCCTGTTGTTCCGGCATGCAAGGGCAGCCTCAACGAGGCTGCCTCCCTTCTCCAACAGCCGGATGCGGCGGCGAGCGAGGCGGCTTGCGCCGCCGAGCTCGATGGTCTTCGCAAGCCACACCGTCCAGGTGATGAGCGAGGCGATGGCGAGCCCGATCATCACCGCTTTCACCACGATGTCGGCGTTGAGGAACATTCCCCACGGCGACAAATTGTGCGGCAGCAGCGGGTTTTGGGTCTGCGCAAGCGCGGGCCGGGTAAGCACGCCCATGCATGAGCAGAGCCCGACCAGCCCGAGCCATGCCTGACCACAGCTGCGCGTGCACCGTTTGCGTCGATGTTTCCGTGCGGTTTGGCTACGATGGATCATGCGTCGCGTCCTTCCTGCTCAGAGTTTCTGCGAGATGCCAACGAAAAATCCGCGGCGCGGTCCGTATTGCGGGGCGAACACGCCGATGCCCGATCCGTCCCGGATCTGGTAGATCGTGTCGAAGGCGTTGACGACGTCGAGGCGCAGGGTCGTCGGCTTGGTGCCGTCGGTCCATTTGAACTCATGCGACACGCCGAGATTGACCTGCGAGTACCAGGGTAGCGAATCGGTATTGGCAAAGCCGCTGCGCAGGCCGCTGCCGTAGATCAGGTCGGCAGAAAACCGCGTGCCGTTCCAGAGATAGGACGCTCCCGCCGATCCGGAGACGAGCTGGGCGTGGTCGGTGTAGATGTAGTGGTTGGCGATGAAGGCAAGCTCGTCGGCCGCAAACAGGAACTGGTTCGACACCACATTGGTCGCGAGCTGGCGCGCGACCGCGATGTTGCTGTAGGCGTTGAAATTGCCGTTCTTGTATTTGGCCGTGAGTTCGATGCCGGCGTTTTCCGCGCGATCATAGTTGAAGGCGGTGAGCACGTAAGCCGCGCCGAACTGACCGTCGTCGAGCAGGTCGCGCGCGATCTTGTAATAGGCGTCGACGCCAACCTCCAGGCCCGGCAGCACACGCTGGGTCACGCCGACATCGAAATAATGCGAGCGTTCCGGCAGCACCGGATCGGCGCGGTTGACCTCGGGCTGCTGCGTCGTGTTCTGCACCAGCGCGAGGTTGGTCGGCGCCGCCAGCACCTGCTGCGGCGGCGTGAAATAGCGCGCATAGCCGGCGTGGAACGTCGTTCCATCGAACGGCTGGTAGGTCAGGCTGATGCGCGGACTGAGCTGGTTGGCGTTGACGTATTGCACCATCTGGTCGAAGCGCAGGCCTGCGTTCAGCGTGAGCTGGTTGTTGATCTTCCATTCGTCCGAGACGTACGTGCCGAACAGGAAGCCGGTCTTGGCGCTGGAATCGAAGATGCTGACGGGCGGAAGCGGATTTCCGGCCCCATCGAACGCCTGGCCAGTCGTTGGATTGCCGGGAAACACGGAAGAAAAGTTGTTCACCAGGGTCTGCTCAGCGCTGACGGTGAACCCGGCGCGCAGCGTATGCGCGTCGGCAATCCGATAGGAGGCGTCGGTCTGGATGCCATTGACGACGCTCTGCCGATAGACGTCGGAGGCGACGCCGTTGAAGATGAGATCGCCGATCGGATCGGGCGTGAAATGCACGATGCTGGTGCGGTTGAAATAGGCAGTCTGCAGGTCGAGCCCTTCGGCCGAGTGCTGCAGCGCCAGCACATTGAACTGGTTGAGCTCGTTCTGGTTCTGGTTGAGATTGGCCGAATTGAAATTGGAGACGCCAAACGCGTTGAACATGGGCGTCTGACCAGGATTGTTGGGGATCTGGTAGTTGCTCTCGGCGACACCGCTCATGAAGGTGAGCCGGGTCGAGGGATCGATCACGGTCGAAACATAGGCGAAGCCCTTGCCTTGGTCAGTGTGATCGTGGATCGCGGTATTGGCCGAGGTCGGGTTTTCCAGGCCGATGTCGCTGGCAAAGAAGCGGCCCGAGACGAAATACTGCGTCTGGCCGACAGTGCCGCCATATTCGAAGCTCGGCGTGATGGTTCCGCGGCTGCCGCCATAGACACTGACGGTCCCGGTATTGTCGAACGCGCTCTGCTTGGTCTGGATGTCGACGACGCCGGCGGTGCGCAGGCCGAACTGTGCCGGCATCGCGCCCGTAATCAGCGCAAGGCTGCCGACGATGCCACTGTCGACGATCTGGCCGAACGAGCCGACGCCGTCGGGCAGTGCGATGCCGTTGATGCGGTATTGCACATTGGCATGCTCATTGCGGACATGGAGCTCGCCGCTTGATGCAGAGTCCTGGGTGACGCCGGGGGCCTGCAGCAGGATCTTGTCGAGCGGGGCGTTGGCCCCCTGCGGACTAGCCTCGATGTTTTGCTGGGTGATCTCGTAGGGGCTCGTGCCGGTAGGTGCGTACAGGCTTTTGCGGGCTGCGTCGAAGGTTTCGGTCTGCTTGGCCAGCACCTGAGCTTCGGTTGGCGCGGGAGGCCGATTGGTCACGACCTGCGGCGGTTTGGCGCGCGGCCGGGACCGCTGGACCGGCGCCGCCACGCGCGTTTCCGGCAGGACATTGCCGCCGCTCCGCTCGGCCTGCGGCGCCGGGCTCTGGTCTGGAGCCGGTGTGGCGTTTGGCTGAGGCGCTGGTGTGGGAGGCGTTTCGGGAGCGGAGGGAGAAGCCGATGGCTGTGGCGCTGCCGTAGGTGGAGTGTCGGTTTGCGCAAGCGCGATCGGGCCGGATAGGGCCGCGAATACGAGCGACGATACGGATAGCAGAAGTCTGCGCCTGACGCGCGCGAAAGGACGGGGGTTCATTTAACGGGATTCCTGACGGGATGATCACGCGCCGGAGGACGTAGAGCGTCACGGCCAACGCGATGAGCGAATTCTTCGGTACATCGCGAGGTTGCACGGCGGCGCACCTCGTTACGGAACCGAAGCAGCGATGTCAGGAGATCGGTGGTCCGCGTGATTGAAACGCCGCGCACGGCGGTTGGAGCAGCACGCGCGTCTGTTCGAACGCGCGATCGATCACGGCCTCGGCAAATTGAACCGGCACGCCCGGTGGCGTGGACGTCAGCGCATGGGCGACCGCGGCGACGGCCATGCAGATCGGGCAGAGAGCGTCGGCCTGGCCGTCAGCGGGATGGTTCTGCTTCTGGCCGTCGTGCGTTGCGGCGATCGCGACCGAAACCAGGCCACGCCCGGCTTTCGTCCCGTCAAGCGCGTGAACGTGTCCGAAAGCCAATGCAAAATTGATGGTCAGCGCGACGAGCGCGAGCCATGAACCCTGCCTGATATGATCCCGGAACCAGCGCATTCGGAGAGAGCCGTCGCCTTCCTAACTCGTCAACCGCACTGCAATCTTAACCGGTTCCCCGAGCCGGTCAATCCGATGTTCGCGAGCCTGGCGCGCGGGCGGTCGATTATCGCGAGCAAAATGCCGTCAATGAAGCTGCGCTTCAATTCACGCCGTGCTCGCTCCCTTCCTGCAGGTCGGGATGGATGGTCTCTCCCGGCGCAGGACCACGATTGGCGTCTGGAGATCCGGCGATCTCCGGCCCAATCTCGTGTCCGCGGCCGCGGATCAGCCGCTCATAGGCGGAGATCAGCGTCACGTACGGACTGACCCAGATCCAGCCGTCGTGGGTGAAGACCTGCACATCGAAATGCAGGTGCCGCGTGGTGCCGTTCGGATGATCAAGATAGTTCGAGACCACGCCGATCTTGTCGCCCTCGGCAACTTGCCGGCCGTTGAGCAGCCCGTCGCCATCCATGGCCGACGGGTTCATATGCATGTAACGGAAACGGATGTGCTCGCTCCGCGTGTTGATCTGCAGCGTCGCCGCCTGCTGCTTCGGCGAACGGATCACCGCGCCATCGCGGACGGCAATTACGGATTGCTGTTTGGGATCGCAGCCATTGCCGGCCTCCTTCGATGGACATGTGCCGGGCCGGATGTCCTCGCCCTGATGGCCGAACCCGCTTGCGCATTGGCCGACGCCGAAACTGCGCGCCTCGCAGAAATTGTCGCGCCAGGGATAGGCGCCGCGGGGAGAATCCGACTTGTCGCTCGTTCGGCGTCGAAAAGATTGCGAATGAATGAAGGCTGGCGCGTCGAGAGGAAATCGGATCTGCGAATAGGCGATCAAGTCGGCGCGGCCGCCCTGCCGCCGCGCGCCACTATTGGCGATGATGTCGCCGGTCGAACGATAGGCGAAGTCGGATGAAGCGGCGAGCGGCCGCTCGACGATCGTCGGCGCGATGTCCATCTGCGGGCGAGCGGGCGAGCCGCCGGCGATGTGCAGCGCTTTCAGAAAACGCTCCGCGACCGGATAGGCCTCGCGGCAGGCAAGCCGGCGCGTACGGGGTGCGCTGTCGAGACACTGGATTGAAACCACATAGGGCACGCCGAAGCGGGTAAAGGCATAGCGCACATAGCCTTCGCGGATAAACCGGCGCAAATCCGGATATTGCGCAGCCAGCGACTTGACCGGCTCGCCCTTGCCGCCGGTTGGATCGGCAACATCATAGATCAACAGCGAGCCGGTGATCTGGATCTCGACGGGTCTGGCGTAGGTTCGCGACGGCATGCCGGCCCCGGCATCAGGCGGCAGCGAGAACACCGCGTCATAGCCCGCCGGGCCCGCATCGAAAAAATCCACCGGGCGGAAGTCCGCCTGATAGCGCGACAGCGACGGATCGTCGGCCGGTGCGCCATTCAGGCGGGCGCCGAAATAGCTTGCGGCGTCGAAGGGCAGCAGCACCGGCACAGCGCTTTGGCCGATGCCGGTGAAGATCGGCGAGGTGATTGCGTTCAACTGCACCATCGCGGGTGTTGACCGCGGATCGAACCGAGACACGTTGCGCCGGCGTGCAAAGGAGAGATTGGCGGCAGCCGCCGGCACGGCGCCGATCTCGGCGCGAAGCTGGTCGAGCGCGGCGCGCCAGTCGACGCGGACGATGGAGATCGCGGGTGTCCGGAATTCCTCGGCGGACGAGGAAGCGAGAGCAGAAAGGAGAAAAATGAGAAGTGCCAGCGTCTGACCGACGAACCGGACAGCCTTCTCACCCAATGCGTGGTCCCCCTGCGTCTGAGCCTGCTCTCGTCCTTAGATCAAGATGCGATTCGATGGAATCGCATCATGATCTCATCTCTTTTTTGAGCATGATTTCGGAAAACCGGTTTCCACTTTTCCGGATCATGCTCCTCAGTCCTTGGCGCGCTCGCAGTAAGAACCGTCTTCGGTCATGACAACGATTCGTGTGCCGACCGCGATGTGGGGCGGCACGCTGGTGCGGACGCCGTTGGACAACATGGCGGGCTTGTAGGACGAGGAGGCGGTCTGGCCCTTGGTGACCGGCTCGGTCTCCACGACTTCCAGCGTCGCGCGCTGCGGCAGCGCGATGGAGACCGGGTTCATTTCGTGAAGCGACAGCTTCACGACCATGTTCTCCTGGAGATATGGCGCGGCGTCTCCGACGATGTCCTTCGACACCTGGACCTGGTCATAGTTCTCGGCGTTCATGAAATGAAAGCCGTCTCCATCCTCATAGAGATATGTGAAATTGCGTTCCTCGATGGTCGCCTTCTCGACCTGATCGGTGGTCTTGTAGCGCTCGGAGATCTTTACCCCGTCGCTGATTCGACGCATTTCGATCTGGCTGACCGGGGTGCCCTTGCCGGGATGGATGTTTTCGGCGCTGATGACAACGTAAAGCTTGCCATCTTGCTCGATGACGTTCCCCTTGCGAATAGAACTGGCGATGACTCTCAAAGCTGCTTTTCCTGATAATCTGGCTTGGAATCGGACAGGACGGGGCCGCCCTTCCGCATGCGAAGCGGTTTCGGGGCGCAACATACTGGTTTTGGCCGTGTACGCCAGCTTTTTGCGCCCATTCGGGATTGCCGGTTAATGACCCAAAACAGCCCCATTTCCCCCTGGTGGTCGGCCGCACGCCATGGCGACAGACGGCCGTTTTTGACCGCAAGAGCCGCGATCACCCGTGTGATCCGGACATGGTTCGAGGCACAGGGCTTTGCCGAGGTCGAAACCGGAATTCTGCAGATTTCGCCGGGCAACGAGACCCACCTGCATGCGCCGCGCACCGAGCTGGCCGGCCCTGACGGTAGCTGTACCGCGCGCTATCTGCGGACGTCACCGGAATTCGCCTGCAAGAAATTATTGGCCGCAGGCGAGAGCCGGATTTTCGAATTCGCACGGGTGTTTCGCGACCGCGAACGTGGCGCTCTGCATTTGCCGGAATTCACGATGCTAGAGTGGTACCGTGCCGACGCACCCTACGATGCCATCATGGCCGATACCGCGGCCGTCATTGCGCAGGCGGCCAAGGCCACCGGGATCGGGCGATTTTCATTCCGCGGCCAGATGGCTGATCCCTTCGTCGAGCCGGAACGCCTTACCGTCGCATCCGCCTTCGAACGCTTCGCCGGAATCGGTTTGCTTGCAACCGTCGTCGACGGCGAGGGCGATCGCGCCGCACTGGCGGCCGCCGCACAGACCAAAGCGCGGATCGCTGCTGACGACACCTGGTCGGATATTTTCAGCAAGATCCTGGTCGAGTATGTCGAACCGAATCTGGGACAGGGGCGTTTGACGATTCTTTGCGAATATCCGGTCCCGGAGGCGGCGCTGGCGCGGGTCAAGACATCGGATGCACGTGTGGCCGAGCGTTTCGAGATCTATGCCTGCGGGGTTGAACTCGCCAACGGCTTTGGCGAGTTGACCGATGCCGGCGAGCAGCGCCGCCGTTTTGATCTCGCGATGGACGAGAAGGCGCGGCGCTACGGCGAACGCTATCCGCTGGATGAGGATTTCCTCGCCGCCGTCGCACACATGCCTGAGGCGAGCGGAGTTGCGCTCGGCTTCGACCGGCTGGTGATGCTGGCGAGTGGCGCAACGAGGATCGATCAGGTGGTCTGGACGCCGCCTTCGGGTGAGCCATGAGCAGCAAGGCATTCGCAACGACGTTGCGCGAACCGGCGGAGCTGGTCGCTCACGGCCTCGCGCGCGCCTCCGATCTCGCCGATCTGGAGAAGGTCGCGGCGCGCTACGCGATTGCGGTCACGCCGGACATCGCCGCCTTGATCGATGTCAACGACGCGGACGATCCGATCGCGCGACAATTCGTTCCGACAGCGGCGGAGCTCGCGCGCCAGCCCGGCGAGCACGCCGATCCGATCGGCGATCATGCGTACTCACCGGTCGCCGGCATCGTGCACCGCTATCCGGACCGGGTGCTGTTCAAGCTGGTCCATGTCTGCGCGGTGTATTGCCGGTTTTGTTTCCGGCGCGAAATGGTTGGTCCCGGCAAGGACACCGCGCTGTCCGACGCGGCCTATACGCGTGCGCTCGCCTACATTCGGGAACACGGGGAGATCTGGGAGGTCATTCTGACCGGCGGCGATCCGCTGGTGCTGTCGCCGCGGCGGCTGGCCGACATCATGGCGGATCTCGCCGCGATCGATCACGTCAAGATCGTCCGCATTCACACGCGGGTGCCGGTCGCCGATCCCCGGCGCGTGACCGAGGAGATGGTCTCGGCGTTGAAAGTGCGCGGTGCAACATGCTGGGTCGCCTTGCATGCCAACCATGCGCGGGAGCTGACTGGCGAAGCGCGCGCCGCCTGCGCGCGCCTTGTCGATGCGGGCATTCCAATGGTCAGCCAGTCGGTGCTGCTGCGCGACGTGAACGATGATGCGGCCACGCTGGAAGATTTGATGCGGGCCTTCGTTGAATGCCGGATCAAACCTTATTATCTCCATCATGGCGATCTCGCGCCCGGCACGGCGCATTTGCGCACCACATTGGCGCATGGCCAGGAACTGATGCGGGCGCTGCGGGGCAGGGTGTCCGGACTGTGTCAGCCGGACTACGTCCTCGATATTCCGGGCGGCGCCGGCAAGTCGCCGGTCGGACCGAACTATCTGCTGCCACAAAATTCTGTTGCTGGTGGCGGGAACGCGCCGGATGGACGTGAAGCGCGTCAAGATGCGCGCTATCGTGTGATCGACTATTGCGGTGAAGTGCACCTGTACCCGCCGCAGCCATAATCGATGGATGGGAGGGACGACAATGCGTTCTCTGACAAGGGAGAAGCAGACATGAAAACAATCATCTTGGCGTCGGCCCTGGTTCTCGCCGCCGGCGCAGCCGCGATGGCGCAGGGTGGTGCCGGCTCGTCGAATTATCCGAAAAATTCGCCGGGAAGTTCATCGGAGCGGCCCGTGATCCAAGCCCCGGTCGGCCACCGCCAGCCGCGGGCCGGTGATGTCCCATCGGAGCAGAACCTCAGCGATCCGAACAATCCTGTAAACCGGGAAGATGCGGCGCTCGATCGTAAGATCAAGAGCATCTGCCGGGGATGCTAGAGCATGATCTGTTCCGATTGAATCGGAACGGAAGCTCTGGTCTTTTGTTCTGACGTATTTTCGTTACGCGAACCGGTACCCACTTCGCTCGAAAATGCTCTGGCCTATCATGTGAGGGCAACCCATCGGGTTGCCCTCATCCGACGGCGTTCAGGCCGATCGCTCCTGCAGCCCGCGACCAAGAATGTCCCGTCTCGCAGTGACCGCGTCGGCCAACAGTTGCAGCGTTCTTGCGGTGGTGTCCCAATCGATGCAGCCGTCCGTGATGCTCTGGCCATAAGTCAGGGGCGTGCCGGGCACCACGTCCTGCCGGCCGGCGACGAGGTTGCTCTCGATCATCACGCCCATGATACGCGCGTCGCCGTCGGAAAGTTGGCGCGCAATATCGGCCGCGACCGCGGGCTGATTCTCCGGCTTCTTGCCGCTGTTGGCGTGGCTGGTGTCAATCATGATTCGCGGGGCAACGCCGTTGCGCGCGAGTTCCGTGGCGGCGGCTTCGACGCTGGCCGCGTCGTAGTTCGGCTTGGCGCCCCCGCGCAGGATGATGTGACAGTCCTCATTGCCCGAGGTCGCCGCGATCGCCGAGCGCCCGCCCTTGGTGACCGCCATGAAATGATGGGGATGGGAGGCCGACTTCACCGCGTCGGCGGCGATGCGGACATTGCCGTCGGTGCCGTTCTTGAATCCGACCGGGCAGGAGAGGCCCGAGGCGAGTTCGCGATGAATCTGGCTCTCGGTCGTACGCGCGCCGATCGCCGCCCAGGCGACCAGATCGGCAATGTATTGCGGCGTTGTCAGGTCGAGGAATTCCGCGCCGGCCGGCAGGCCGACATTGTTCACCGCCAACAGCACGTTGCGCGCAAGTCGCAGCCCCTTGTTGATGTTGAAGCTGCCGTCGAGATCGGGATCGTTGATCAACCCTTTCCAGCCGACGATCGTGCGCGGCTTCTCGAAATAGACGCGCATGACGATCTCGAGCCGGTCGGCCAATTGCTCGCGCAGGGTCGCGAGACGTTGAGCATAATCCACCGCGGCCTCGGGATCATGGACCGAGCAGGGGCCGACAATGACAAGAAGGCGGTCATCGGTCCCGTGCAGGATGGCATGTATGGCGTTCCGCGCGGCCATCACGACGCGCGTCGCGGTCAGGCTGCGCGGGACCTCGCGCATCACCTCGTCGGGCGTACTCAGTTCTTTCAGCTCTGTTATTCGTAGATCGTCAGTGGTGCTCAACACGGCGGGCTCCTGAGGGTTGTTGAGGACCTGCCGGCAATAAAAAAGCCGCCAGGTCTGGCGGCTGTTCGGATGTCTTGCTGCAATTCTTCAGATTGAGCGCGATCCTCCTGCCGCCAGCGAGCTGTCGTAGCTAAAGTACCAAAAATAGCTGGTGGCGACGGTGATCATGGGCGTTCTATAGCGCGGGCTCCTCGGTTTGTCATCCCCAAATCGGCCTCGCATGCAATCCAGAGGGATCAGGCATTGCGCGCGGCCAGCGCCATTCCGATCAGCGTCGCACCGCCGAACAGAAGGTTGATGCCGACGAGCAGGCCGATCGCCCAGAGCGCGGAGCCCGGCAAGCCCGAAATGATGATGCCGGCAATCGCGATGTCCATGAGACCCGCGACCAGGAGCCACGACCAGCGGTCCGTCAATTCGCGGCGATGCTCCAGCGCGTACATGACGGTGGCGACGCCTTCGGCGAGGAAATAGACCCCGACCACGATGGTCAGCGTCAGCGTGCCCTGGACCGGCTGCGCCAGCAGGATGATGCCTGCCCCGATCGCCAGCACCGCCGACAACAGCGACCACCAGAAGCCCGGCATGCCACGCGCCCAGAACGTCAGCGCTAACCCCGCGATGCCGCTGATCAGAAACATCCAGCCGAGAAAGATCGTGACCGCAAGGCTTGCGAGCGGCGGCACGATCATTGCGGCCAGGCCCAGGATCGCGAGCAAGATGCCCTCGATCAGGAACGCCTTCCAATGCGCGCGCACCGTGGCGCCCACTTCGGATTGCAATTTGCTGATGTTCGGATCGGTGTCCTGGGGAAGGGTCATTGGAGATCTCCCGATACTGGCTACGCCGGCTGATGTCTCAACCGGTCTATCCTATCCGTGCCCTGCCGCCGACGAAAAGCCTTCGCCCGCAGTTCGCATCCGGTTGCGGCCAAAGAAATAAACCCCTGTTGTGACAAGAAGTAGCGCGCAGCCGAGCAGGATCGCGATCAAGCCGAT
>Ga0070711_100002325_pt1 | contig 10806 bp, 10 predicted proteins | sample LARL53metaG_FD_65452 | JGI IMG/M metagenome (GOLD analysis project Ga0070711, IMG submission 65452) | Corn, switchgrass and miscanthus rhizosphere microbial communities from Kellogg Biological Station, Michigan, USA - LAR L5-3 metaG | ecosystem: Host-associated > Plants > Roots > Rhizosphere ... | reverse complement strand
TCTTTGCCGTGCCGTCGCTTTCGCAGGCGCAGACGACCGTGGTCGGAACGCCCAGCGCCACTTCGCGCGCAAAGCTCGGACCGGACAGCGCGGCAACGCGGTTCGCCGGCGCGTGTTCGCGCAAAATCCGGCTCATCGTCTCGCCGGTTTCAAATTCAATTCCTTTGGTCACGCTCACCACAATCGCCGGATGGCCCTTCAATTTTGCGGCGACCTGCCGGAAAAATTGCGATGGAATCGCCATCACGACGCACTCCGCTCCGCCGGCGGCCTTTTGAAAATCCGGCTCCGCCTTCCAATCCGTCGGCAACTTCATGCCGGGCAGGAATTTTTCGTTCCGGCCCCCGCGCAACTCGCCGAGCGTCTCCGTGTTGATGTCCCAGAGCGTGACGGCATTGCCGTTTTCGCGCAGGACTTTGGCCAGTGCGGTTCCCCATGCGCCGGCGCCGAGGACGGTGATTTTCATGTCGCAGTTTCCTTTTTCTTGCCCAGCCGGTTTTCAGTTCCCGCCATGAGCCGTTGGATGTTGGATTTGTGTTTGTAAATCGCCAGCGCGCCTAGCGCCGTGGTGACGATGCAAAGAAATAAATTGTCAGGTGACATGATCCAGACCGTCGCCGGCAACGCAATCGCTGCCGTGATGGAGGCGACCGAAACATACCGGGTGAGCAGCGCCGCCAGCATGAAAACAACAAACGCCGCCAGCAACGCCCACGGCGCGAGCGCCAGATAAACGCCGGCGGTGGTCGCGATGCCCTTGCCGCCCTTGAACTTCAGCCAGCAAGGGTAATTGTGGCCGAGCACAACGAAAATTCCGGCGACGAGATAATACCGCATCTGAAGTTCGGGCGATGCTTTGTCGAAATAGACAAAAAGCCCGGAGTAATGCGGCGCGATCCAGTTCCAGAACAACGGGGCGAAGAAATGACAGGCCACGAAACCCTTCGCAGCATCCAGCAGCAGCACGGCGATGCCAATGGGCTTGCCAAGGGCGCGCATGGCGTTCGTCGCGCCGATGTTGCCGCTGCCGACGGCGCGAATGTCAATGCCCTTGGCCTTGGCGGCGAGAAAGCCGGTCGGAATCGAGCCGAGCAGATACGCGGCGAGCGCGGTCAGGATGTAACTCCAGAATGGCACGCGACAATCTAAAGGTTAAAAGTCGGAAGTTGAAAGTTGAAAGTGGGGGCAATGGTGGAAAATTTGCTTGAGTGTCCGGCGTCGGCGGGTTTCACTGGGTGCGGTGGAGAGATGGCCGAGTGGCTGAAGGCGACGGTTTGCTAAACCGTTATACGGGTTAAACCGTATCGGGGGTTCGAATCCCCCTCTCTCCGCCAGTTTTCCGTTTCAAGGGGGCGTTGGCGCGGGCATCGCGGCGACTTCACCCCGGACTTTCAAGCACAGCACGGACGCAATTGCATCGGGGGCTTTTTCCGGCAACTGGATCGTCACGCCTTGCGGAGTCTGCTGGAATTTCAGCGCCCGATGCCGCCGGTCGGCGAGCAGGTAGGCTTTGGTGATTTTGCCTTTCACGCCGGGCAGTTGAATTTGCCCCGCGGGCCATTTGAAGATGTGGATATAAATTCTTCCAGGTTTGGTTGTGCAACGCCAGTCCCATGCGGGAATAAATCTTGGACTTCCGCGGCGATCCTTCTCCGTCGCGCTTAATACTCCAGCCTCCGCGCCAAAAATCGTCGGGCGGGTGCCGTAAATCGCCTCGCCGTTCACCTTCATCCACGCGCCCATTTCCGCGAGCCGTTCCACTTCCGGTTGCGGAATCACACCATCGCTTGTCGGGCCGACGTTCAGCAGATAATTTCCGCCCTTGCTGGCGATGTCGCACAGGTTGCGGATGAGCGTTTCAGCGGACTTGAAATTGGTGTCGTCGCGTTTGTAGCCCCAGGTGTCATTGATTGTCATGCACGTTTCCCAATCGCGGCCGGGATAGCCTTGCGCGGGGATGGTCTGCTCCGGCGTCTCGGTGTCGCCCCGGAAACCGCCGCCAAGCCGGTTGTTTATGATGATATTCGGGCGCAACTTTTCCACGACGTCGTAAAGTTTCTGCGCGCGGTTGGTGTTCATGTTGATTGCCGTATCCCACCAAAACACTGCGGGAAATTTGCCGTAGTTGGAAAGAATTTCCTTCACCTGCGGGACAGCGATTTTGTCAATGTAGTCGTCCATGTCGTGTTGCTGGGCCGGATCCCACTTGCCGCCGGAAGCAGAGCCGCCGTTGTTCCAATCCTGCGCCTGCGAATAATAAAAGCCGAGCTTGATGCCTTCTTTTTTGCAGGCGGCGGCGAGTTCTTTGAGCGGATCGCGGCCAAACGGCGTGGCCTTGACGATATTCCAGTCGCTGGCCTTGGAGTTGAACATGGCAAAACCGTCGTGATGTTTGCTCGTGATGACGATATACTTCTGCCCGGCATTCTTGGCGATTTTCACCCACTGCTCGGCATTGAAATTGGTGGGGTTGAATTCCTTCGCGTAGGCTTGATATTCAGCCATCGGAATCTTTCCACGGTTCATGATCCATTCGCCAATGCCCGGGACCGGCTTGCCGTTATAAAATCCGGCGGGCACGGAATAGACACCCCAGTGGATGAACATGCCGAACTTCGCCTCGCGCCACCAAGCCATGCGGGCGTCGTGCTGCGCCTTGGTTTCCGTTGCGGAACAAAAATTTACGCCCAATGCGGTGGCGGCGAGAATGACTGCCAGCAATTTGGAATTCATGGTTTCCATTTGCCAGAATGGCGGGCCAAATGCCAGCGCGAAGTGGGCATGGCTACAAACAAAAACCGGACCGCGCTTTCACGCGGCCCGGCAATTGGAAGGAGCCAGGCTATTTTGCCGAAGCCCCGGCGATGCTCAATGTGAGCTCAATCGTGTTGGAAACCTTGTCTTCGTTTTGGCCCGGATTGACGTTGAAATCAGTGCGCTTGATGCTGAAACCGGCGCGGATGACCAGCAGGTCGCCTTTCTGGCCCGGCGAACGGTCGCCGAGCTTGTCTTTCATGTAAGTGAGTTTTACCGGCACGGTGAGTTCCTTGGAAATGCCCTTGAGCGTGAAGGTGCCGGTCACGTCCGCCGTCGTGATGTCGCCCTCGGTCTTGACGTTTTTGAATTCCTTCGCTTCAAAAGTAATTTCCGGGAACTTCGCCGCGTCGAGCCATTGAGCGCCCAACATATGCCCGCGCTGCATCGAATTCGGCACCATGAGCGAGCTGGTTTCCACGACGATTTTGCCGGTGGTCGCGCCGGGATTCTCCGGGTCAAACGTGACCGTGCCCGAAACGCCGCTAGCGGTGCCGTTGATGGATTCCAGCGGTGCGTCGAGCTTGAACCCGGCGTTGTTGATGCCCTTGGGGTCCTTGAAGTCGAACGTTTGCGGCGCGGCAAAGACGCCGCTCGTCAATGCAATCAGCGCGAGTGTGGTGAGTTTGGTTTTCATTTTTAGTCCTGGTTTTGGTTGTTGTGATTATTTTGGTTTGGTTCGGAAGAAAAAGGAAGCGCCGGTCAGGATGCCCGCGCCGATCAGCGCCGCGCCCAGAAAATCCACGCCAGGCACGAAATGTTTTTCATAACTGACGCCTTCGATGCCGGTGACTTGATCAACAATCTTTGTGGGAACGCTCGTCTTCGTCCAGCCGCGATTCGCCCCCGTCGCCGTCCAGAAAATGACCGAGGCGGCGGCGAGAATTGCGGCGAAGATGCGAAGTCCTTTTTTCATCTCAATTCAAGTCGAACAGCAAAACCTGCGCCGGGCCGGTGGCTTCGAGGATCAGTTTGTTCTCGTCCGAAATCGCCGCGCCATCGCCGCCGCTCAATGCGACGCTGTTCAATTTGATGCTTCCCTCCGCGACGTGCAGCCAGGCGTGCCGCCCCGGCTTGAGCGCGTGGGCAATCTTGTCGCCCGCGCCAAATTTCCCGACGAACACGTCCGCGTCCTGATTGATGGCGATGGAGCCGTCGCGGCCCGACTTTGACGCGGCCAGGTGCAATTTCCCCGGCGCGGCGCTGGCGAAGGATTTTTCGGCGTAGGTTGGTTTGGCGCCTTTGCGGTCCGGCAAAATCCAGATTTGCAGCAGATGCACCGGCTCGGTCGGCGACGGATTGAATTCGCTGTGCGTCACGCCGGTTCCGGCGGCCATGTATTGAAATTCGCCCGGCCGGATGACGCGGCCATTGCCCATGGAATCCTTGTGTTCGAGCGCGCCGCTCAAAACACAGGTGATGATTTCCATGTCGCGGTGCGGGTGTGCGCCAAAGCCGCCGCCGCCGGCGATGGTGTCGTCGTTGATCACCCGCAACGCGCGGAAGCCCATGTGCTGCGGATCGAAATAATCCGCGAACGAAAACGTGAAATGTGTGTCGAGCCAGCCGTGATTGGCATGGCCGCGTTCATCGGCTTTGCGAAGGGTGATCATATTTGCCTGACGAGATCCTTTGTGTCGTAGCGGACTTTTGGCAGCGTCGCGTATTTGTCGCTGGCGGCGCGATAACCCAGCGCGCAGGCGACGACCGTCGCGTAACCGCTGCCGTTCAAATTCAAAACCTTGTCGTATTCGGCGGGAACCAAACCTTCCATCGGGCAGGCGTCCACGCCAAGCACGGCGGCGCAGGTCATCAAATTGCCGAGCGCGATGTAGGTCTGGCGCGTCGCCCATTCGTGGGCGATTTTGCCGCGCGGGCCATTCACCACGTCGCCGAGCATCATGTGGCGATAGGGGCCGAGCGCTTCCGGCGCCGGCAATTTGCGGGTTTCCACCGTGCGCCGGATGAGCTTGTCCACGTCGGCTTCGGTCATTTGGGTTTTGGCGGTGAAGACGACGAAGTGCGAGCAATCCACGACTTGCTTTTGCCCCCACGAATGCGGCAGCAACGCGGCGCGCATCGCCGGGTCGGTGATGACCAGAAATTGATATGGCTGCAAACCGTAGGAGGTTGGTGTGAGTATGAGCGCCTGTTGCAAGGCATGCCAGGTGTCGGCGGGGATTTTTTTCGCCGGATCAAAAACCTTCGTGGCGTAGCGCCAGTTCAATGCCTCCAGCAGTTGATGATTGTTCATGTTGCTCGTATGTCCTTTCAATGCCGTTGAAAGTGCCACAAGCCGGCGGAAATGCAAATCCTGTCCGTCCAGCCGCGCGCCATGACGTTTCTTCTTGCTGTTGCCAAAAAAACCGGAGTGGCGCAATATGACGGCATGAACCCACAGCCGGGACTTCGCGTTCGTCGCGCCACACTCGACGATCTCGCCACGCTGCGGACGATCTGGCTCTCCATGCGGCTCCCCGCCGACGAATTGGAAAGGCGGCTCAAGGATTTTCAGGTGGTCGAAGACGCCGAGGGACATGTCCTGGGGGCGGTCGGGATTCAATTCTCGAAACAATACGCCCTGCTTTACGCCGAGGGATATTCGGATTTTTCAATCGCCGACGTCGCGCGGCAGATGTTTTGGCGGCGACTGGAAGCGCTCGCTGCCAATCACGGAATCTTCCGGATTTGGACACAGGAAACCTCGCCGTTTTGGACGCGCTGGGGATTTCAGCCCGCCGGCGCGGAAATCCTTTTGCGCCTGCCGGATGAATGGAAGGCGTCCGAGGGCAGATGGTTCACGAACGAACTGAAAAACGAGGAGGTTGTCACCGCCGCCCTGCAAAACAAATTTGCCGGTTTCATGGACGCCGAGAAACAGCAGACCGCGCGCGTTGCCGGGAAAGCCAGAACCCTGCGGACCGTCATCACCGTTGTTTTTTTTGCGATTGGAATCGTGTCCATCGGATTTGCGATTTACCTGTTGGTCCATCGCAATCCATTTGCGCAGTAGGGCGGGGGACTCGCCAGCAACGCGGACGCGAACGCCTTCTCCCGCTTTGGAGTTCAAGCATCAGCTTTCGCCGGCGCGTTGAATTCATCCGCGTGATACGAGCTTCGCACCATCGGCCCGCTCGCGACGTGGACAAATCCCATTTGCCGCGCCGCGTTTCCGAACGCCGCGAATTGTTCCGGCGGAACAAATTCAACCACCGGCAAATGCTTCAGCGTCGGCTGCAAATACTGGCCGAGCGTGAGGATGTCACAGCCCGCCCGCCGCAAATCCTCCAGAGCAACCATGACTTCTTCCTCCCGCTCGCCCAGGCCGAGCATCATGCCGGATTTCGTGTAGATCGAATTGCCGCGTTTCTCCTTCGCCTTTTTCAAGACGCTTAACGACCGGTCGTAAGTCGCGCGATGACGCACTGTCGGCGTGAGCCGCCGGACGGTTTCCAGATTGTGGTTGAAAATGTTCGGGTTCGCCGACAGCACATTTTCCACGGACGAATCGGAATCGTTGAAATCCGGCACCAACACCTCGATGACGATGCCCGGATTCAATTGGCGCACCGCTTCAATCGTCCGCCGGAAATGTTCCGCGCCGCCATCCTTCAAATCATCCCGAGCGACGGCGGTGATGACGATGTGCCGCAACCGCATCCGGCGCGTTGCCTCGGCCACGCGCATCGGCTCGTCGGCCTCCAACGCGAGCGGTTTGGCGGTGCTGACTGCGCAAAAGCCGCAGGCGCGCGTGCAGCGGTCGCCGGCGATCATGAACGTCGCTGTGCCTTTTTGCCAGCATTCCCAATGGTTCGGGCACTTGGCGCTTTCGCAGACCGTGTGCAGCTTCAACTCGTTCAGCAGCGCGCGGGTGTGCGCGAACGTGTCGGACGTGGGTAGATTGAAGCGCAGCCATTCCGGCAGGCGCGGGCGTTTGGTTTCAACGGCGGTCACAAGAATCTAATTAACAGGAAAACATCCAACATTCAACGCTCAACACAGCGAACTTCGCCCATGCTTGTTCGATGTTGGAAGTTGAATGTTGAGCGTTGAATGTTCTGGTGAACGCAGTTGCTCTTCAGGGCAGCTTGTGGCCGAGGTTGGCCAGACTGCATGTGGGTTGTTCGTTTACGGCCCCGATGATGTAGGTGCCGCCGGCGGGGCACGTCGGCCAACTGCGCATGAAAGGCAGCAGGTCTTCCTTGGTAGGAGTGTCGGTCGCCTTCTTGCTCTTTTCGAGCGCCCATTCCTGTTTGGCGCCGTCAATCTGGCGGAGATTGTTGATGCAGGCGTTTTGTTGCGAAGTGGCGCGGGCTTTCACGAAATTGGGGATGGCAATCGCGGACAACATGCCGACCACCGCCACTGGTGCCAGCAGCGCCGAGCTGGCATAACTTTGGCTGCTGTTCCCGACGGTCAAACAACCTTCCGTGGTGTTCATGCCGACGGAATAGGCGAACGCAGGCCGGTTGCCGTTGAGGGATTGCATCCACTGCGCCATCTGCGGCTGGGCCTTGACATTGGCAGCAATGGCCTGCTGCTGCACCCGCATCATGGTTTCGGCAAATCGCTGGCTCACGAAGATGAACTGGTTGCCTTGGTCGGGAATTCCCTGCGACAGATGCTTGAATTCCTCCGTGGATTTCAGCCCGGATTTCTTGCCGCTTTTCACGGTCAGCACGTCGCGAATCAGCGCATCGTCGCTGGCGATGAACAAATAACCGATGCTGCTGGCGGCGCTGGGTCGGAGTTCGCCGATGAACGGCAAGGGCACGCGCATGGTCCGCATCTTGAGGTCGGCTCGGTTCGCACGGCTGACCTGTGGGTTGGACTTCAGCGCAGCGTCAATGCGGTTGAAAATGGTGTCGTCGTTCACTTTCAGGGCGAGCAGCAATCCAGGCTTGGGAATTTGCGAAGCGCCGCCCGCCAACGGGATTGTCAGGTTGTTGTCCGGATCGAGCGTGATGACCAGGCCGAATTCGCCGCCGAGCGAGTCGAGAAGATCGTTCCATTTGATTTGCGTCTGGCGTTGAAATTGGACGGGAAGGTTGTCCAGCCATTGTTGCGCCTGCGGCAGGTCCGCGCTGGCGATTTCCTTTTTCGTGACGTTCCAGAGCAACGGCAAGTCCGCGTCCGTAAAGAACGCCAGGGCCGTGTCCGTGGGCAGAAAATCAAGGCCGGTGAGCGGGTGCGCTCCGCCGCCGGCGAGCTTCCAGAGAAATCCGTCGCCTTTGCCGGGATAATGATGCAGGAGCATTTTGTCGCGATACATGCCCTTCTCGATTTCCACCGAACTCATCCCCACGCCGGTGACGTCCTCGATGCCGCTGTCCTTGATGAGATGGACCACGATGTCAAAAACCTTGTTGGCCCGCGCGGAATCCTCCGGCTGAAGCCCCGGCATGGCGTTGATGACCTGCCGCCATGCGCCGACCTTGACGGACAAATTGTCCAGCCACTGCGCTGTGCCGAGATACAGGTAAAAATTTCCGCCGGGGTCGAGCTGCGATGTGACTTCGGTGAAGCTGGTTTTTTCAACCGAGACAAGGGCGGAGCCGTTTGGCCCGCCAGCGGGCGGCAGGCCGGACAGCGCTTTCTTCTTGCCGCAACCGGAATTGGCGAGGGCAAGGACGATGGCCAGCGCAAAAGCCGGCATAAAGGCGAGCAAACGGGTAATTTTCATATTAGAGGAAAGTTGCACAGGCACGATTGCAGTATGCGAGTTTTCAGAAACGGGTAAAGAAGAAAATTACACCTGCTGAATTGACGCGCCGGTCTGATTCGCGTGAGAAATGGCTTGAAACCGGCGGCGAAAGGTTCAAAGTGCGGACATGAACTCCGCTTCCAGACGTTTTTCAACCAACGGTTTCACCTTCGTCGCCCTGCTCGTCATCATCGCGGTGATCGCCATTCTGGCGGCGATGCTGCTGCCCGCGCTGGCCAGCGCCAAGCGAAAGGCGCAGCGCATCAACTGCACCAACAACCTAAAGCAGGTTGGTCTGGCTTATCGCATTTGGGAAGGCGACAACGGCGACAAATACCCGATGGTGGTTCTCAAGATCAACAGCGGCGCGGACACCTTCCGCTGTTTTCAAGTGATGTCCAACGAATTGAGCACGCCGAGAGTGCTGGTCTGCCCGGCGGACACGCGGACTGCCGCTGCCAATTATGTCCGGCTGAAGAATCAAAACGTGAGCTATTTCGTTGGCTTGGATGCCAATGATGCCCATCCGCAACGGTTCCTGTCCGGCGACCGCAACATCACCGGGCCGGCAGCGCCCGATGACGGCATCCTGAAGCTTGTTCCCGGCGGGCCTGTGAGTTGGACGACGGAGATTCATGTCAATCAGGGAAACGTTGGTTTGAGCGACGGCAGCGTGTGGCAATATTCCAATTCTCAACTGCGTGATGCGCTGCAAAAATCCGGCGACAAGACCGACACCTGGCGGATTGCGCTGCCGGAATAAGCCCGCCGCAATTGCCCCGCCAATTGGGTTCATGCCGTCCAAAACCTTCAAGGCAGGCAAAACAGGGATTGTATCTTTGACAGACTTTCAAAGGTCGCGGAGCGACGTCGGAAATTAGCCCGGCACGATGTGCCGGGAAAAGCGTTCGGAACAATCATGCGTCCTGAAAGGACGTTGGAAACGGTTCTATTTCCGGCATTTCCACCGTCCCTCGCGGTGCTGCGGAGCGCCGGGCGCGACATCAAAAGCAATTGACACGCCCCGTGAAGCCAATAGAGTCGAACCATGAACTGTGAGAGAACCAGGCAGAACCCAAGTTCCGCCCACTTCTCGTTAACCACATGTTAGGCTTCATACTCTATGAGAAGATATATTTTTATTTTGCTAGCGGCCTGTTCGCTTTGCTCGTGCGCAAAGAAAGACTGGTGGGTTGGCACTTGGCAGCTAGACCGCAAATACACAGAGGCTGAAAACCCTACGAATAATATGACTCCACTAAACCGCGCCGGCTTATCGCTGGGTTGTAGCCTTTTAGCGGGAGCGAATTATGTTATCTCAAAAGACGAGATAGGCGTTTATTATCAAAATGGAACCGGCGGAGGTGCGCCATACAGCGTCATAACAAACCTTTCGGATACATCCGTTCGTTTTGTATGCCAAGACATAACAAACACTTTCTCACTAAAAAATGGTATGCTTGTGCTGACGAGAAAGGGAGATAAAGGCATGGATGTCAGATACTACTTTAAACCACAATGAAGTTTAGTTTCACATTTATAGTGCGACAATTGGCAGCATTGACAACAACATGATCACTTCAGAATTCGTCCCTCTGATTCCGTGAACATTCGCGGGTAGTGGTTTAGTTTGCCGCTGAAACGGAGCGCCGAGCATTGCTCGGCTCGATCCGGCTTAACTTTTCCACGCCGAGCAATGCTCGGCGCTCCAAGCTTTACCACCACCCATTCGTGGTTGAAATCCCCGCGCCTCCGTGTCATTGCATTGCAGCGGCGGAATAATTCCTTTGAAATCCGGCGGTTTCTGCGCCATAATCCGCGCTTGCTTTGAGGGGAGGGACGGCGTGCCGCCGTCCCTTGAATTTTGGGTCGGCGACACGCCAACCCTCCCAAAGATTTGAAATGAAACGCACACACCATTGCAACGAACTGCGCCCGGCTCACATCGGGCAGATTGTCACGCTGTCCGGCTGGGTCCACTCCCGCCGCGACCTCGGCGGCCTTATCTTCATTGATGTCCGCGACCGCGAAGGTCGCACGCAAACCGTCTTCGATCCGTCCGATTTGCCGAAGGAGCTGTTTGAGCGCGCCGCCGCGCTGCGCAGCGAATGCGTCGTCAGCGTCACCGGCAAAGTCCGCCAGCGCCCGGAAGGCACGAACAATCCAAAGATTCCTACCGGCGAGGTCGAGGTGATGGTGAAGGAACTGGAAGTGCTCAACGTGGCCGATGTCCTGCCATTTCCGGTGGATGACCCGGAGGCTGCGAGCAAGGTGAACGAAGAATTGCG
>Ga0070711_100002324_pt1 | contig 10806 bp, 9 predicted proteins | sample LARL53metaG_FD_65452 | JGI IMG/M metagenome (GOLD analysis project Ga0070711, IMG submission 65452) | Corn, switchgrass and miscanthus rhizosphere microbial communities from Kellogg Biological Station, Michigan, USA - LAR L5-3 metaG | ecosystem: Host-associated > Plants > Roots > Rhizosphere ... | reverse complement strand
CTCGGAATCGCGCCGAACAAGAGCACTGCCCTGATCGGTTCGGCAGACATCATCATCCACTTCTGATGCAGGTCACCCTTGCGGCTGAGGCCGCGGGACCTCAGCGAACATATTTGATAGGGGCTAACGATGAAACAATTCCTTCTGACCACCGTCTCTCTTGGGGTGCTGGCGCTGGGCTCGCCCGCGTTCGGCGCCGACCTTCCGTTCAAGGCGAGACCCGCGGTGCCGACCGTGTATGACTGGACTGGCTTCTACATTGGCGGTTTCGGTGGCTATGCTTTCGGCAATCATAATCTGAACAATGCGTTGGGGCCGGCCGGCTTTGCCGATTTCACGGCGAATTGGGAATCACATGGCGCGTTTGGTGGTGGCGAGATTGGCTACAACTGGCAGAGCGGCAACCTCATCTTCGGCATCGAGGCGGATGGCGCCGGGTCGGGCATCCAGGGCAACGACAATTTCGCAATCGGCGCGAATGATGCGAACAAGTTGAAATGGGTCGGTTCGCTGCGTGCGCGTGGCGGCATAGCAGTGGATCGCCTGCTTCTCTTCTTCGACGGCGGCTGGGCGGTTGGCGACATCCAACATACCAACACAAATCCGGGTGTTGGCGTGGATCAATTCACCGCTCATCGAAATGGCCTGGCCGCCGGCGCCGGTATCGCATACGCGATGACGGATAACATCATCGGCAAGTTCGAGTATCGGTACTACGATCTCGGAACCTACCGTCGCGACGCGCCGACGAACGGCGTGCTGCCCTACAACGTTGCCAACACCTATTCGACAGTTCTGCTCGGGCTTGATTTCAAGTTTGGCGGCGGGAGCCTCATCGCAAAGTACTGATGCAGGACGCGCTGCGCCCGATGCTCTCCGGGCGCAGCAAGCGAAGGAGGCCGAGATGGTCAAGGGAATGTTGGCACGAAGAATTGCGGCGATAGCTGCGCTCGCAGCGCTTTCCTCTTTGCTGGCGGGGTGCGTCAGTGACATGGCTCCGCCGACCGCGGACAGCGGGGCACATCAGCTTCGGTATTTCGGTGGTCCGAAATATCCGATGTGGACGAGCCAATAGGAACGCGATGGACTTTCGCCGGCGCCGTTCGACGCGGCGCGTTGGGCTCGGAGCGGTCGTCGTCGCGGTCGCGCTGCTGGCGAACGGGAATGGCGAGGCGCTTGCAACGAACTACAAGCGCCATTTGCATCGCTGTCACGTTGTAATTGATCGCCGCCGAAATAGCGGGTCGGGCCGGCTGCATCTGGTTTCGTAAAGGCCGATCCGGCTCGGACCGATGCGTTACTACGGCGGTCCGAAGTCACCAATGTGGCGCGGACCGGTAGAGAACTGAGGGCAGCGAGGAAACGTCATGCTGCAGGTTGAACGGAGCTGACCGGATCAATGCGTATGTTTCGAACATGAGCTTGGGCGTGAACTGGAATCGACGACGGTTGTCGATCGTGCTTGCGGCGATTGTCGGGGCTGGCCTTTCGCTGCTTGGCGCCAGCGAAGTACTTCTGGTGCATCCCAAGCCCATGGAGGCGTCGAGCCAAGCCAAGGCCAGGTTGCCGCGTTACGTGCCGACCGCGACCGAGTGGGCAGGCCTTTCGATCGAGTCTGTTTCAGAGCGGGTATTTCGCGCAGAGCACATCACGGAAGGAAAGATCTCGGTCAACGAGGACGGCTCGACTCCGATCTTCTCGCCCTACGCAGGTCGAGTCGTGAAGCTTCTGGTGAAGCCAAGCGACGTGGTTGCGCGGGGACAGCCGCTCTTCGTTGTCGAGGCGACCGACACAGTCCAAGGATTGAACGATTTTGCCACCGCTCTCAGCTCACTCAATACCGCGCAATCGAAGCTGAACTTGGCGCAAATCGTCGAGAAGCGCGCTAATGATCTCTATGCCGGCAAGGCGGTGCCGTTGAAGGACTGGCAGCAGGCACAGGCCGATCTGACGGCGGCTCAGAATGACATGCGCTCGGCGGAGGTTGCGGTTGAGGCGTCTCATAACCGGTTACGTATCCTGGGCCGATCAGAGGAGCAGATCACGAGCTTCCAGCAGACCCGGCAGATCAGCGCCGACACCCCGATTTATTCGCCAATTGCGGGGACGGTCGTACTGCGGAAGATAGGTCCGGGTCAGTTCATCAGCAGCGGTGCGAGCGATCCTGTCTTCGTCATCGGTGACCTCTCGACGGTCTGGCTGACGGCCTTCGTGCGCGAGAGCGAGGCGGCCGACGTGGCCGTCGGCCAGGAGATCGGCTTCACCGTGCTGGCATTGCCGGGACGCGACTTCAAGGCGCGGCTCGACTATGTGGCGGCCGCGATCGATCCTTCAACACGCCGCCTTCTGGTTCGCGCCACCATTGATAACAAGGAGGGTCTGTTCAAGCCGGAGATGTTCGCCAGTGCGACAATCTATTCCGGCTCGGACCATCCCTCCGTCGGCGTGCCCAAGCAGGCGCTGATTTACGAAAACGAGCGAGTGCACCTCTGGGTCGCCCACAACGACAATTCGATCGAGCTTCGCGAAATCGAAACGGGACTGACGAATGGCGATCTGGTGGAGGTTCGCTCCAACCTGAAGGCCGGCGACAAGGTCATCACCAGAGGCAGCCTGTTCATCGATCGCGCCGCGACGTCCGGCAGCTGATTGCGGTTTCAAGTGTCTCCTACAAACGTGCATTGAAATGGATCGTTTGGTCGCCTTTGCAGTCAGTCGCCGGTTCTTGATGGTGGGCCTGTTTGCCACCGTCATCATTGGCGGGCTGGTCGCATTCCAGCAATTGAATATCGAGGCCTATCCGGATCCGACGCCACCGATGGTCGATATCGTGACGCAGAGCCCTGGGCTCTCGGCTGAGGAAATCGAACGCTACATCACCATCCCGCTGGAGACGCAGGTTGCCGGGATCAAGAACCTCAAGGTCATCAGGACGATTTCGCTTTACGGCCTGTCCGACGTCAAGCTTCAGTTCTCCTTCGACTACACCTACGATCAGGCGCAGCAACAGGTGCTGAACCGGTTGTCTCAGCTTCCGCCGCTTCTGAACAACGCTCAACCGCAGATCTCGCCGCTTAGTCCGATCGGCGAGATTTACAGATATCGGCTGGTCGGTCCGCCCCACTATTCGGTGCTCGACCTCAAGACATTGCAGGACTGGGTTTTGCAGCGTCGCTTCCGTAACGTTCCTGGCGTCATCGACGTCACGGGCTGGGGCGGCAAGACCAAGACTTACGAGTTGCAGGTCGATTTCAACAAGCTGGTCGCTAACGGGCTGACGTTGCCGCAATTGCTGCAAGCGGTCAGCAACGCCAACATCAATGTCGGCGGCAACACCGTCAACATCGGTCCGCAAGCGGCTGTCGTACGTGGCGTTGGGCTGATCCGTTCAATCGATGCCCTTGCCGATACCATGGTGGCCTCAAACGGGAGTACGCCGGTTCTCGTCAAGGACGTTGCGGCGGTCAGCATCGGCGACCAGCCGCGCCTTGGCATCGCCGGCGAGGACGAGGATGATGATATCGTCCAAGGCATCGTGCTGATGCGACGCGGTGAGCAAAGCTCACCGACAATCGCTCGGGTCGAAGCGCTCGTTGCGTCGATCAATGGCTCCGGCATCCTGCCGCCCGGCGTGCGGATCGAGCGCATCTACGACCGCAAAGACCTGATCGAGACCACGACCAGGACGGTGCTCGAGAACATGGTCGTCGGCATCGGCTTGATTGTACTGCTGCAATGGATATTCCTGGGCGATTTACGCAGTGCATTCATTGTGGGTGCCACAATTCCGTTCGCATTGTTCTTTGCGGTCGGCTTCCTGGTGCTGCGCGGCGAGTCAGCCAATCTTCTGTCGGTTGGCGCGATCGACTTCGGTTTGATCGTCGATGCCACCGTGATCATGGTGGAGGCGATCTTCCGTCGCCTTGGTCACACCGTGCGGCTTTCGGAAGCCGAGCAGGCCGCGATTTCCGCGCACACCGTGATGGACATCAAGCATCATGCGATTCTCACGGCTGCCGGTGACGTGTCGCGATCGATCTTCTTTGCCGCGGCCATCATCATCGCGGCGTTCCTGCCGCTGTTCACCCTGAGCGGCGTCGAGGGCAACATTTTTGGCCCGATGGCCCGGACCTATGCTTATGCGCTGGCCGGCGGCCTGCTTGCGACCTTCACTGTGACGCCCGCGCTCAGCGCGATCATCCTACCTGCGCATGTCGAGGAAACCGAAACATTTCTCATGCGCCTCTTGCATCGGCTGTACATGCCGGTACTGGCGCGCTCGCTTGCGTATCGCCGGATCGTGCTCTTGGGCGCTGTGGTCTTAATCTTGATGACGGCTCTTGCCGTGCGTCTCTTGGGCTTGGAATTTCTGCCGAAGCTTGAGGAGGGGAATTTATGGATAAGGGCCACCCTGCCGCCAACGATCTCGCTCCAGGAGGGCAATTCCTACGTCAATGAAATGCGTAAACTGATTGCGCGGCGGCCAGAGGTGGAGTCAGTTGTTTCGCAGCATGGGCGGCCCGATGATGGCACCGACGCCGCCGGCTTCTTCAACGCGGAATTTTTTGCACCGCTCAGGCCAGCAAAGGAATGGCCCGAGCATGAAGACAAGGATGAGCTGACCAGAACTCTGCTCACGGAGCTGCAGGAGAAATTTCCGGGTGTCGAGTTCAATTTTTCGCAATACCTGCAGGACAACGTCTCCGAAGCCGTATCCGGGGTGAAGGGCGAAAACTCCATCAAGCTTTACGGCAATGACCTGCAGGCACTCACCGACACCGCCAGCAAGATCAAGGCGCAACTCGCGACGGTGCAGGGTATTACCGACCTCGCAATTTTTACCTCGCTTGGACAGCCGACGATCCAGATCGATATCGACCGTGCTCGGGCCGCGCGCTACGGGCTTGCGCCCGGCGATATCAACACGACGATACGCACCGCGATCGGTGGCGACAGCGCCGGCGATCTCTATGAGCCGGGAAGCGACCGGCACTTCCCCATCATCGTTCGCTTGGCTCCGCAATATCGGCGAAGTGCGGAAACCATCCAGAATTTACGAATCGGCGCACAGGGACCGAACGGCATCACGCAGGTGCCGCTCAGCGAAGTGGCTTCGGTGAAAGTCGTGTCCGGTGCGGCTTACATCTATCGTGAGCAGCAAGAGCGGTATCTTCCGATCAAGTTCTCGGTGCGCGAGCGCGATCTTGGCAGCGCTATCCAGGAGGCGCAGGAGAAGGTCGCAGCAAATGTGCAACTGCCGCCCGGATCGCACCTGGAGTGGGTCGGCGAGTTCGGCAATCTGCAGGATGCCATCAAGCGGCTATCGATCGTGGTGCCGATCAGCCTTGCGCTGATCGCGATGCTGATCTGGTTGAATTTCGGGTCGCTCATCGACACGGTGCTGACCATGAGCGTGATCCCGATGGCCGTGTTTGGCGGAGTCCTAGGGTTGCTCCTGACCGGCATCCCGTTCAGCGTGTCCGCGGCCATTGGTTTTATCGCGCTGTTTGGGATCTCCGTCATGGACGGCATCATCATTCTCTCGCAGTACAATCAGCTGATCGATGACGGCATGGATCGCGCCGCCGCCATCCTGCGCACGGGCGAATTGCAGTTGCGCCCGGTCCTGATGACCTGTGTCGTCGCCGGTGTCGGCCTGTTGCCAGCGGCGCTTTCCTCGGGGATCGGCTCACAGGTTCAGAAGCCACTGGCGATCGTTGTGGTGGCCGGGATGATGCTGGCGCCGATCGTCATCCTGATCACGCTGCCCGCGCTGATTTCGATGTTCTCGCAACGAAGCCGCCCTCGCCTGGCGGCGCAAAGCCAGCTTGCGCCAGCGGAGTGAGGTGGGCTGTGAGAAGCATAGCGCTTAAAGGCGTTCCCGTCGTCGGCCAGCCGGCACTGCTCATGCTCTGGCTGGCGACGACCATCGGGGCTGCCCCTGCGTTTGCCGCAACATTGCCGGACGTGCTTGTCAAAGCCTATCAGTCAAGCCCGCAGCTTAACGCCGACCGCGCGCGCCAGCGCGGCGCCGACGAAAACGTTCCGCAGGCGCTGGCGGGCTATCGGCCTCAAATCGTCGCGAGCCTTGGCGCCGGGCTCCAGGCCGTGCGCAACCTGCTCCCCGACAATACGGTGCAAAGCGCAACCCTACGTCCCTGGACCATCGGCGTGACAGTGAACCAGGTTCTGTTCAACGGCTTCAAGACCTCCAACAGTGTTCGCGTCGCCGAATTTCAAGTCATGTCGGGACGCGAAGCGCTCCGGAACACGGGGCAGGGGGTGCTGCTCGATGCTGTGACCGCCTACATGACCGTGCTCGCTAATCAAGCGCTTGTCGAAGCACAGCGCACGAATGTGAGTGTTCTGCGGGAAATTCAGGCGACAACCAAGAAACGTCTGGATGCCGGCGACGTCACGCCGACAGATACCGCGCAGGCGGAAGCGCGGCTGAACCGCGGCCTCGCCGACCTTAATGCAGCGGAAGTTGCGCTCGCCATCAGCAAAGCGACCTACGCGCAGGTGATTGGCGAAGCGCCTACTCAGCTAGCGGCCGCAGCGCCGGTCGATCGACTATCTCCCCCAGCTCTCGCTGCGTCGATGGAAACTACAAACCACGAGCATCCTGCAGTCCTGGGTGCCGGCTACGACGTTGATGTGGCCCAGACTACCATCAAGGTGGCGGAAAGCAGCCTGCTGCCTCAAGCGTCGGTTCAAGCGAGCGCCAGCCGCTCGGTTGAAACAGACTCCAGCCTCACGACGACCGCAACCAACCAGGCTTCTGTCATCGGCCAAGTCAGCGTGCCGATCTACGATGGTGGTATGGCCGCATCGCAGACGCGTCAGGCCAAGGAATTGGCCTCGCAAAGCCGCATGGTACTCGAACAGGTCAGAAACCAGGCACGCACTGCGGTTGTTAGTGCCTGGGTCTCAAATGAGGGCACGAAGGTCGCGCTTACGGCAGCAGAATCCGAGATGCGTGCCGCTGACGTGGCCTTGCAGGGCGTTCGCCGCGAGGCGCAAGGCGGGCAGCGAACCACGATCGACGTACTCAACGCCCAGCAGGATCTCACTAACGCGCGAACGCGCCTGATCCAGGCGCAGCGCGATCGGGTGATTGCCTCCTACACGTTGTTGAGCGCGGTAGGTCGGCTCGACGTGCACACGCTCAAGCTTGATACATCGGATTATCTGCCGGAGGTTCACTATCACCAGGTGCGCGACGCATGGCACGGCGTCCGGACCCCTTCAGGACAATAAGGAGAGGGAGATCCACATGATCCGCAGAACGCGTGCACTCAGAGCTCTGGCCGTCGCAGCGACAGCGATGTCGCCATTCGCCGTGCAGGCGCAGGACTTCGGCGAACGAAGCATGAAGCCGCAAGCTCCTGTCGAGAATCACCCCAAGGTTGACGAAAAGGCGTACAAGGCGGCGCTGGATCGTATCCCGACCTCGACCGAAAAATATGACCCTTGGGGGAGTGCTCGACCATCAGATCCGGTAAGACGAGCCAAAAACTCGAACTAGCGCGTGATATGGAAGATGCGTTCATCATGGACCGAATGACTTGTTGGCATTCACGCGTGGAACGCCATGTCCGAGCACGTCCTCGTCACTGATGGGGTTCGAAGCGGGTAAACTGCACTGCACCAATTCAGTTTCTTGTAAGGGTCTGCCTTTGTGTTGGTCGGCATCGGTGCATGCACAATCTTTTCGCATCCGCGCATTAATGTTGCGCTTTTGGTAAGCCGCGATCAGCATCGCCTTCAGAGACAAGAAGGCGTCGAACAGAAACGTCGATTTGAATCGCCCCGAATCTGCCGCCTGAGTTGTCTCGGATCGGATGGAGGGTACCATGAAATACTTTGCGGTTGCAGCCAGCGCATTGTTGCTTGCGACGCTGTTGATCCCCAATAGCGCGCGGGCCGGCGCGTCAGCCAGTGCGCCTTCGAAATACGCGCAGAACAGACAACCTGCTGCGGCGCATCAGCCACGACAGGCACATCGAAATGACTTCGTGATCAACGAGTATTCCTCGTCCTCCGCAAAGACGACTTCGCCGAAGCGCTAAACGCGGGCGTCTTGCGACTATTCGGGTAGCTTGTCGAGCGGCGTTCGTGGACGAATCGGCTCGTTTGACCGGCCGGGCGGAGTGCTGCTTGCTGCGCCTTGATTGGTGTCGTGCGGCATAGCCTTGGTCACCCATGCACGAACACTCAGCAACACCTCGAAGAAGCGCGAGTTGACCTCCTCTTTACTCATTCCCGCTCGTATGCGCGGGTCGTACAGGATGTTGAGGAGATACTGGTCGTAGACGTCGAAGAATCCCATTTGAATGTCGTCATTGAACATCGTCCATGGCACGGAGCTGTCGTCATTGATGGCACCGAGCGCTTGCAACAGTTCTTCGTAAGCGCAATCGCGAAACCTGAAATCTCCGACGTCGACCGGAAGAATCACCTCGGCTTTCCTGATTCGGTACAGCCTGTCTTTGGCGATGCCAGAAAGACATTGCGGATTGAGCGATCGTTGGATCCTTTTTGCCTGGGTGTTCCCATATCGCGTCCGAATGATATTCGCGACGTCATGGCTTCGAACTAACATGACAACGAAATTGGCGGTTTCTCGGTTACTCGTGATTTTGAGGTCGAGATGATGAATGCGGCCGCTGATGTCCGATACGATGTCGGCGATTTCTCCGCGACGATCGGGCAGCGCTTTATTGACCAGGAAGATCCGGACCGGCTCGTCGAATTTGCGGATTCTTTGAGCCGGCGGGCCGACCTGCAACTCGGCACGAAACGCGATTTTAAAAAGGCCGTCCTTGATTTCTTCGTTCGTGAAGTCGGCACGCTCGAAATCCCGTCGATTGCTTCGGATATCTAAAGTTTCGGCGCGAGCCCCGGCAAGGCACGCAACGGCAAATGTTGTTGCTACCGAATAAATGATCGCGATAGCTACACCAGGAGGTGCTGTCAGTGCGGGCGAAAGCCATTTGAGGGCTGATCTGCGCATTGATGCATTCTCGTAAGTTGGCGCGGCCATCGGTGATGGCATCCAATGGTCGAAGCAAGAGCCGTGCCTAGGGCCACGTGCTCGGCGGTCCCTAATCTCTAGTCCGGACGCCATAGGAATTCGGGATGTCGGAGGAGCGAGCGAAATAAAGATGCATAGCCGAAGTCGCGGAGCAGCGGCGCAACCAGCGTTAACGCCGCAAACAGATAAGCGACTGGCAGTTCGCTCTGTGGCTCGTTATTGAAATCGTTGCCGAAATTGTTCGCGCAGCGAGGGACGACAGGCCCATCTCGCGAAGTCGAACTTCAAACTAGTTTCGTAGCTCGTATTGAGATCAATTGCCGAATCCCAGGCGGCCAGCGGCGTGGCATTTTGGTTCTGTCAGACTCCTGACCCGGATCGTAACGACAGCGCGAGCGCACCCAATTGCCCTTTTTGGGTAAGGCGGAGATTGGTCACATCATCGCTTTCAGCATACGTCAGAGCCGAGGTCGGTCTTCCGAGGGAATCTGAAAGGGACGCCGGAGCAAGTTTGTTTCAAGTTCCTCTCCCTCCGCCAAGATTCCACTGAAAAAACTCCGAAAAAAATGCGGTTGATAGTAGGCGATCCCGCCAAATTGACGAGCGCACCGTGTCAACGTGTCAACCGTGTCAACCCAGAATTTGAAATTTGCAGCTGGCGATATTCTGGGGCGCGCTTGGACCGTATGGGGTGGGTGCCCGCGAAGGACCCGCCTCTAGTAGATGCCTTTCGCTTGCTGGTCTGCGATCCGTTTGCCAAGTTCGGTGACACTCCATGCTGGAAGGCCACCGTTCGCACACATGTGATGGCACTGCACCAGCCGGTGCCAGAACAGTTCATACAATTCGGGGTCGGCGCGCTCGCTCGCGCTCATGAACCATCCGTTCGGATAGATCGCGAGCGCTCGCAAAACGTGGCGCTGCTTAATGGTCATCGCTTTGGCGAATTCGAGTTGGTCCTTCGTTGGTCTTGCCATTTTACTTTCTCACATAGAAAAGGCCCCACCTCCGAGGCGTCGGTGCGACGCCTCGGAGACAGAGCCGTTGGTCAAAGCTAGAGATGGTCCTAGGCGGTCCTGGCGCGTCCTAGATGCGGAGAATTCAAGAAACCCCTGCAGCACAGGCACTCGTCCTAGGTGTCCTATGAGTCCTAGGAGTTCTAAGGTCGGGGTAAACCAAAACCGGACCCAAAACCTTGCTACCCGCATCGCCTACGCGCGCGCGTGTGGGAAGTCCTAGGACTGCTAGGACTCCTAGGACCAATTACTGCGACATAGGGGTTTTTGAATTTTTGATATCTAGGACGCGCCAGGACGTCCTAGGACCGACTACACCGGAACGATGTCGTCCGGGTCCGATTGCTGCGCTCGCTCGCCCCTCTCCGGGGAAAGCGCCGGCCAATCCACAGGTTGGCCAAGCAGTTGATCAAATGCCGCGCGGCACTCGTTCAGCGGCGGCATACCGTAGCACCATACGCGCTTTCTAACTCCGGAATCAACTTCGATTGCCGGTCGAAATCTACGCAAATTCGGTACCAGCCTAGCGAGTCGCTTGCCAAATTCGGCGGGCCCCCGCTTGCGGCTAACGCCGAGTTGCGACGCGGCCTTAAGGTAATCCGCATATAGATGATCGCAAGGGATCTGCTCGGGCCATTCGCCTCCCTCATGAAGGCGATTAAACCAAAAGTCGTCGATCGTATCGAGCGACCTAACTTTCTGCTCAAGCAGTGCCTTGGTTTGGGGGAGGCGCCACAAGTCGACCTGCGACAA
>Ga0070711_100002323_pt1 | contig 10808 bp, 11 predicted proteins | sample LARL53metaG_FD_65452 | JGI IMG/M metagenome (GOLD analysis project Ga0070711, IMG submission 65452) | Corn, switchgrass and miscanthus rhizosphere microbial communities from Kellogg Biological Station, Michigan, USA - LAR L5-3 metaG | ecosystem: Host-associated > Plants > Roots > Rhizosphere ... | reverse complement strand
CGCCGCAACCGAAGAGGGCCGGGCCCGTCTGCAGAAGGGCAAGGAAAGCACGGCGGCGCTGACCGCGTACATGGCCGACCTTATCCAGGGCTTCCTCAAGGAACCGGGCGACAACGTGCTGTCCAAGCTGGTGAACGACAAGGACGGCCCCGACGGGCCGATGACTCCCAAGGAAGCGGCGGCGAATGCCTTGCTGCTGCTGATCGCCGGGCACGACTCCACGGTCAACACGATTGCGCATTGTGTGCTGACGCTGCTGCGCAATCCGGAGTCAATCGAGCTTCTGCACGAGAAGCCCGAACTGATCCCGAAGGCGATCGAAGAGGTTCTGCGGCTGCAGTCGGCCGTCCAGTTCTTCCCCAGCCGCAGCGTTACCGCCGATATCGAGGTCGGCGGGATCGTCATCCCCGCTGGCTCGGCGGTGCACTTGCTGTACGGCGCGGCCAACCGCGACCCCAAGCGATTCCCCGACCCCGAGAAGTTCGACATCCAGCGCCCGGACAACCAACACGTGGGTTGGGGCCGCGGAGTACACAGTTGCGTCGGCGGTCCACTGGCACGCCTGGAGGTCAACATCGCATTGGAGACGTTCCTGCGGCGCGTCGAGAACCCGCGGCTGGTCGTCGACCCGCCGCCCTACCGGGTGAACCAGGTGTTTCGGGGCCCGCTGCACTTGGAGGTCGAGTTCGACCGGATCAAGGACGGCTAGAGCGAGCGAAGCGACGGGAAGAAAGAGGTAACGAAATCAAAGCCTTCCAGTTCGTTGAGTGGCAACAGCCGGGACAACTCCTGGACGTGCCGGTGCCGGAACCGGGGCCAGGGGAGGTGCTGATCAAGGTCGGTGGAGCAGGTGCCTGCCATTCTGACCTCCATCTACTCGAACTGCCCGCCGGGGCGAGGTCGTTCACCTTGCCATTCACCCTTGGACACGAGAATGCAGGCTGGGTGGAGACGATGGGTCCGGGAGCAACCGGTTTCGCGCCAGGTGATCCCGTCATCGTCTACGGACCGTGGGGTTGCGGCCTGTGCATGAACTGCCGCAGGGGCATGGAGAACTACTGCGAGACATCGGGCAAGCCCAGCCCGGGCGGCCTCGGCGGCACCAACGGCGGCATGGCGGATTTTCTGCTCGTTCCGTCTACCCGTTATCTGATTCCGTTGGGCGACTTGGACCCCCGTGAGGCGGCGCCTCTGTCCGACGCGGGCCTGACCAGCTATCACGCCGTGAAACGGTCGGTTCATCTGCTCGGGCCGGGCTCGACCGCCGTCGTCATCGGGGCGGGCGGTCTCGGGCAGATGGCCATCCAGGTGCTCAATGCACTCAGTGGTGCGACAATCGTTGTCGCAGTGGATACTTCGGAAGACAAGCTGAAGGTCGCCAAGAACATGGGTGCCGACGAGGTACTGGTGTCCGGCGACGATGCCGTCAAACGCATCAAGGACATCACCAAGGGTCAGGGGGCCGAACTCGTCCTCGACCTGGTCGGCGTCAATCCCACCCTGAGCATGGCCGCACAGGTGGCCCGGGTCCTCGGGCACCTCACCATCGTCGGGGTCCGCAACGCGACCTTGCCAGTCAACTTCTCCAGCCCACCGCACGAATGCGCCGTCGCGTCACCGTTCTGGGGCACCATCCCCGAGCTGATCGAGGTGATCAGCCTCGCCCAGACCGGCAAGATCAAGATGCTCGTCGAACACTTCGCCCTCGACGATGCGGCGCACGCCTACCATCTGCTCCACGATGGGAAGATCCAAGGCCGCGCCGTCATTACTCCGAACGACTAACGGCCCGTGACGATTAGGTACCGCAGATGACGGCCAGCTGGGGCTCGGAGCTGACCGAACTCATCCCCCTTGCGCTTGTGGTTGCCATCTCCCCGCTCTCGATCATCCCCGCCGTGCTGGTGCTGCACACACCGCGGCCGAAGCCGACCAGCCTGGCCTACCTGGCCGGCTGGATCTTCGGGCTGGCCGCGTTGACGGCGATCTTCGTCGAGGTGTCCAGCCTGCTGGGCGGGCTGAACAAGGCGCCGACGTGGGCCTCCTGGCTGCGAATCGCAATCGGGATAGCACTTATCGTGTTTGGTGTCTTCCGCTGGCTGACGCGCAAGCGATCGGCCCATTCGCCAGCCTGGATGAAGAAGATCACCAGTGCCACCCCGGGTCGGGCGGCGGTCATCGCGGCGGCGTTGGTGGTGGCGAATCCCAAGGTGCTCTTCATCTGTGCGGCAGCCGGTTTGGCTATTGGATCCGCGGGCCTCGGAACCGTGGGTGCCTGGATTTCCGAGTTGTTCTATGTCCTTGTCGCCGCGTCTTCGGCCGCGATCCCGGTACTGGCCTACGCCGTGGCCGGTGAGCGGCTCGACGGGCCGCTGACCCGGCTCAAAGACTGGATGGAGCGACACAACGCCGCGCTGGTGGCGGTCATCCTGGTCATCATCGGAGTTTTGGTGCTGTACAAGGGCATTCACGGCCTGTAGCCATGATGGCCCGCGTTGTTGCGCGACTGGAAGTGGTCGACCCTGGCTTCGCCCGAACCCGTCATGGTGCTAGAACCGCCTGCGCGACAGTGCTTTCAGGGCTCACGCTGGCGTTGGTAACTTCGATGTTTGGTGTCGCCGAACCGTTGCAGATAACACTGTTCGGTGCCGGAGCATGCTTCTTCGGAGCTCTCTTGGTCACCGATCCCCACCGCAGCGACCGCGCTCACACGTTCGGCTGGGCCGCAGTTGTCTCGGCCGTCGCGATCGTTGTCACCGCCGAACTCAGCCGGACCGCCGTGTGGGCCGCTGTAGCACTCCTGGTCTTGCAGATGTTCTTGTCGTACGCGCTGCGTTGCTGGAGTCTGCGGGCCCGCAATCTCGCTGTGATCGGCGCACTTATCACCTTTCTCGCGGGTGCCGGGCGCATCACGAGCGACCGGATCGGGTGGTTCGTGCTCGCTTCGACAGTCGGCTTCGCCTGGGTCACCGTCTCGGAATACGTGATCCTGCCCGACGACCCCGTTCGTTCCCTCAAGCGGTCGGTAGACGTGTTCTGCCGGAGTGCGGGCGACGCGGTCGCCAGTGTCGTGGACACGCTGACCACTACCTGCGACGGCAATGCACCCGATCGTGCTGCAAAAGCTCTCCGCCGGAGTCTCGACCGGGTGATGCGGTGCCGGACAGCCATTGAGAGCCGGGTCTCCGGCGCTCTCTTACCCGGCTTAGGACAACACGACGTCGAGCAGTTGCGCGTGGCGCTGTACTGCGCGGAAAGAGGAATTGAGGAGGTGATCAACCAGACCAACGACCCGCGGTGGATGAACACGCTTCCCGACGACATCGCGGGATCGATCGTGAGCACCCTGCAGGCCCTCGCGAATGCCCTGAGTGACAACACCGACGCGCGGTCACTGGACTCGGTCGCACGCGAACCTCAATACCTCCGCGACCACCTTCACGACACGACGACCACCGCACCGACGGCGCGGCCTCCAAACAACGGACGCACCCGGCCACGTCGAACCGAATGAAGATGCTCGTTGAATATTTCGACCCCGGGGATGCAGTGCACGCCTACCGCCTGTTGCACGACAGCAAGATCCGGGGACGCGCCGTCATCACGCCCGACGAAGTACTCAGCCCACCTTGTAGATGGCGATCGCCTTCGCGACGGCTTCGCCATCCGGCGTTACGACGTCGACGTCGCAATTCACCAACGTCTTGCCGCGGCGCAACACCCGGCCGATCGCGATCAGGTCAGTCGCGCGCGCCGGCGCCAGAAACTGTATGGACATCGACGTGGTCACGCCGCGCAGCGAGTCCGGTACCTCCGCGCCCGCCCAGGCGGCGGCCATCACCGCGACGTCGGCCAGCGCTGCGATCGCGCCGCCGTGCACCATGTCGGCGATCGTGACGTTGGTCGGGTCCCATGGCAGGCGCAGCCGCACCTCGTCGATGTCGAGGGCGTCGGCGACGATGCCGAGCTTGGCGACGAACGGCGAGGACGGGATGAACTGGGCCATGACGTCCGCGCCGGTCTGGGGCTGGGTCGGAGTTGTCATGGCTCCAGTATCTGCGGTGGATCAATTACCTCCGGGGTAAGGGTTCATCCCGCGAGCAGACGCTAGAGTCCACGACACGCCGCGGCGACACGCGTTATTGCTCGCGCTGACGGCCGCGTTGACATCGCAGGCTGGTACTGGTTTCATACCGGGTTATGCAGATAAATCTGGTCATCTCTACCAACTTTACGAGGGTGCGATGACCGCTGCCCAGGAGCTCAACCAAGCAGGCCGCTACGAGCTGAGCCATCTGCGCTCGCTGGAAGCCGAGGCCATCCACATCATTCGGGAGGTGGCCGCGGAGTTCGAGCGGCCGGTGCTGCTGTTCTCCGGCGGCAAGGACTCCATCGTCATGCTGCATCTGGCTCTCAAGGCGTTCCAGCCGGGCCGCCTGCCGTTTCCGGTGATGCATGTCGACACCGGCCACAACTTCGACGAGGTCCTGCAGACTCGCGACGAGCTCGTCCAGGAAGCCGGTGTGCGGCTGATCGTCGCCAAGGTGCAGGACGACATCGACGCGGGCCGCGTGGTCGAGACGATCCCGTCGCGCAACCCGCTGCAGACGGTGACGTTGCTCCGGGCGATCCGCGAGAACAAATTCGACGCCGCGTTCGGCGGGGCCCGTCGCGACGAGGAGAAGGCGCGGGCCAAGGAGCGGGTGTTCAGCTTCCGCGACGAGTTCGGCCAGTGGGACCCGAAGGTGCAGCGGCCCGAACTGTGGAACCTGTACAACGGGCGCCACCACAAGGGTGAGCACATCCGGGTGTTCCCGCTGTCCAATTGGACCGAGTTCGATATCTGGTCCTACATCGGAGCCGAGAAGATCAAACTGCCGTCGATCTATTACGCCCACCAGCGCAAGGTGTTCGAGCGCGACGGCATGCTGCTGGCGGTGCACAAATACCTGCAGCCGCGCAAGGACGAAGCCGTCATCGAGAAAACCGTGCGGTTCCGCACCGTCGGCGACGTCACCTGCACCGGGTGTGTGGAGTCCCTCGCGGGCACGGTGTCTGAGGTGATCGCGGAGACCGCGGTGTCGCGGCTCACCGAGCGTGGCGCCACCCGCGCCGACGACCGGATCTCCGAGGCCGGCATGGAAGACCGCAAGCGTGAGGGTTACTTCTGATGAGCGCTTGCGCGAAGATACAGACAATTCTGATGAGCGCTTGCGCGAAGATACAGACAATTCTGATGAGCGGTTGCGCGAAGAACAGACAATCCTGATGGCTCGATCTATCACGATGCTGCGCATCGCAACGGCCGGATCCGTCGACGACGGGAAGTCCACACTCATTGGGCGGCTGCTGTACGACTCGAAGGCCGTCATGGAGGACCAGCTCGCCTCGGTGGCGCGCACTTCCAAGGAACGCGGCCACGACTACACCGACCTCGCGTTGGTCACCGACGGCCTACGCGCCGAACGTGAGCAGGGCATCACTATCGACGTCGCGTACCGTTACTTCGCCACGCCCAAGCGGAAATTCATCATCGCCGACACTCCCGGTCACATTCAGTACACGCGCAACATGGTCACCGGGACGTCCACCGCACAGCTGGCGATTGTTCTGGTCGACGCCCGGCACGGCCTGCTCGAACAGTCGCGCCGGCACGCGTTCCTGGCGTCGCTGCTGGGCATCCGGCACATCGTGCTCGCGGTCAACAAGATGGACCTGATCGGCTGGGACCGTGAGCAGTTCGAGAAGATCCGAGAGGACTTCCACGAGTTCGCCGCTCGGCTCGATGTCCATGACGTGACGACGATTCCGTTGTCGGCGCTGTTGGGCGACAACGTCGTCACCAAGTCGGACAGCACCCCGTGGTACGACGGGCCGTCCCTGCTGTCCCATCTCGAAGAGGTGTACATCGCCGGCGACCGCAACCTCGTCGACGTTCGGTTCCCGGTTCAGTACGTGATCCGGCCGCAGTCGCTTGACCATCATGACCACCGCAGCTATGCCGGCACCGTGGCCAGTGGTGTCATGCGTCCCGGCGACGAGATCGTCGTCCTGCCGACCGGAAAGTCATCACGCATCACCGCGATCGAGGGGCCCAGCGGGCCTGTCCAGGAAGCCTTTCCGCCGATGGCGGTGTCGGTCAGCCTCGCCGACGACATCGACATCTCCCGGGGCGATCTGATCGCGCGGCCGAACAACCAGCCGAGGGTGGCACAGGAGTTTGACGCCACGGTGTGTTGGATGGCCGACGGATCCTCGCTTGAGCCGGGCCGCGACTACATCATCAAGCACACGACCCGCACCACGCGGGTCAAGGTGACCGCGCTCGACTACCGGCTCGACGTCAACACGTTGCACCGCGACAAGACGGCGACCGCACTCAAACTCAATGAGCTGGGCCGCATCTCGCTACGCCCGCAGGTCCCGCTGCTGCTCGACGAGTACAGCCGCAACGCCGTCACGGGTTCGTTCATCCTGATCGACCCGAACACCAACGGCACTGTCGCGGCAGGCATGATCCTGCCGTACGTCACCGCACGCACGTCGAGCCCCAACACGGTGCGCCACGAATCGCTGTGCACCGCCGAGGACCGGCTGTCGAAGGGCCGTACCGTGTGGTTCACCGGCCTGTCCGGGTCCGGTAAGTCATCGGTGGCGATGCTCGTCGAACAAAAGTTGATCGAAAAAGGTTGTCCTGCGTATGTTCTCGACGGCGACAATCTTCGTCACGGGCTGAACGCTGACCTGGGGTTCTCGATGGCCGATCGCGCCGAGAACCAGCGCAGGCTGGCGCACGTCGCGGCCATTCTCGCCGACTCCGGCCAGGTCGTGTTGGTGCCCGCGATCAGCCCGCTGGAGGAGCATCGAGAGTTGGCGCGGCGGGTGACCACCGAGGCGGGCCTCGACTTCTTCGAGGTGTTCTGCGACACCCCGCTCGAGGACTGCGAGCGGCGCGACCCGAAGGGTCTGTACGCCAAGGCGCGGGCCGGCGAGATCACCCACTTCACCGGGATCGACAGCCCGTACCAGCGGCCGAAAAACCCCGATCTGCGGCTGAGACCGGACCGGTCGACCGCAGAGCTCGCCGACCTGGTGATCGAGCTGCTGGAAAGCAAGCGGTGACCGATCACGAGGTGGCCGCACGGTTGGCGACGGCGGCCGGAAGGCTGCTGCTCGATGTTCGCACCGAGCTGGCCGGAGCCAGCGCAGACGAACGGAAAGCAGCGGGTGACAAGCGATCCCACGACTTTCTGATGGAAGCGCTGGCCATCGAGCGGCCCGGCGACGCGGTGCTGTCCGAAGAGGGCGCCGACAACCCCGTGCGGCTCACCGCGGAGCGGGTGTGGATTGTCGACCCGCTGGACGGCACCCGGGAGTTCTCGGAACTGGGCCGCGCGGACTGGGCGGTGCATGTCGCGCTGTGGCAGTCCGGTGACCTGGTGGGTGGCGCGGTAGCCCTTCCGGCGCAAGGCATTACGTTGGCCACGCCGACCGTCACGCCGCCACCGGCTACGGCGGGCAAGCCGCGCATCGTGGTGTCGCGCAGCCGGCCGCCTGCCATCGCGCTCGCCGTGCGCGACGCGCTGGACGGCACGCTGGTCGAAATGGGTTCGGCCGGCGCCAAGGTCGCGTCCGTTGTGCAGGGACTCTCCGACATCTATGTGCACGCGGGAGGCCAGTACGAATGGGACTCGGCCGCGCCAGTCGCGGTGGCGCGCGCCGCCGAACTGCACACGTCGCGAATCGACGGCTCACCGCTGGTCTACAACCAGCCCGACCCGCTGCTGCCAGACCTCGTAGTGTGCCGTCCGGAGTTCGCTGACGCGGTGCTCGCCGTCACCGCGGGCTAGGTCATCTGATGCGCGTTCCACGTCGGGAACGACCGGCGTAGCCAGGCTGGGCCCGTCAGCTTGATGTCGCCCGACCGTACTCCGTCCCGCCAGCTGCGTGCCCCGCGGTGCCAGTCCACGAATGCCCGTGAACCCGCCTCTACGACGAGGTCCGGCTGCCCGCCGGGATCGCTGTAGCAGAGTTCGGCATTCCCGCCGTCGATCAGCAGCCAGTAGCGCCGGTTGCCCGGCCGCTCCTCGGGGAAGATCAACGCGACGACCAAGCGGTCCGACGGCAGCGCCGATCGATCCATTTGGACCTGGCACCACGCCCACAGCGCGAAGCCGGGGTCGGACTGTTCTGTGGTTACTTCGAGCCAGCGCTCGCCCCACGTCGCCAGGCCGCCGATGATGCCGGCAAGGTCGGCGCCCGCCTCGGTCAGCCGGTAGATGTGGCCGCGGCCCTGGGCTTTTTCGCATGATTCGATGACCCCGGCGCGTTCGAGCTCATCGAGTCGCTTCAGTAGCATCGAGCGCGACATCGTCGGCACGCCCCTGGCGATCGCCGAGAACGTGTCGGCGCCGAACATGAGATTGCGGACGATCAGCGGATTCCACCGCTCGGCCAGAATCTCTGACGCCCGAGCGATGGGACAGTACTGCCGGTACGTGCCCATGCCCCGATCCTGGCACTTTGAACCAGACGATGGAGTTCTTAATCAGAACTTCCCGGGCGCACTGTGCGCGCGCACGATGACGCTATGAGTACGAAGCGATCAACGGACGCCGCCACGGGTCAGGTCTCGACGGCGGCCGCGGAAATTTACGAGCAGTTCTTTGTGCCTGCGCTCTTCAGGCAGTTTGTGGAACCGATGCTGGACGCCGTGGCCGCAGCCGATGGCGACCACTTGCTCGATGTCGGCGCGGGCACCGGCGTGGTCGCGCGTGCGGCGCTGAGACGTGTGGGTAGGCGCGGGTCGATTGTCGCCGTCGACCCGAACGAAGGCATGCTCGCCGTCGCCAAACGCCTCGCGCCCACCATGGACATCCGGCGGGGTTTGGCCGAGCAACTACCTGTCGACCGAGCCGAAAAGAACTGTGTCACATGTCAATTCGCACTCATGTTCTTCTCCGATCGGCGGCGTGCGGTCGAAGAGATGCGACGGGTGATCCGGCCCGGCGGCCGGGTGGCGGTGGCCACGTGGGCATCCGTCGAGGAATCGCCGGGCTATGCGGCGATGGTGGAGCTGCTCGCAGAGGAGATCGGTGACTGGGCCGCCGACGCGCTACGGGCGCCATTCTGCCTTGGCACGCCCGAGGCCGTTGGTGACGTGATGCGCCAGTCGTTCGACGACGTTGCGGTGGTCCGCCACGACGGTCAGGCTCGATTCACATCACTCGACGACTGGTTGTACACCGAGATCCGGGGATGGACCCTCGCGGAAAACATCGATGACGACCAGTACGCGCGGCTGCGGCGCGCTGCGGCGACGCGGCTTGCGCGCTTTGTCAACGACGACGGGTCCGTGCGATTCGTGGCGCCGGCACTCATAGCAAGCGCTTCCGTGTGAGCACAGTACGCTCGGGCGCGTGAGCAACCCGACCCTGCGCGTCCTGGCCGATCTGCCTCAGCAACCGGTCAGCCTGTCCGAATCGACCCTGATCCTGATCGACTGTCAGAACACCTACACGCGCGGAGTGATGGAGCTCGAGGGCGTGCAAGAGGCGCTCGACGAGGCCGCTGCGCTGCTCGACCGGGCGCGCTCGGCGGGCATCCCGATCGTCCACATCCAGCACGACGACGGCCTCGGCTCGCTGTACGACATCGAAGGGGAGAGCGGTGCGATCGTGTCGCGGGTGGCCCCGCACAACGGCGAGCCGGTGGTGGTGAAGAACTATCCGAACTCGTTCGTGCACACCGACCTCGACGAAGTGCTGAAGACCGCCAATGCGTCGAACCTTGTGCTTGCCGGCTTCATGACCCACATGTGCGTGAACTCCACTGCCCGCGGCGCGTTCAACCTCGGCTATTCGCCGACGGTCGTCGCCGCCGCGACGGCGACCCGCGCACTGCCCGGATTGGGTGACGCCACGGTGTCCGCGGAGGCGATGCAGGCTGCCAGCCTCGCCGCGATGGCCGATCTGTTCGCCGTCGTGGTTCCCGGTGCCAGTGACATACCGGACTGACGTCCCCGGCTGAAACCGCTTACCCAGCGATTTCATGATGTGCTGAGCAGATGGAGTCCGCGAGAACCAGACCCTCAACCCGGATCAACCGGCTCGGCGAGAAGCAGAGTGAGTCGCGCGAGCGTCTGCACGAGTTACTTGACAGCACGCCGCTGGCCACCGTCGCGCTGGTCCGCGACGGTCACCCCGTGGCGTTCCCCACTGGGTTCGCCCGTATTGCAGACGAACTCGTCATCCACGGCTCGACGGGCTCGCGGTGGCTGCGGGCGCTGACCGATGGTGCGTCGGCGGCCGTGTCCGTCACCGCGCTCGACGGAGTCGTCGTCGCGCGCAGCGGATTCGAGTCGTCCTTTCGCTACCGCAGCGCGGTTGTGTTTGGCCGGTTCGAGCGCGTCCCCGACGACCAGAAACTTGATTACCTCGAGACCCTGATGGACACGTTCATCCCGGGCCCGGTTGCCGAGCTGCGGTCGAGCAGTCGGAAGGAGCTCGCGGCAACCATGGCGCTGCGGATGCCGGTCGAGTCCGATAACTGGTCGCTGAAGATCAGCGCGGGCTGGCCAGAGGATCCGGACGACGACGTAGCCGCCGGCGCCTGGGCGGGCCTGGTTCCGCTGACCACCGCGCCCGACGTCCCGGCTCACACGCCGCTACCCGACTCCGTGCGTGCCATGACGGGCACGCTGCGCAACATGGCGGCACACCGGGCTTAGCGAGGGCGGACGCGTCGGCGACATTCCCGACTAATCTGGCCAACATGCGGATGTCGGCCAAGGCGGAGTATGCAGTCCG
>Ga0070711_100002321_pt1 | contig 10812 bp, 4 predicted proteins | sample LARL53metaG_FD_65452 | JGI IMG/M metagenome (GOLD analysis project Ga0070711, IMG submission 65452) | Corn, switchgrass and miscanthus rhizosphere microbial communities from Kellogg Biological Station, Michigan, USA - LAR L5-3 metaG | ecosystem: Host-associated > Plants > Roots > Rhizosphere ... | reverse complement strand
TGCCTTTTATCGTCACTCCGGTTGTGGCAGCATCTAAATAAATACCTGCGGCAATCCATAATTTACCAGTCCCGTTTGTAATAATATTGCTATCTATCAAGCTACCTGATGTATTGCTATTATAGCAGTGTATGCCACCGCCATCATCTTTATTAAGATCGAAACTATCAATATAATTTTTACTAATTAGTGAGTTAGTCCCCTCGAAATAAACACCAATATATCCCGTATTCCTTATTAAATTTCTTTGTACAATCAACCCTGGGAAACCACCATAAAAACCCATACACATACCATTACCACTACCGCCCATGCCTTCCAAATATCCTGTATTATAAACATAACAGTCCTGCATTAAAATACTGTCTCCAAAATTGCGTATACCGTCATTCAATGAATTTTGTATACTATCATTTTTTATAACAGTATAGTTTGAAGTTGACCCCTGCAAAGCATTAAAGCCATTATTATTGAACGTGCAGTTTTTTATTGTAATTGAATCAGAGCCATCATAACTTAACCCGATAGTATTGCTACCCTCAAAAGCAATATTGCTGAAGGTTACATAATCATTGTTTTTCAAATTGACTAATGTATCAATTGTTGAACCTTTTACCGTTGGAGTAGTTGTAGAATAAATAGTAAGCAGTTTGTTTGAATCAATGCTCCATTCATTTTGAGTTGTGCATAATGATGCAAGATTTTGAACAAAGAAATAACAACGGTTAGCTAAGTTGTAAGTGAGTGCAGTATTATAGAATAATGTGTCCCCATCTTGTGCAATAATTTTTACTACGTCATCGACAAAATTATTAGTTCTTACTACCAATTCGCCGCCAACGTAATTTGTACCCGTTAGTGACTGCTCACTTTTAATCCATTTGCCAGAAGGTGAATAAATTGTTGTGGAATAATAACTCCCCGTTTTTGGATAACGTGCCTTTGCTCTCAATGCTCCATTAATAAACATTGTATTTTGTCCTGCGTAAGTATTTAATGCGCTAGGTGTCCAATCACTTCTTACGCTGTTTGTAAAAGTTTTAGTCCATAAATTACCCGATTGCGACATGCCTGTTACACTCTGAAAACCAGTTAAAATGGGATTATTCCCTGTTCCGTAAGCTGCAATTATTATTTTATGCCCCGATGTGCCTGAATTGCTTATCCTTATCGTATCATTCCATGAATCACCACGATTAAACAGTATTGAATCACCGCCAGCAAATCCGGGTGAAAGACTGAAAGAATTTACTTTTGATATGTTTTGCCATGATGTAGCAGGTGTAAGCCCGTTTGCCGCATCACTTCCGGCATTACTAATATAGTAATTTGTAGCGTTAACCTTTAAGCTGATAAAAAACAATATCGTTAAAACAATTCTCATTTCGTTCTATGGTATCTTATCCTGTCTCCTGAAACAAGTGGTAATAAAATGGTAACCACATTTCCGCTCGTAGTATAATCAGTCGTGCTTTCTAAAGGCACTTCATTTCTAAAAATTAAATAATCACTATAAGTTGCGGGAACGCTTGAAAAAGTAAAAGATGAACTTGCTGAATAAACTAAAATTGAATCTGCCGTTGTTACTGATGTTCCACTCGAATTAATAACATAAGGGCTTCCATTTGTACCGCTTCCTGTAATAGTTACGTTTGTTCCTTGTGTTACTAATCCTGTAATGTTTTGAAGATACCTTCCATCATTATAAGCAGAAGAATGAACAATATTTGTATCTAAAGAATAGTTCCCGTTTGAATAAGTTATTGGTGAAGTAGCCGAAAACAATGAACGCACCTTAACTGAAAAGTTTGGAATGTTGGTAGTATCAATAGAAGTTAAATATCCTAATGGATTACTTGAATAAGGATAATAACCTCCTGCTGTGCTATCTGAACGCGGCATTATAACAGTAGTATCGGCAATATAAGTTGAATCATTTGTTTTTGTTAATCCATAAGCAGGTGAACCAAGTTTTGAAATGCCACTTCCACCGCCTCCACTTCCATTTACTTGCCCTAAATAATAACAAATACCTTTTTTACACCAAAATAAAGAATCATTGCTTACATGGTTGCTATCTTGAAAAGTTGGTTGTGGTATATTTGGTATTCCTTGTTGAAGTGTCATATAATCCATGTAAAAACCTTTCGCTCCTGACGTATCTGTTCCCGTTGTAGTTAATTCTATTGTTGTAAATCTTGGCGTTCCATTTACCCATGTAACTTTTGAAAAAGGGATTACAAATTGTTGGTAATTATTACTATCGTTTCTATCAAACCCGACATCTGAATTTAAAAGTATTGGAGTTCCTGTTAGCGTATCAAATGAAACAAAGGATATGTAAAAATTATTACCGCTTGGCAATCCCCCGTTTAGATAAATCCAACCACTTATTAAACCATCTGATGTTGGATAATTATGAACAAATGGGCTATCTATCCAATATAATTGAGAGCCATTATTATATTTTGAAATGAAAATATCTTTAGTACCTCTGTAGGGATTATCGGTATTGGAAAAGTTAACCGTACTTGCTGCGGCTTGCGTTCCAGTTTGCCATCCAACGGGCGGTTCGTTATAAATGATTGTTGAAGTAATAGTAGAAGGAATAGTATCACCCGGATTAACAATTAACCCATTTGTTAATGATAATTGAGAACCAATTTGAGGTTGCGGAACTACAGGTGAAGGCGCAGGTGTTCCTGTAATATGCGTTGCCTGATTTAAAGTATTAACTACAAAAAGGTCATATCTTGGATTAGTTGGGTCTGCTGGCGAAAGTGTATCTAATGTTGCAGGGCTTGAATAATAAACACCTCCTATAACATAAGTTGCAGGGCTTATATTAAATATTAAACCTTGTCCTGACCATGTAACAATACCTCCTGAAATTAATCCATCTTGTTGAAGGATAGCTATTACTTGATGTCCTAATGAATCTATATAAACATAAAGTGGTGGCTTTACATAAACAGAATCATTAACAATAGAACCACTTCCAACTTTTAGCCATGCTTTTGGATTATTGCCTCTATACCAAATTCCATTATCTGTATAAGTAAATATAATTGCCCCTGCGCTGTCCACCCCGCGATTTGTGTTTGCATTTGCCGTATCTAAAAATCTTGGAATAAATAAATTTTGACCTGCCATTAATCTTACATCCAATGGAGTAGTTGTACCATTCGTTCTTGTAACAACTGCTTGCCCAAAAGAAGCAAAAGAAAGTATTAAGCAAAATATGGTAAGTAACTTTTTCATGGATTGACTATATAAATAAGTAATTCGTAAGTTGGGTTAGCAGTTGCATCGAAGCCAGGTATTAGAATGTTAATCCCTGTACTTGTCTGCGCATATTCCGAAGATAAAATATACCGATTTATATCATTCCAGAATATCTGCAATATCTTTCCAACAATTTTAGGATTGTCATAATTTGTTGCATCCGTGAAGTCTGCCCCCGTAATTGGTATTAAATATGTAAAGCTACCAGAAGGTGTAGGAGGCGCAACAGAACCACTGCCTGAATATCCCATTGCACGAATACCGTATTTATTCATTAGTTCCCACAGATATAAACAAGCTGCGTTCATACCACTATAATTTGGGTCTAATGTGTAAATTTTATTTATTACAAAATAGGTGGAATATATTTTTTGCGCAAGCAATGGGTCAATTCGCTGACCAAACAAATCTCCATTTTCTATATCGTTACCCGCTAAAACACAAGCAATAGGAGCATTATTTAATATATCTGCATTTGTAGGCATTAGAAGAATTTACTTTGGTTATCAATTAATTCTTGATTCCTATCTAAAGCAGCTTGCGCAGAATAGGTATCATTCATTTTAGTAATTGCATTTTCTGCCTGAAAAATATTAGTACACATATACCATGAGTTAGGCCAATACCCAATATCGTCAACTACTATAGGTTTTGAAGTTTGATTTCCTAACAACCCAAATAAAAATACATAGTCGTATAAATTCCATTCCTCATATTTGGTGAGCGTATAAATTGCGGCTTGTGAAGGATCTGCAAACCATTCAACCGTTACTGTCCCTGCTGTGCTTTTGGTAATTAAGTCAAGCAGAATTGAACTATTTGCATAGTCCCAAACAATATAGGTTGTAGAAGTTCCTGTTGGGACAAGATAAGTACCGTCCGCTAATAAAATGGAAATGTGCCTAACCGTTATTGTTCCATCTGTACCTGTGCTTGTGTCATTAAAAGTTACCAGATTATTAGAATATAAATCTTCTGTACTTGTAAAATTTGGATTAAGTGCCATTAGTATGTTGGTTTATTAAAATTATTGAATATTATTGACTTGTTACTTCTTTTTTTAATAGTTTACTGTCTCTTAGTTCCTGTCTTATTTCTCCTTTAGTTTTTGCGGGGAATTGGTCAGGATATAATTTCTTAAATTCTTCCTCTGCTTTGTCAGTTGCATTTGTTGAAAACTTCCTTTCCAATTTTGCTTTTTCATCATCGCTTGCGCTTTTGTATGTATCAGTTTCTTTAAGATTATTCAAATCAGTTTCCTTCAATTGGTCTTTCATGTCTTGCAATTGTTTTTGTTGATCTTTATTGAGTGGTATTTTTTCACCATAGTTTGTTAATGAAGTTGCGCCACCACCGCCGCCAGAACCACCTTCAGTAACTGAATAATCGTCTGCCACCTTTGCACCTGTACCACCAGAAACAACGAATTGACCAAATCCTTTTAGCATATCAATTATCATATTATCATTCATACCGTTTTGTTTCATAGCGGCAACTGCTTCCCTGATACCCTCTGAAATTGGTATTGGAGTTTGTTGCTGTAATAAATAACCTCCAACAGAATATCTTTCTGTACCTTTTGGCGGTTTTATGTTGGTAAATGGTAATGGTCTCCCCATTGCGTCTGTGCCTGTTACTAAATCGGTTAGTGTACTTAGGAAAGGGGACATTTTATACCTAAGTTGTTGCCCTATTGTTTTATAATCCTTATCTTGTGGCTTATCTCCATGTAATGATTTAAAATCTTCTTTGTCACCTGAATATGCTATGCGTAATTCATTTACTAATGAACCAACAAAACGCATAGTTGCTTCCATCCCACCAGATACATCAATTGTTTTATCGCCTGCCTTAAATTTTAACCAATCGTTTCTTGTTGGTTGAAAATAATTTATTGATTGTTTAGAACCTGTTAATGATAATATTGCTGAATTAGCAGCAAGACAAGTCATATATGTAGCTATTTTTTCTCCTGCGTTTTTAGCTACAATCTTTGCCCTTACTTTTTCTGCTGCTGTTGCGTTCTTCCAATTCAAATAAGTATTAGCTGCTTTTGCAGGATCGGTTATTAAACTTTGCCATCTTGATACTTCAAGTTTAGGTGCGAATAACGCAGTATTTACCCACTTAGGTACATTTACCTCTGTAGTACCTGTTGAATGATTTACTAATTGAGCAATATTTTTTGCAGTTTCAGGGTCAGCTTTTTCAACATCTGAAAGTTTATCATAAAAAGATTTTGCGAGGTCTAATCTATAAACCTTTAAAGCATTAAACCCCCTATCTCCTGCAACACCTAATCTATTAAAAAATTTAACTAACGGATTGCTTGAAGGTTTTAGCCCATGTAAACTTTGGTAATCATCATAAATTTCTTTCGGGTCAACTGCTAACCCATTCCGTTTCCAAAAAGTAAAATCAGGGTCATTCTTCAAATCTTCCATTGCCTTTTCATATTCGGCTGTTGAGCCAAAAGAATATTTAAACTGCTTAAAAAAGAAAGGCCAATATATCTTCCACCTTGATGGTTGAAAAATATTCATACCTGCATGAGTTATACCTCCAACTGTACCATGCCCGAAAACTTTTAACCTAAAAAAAGCATTTGGTAATGCCCTTATAAACTTACCCGCCTTTGTTTGATTTACAGTACGTACATATTCTTTTGCCTTATTAATTGCAAGTTGTCTTTTATTTTGCAGTCTGTATATTTCATCAGTAATTTCCTTTGCTGCCTTTGGTTGCGATAATGCTTCCCTAACCTGATGAAAACTTAATCCTAAATCCTTTGAAACACCTTGAAGCATTTCTACATAGGTTCTATCTTTATCTATGTAATTTTCTTTTGCATAACTCCAAATATCTTTTGCGTCTTTTGGGTCAAACTTGCTATCTTTTTTATCCACAAATCTTTTTGCAAGTTCTACAGGTTTCTCCTTTGCATTATTAACGTCAAATATTCCTGCTTTCTCCCCAATATCAGTTAATGATTTAATCAATCCTTCTTTATCAACATCTTCTTTTATTTTACTAACTGCTTCTCTTATAAAATCAATGGCATTTTCTCCGGCAGCTACGGCTTTTGCAGTATCTTCTAATACGCTTGCCGCAATTTCTTTTAATGTTGGTAAGTCAATCCCAGATTTTAAAACATCGCCATTTGCGCCTTTTAAAAAATTATCGAACTCGCTTGATGTTCTTAATCTTTTTGCAATATCACTTAATTGAGTAGATAACTTTTCTCTATTTGGCTTTCCTGTTTCTTTGCCACTTAAAGCATCTGAAAGTTTTTTTGTAAGTTCTTTATTTTTATTATTAAGTTCTTCGTTCACTTTGGTTAATTCAGTAATTTTTTGTTCCTGCTCTTTACTAAGCGGCTTCCCTGTTTTATCTTCAACCGCCCTTTGCATTGAAACAAAATTACCTGTATCAATATCTGTTTCTCCCTGTAAAGCCCTACCTATTTCGCCAAACTTAGTTCCCATTGGCTTCGCTACATCTCTTGCCCAATTATCAACATCATTTTTTGCTTTTTGATATTCTTCACTATTTGCCCCAAATTGTTTACGTGCATCATTGGCTATTCTTACTAAGTTTACAAGATGCGCTTTGGTAACTGAAATTATATCTGCATTTACTTTACCATCATTTTCAAAATCTTTAGCAATTTGTAATGGGTCTGCACCTGCATCAATTAATTTTTGACCTCTTGCTGCATATTCCGCAGGAGTAAATACATCCCCCGTTTCAGGTTGTTCTAACCCTAATTTCTTAGAAAGTTTTGATAACGCTTCGTGATGTACACCTACTGTATTTTCTTCTTCACCCGTAACCTTAGTTTCTTCTTCATTGATGGGAGGTTGTCCGTTTCCGGTTTGTTGCTTAACTTCGGTAGGTTCGGCTTTTTGTCCCGCATCCAATTGTATATTTTCGCTGCTTTGGTCTTTGCCGCTTTCAACGACATTCCCTCCTACGTTGCCTTGTCCCGTATGGCTTCGTATATCTGTGGCATTTTCTTTATTATTTAAAACGTTATTGATAATATTAGTTGTTTCACCGCTTCTGTCAAGTGGTGAACGATATATTTTTGGAACTTCACCACCTGTAATTTCTTTTATCTTTTGTCCTGCTTTTTCGGCTTCTTTAATCCCACTATCAGTTAGTTGTGCGTCAGGTCTACGGAAATTACTTGTTCCATTTTCTTGCTTAACATTATCTTCTGTTTCTCCATGTCTGCTAAGTAAGATTGTTTTGCCTTCGGTATCTAATTTGTAAACGTTACCTTCTTTAGTCTCTGCTTTCAAATATTTATCTACAAATTCATCATGCAATTTGCCCCCGCTTTGAATATCTTCAATATTAGGTCTGCCCATTGCATCCCATGTTTGAATAGCTTTTATATTAGCACTATGGGTTGATACTACCGTATTATTTGGGTCTTTTTCAATTATAGGCTGAATAGTCTTAATTGTTCTTTCAATAAAATTATCAAAGGTTTCACCTGTATCTCCAATAGGTATATTACCTTGTTTTATTTGCCCATCTGTGGTAGCTTTATTTTCATCATTTTCCGGCTTACCTGCGAACTTACCAAACCCTAATGTTTGCAAATTTTGGTCAACTTGAATATTATCCCCATTTGGTTTTACGTTGACTTTTTCTTCGGGAACATAGATTTTGCCTGCTGTTGGTAATGAAGTTTCAGAAGTGCTTTCGTTTGGAGTGCTTTTAATTTCTGTGGGCTGCTGTACGTTACTTTTTTGTTTTTCATCCAAATATTTTTGTATATTATCGGTTAAATCAGTCTTTGGCGTTTCTTTCCCTTTATTGGCAGATTTTTCTTCTTTTATAATTTTGTCGAGTTGACTTTTTAATTCATCAGGGAAATTTTGTTCTGCCTGTAAATCTTCAGGATTTGTTACCTCTTTTCCTTTACTTATTTTATCTGCTAAGTTTTTAACTTTTAATGCAGCAATATTGTCAAAAGTAGGTTTTTCATAAGTTTGGGCTGTCGCTTCATCAACCTCATGTTCGAGTGGCTTTCCTGTTCTTAATACATCCGAAATTTGATTATTGATTGCATCTTTTTGGTCTTTGTAAACTTGTTGAATTGCGGGTGATTGATCTTTAGTTTTAGCCTCTGCATCTATGTTATCTCTTTTTTGCATTAATCCGGCTATACTTGTCTTTACTTCATCACTTGCGCCATCAGGTACTTTCTGTAAGTTTTGTGAAAACTGACTAACATCAGAAGTCACTTTTTGCGCATCTTCTGGTGTAAGATTACCTGCTTTGACATTAGCATCTAATATGCTATTTATCTGTTCAGGATTTTCTTTTGCTAAAACATTTTTTGCAGATGATAAGAATAATTTAGGTAATTTAAATGCCCCTGTAACTGCCCCTGTAACTGCGTGTAATAATCCAATCGTTCCAAAATTGTCCACAAATTCATTTGCCAAATCATCAAGTTGATGACCGCTACCTATTCCTTTGGCATTGTCTGAAACATCTCTAACTGCTTGCACACCTGTAACTTTACCTGCACCTTCCGCTGCTGATTTAATCATGCCTTTCACGTTGTTAACAATCGTATTTCTTGCTTCTCCAACAATAGGTTTATTTCCTCCTAAGTTTTCATTAAAAAGATAATTGATTACTAACCCTTGCGCTTTGTCTAAATTTTTATCCTTATTGGCTTCGGTCATTGCTTGTTCCGGTGTCCAATCAGGATGTTGATGTTGGAGAACTTGATAGCGACTTGCAATGTTCTTAAAAGCTGTTTGATTTTGCATATCTCCTGCGGTGGCTATAAAAGACCCTGCTTTTGCTAATCCCAATTCAGATAAGCCTAATGTTTCAGGGGCAAGCATTTGCGAACCTGCACCGATTAAATAACCTAATCCTGCTTTACCTAAAAATGGCGCATTTTCAGCAACCTTCCCTGTTAGCGAACCAACTTCTGTTGGCTGTGTCCCAACATATTCGTCTTGTTCTTTTTGCTTTTTATTTAAGAAGTCAACTTGTTGTGCAGGTGTCATGTTATTGACAAATTCATCTGCTTCTTTATTGCCGTTGATGGCATTATGCCAACCTATTTTTGCGCTTTCTAATGCACCCGTAGTTCTTTTTAATCCTACGTTCCCGTTTTGGTCAACACCAATACTTGCGTTGCCATTATCTAACTGTTGATTATAAGTGCTTTTTTCAATATTATACAACAAAGAGCCGGGCTGCGCATTTAACCCTTTTAATTTAAGTGATTTTTGAACTGTATTATTAATTGCTGCGTCCCGAACTTTTTGATTTTGTTCTTGTTGTTTTTTAAAGGCTGCTTTTTGAAACCCTATATTTTGAGTATCTATTTTTGAAGATGTAGAAACATTCGTATTATCTGAAATATTTTGATTTGCCGTTTGTCCTGTTGGCATACCAAAATTATTTTCTACTGTGTATGGATTTGATTGTTTTTCGGGAGTATGATATTCAGGTACGGTCTGTGACATATCATAACCGTTTCCTTTCGATTTTGAGACGATAGGGGAAGCATTTTGTAAATGCCCATCTGCACCAACTGATAATCCGTTGCCACCTTGATTTTTTTTTTGAAATCCCGCTTTTTGAATATAATCATCAAAGCCTAATTTACTTTGATTAGCTGCATCTAAAATATCTTCTGCTGAAACATCTTTACCTTGATATGAATAAGTATCATCAACAGGTTTCATCCCTGCTTTTTGAATATAACTATTCAAGTCAAGATTACTTTGCTTTGCAGCATCCATTACATCTGCTTCGTCTATTAATGTACCGTTATATAAATACTTTTTTTTCATTTAAATACGGGTATTTTAATTCCTTTAGATGTTACTTTTGTTTGGGTTGGTTGTACTGTTGTTCCCGAACCTACTGCATCCCCAACGTTAGCTTTTGTTTTCCATTTTTTAAACGCTGTTTCTGCCGCTTGTCTATCTATTCTTTTGCCACCTTGCCCTTCCCAATCTCCATTAGGTAAAACTTTATATACTTTTTTGCCATCAGGTAATGTTAATGGCTGCGCTCCTAAATCTTTGTTTGTAATTATATCGTTATGTGCCGCATCAATTTTACTTGCATCTACGTATTTGTTGTTATCTTTTGTAGATGCAAAATTTGGGGCTGTTGGATTAACTGTTACCGCATCATTTGTGGCAGGGAAGTTTTTAGAGTAATACCCTAAAATGTCATTGTCTGCACCTATGGCCGCTTTACCTCCTTTTTCTTTATAATCATATACCCGCTTTTGTCTTCCTTCGGACATTTGGCTTTGCTGATACATTTTATTAATCTGAAACTGTTGTTGTGCAGGTAAATCTTTTACTAACTTTTGCTCTGTCTTTCCACCTGCTGATTTACTAATTATAATATCTGCCTGCGCTAATTTTTCAGGACTATCAATAATATTAGGATTACCATTTGCGTCTGTTGCTCCATATATTTTTTGATATGCCTGATTCATTTGCGCAAGATCATTTTCGTGGCCTGGCT
>Ga0070711_100002318_pt1 | contig 10815 bp, 10 predicted proteins | sample LARL53metaG_FD_65452 | JGI IMG/M metagenome (GOLD analysis project Ga0070711, IMG submission 65452) | Corn, switchgrass and miscanthus rhizosphere microbial communities from Kellogg Biological Station, Michigan, USA - LAR L5-3 metaG | ecosystem: Host-associated > Plants > Roots > Rhizosphere ... | reverse complement strand
CGCCTATTGGTTTGCTGACTGTGTCATAACAGTAAGCACAATGATCGGCAACCGCTTGCTGACCAGGCACTTAGCACAATGACCGTGCTGCCGTAACCGTGGATTAGCAGCAGCGTGGGACCGCTGCCCTCGGTGCGGTAGAAGATGTTGAAGCCCAGGTAGTCGAAGTACTTGCCTGCGGCCTTCCAGCGCTCCAGTTCAATGTCCATCAGGGCATCACCCTTTCTCGGAGCGTCATCACTTGTTGACGCTGTCGGAAAGCATGCATGGGCCCCGAGGCGACTCGCGGCGGCGACTCAGTCGAAGCGCTCGCTGACCGCGGGCTCCGTCACGGGGGCGCCGAGCGCGGCCACCCAGCCGGTGATCTGGCGGGCGATGTTGCGGTCGGTCAGGCCGACTTCGGCCAGCACCTCGCCGCGAGACGCCTGTGCGAAGAACTCCTGCGGCAACCCGACGTCACGGCACGGCACATCGATCTCGGCCCGACGCAGCGCCGCTGACACCGCCGAGCCGACGCCGCCTGCGACGCCGTTGTCCTCGACCGTCACCACCAGCTTGTGCGCCCGCGCCAAGTCACCGATCGCCTCCGGCACGGGCAGCACCCACCGCGGGTCGACCACCGTCACCCCTATGCCCTGGTTGCGCAGCAGCTCGGCGGTCGCCAGCGCCATTGCGGAGAAGGGCCCGACCGCGATCAGCAGCACGTCCTCCGACAGGCCCTCCGCGGGCACCGCGAGCACGTCGACGCCGTCGCGCCGCTCGAGCGCCGGGATGTCTTCGCCCACATCACCTTTGGGGAACCGCAGGGCGGTCGGACCGTCATTGACGTCCAGCGCCTCGCCAAGCTCTTCGCGCAGCCGGGTGCCGTCGCGCGGTGCGGCGACTCGCATCCCCGGCACGATGCCCAGCATCGACAGGTCCCACGTCCCGTTGTGGCTGGCGCCGTCGGGGCCGGTGACGCCGGAGCGGTCAAGCACCATGGTCACCGGCAGCTTGTGCAGCGCCACGTCCATGATGACCTGGTCGAACGCCCGGTTTAGGAACGTCGAGTAGATGGCCACCACGGGATGTAGGCCACCCATCGCCAACCCGGCAGCCGACGTTATCGCGTGCTGTTCGGCGATGCCGACGTCGAAGAAGCGGTCGGGGAACCGCTGCCGGAACGCGCTCAGCCCGGTCGGGCCCGGCATGGCGGCGGTGATCGCCACGATGTCGCGGCGCGCGGTGCCGTAGCCGATCAGCGCCTCGGAGAACGTCGACGTCCAGCCGGGACCGGGCACCGACGTGGCCAGGCCCGTTTCGGGGTCAATCACGCCGCACGAGTGCATCTGGTCGGCCTCATCGTTCTCGGCCGGCGGGTAGCCCATGCCCTTGCGGGTAACGACGTGCACGATCACCGGCGCATTGAACCCCCGCGCGTGGCGCAAAGCGGTCTCCACGGCGTGCTCGTCGTGGCCGTCGATCGGGCCGACGTACTTCAGGCCCAGATCGGTGAACATCACCTGGGGCGAGATTGCGTCCTTGATGCCCACCTTGACGCTGTGCAGGCACTGGTAGCACAGCTCGCCAATGAGCGGTACGCCGCGCAGCGCCTTGCGACCCTCGTCGAGCACCTTCTCGTAGCCCGGCTGCAGCCGCAGCCCGGCCAGGTGTTCGGCGAAGCCGCCGATGGTGGGCGCGTAGCTGCGCCCGTTGTCGTTGACGACGATCACGATCGGCCGGCGCGCCGCGGCGACGTTGTTCAGCGCCTCCCAGCACATCCCGCCGGTCAACGCTCCGTCGCCGACGACCGCGACCACGTGGCGGTTGCGATGCCCGGACAGCTCGAACGCCTTGGCCAGGCCGTCGGCGTACGACAGCGCCGCACTCGCGTGGCTGGACTCCACCCAGTCATGCTCGCTTTCGCTGCGCGACGGATAGCCCGACAGGCCGCCCTTCTTGCGCAGTGTGTCGAAGTCGTGGCTCCGGCCCGTCACCATCTTGTGCACGTAGGCCTGGTGGCCCGTGTCGAAGATGATCGGGTCGTGCGGCGAGTCGAACACGCGATGCAGCGCAAGCGTGAGCTCCACCACACCGAGATTGGGGCCGAGATGCCCGCCGGTTGCAGCGACCTTATGGATCAGAAATTCACGGATTTCCTGTGCCAGATCGCTCAGCTGCGACTGAGAGAGGTGCTGCAGATCGGCGGGACCGCGGATCTGTTCAAGCATCAGGTCAGTGTACGCACGGGCCTGCGCCTCAGTCCCGTCGAGACTCGTAGATGTCGGGCACACCGTCGTGGTCCGCGTCCGCAGTTTCGAACAGATGAATTCGCCGATAGGCCGCGTTGCGGCTCAACAACACGAACGAAGCCAGTACACCTGCGATAACGGACCCGATGAGCACACCGATCTTGACGTCGTCGCCCGCCGGGGTGCCGTATCCGAACGCAAGTTCACCAATCAATAACGACACGGTAAAGCCGATGCCGGCCAGTAGTGACACGCCAAGGACATCCCACCAGGCAAGGTCGTCATCGAGGGCGGCGTGGGTGAACCTGGCCAAGAGGAACGCGGTGATGAACACGCCGAGGGGCTTGCCAATCACCAGGCCCGCTATGACGCCATCGGTGACGGGGCGCAGCAGCGAGTCGCCGAGGCCGGACCAGCCGCCGACCGTCACCCCGGCGGCGAAGAACGCGAACACGGGCACCGCGAAGCCCGCGGACACCGGCCGCAGCTTGTGTTCGAACAGTTCGGCGGTGGGGTGGCCATACCTGCCAAGCACGGGGACGGTGAAGCCCAAGACCACCCCCGCGACCGTCGCGTGCACCCCGCTGGCGTGCACCAGCGCCCAGGCCGACGCTGCCAGCGGCACCAGCACCCACCAGTGATGCATCCCCCGCTGCACCGCCAGCCCGAACAGTCCGATCGGGATCAGGGCCAGCGCGAGGGGACCCAGGGCCAAATGATCCGTGTAAAAGACGGCGATGACGGTGATGGCGAGGAGATCGTCGACCACCGCGAGAGTCAGTAGAAACGTGCGCAGCGCGGTAGGCAGGTGGGTGGACAGCACCGCGAGCACCGCAAGCGCGAACGCGATGTCGGTGGCGATCGGAACCGCCCACCCGTCGAGATTCTCGGGGCGGCCGGCCGCCAGATTGATGGCGATGAAGATCGCGGCCGGCACGACCATTCCGCCGACGGCGGCCGCGATCGGCAGGGCGGCTCGGCGCGGATCGCGAAGATCCCCCGCGACGAACTCGCGCTTGAGCTCCAATCCGACGACGAAGAAGAAGATGGCCAGCAGCCCGTCGGCCGCCCACCCCGAGACGGGCAGGCGCAGATGGAGCGATTCCGGCCCCACCGCGAATTCCGACATCGCGCGGTACGCGTGCATCCATGGCGAGTTCGCCCACACCAACGCGGCGCCCGCAGCGACCAGCAGCAGGATTCCGCCGACCGTCTCCTTGCGGAGGATCTCGGAAAAGCGTTGTGTCTCTGACCACGAGCCACGTGTCAGCAGTCGACTAGGCGTTGCCATCGCCGAAAGTCTAGTGATCCTGGGCGATATTCGAATTCGGTTGCCGGGACGGCCTCTTTACGGCATCTTTACGTGTGGAGCGCCGGGAAGTCTGGTCGGCAGTCGCACCGCCGGTGACGACTTCAGAACGGCCGCAGGAGTTGCCACGTGGCGCTGCAATCGGGGTTCGGTGCAGTTCGGCGCCGCCAAGGAACCGTATTGGTTTGTGCCTATAGCCCTTGGGCCGTCGTAGCGTTGGTGTGTGCGGGCCGAAAAGATCGCCGAGGAGTTTCCCGTCGTCACGTTGAACTCCAACGCGCTCGATGCGGTCCGATTGCTGGCCACCCGCCGGTTGCCCGGACTGGTCGTGACGGACACCGCCGGAATTCCGGTGACGATATTGCCTGCTTCGCAGGTCGTCCGCCTGCTCGTACCTCCATACGTCCAGGAGGATCCGTCGCTCGCAGGAGTGCTGAGCGAGTCGATGGCCGATCGCGTCGCGGACAAGCTCGGCGGCAAGACGGTCGGAGAAGTGCTGCCCAAGCCGCCGCCGGACATGGCGACGGTGAAATCGGACGACACCATCGTCGAGGTGGCCGCGATCATGGCGCGCAGTCGCTCGCCGTTGGTTGCGGTGATGAGCGGCGAGGGGCTCGTGGGTGTCATCACGGCCGCGCGGATACTCGAGGTGGCTCTCGCGCACTGAGCGATAGCCCGGGGGTGTTCCGGTGGCGATCGTCGCGCTAGGCGTTTTCATCGTCGCCTACACGTTGATCGCGACCGAACGCATCCACAAGGTCAAGGTCGCGCTCGGCGGCGCGGCGGTGGTACTGGCGCTGGGGATCGTCGACTCCCAGGACGTGTTCTACTCACACGAGACCGGAATCGACTGGAACGTAATCTTTCTGCTGCTGGGCACGATGGTCATCGTCGGGGTGCTTCGCCAGACTGGTGGCTTCGAATATGCAGCGATCTGGGCGGCCAAACGGGCCGGCGGTTCCCCGTTGCGAGTGATGATTCTCCTCGCCCTCATCACCGCGGTGGCATCGGCGATCCTGCCCAACGTGACCATCGTGCTGCTCATGGCTCCGGTGACGTTGTTGGTGTGCGATCGCCTTGATATCAATCCGATTCCGTTTCTGATCGCCGAAGTGTTCGCATCGAACATCGGCGGTGTGTCGACGCTGATCGGTGATCCGCCGAACATCATCATCGGAAGCCGAGCGAAGTTGTCGTTCAACGACTTTCTGATCCATCTGGCGCCTGTCGCGATCATTGCGCTGATCGCCCTCGTGGCGGCGCTGCCGCTGCTGTTCCGCGGAGCATTCGGTGTACATGCCGATCGGGTCGCCGAAGTGATGTCCCTCAACGAGCGGGAAGCCATCAGCGATGTGCGGCTACTGGCCAAGTCGGGCGTGGTGCTGGTCGGAGTGATCGCCGCGTTGGTCGCAAGTTCGGCCATCCACGTCGAGCCATCCATCGTGGCGCTCATCGGCGCCGGCGTGTTGGTGACCATTTCTGGTGTCGAAAGTGTCCACTACCTGGCCAGCGTCGAATGGGAGACGTTGCTGTTCTTCGCCGGGCTGTTCATCCTGGTCGGATCGCTCGTGAAGACGGGCGTGATCGCGGATCTGGCCCGGTTGGCAGGCGACGTCACCGGTGGAGACCCGCTGTTCGCGACGATGTTGATACTCGTCGTTTCGGCAGTGCTCTCGGGCCTGATCGACAACATCCCGTACGTCGCCACCATGACCCCCGTGGTCACCGATCTCGCCACGACCATTGCCAATCCCGGCCATGTGCAGGCGATGTGGTGGGCGCTGGCCATCGGGGCCGGCTTCGGCGGAAACATGACCGCGGTCGGCGCAAGCGCAAATGTGGTGATGGTCGGCATCGCTGGGCGCGAGGGGTATCCGATTGGATTCTGGCATTTCACGCGCAAGGGGGCCGTGGTGTCGGCATTGACCGTCGCGGTGTCCGCCCCGTATCTGTGGTTGCGCTACTTCGTTTTCGGTTGAGGGAGATGCCATGTCGGTTGTGCTGTCAATCCTATTGATCGCGTTTTGCATCCAAGGACTCGTGAAGTTCGCGGTCGGATTCATGGTGCCGTGCCCAATCCGAAGTAGACGCGTCGCGTCCTACTATCAGCGCGGCGGTCGCATCATCAGCATCTACGACACGGCCACCCTGATCACCGTCGTCGCGCTCATCGTGCTCCTGGCCGGCCAGTGCCTCGTCAAGCAAAGTAGGGAACAGGGATATGGAAGGTCTTCCGTTTGACGCGCAAGAGCGCCTTGAACTGTGCGATCTGCTCGAAGAACTCGGGGCTCACGTACCCACGCTGCTCGACGGCTGGACTGCCAAAGACCTCGCCGCCCACATCGTGCTGCGTGAGCGCGATCTCATCGCTGGCCCCTGCCTCGTCCTCCCTGGCCCGTTCCAGCAGTTCGCGGAGCGACGCAGGGCGAGGCTCGCGAAGCAGAGAGAGTTCGAGTGGCTCGTCGCGCGGATCCGGTCGGGCCCCCCTCCCGGATTCTTCCGCATCGGCTGGGTTCGATCCTTTCCGAACCTGAACGAGTTCTTCGTCCATCATGAGGACGTGCGCAGGGCCAACGGCCTGGGCCCACGCGACTCCCTAACGCCCGCAATGGAGTCAGCCCTGTGGCTAAACGTCCGCCAAGGGAGCCGCTACCTGAGTCGCAGGCTGCGCGAGGTCGGGCTTGAGATCAGATGGGCGGGAACCGACGAGCGGGTGACGGTTCGGGAGGCCGAGCCCGCAGCACGACTCAGCGGTCCGCCAGGCGAACTCCTGCTATACATCTTCGGCCGCCAGGCTGCGGCGCAGGTTGAGCTGACTGGACCCACCAAGGCTGTCGACACGGTTCGCCGCACGCGCTTCGGCATGTAAGGCTGCACCGCGCGACTTTCCCAACCTCCTGTTCGACGAGATTCCAGCGCTGCTCGACCGACTCGTAGCCCAATGTCGCTCGGTCTTGTCGGGATACCTTAAACCGTGATGATCATCGAACGACAGAGCGTCGTCGAAGCGCCGGCCGGTCAGGTGTGGGCGCGCGTGGTCACGCCTGAAGGCATCAACGACGAAGTGCGGCCGTCGATGACCATGTCGATGCTGCGTGGCGCGGAATCGCTGACTGTCGACAACGCGAACTGGATCGGGGACGCGGTTTCGACGAGCGATCCACGATGATGAGCATGCGCCGATGGCGTCACCAATGCACCGTGACGCCCGATGGCGACTCCAAAGCCATTGTCCGTGACCGCATCACATTTCAGCTCCGCGCGCCGCTGCGTCCCGTCACACCGATCGTCGCAGCGGGATTGCGTGTACTATTCGGCCCCCGGCACCGACGGCTGCAGAGGCATTTTGATGGTTCCCAGCAACACGAGCAAATCCAATAGCCACCCACCGGTTTGTCGCCGCAACCCTTGTTTACCTCAAAATCCCTAAGCGGCAATAGAATTGCTGAATCCCCCCAGTGGTCGTCGAATGTGCGGCGTTCGCGATCAGAGGCAGGCCAGACGTACGGCAGGTCGTCCGGCACGTCGGGAAAAGCGGTGGGTAGTGCGCCGGATCCTTGCGCAACAACGCCGACCGATGGCTGCCGGTGGATACCCGGCGAGCGCCAACTCACCACTGGCTACTTCAGCAGGCCCATCTCGCGTGCCCGCCGCACAGCGTCTCGACGCTTGGTGACGTCCAACTTGGTCAGGATCGCCGAGACATGATGGTCGACCGTCTTGACCGACAGATACAGCCGCTCAGCGAGTTCCGCGTTGGTCAGGCCGTCGTCGAGTAGGCACAGCACCTCTGTCTGGCGCGTCGTCAATCCGGCGGGGTTGGCCAACGTCGCCGAGCGCCGACGCGCGGGCACCGCCGAGACGCCCTGCGACCGCAGATCGCGGCGAACCTTGGCGGCCACCGCATCGGCACCGAGCCGATCCAGGATGTCCAGTGCCCGTGCGGCAAGCGCTGGGTCACCGGAGTCGACAAGGGCGAGCGCGGCGTCGAACGGCATCGAAAGGCGGTGGAACTCCTCGGCCGCAGCCTCGTGCGCACCATTGAGCAGAAGCCGATACGGCTCAGCGACGTCGACAGCGTTTACATCGAGGCCCAGCCTGCGAAGCCAGACGGCCAGCTCGCCTCGCGACCATTCCATGCCGGTGATAGGAGCGTTGGCCAGCAGCGCACCGCACTCCCCGATGCGGCCGTCGGCGCTCCCCGTTGTCCACACGAACTCGGCGATCGCAGCGGCAACGGGCAACATGCGGATCGGTTCCCCGAATCGGCACGCGAGTTGCCATGCGTCGTTGAGAGAGTCGGCGCCCGCACCGTGCCGGCGCAGCGCAACCAACGCACGAATAAGCGAGGGCCACGTCCTGGCCAGTGGCGCGCTCGGCCCCTCCAAAAGACGGTCCGCATCGGCCGCCGCGTCGTCCCACTCACCCACCATCAGCTGGAGTCTCGCGCGCGAGCCCATTTGCCACACACGACAGATCGGTAGATCGTGCTCATACATCAGCGGGATGCTGACATCGAGCAGCTCGGCCGCGACATCCAATCGGCGCTGCTCGACATCGAAGTACGTGATGTTGCTCCACCCGCCCGAGTACAACTCGTCGATGTGTTTCGGCCCAGCGTTGAGTATCGCGAGGATCTCGTCACGCCCTGAGGAATCGCCGTTAAGCACGACGCCGTAGTTCTCGATGAGCCGAACGCGGATCATCAAGTCGGAATCGCGGGTCCTCTCGGCGAACTCGCGGGCGGGGGCGATCAACGCCTTGGCACGATCGAGATCGCTCGCTTGCACGGCAAGATAGGCCTGCATGGCGAACGCGTGACCGAGTTGCACGAGTTGCCCAGCATCCTCGGAATCGGCGTCGAGGACGGACATCGCCTCGGCGGCGTGACCTTCCGCTAGTTCGCGGTTCGCGTTGTACCACTGGTAGACGGCCAGCGAATGATGGTTTGCGCTGACTGCCGCCGACTCGCCCAACTCCTCTCGAATCCGCATTGCGCGCTGGCACGCGGTGATCGCATCATCCAGCCGATCGATGAGGTAGAACTCCCACGCGAGCAGTTCGAGGAGCTCGGCCTCCTTCTCTTGATCCAACGGGCGACCCTGCTCGAGAGCGATGGTGAAGAACTCGGTGGCCTGGGTATGCGCGCCGGAGCGGGCCGCGGCGATGCCCGCATCGCTTGCGCAACGCCGGATCCGGTCAACGTCGGTGGCGCCCAATGCATGGTGGGTCAGCACCGCCGAGTCGACGTGTGACGTCGACTCGTATGCGTCGATCAACCGTCGATGCAGACGCGGCTCTGCGCCGGGCGGGATGACGCTTCGGATCGCGAGCCTGCACAGGTCGTGCCGGAACGCGACGCCGCGCGAGCTTCTGCGGATGAGTCCCGCGTCGGCCAGAGCCCGCGACGCCGGCAGCGTCACCCCGAGGTCGGCCAGCAGGTGATCGGGGATCGCCCCGGGCGAGCACGTCAACAGGTTCAGCAGGTCCCATGCCGCGGGGTCGAGGCCTGAGGTGCGGGCCAGCACCGCGTCACGCACCGTCGTCGGCAGGTCGTCGCCGTGATGGTCCAGCATCTCGCAGACGAAAAACGCGTTGCCACCGGTCACCCGGTGCAGCCACGCCGGATCGACCTGGCTCTGATCGACGAGATCCTGGACCGCTTGCACGCTGAGCGGCGGCATCGTCAACGAGTCGGCTCGTGGTGATCGCGCGATGTCGCCGAGCAGCTCCCGCATGGGATGGGTCACGCCGATTTCGTCGTCGCGGACGATCCCGATGATCAGCGACCTCGTCTGCGAGATGCGCCTCAGCACGAACCGCAGAAGGTCGATCGTGCCCTGGTCGGCCCAGTGGAGGTCGTCGAGCACGAGAACCGATGGCGCAGTGCGCAAGTCGTCGTAGACGGCAGCGAAGATGTCGTACGGCTGACCGCTCTGCTCCAGCACCGCTCTGGTGGCGGGCGCCAGACGATGCGCGAGGTCATGAATGGGCCCGAGGGGCCGCGGTGTGGGCAGTGGGTCGCAGGCGCCCCAGAGCACGCGTTCGTCGCGCACCCAGCGTTCGACGAACGCCTCTACGAAGGAGGTCTTCCCTGCACCCGACTCACCGCACACCAGCACCATGCGTCCGCGACCAACGCGCGCGTCGTCGGCCCGGGCCCGGAGCTCGCCGAGCTGGTGATCGCGCTCAGTGAGCCTCACAGCAGCCGATAGTAGTAAACAGGGCAGTCTCTGAGCAGCGAAGATAGGCGGATAGGCCAAAGATAGGGAACTTCTCCCCATGTCCCTCCGGTCTGCGTAGCGGACCGTAGTGCTTGACCGCGGAACGGACCGCGGAGCCAATAACCAGACAGGAGAGACCAATGACGCGTTTTCTGATCGAGCGGGAGATCCCCGGGGCGAGCGAGCTGACCGAAGAGCAGTTGGCCCAGATCGCCGCCAAGTCCAACAACGTCGTGGCGTCCCTGGGCGTGCCGTACCGGTGGATCACCAGTTACGTCGCCGGCGACAAGATCTACTGCGTCCACGAAGCCGAGGACGAGGAGACCATCCGCGAGCACGCCCGCCGCGGCGGATTTCCCGCCAACAGTGTCAGCGTTGTCGCCAACGAGTTCGGCCCCCATACGGCCGCGAGCTGACGGTACCGTCGCCGAGATCGACGAAATGGCGCAAGTTACTCGCACTTTTGCGCCCAATCGTTGGTTTCGGCGACGTCAGCGTGCCAACACCGCGACGCATTCGACGTGGTGTGTCAGCGGAAACGAGTCGAACACTTGCAGATCGTCGACGGCGTACCCGTGCCCGAGGTACAGCCCGACATCGCGCGCGAACGACGCTGCCTCGCAACCGATGTGAATCACCCGCGGCACTTCGGCGGCGGCCAGCAGGTCGATTACCTCGCGGCCGGCCCCGGACCGCGGCGGGTCCAGCACGGCCACGTCGGCCCGCTCGGTCTGCGCAGCCAGTGCCCGCCGCACCGAGTCGGTCATCACGGACACCCAGCCCAGGCCGGCCAGCGCCGCGCGCGCCGAGCGCGACGCCCCGCGGGACGTGTCGACGGTGACAACCCTGCCGGCCTCCCCGACCCCTTCGGCCAGCACCGCAGCGAAAACGCCCGCTCCGCCGTACAGATCCCACGCCGTCATGCCGGGATGGAGCTGCGCCCAGCCCGACACAAGGTCGCTGTAGACCCGGGCCGCATCGCGGTGCGCCTGCCAGAACGCGGTCACCGGCACCCGCCAGATCCGCTCCCCGACCCGCTGCACCGCCTCGT
>Ga0070711_100002315_pt1 | contig 10817 bp, 9 predicted proteins | sample LARL53metaG_FD_65452 | JGI IMG/M metagenome (GOLD analysis project Ga0070711, IMG submission 65452) | Corn, switchgrass and miscanthus rhizosphere microbial communities from Kellogg Biological Station, Michigan, USA - LAR L5-3 metaG | ecosystem: Host-associated > Plants > Roots > Rhizosphere ... | reverse complement strand
GAGTGTCTGCATCTTGGAATCGTCTTCGGCGGCGGTACGAGCCAGGGAATTTTGCGGTGCGGCTAACTTCGCGGGCTTTGTCGGAGCATTCCAAGTCAGCTTCTCATGACTGAGCCGTTGCTTGCGGTAACTCTCAGTGGCCCTGTCAGATGAACTACGGCTGCTGTCGTCGGGGTCCTTGCTGGGCCAGTAGAGCCGCGTCACTGACGTGCCGTTCTGTCCTAGAGCTACCGAGACTGGGTTGAGCAATTCCGGGTCTGGAGTATGCAGCAACCAGGCGAGAACCAGGCCGTGAAAGACGAGCGAAGTGGTACGAAGCCAGCGTTGCCGGCGCGCGGTAGCGGGATTGAGTTGGGCAAACATCTGGTGCGTTGTGCGCCAGGCGGTCAAGCCGCCGCTTGGTGTTAGTTAGACGCAGGAGGACGAAGTTCGTCAAGGGAATTTGTTGCTGCTGTTTGGGAAGGATGCCCCGCTGGTAACGTGCGCGCGGAGAGCGTTCGGTTGGTACCGATTCGGGATCGCTGATAAAATACCTGAGCAGTCATCCCATCCCATATAAGGGGCTGTAGCTCAGCTGGGAGAGCGCATCGTTCGCAACGATGAGGTCGCCGGTTCGATCCCGGCCAGCTCCACCAATCTTTCAGTCACACAAGCATGAGATCGTGAATGGGCGAGGTGCCTCTCACAGCGGGTTGTTTTCCACAGCCGCGGTCTGTATTAGTTCGAACCGTCGCTCCGTTTCAGCGTCGGCCGATCATCGTCGGTCTTGGTATCCCCCGACGGGTCGGTCTGGTTCGACGTTCGCCGCAAACTGGGCTTGCTGGAATCCTTCTCATCGATCACTTTGTGTTTGTTCTCGATAGCCGCGAGCCGCGACTTCACGTCGTCAAATTCGGAAGTCGTGACAACATATTGCGCCTTGGCGGGAAGGATCTTGCGAATCTCGGCCTGCGATTTCTCGATCCGGTCCGGCGTCTGCGGGTGGGTATCGAAAGCCTTGGACAGCGTCCCGGGCTTCTTCTTTTCCATCGCTTGAATCTTTTCAAAGAAAGACACGAAACCTGAGGGATCGTATCCCGCCCTGTACATGTATTCGATTCCGAGGTAGTCCGCTTCGGATTCGAATGCACGCGAGAAGTGCAGGAAAGTCAGCGGAACGGCTAGTCCCAGGCCCTGATAAATGCCGTAGCCGATTGCGCCGCCCATAAAGATTGCGGGCAGCGATGCGAGCTGCATCAGATTGGCCCGGGTCATCTCGCGGCCATAGTGACAAGCCGCCACGTGCGCGATCTCGTGCGCCATAACCCCTGCCATTTCGGCTTCCTCATCCGCGGCCAGGATCAGGCCGGAGTTCACATAGAAGAATCCGCCTGGCAGCGCCATAGCGTTGACCACATCCGAGTCAATCACCTTAATGGTGAACGGAACCTGCGCATCGGAGTTCCGAACCAGATTTTGGCCCACTCGGTTTACGTACTCCGTAATCACAGGGTCTTTGATCAACTTGATCTGAGATTCGATCTGCTGGGCGTACTGGCGGCCGGTCGCTACCTGTCCCTCAATGGTGTACCAATTGCCCACTCCGCGCTGGCAGCCTACGTTCCGGTTCCCGACCGCATCTATATCCGTCTTGCCGCCGTTGTGCTTGATCTGGCTATCATCTTGGCTTGGTAGGGTGGCTGGCGGTTGCTTGGGGGCATCCTGCACATCTCCCGCTTTGGGCTGACCCTGGTCGGGATCGGTCGTTGGAGTCTGCGTTTGCGTTGGATTCTGGCTTGGATTTTGCGTTTGAGGAAACGTGCAGGGCGCCGCACTGAACGCGGCCAATCCGAGTGCGATTGCCAGCCATCTGAATTTCATAGCGTACTCCTTAGCGATGAGTCGACGTATTCGAGCCTGAACCGGAGGTACTGTGGACGATTGCACGTTGGCCGACGCCGAAATCCAAGAGCTTCTGAAGGGGTGAAGAAGCCCACCAGACCGTTCCAGGCGAGTCGATGGGCTTATTCGGCCAGGTCCTCCGCCTCAACTTGGAGAGGGTCTTAGCACGTCTAACTAACTTGGAGCCCACTTTGGCGTGTCAGCAACTGGCAAAAGTTATAGTGACTCGATTAGTCACTGGTTCGCCCTTTTTTCGTCCATCGCCCTGCTAGCTTTTTTCGACGGCGTTTGGACTACGCGAACTTCGAGCTGTCAGATCGAATTTGGAGACGATGCGAACGCCTTCCGCTGCGGCGCGCTGTCTGTTGCGGAATGCGCGGACTGTGGAAGCCCGATTTGCTCAGGCTGCCGCACGGAGGTCTCAAAGTTCACGCCCCCCAGCGTGTGTCGCAGATGATTGGTCGGACCGGCGGCGTCAGTCAAGGAAATTCCGCTCCGTAGAACTCAGAATCAAGCCTGGCTGTTGATTTTCTCCTCACATTCCGGCAGCCAGCGGAATCCCGGGCATGTTCAATCGCCGGGAGGACCGTAATTTCAGCATTACGAGAGTACCCTAGCAATGGTTTGGGCGTTCGCTACATTCGGTGTAGTGAGCTGAAATCCCGATGATCACCGACGTCATCGTCCTCGTGCTAACCGCACTCATCGTTGTCCGCTTCTTCATGAAGTACGGGCACTAAGAACCGCGTCCTGCCGATCCTCTTAGTGAAAACCCGTGACGAATCTTCGCGCTCGTTTAACGTGTCGCAGTTCAAATATCGTCGAGGTGACCCGGGTCACAGACTCTGGGGGTAGTGCGGGGGCAGACTCTGCTTCGTACACACTGGAAGTCGGCCGCATGTGAGCCGTCGGTCCTGTTCTGTCGGCCCACATCATCCAATCAGTCACTTTTGGCGGACTTCCGTGCGGCTTTTGGAAGGAGTCTTCCATGCGCAGATTTGTCATTTTCGTTACGGTATTCGTTCTTGGATCCATGCTCAGTTTGCAGGCTTCCACTGTGGCGGGGATCACGATGCCCGAGACGGTGCAGGTCGGAAGTACGCAGCTCGTCCTGAATGGAATGGGATTGCGAACAAAGTTCATGGTGAAGGTGTATGTCGCGGGGCTTTATCTGCCGCAGAAGTCGTCGGACGCAGGCGCGATTCTCACGGCGGATGCACCGAAACAGATTGTGATGCACTTCGTGCATGGCGCGAGCAAGAGCCAGATGTCCGACGCCTTCGAGGATTCGTTCAAAGACAATTCGCCGGATGCGGCGAAGGCGTTGAAGGCTGAGATCGACAAATTGCTGGGCGCGCTCGAACCGGTGAAGGAAGGCGACGAAATGATCTTCACCTACATGCCGGGCACCGGAACTACCTTTGCGTTGAATGGAGCCGATAAGGTGACGATCGCCGGTCCGGCGTTTGGTCAATTGATGTTCTCGGTGTGGCTTGGTCCCAAGCCGCCGAACGCGGATTTAAAGAAAGGAATCCTCGGAACGAAGGAGTAAATCTGCTCGCGCTCCGGAGATGAGCGGCCGAGCCCGATTGGTTAGCGCGGTACCACGTGGACGTCGGGCAGTTCCTGCGTCCGCACGGGCAGCCCGAAGCCGTTCACGAGATTGCGACGGTGCTCGAGAATCTCCTGCATCTCTTCCGGCGTGCCGCGAGCCGGGGGAACGTGGGAGATCGCGTCGTTGAGCATCGCCCAACTGACTTCCGAGGCAATGACACTGTCGCGGGCCTGGGGAAATCCGAGATTCTTTCCGGCGAGGATGGATCGGGCGAAGACGTCGACCATGACGTCGAGCTTCTTGTCGTTGAAGGCGGCGGTTTTACAGAACGTCCGGTGGATGCCGTAGAGTTCGATCGTCGCTTCCGAAAAATCGTGGCGCATGCGCGCGACACCTTTGGTGCCGATTGCGTCGACGTAACAGTTGTGCGGCTTTTCCTTGGCCAGGTGCCCGTAGATAAATCCCTGGGTGATATCGAATACCACGCCGTTGGCAAAGGTGCCGTGAGCTTGCACCCACCAGGGATCTTTGTAGTCCCACATGCGTAGGCCCTGAGCGTGCCAGGTCTCGTATTCGCTCTGTGCGTACCACCGGGCCACGTCGACATAGTGCATGCCGCAGTCGTGGAATGGCGGACCCTCGGGATCGTGGCCTTCGAGAGGCATGTGGCCGGGCGTCATGTGGGAGATGCGGATCACGGCGAGGTCGCCGATCTCGCCCTCGGCGATGAAGCGCTGAATGTCCTTGTGATACCAGGCATTGCGATTGAAGAGATTGACGGCGACGAGGCGGTCGCTGGCCTCGATCTCGTGGACCAGGTTCCATTCGGTGGTTACGTCGGGGCCAATCGGTTTTTCCGCCAGCACGTGTTTCCCGTTTGCCAGAGCATGGCGAATCTGCTCCGGGCGTGCATCTGCCAAGGTGAACAAGCCCACGGCATCGATGGAAGGGTCGCTGAAAATTGGCTCCGGGCTTTCGTAGATGGCGGCGTTGCGTAGTTGTTTCTGGGCCAGGCGGCGCGCCTGGGAGCAGATGTCGTAAACCGCGGCGACCTCCCAAAGATCGTTATCCCGCATTGCGGAAACGAACTCGCGACCCATCCGGCCGTACCCCAGAATTCCTGCCCTCAGCTTTCTTGCCATTAAGCCTCGCTGATCCCTGTCGCTTACTTGCCGCGTTGGTCTGCTGCGCAAAGCGGCTCTATCGCGCCTTTCAACCGCTGCTTGATGGTAGGCGAAACTGGGCGCGCAAACTGTGATTGAGGTCACATGGCGGTGTTCGGCGGAACATTCCGCCGGGCACCAGAGTGCGTGCAAAATGAATTTAGACCGTTCTTGGACTAAGGCTTAGCTGCATGAAAGCGGTCGATGGCATGATATTCTTTTTGGTGAACCTTCTTCGACTGGATCTGCGGCGCTACGTGTGTGAACGGCTGGCGCCTTCCGGGCTCTAGTCAGGCTGCGCCTCTCTGCGTCCTGAGCAGTTGTTCTTACTGCTTGTCTTCCCTTGAACGAAAAGCTCTCTGAGAGCAGTGCTGTTCGTGCGTCCGCGCGGATTGTGCGATGCGATCCCGAGAGCTGCGAGCCGGATTCTTCGAAAGGAATTCCTTATGAAACTACTGGTGATTGGTGCAGGCATGATGGGCTCGGCAGCGGCGTTTGATATGGCGCGGAACGCGCAGGTGGATTCGGTGACGCTGGCCGACAGCGACGCGAAGCGATCGCGCGAGGTGGCGGCGCGAGTCAATCGCATTACGAGCGGGAAGAAAGTTCGAGCCGTGCTGCTGGATGCAAGCAATGAAAAAGCGGCTGCGAAGGTAATGCGCGGTCATGATGCCACGCTCTCGGCGGTGCCGTATTTTCTGAATAACGAATTGGCGCGTGCGGCCCTGGAAGCGCGGTGCCACTTCGCGGATCTGGGTGGCAACAATACCGTGGTGCGGCAGGAGTTGGCGCTCTCAAAAAAGGCAGAGAGCCGCGGCGTGGCGTTGGCGCCGGATTGTGGGCTGTCGCCGGGAATGGCGTCGATTCTGGGCGGGGAACTGGTGCGACGATTGGGAGGACGGGCCGACGCGCTGCGATTGTACGTAGGAGGATTGCCGGAGCGGCCGACGCCGCCATTTCATTATCAACTGGTGTTCTCCGTGGAGGGGCTGATTAACGAGTACGTGGAGCCGGCGCGCATTCTGCGGAAAGGCAAGTTGACGACGATCGATCCGCTGACCGAGCCGGAGGAGTTTCACCTGCATGGTTTCGCGCCGCTGGTGGCGTTTCATACTTCGGGCGGCACGTCGACCTTGCCGGAGACGTTTGAAGGACGAGTTGGCGAGTGCTTCGAGAAAACGTTGCGATATCCAGGCCACTTCGATCTGCTATGCGAGTTGAAGGAGCTGGGATTGTTCTCGAGCGAGAAGATGAAATTCGGAAAAGCGGAGATTGCGCCGCGGGCGATGATGTCGCAGATCTTTGCAGGGAAGTTCGCCTCGAAGGGTCCGGACGTTTGCCTGATGCGGTTAGAGGCGCACGAGTCAGTGAATGGCGCGGGAGTGCGCGGATTGCTTGGCGGACGGCTCAAGGGGCGGGTCGCATCGTTCACCATGGTCGACCACTACGATCCCAAGACTGATATGAGCGCGATGATGCGGACGACGGCGTTTCCGGCGTCGATTGTAGTGCAGATGCTAGCCTCGGGAGCGATCAGCAAGCGAGGGGGAGTGTTGCAGGAGCGTGACGTTCCGGCGGATCTTTTCCTGGCGGAAGTGGAAAAGCGCGGGATCAAGATCGAATATGCGATGGAGTAGGTCGACTGGACCGCTTAAGAACGGTTGCAGCATTGATTAAAAAAGCCGCACAGCTGTGGGCTGTGCGGCAAGCGTGAGACGCGGTCAAAGGAGAACACTTGTAATGAGCGAATCAGGCTCTTGCGAACTTGTGGCGAATAGCGCCGGCGAGCGCAAGCAGTCCCGTGCCCATCATTGAAAGGGTGCCGGGCTCAGGTACCGCGGTGTAGCCGATGAACTCCTGTGGTCCGAATCCGGGCTTGGCACAGTTCGGTGTGTACAGGAGCAGTCCGCTATAGGCGCTGTTGGGCGCGCTGGCGGCCAGCGCGAGATAGATCGCGTCGGTGGCGGAGCCGCCGTAATTCTTGAACAGCTGATCGGTCTGGGCGTTGGACGAGAACAATCCCCATACGGCCCATTGCGCCTGCAGAGTCGTCAGCGTGCCTGCCAACATGCTCTTGTAGATGAGTCCCGCAGCTTTGTAGTCGAGCGTCATCGTGGGACCGAACATGCTTCCGGCAATGCCTTGCAGAAACGGAGAGACGGTGGCCGTCCAGCTTTCGCCCTTGTGAATCGTGTTGTCGAAGCTGTCGCACATAAGAGGCATCATGTTGCTGCCATGGTTCACGGTGAAGTAGTACGCGCCTTGACTTTGAAACTGGTAGGTCAGAGTTACGGACTTCGCGAAGGCAGCAGGGTTCAGGGTCAGCGCCAGAAGCGCTACGAACAGAACCAGAGAAGAACGATTGCAACGCATGAATAATCTCCCGGCTGACTTGTAATCGCTGTCTCCCTAGGGCTGCGACAGCGGCCTTTCACTTTTTCTACCGAGGGACATCTGCTGAAACCTAAGGGGGTAGGTCAGCTTCTGGGTAGCGCCGATTAGGGGACGGCGAACGGTGCGGGACAACTTACTCCCGTAACCAAGGGCATGGTACCAGCGATAGGTTTTGGGACGGAATGGCTCGTTGGTGGCGTTACCAAAGTTACCGGCCTCGTGCATACTGCAGTGTGAAATCCACAAGGCTAATGGCGCATGCGGAGGCTGTTTTTCCCGCATTCGGACTGAATTGTTCGTGTATTTGCAAGATGCTTACCCATGTCCAACATATTTTGTGCAAAGGGCTGCACCGTCTGTTAGCATGTTCGCAAATAAAACTCATATCCCCAGCGTTTTGTGGGAGTTGAGCGCCCGGAGATGGGCACTCGACCTGCACGTACGGAGAGCAGCGCAGTGTTCTACGATCTAGTGCTCACAAGGCCGGTCGCTAAAGGTAGGTAGAAGTTGGAGCATCGATCGGAAGCAGGGAAATTTGAGAGGGTCATTCGGCGCCGACCAACGCGCCGGCATCGCCGCAATCGTAAGACTCGCCGTATTTTATTGGCTGTTTTCTGTATCGGGCTGATCATCGGGTTCGCTACGGTCGCACTGCAAAGCTTGAGCCCATCGCTATTCGGCAAATCTGCATCGGTTGGTCCTAATCGCCAGTCCGTCGAGGCGAGCCGCGACATGCTGATGCGGACCCAGCAGGAAACGCTACGGCAAATGGAGAACCGTCCTGTGTATCCGTACTCCGTCGTGTCGGGCGGAGTAAGGGACGTGGCCGAGTTGAAGTGGGCGGCGGAGCACGATCCCGTTGTGAAGCGGCACTACTGGGGCTTCGATTATGAGCACGCGCGCATGGTGCGCCTGGTGCTGGCCCGTACGGCTTATGTCTCGTATCGCATCGGCAACAAGGTGTATTGGACTCGTCACCGAGTGACGCTGAAAAAGGGCGAGACGCTGATTACGGATGGAAAGATTACGGCGCGCTCGCGCTGTGGGAATCGGGTGGAAGAAGTTCCGCAACAGGCTACGTCTTCGGCGGAGCCGCCAGCCGCAAAATTTGAAGAGCCTGTTATGCCTGCGACCGGAACCGCGGTAGCGGGGCCTCCACTGCCGTTTGAATCTGCCTTGTTGAATCGTCCTGCGCCGGGATTGGGGCCGGCTCTGCCATTGAGCACAGCTGACCCAATCGGCTATGGCGCGTGGACGCCGATTGCTCCGCCACCGCTTCCCAGCGTTTGCGGGGTGGAGAAAAAGAAAAACGGCAGCGCTCCTCCGCCTAAGAATGGGAAGGGAAATCCCTGCGAAAACGGGGGCGTGGTGCCTGAGCCCAGCACGTGGCTGCTGATGGCGGCCGGCCTGGCGGGAATTGCCTGGAAGACTCGCGACAAATTTGTTCGAGCTTAGTTTGTTGGTTTGCGATCTGCGATTGAAGGCATCATCTCCGCTCCACCTCTTGCACTGAATCAGTTGATTTCGGTAGCCTTCTGCCTTCGCTTCTGAGGGAGGGCTCGAGTGCGTTCTGCTAATGTGCGTTGCTTCGTTTGCTTGAATCTGCTGGGCGCTTTGGCGCTCCTGCTTGGGCCGGGACTGCAGGCGCAGTCCATCCGGTTGCACGTCGATCTCACTGACGCTCCCCGAAATATTTATCACGCGCATTTGCAGATTCCTGTCCATGCGGGAGAGATGGCGCTCGTGTTTCCGAAATGGATTCCGGGGAATCATCGTCCTAGCGGGCCCATCGGCGGCCTGACGGGGATCCGCATGGAGGCGGGAGGGAAGACGGTTCCGTGGCGGCGGGATGATATCGAGATGTACGAATTCCACGTCAATGTGCCGGCGGGCATGGAGATGCTTGACGTTTCCCTGGATGCGATCACGACGCAGGACAGCGCGGGCGGCGGAGGGCCGGCGGCATCGAGCAATCTGCTTGATTTGAATTGGAATTCGGTCGTGCTTTATCCCAAGGGACAGAAGTCAGATGATGTGAGCGTGGTGCCTTCGGTCAAGCTGCCGGAAGGATGGAAGTTTGGAACGGCATTGCCGGGGCCGCGCCCCAACGGAGACGAGGTGGAGTTTGCTCCGGTCTCGCTGACGACGCTGATCGATTCGCCTTTGATTGCGGGAGTGAATTACCGGAAGGTCGAACTCACCAAAGAAGCACCAGCGCATGTGATGGACTTGGTTGCGGATGCGGAACCAGACCTGGCCATGAGCGCGAAGGATCTTGCGGCCTACCAAAAATTGGTTGCGGAGACCGGGGCGCTGTTTGGCGCACGCCATTATCGCCAGTATCACTTTCTGCTCACGCTGAGCGATCAGGTTGGCGGACACGGACTCGAGCACCACGAATCGAATGACAGTGTGGCGGCCGAGAGGACGCTACTCGATCCCGACCTGCATATGCTTTATGCGGGCCTGGTGCCGCACGAATTTGTGCACTCGTGGAATGGCAAGTATCGACGCCCGGCGGGATTAGCGACGCCTAATTATCAAGAGCCGATGGTCGGCGACTTGCTATGGGTGTACGAAGGACTCACCGAATATCTCGGCAATATGCTGGCGGAGCGCAGCGGGCTGTGGACGGACGAACAGTATCGGGAAACATTGGCGGCAACGGCGGCGGCGCTGGATCATCGCGCGGGAAGGAAGTGGAGACCACTGGAGGATACGGCGCGTTCGGTGCAAACGCTGCGCATGATGGGCGGTCAGTGGCAGAACTGGCGCCGCGGGCTCGATTACTATCCAGAGGGTGAACTGATCTGGCTGGAGGTGGACGCGACTATCCGGCAGCAGACTCATGGCGAGCGTTCGCTGAACGATTTTTGCAAGCGCTTCCATGGCGGCGAGAACGGGCCGCCGAAAGTGGTGCCTTACACGTTTGAGGATTTGGTGCGCACGCTGAATGAAGTTGCGCCGTACGACTGGGCGGCTCTGCTGCGCGAGCGGGTCGCGGCCACGAGCACGCATGGTCCGCTGGGAGGCGTCGAGCGTGGCGGGTGGAAGCTGGTATATAGCGACAAGCCGAACGCGTCTATACAGGCTCTGGAGAAGCTGGCGAAGTTCGCCGATTTTTCGTACTCGCTGGGATTTACGGTCAATGATGACGGCAAACTCGACGACGTCATTGTGGGATCGCCCGCGTACCAGGCGGGGCTGGGTGCGGGGATGAAACTTGTCGCGGTGAATGACCGAAAGTTCTCTTCATCGGTGCTGCGGACGGCGCTGAAAGAGGCGCAAAGCAACAACCGGCCGATTCAGTTGCTGATTGAGAATGCGCAGTTCTTCAAGACTTATCCGGTTGTGTATCACGATGGCGACAAGAATCCGCACCTCGAGCCGGTGGCAGGCGAGCCCGACATTTTGGGTAACATTCTGAAGCCTTTGACGCGTTAGAGGGAACCTGTAGTTCTAATACCTACGTAAGCCCTGCGCTCGTTTGTGGCTGCTACAATCGCGCTAGAACCATCGAAAAGACCGCCCGGGCGCAGGCATTCATGCACAAATATTGGCGAATTATTATGAGTCGGCTACTGCTGGCCGGCCTCTGCGCGCCTTTGCCCTTACAAGCGCTGCCGGCACAGACTTCGGTTCGCACCGTGAAGGTGCTGGGCAGCAAAGATGCGGTTGAGATTGAAGTGGAAGCCAGCGACCGGATCGTGCCACAGACGCAGGTTCTGACCGGCCCGGATCGGCTGGTCATTGATTTTCCGAATTCCGTTCCTAGCAACCAGTTGCGCAGTCAATCGGTCGATCGCGGAGAAGTCAAGAACTTA
>Ga0070711_100002314_pt1 | contig 10819 bp, 10 predicted proteins | sample LARL53metaG_FD_65452 | JGI IMG/M metagenome (GOLD analysis project Ga0070711, IMG submission 65452) | Corn, switchgrass and miscanthus rhizosphere microbial communities from Kellogg Biological Station, Michigan, USA - LAR L5-3 metaG | ecosystem: Host-associated > Plants > Roots > Rhizosphere ... | reverse complement strand
AATTCGCTCGAAGTTCGCAATGCGCGTCTGCCACAATTCCGGGAGCGGACCGCCGCCCCAGTCAGGCGCGAACCAGTGGCATTCGATGCGCATGCTGTTGTCGGATGTCGGCCAGAACAACAGGAAGGGGACACCGCTCGGATCCACCGGAGCGACCAGATTTGGATAGAAGTTGAAAGACGGATTGTTTTTCGAGGACACCACCGTGGCCGACTCGATATGCCGCAAGCCGCGCGTGCCGGGGTCTTGCCAATCAGGACGACGGTTCGGTGTCACCATGATGGAGTGGCCGTTGCGGTACAAGGCAATGGTAGTGCCGCGGTGGTCGAGGAAGCGGTCCACGGTGCCCTGATGAATCGATTTCAAATGATAGACTTCGAGAAACGCATCGAGCAGCACCTTGACGTTGCACTTCACGTCGTAGCCCTGCTTGGCAACGAAGCGCCAGCAATCCGGGTCGAATTGCCGAAAGTATTCGAAGAATGGATGCGTGTGCTTGAGCAGCGGCTCGGCCTCTGGATTTTCGTTGATGAACACCCAGTTATAGAAGCGCTCGCATCGCACGCCGATGAGCGCGCGGCTCGACATATCGAGGCTCGGGAAATCGCGCTTGTCGCGGAGGTTGATGAGCGTGCCGTCGAGGGCGTAGGTCCAACCATGATAGCCGCACACCAGGCCGTCGAGTTTGCCGCAGGCGGTCTTGACCAGCGGGCCGCCCCGATGGCGGCAGGTGTTGTAGAAGGCGCGGATGACATCATCCTTGCCGCGCACGATGAGAATCGGCGTACCGGTCTTCTTCGACAATAGAAAACTGCCGAGCGCCGGCAATTCATCGACGTGACAGGCATAGAGCCAACTGCGGCGCCACATCAGGTCCGATTCGAGCTTGAGAAAACCGGGATCGGTGTAGCGGCCGGCCGGCACATCGGGCAGCGTGGGAAAGCCTTCCGGCGGGCCGGTCCGCTCCGACTCGTACTTCATGCCTTGAATAAAGCGTTGCACCGTTGCCGTGTCCATGACTCCACCGCCTCTTTTTCAGGAGCGCCGATCAGAAGACGCCACATTATACCCGCTGCCAGAAAAGAAACAGACCTGACTGTTTTTTTGTTGGATCACGGTATAGGCTATCGGACCCAGGGGGAGTACCGCGTGTCCGAGCTGATTTTGCATCATTTCGAGTTGTCGCCCTTTGCCGAGAAGGCTCGTTTGATGCTCGGACTCAAGGGTCTGGCATGGCGGTCGGTCGAGATTCCAATGGTGATGCCCAAACCTCATCTAACGGCGCTCACGGGGGGCTACCGCAAGACGCCCGTGTTGCAGATCGGCGCCGACATCTATTGCGACACGCGCTTGATCGCGACGGAGTTGGAGCGCCGCCACCCTAACCCCACTCTATTCCCGTCAGGCCACCGCGGTGTGTCGCTCGCGCTTGCGGCATGGAGTGATGCCCGTTTTTTCGAACCGGGCGCCGGACTGTCGATGGGGCTCAACAAGCGCGGCCTGCCCGAGGCGATCATCAAGGACCGCAAGGCGTTCTTCAATTTCATGGATTTCGACACCCTCGAGGCGCAGATCCCGCATCTGACCACACAATTCCGCGCGCAGGCCGACTTGGTCGAACAGCAACTCGGCGATGGCCGCGACTTCCTGTTCGGCGATGCGGCGGGTCTCGCCGACATTCACGCCTATTTTCCGGTGTGGATGGCGCGCGGCAACGTGCCGACGGCCGGCTCGATATTTTCGTCCTACACCCGGATGTTGGCCTGGGAGGCGCGGATGCTGGCGCTGGGACACGGCACGAGTCTGCCGATGAGCGCCGAGGCCGCGCACGACGTCGCGCGAAATTCCGCGCCGTCGCCGGGTCGCGGGGTAGATCCAGCCGATGCGCTCGGTTTGGCCGCCGGGGACCGGGTCGCAGTCGCGGCAGACGATTACGGCCGCGATCCTGTCGAAGGCGATCTTTTGACCCTGTCGCTTCATGAGGTTGCGCTCAGCCGATCGGATCCGTCCGCCGGCACCGTGCACGTGCATTTTCCTCGAATCGGCTACCGAGTGGCGCGGATTTGAGATCGCCCGCGAACGGTCGATGCGGAAATACAACAGTCGACCCAACATCGTCAGCCTGAGAGGGTTTCCCCACGGTCGCGAATTTCATTCCCTAGAGCACTGTTCAGCAGCGGTTTTTAATATTTAAACAAACCGTCAGGCTTGTTTTTTTTACTCGCCCCGCGTAGTTTGTGTTGCGCATATTCCGATAAAGGCGCGATCGACCGGAATCCCCGCACCCCGTTTGGCGGAGTAGCGAGATTGCGGATCGGGCGCAGAAGCCGATTGATTCTTTCAGAGGGGAGTACTAAATGACTATCAGCAAGCGCATCCGGCGTTCCAGCCATGGCACACCGACGCACAGCAATCTCATCTCGCTTGCAGTAGCCGCGGCTCTGCTATCGACCGCGGTACACGGGCAAACGGCGGCCCCGACGACCCAGGCCAGCGGCGCACTGGAGGAAATCATCGTCACCGCGACCCGCCGCGAGTCGAACCTGCAATCGACCCCCATTGCGGTGACGGCGGTCGACGCAAGCCTCATCGAGTCGATGTCGCCTCGGACCATCGCCGACTTGGCCTTGATGGTGCCGAATTTCTCGGCGAACAAGGTCAACGGCTTCAATGCCGCTTCCTTCGCCATGCGCGGCGTCGGCAACACCGACATCATCGTCTACAACGAAGCGCCGGTCGCAGTCCTCATCGATGACTTCGTCATGCCGAGCACGCAGACCCAATTGCTCGACCCGTTCGACGTGCAGGAAATCGAGGTGTTGCGCGGACCCCAGGGTACGCTGTTCGGCAAGAACACCACCGGCGGCGCGATCGTGGTGAAGACCAAGGCGCCGCTTCTCGACCAAACGACTTTCGAAGCGCAAGGCGGCGGGGGTAGCTACAACCAATTCAACGTTCAGGGCGCACTCAACGTTCCCATCATCAATAATCAACTCGCGTTGCGCCTTGTCGCGAGCGAGGAGCGTCAACAGGGCTGGATGCGCAACGGCGCAGTGAGTACCGTTCAAGGTACGACCTACCAGGGCGATGGTCAGCGCGTCGGCGGCACTGATGTGTTCACGGGACGCGCCAAACTGCTGTGGGAGCCGACCGATAATTTGCGGGTAATGTTCACCGCCGAAATGTTCACGGATCGCTCGCAGACTCCCGGTGCCATCAACGTGACGCCGAGCGACGCCGCCCCGGGCGCAAGCGCGCCGTATTTTGTGTTTCCCAATCTCGGACTTCCCGGCTACACCGGCAACGATCCGCTCGGCAATGCCGGCGCCGACGGACGCACCGGATATTTGATCGACGCGCAGAAGGGCCATCGGGTCGATGCGAACGGCGAGCATCTGAACATTGACTACACCATCGATCCCGGCACTTTCACCTGGGTGCAGGGCTATCGTTCCCAGGATTCGGAACTGCCCTCCGACTACACCGGCGTGGTCGGACCGATTTCGGTGTTCGACGCGAATCGCTCCGACCGGCGCAAGACCTGGCAGCAAGAACTGCGCTTCGCCTCGAAACAGCTCGGCGCGTTCAATTTCGTGGCCGGCGCCTTCTATCAGCACGACAACACGAAATTCTGCGTAGCTCAGATCCTCGGCATCTACGATCTGTTCGGCGTGCCGACTCCGCCGGGTTTGCAACCGGGCGGCTACAACAACAATCCGCAAGTGCTGTGCAACGAGCAAACCGAGGAGTCCAAGGCGCTGTACGGTGAAACGAACTACAAGTTCACCGACACAACCACCCTGACGGTGGGTGCGCGGGTCACGGAGGACAGCAAGGACTGGCAAGGACGGCAACAGGTTTTCGTGCAGCAGCTACCCTCGCCGACGGGCGCCATTGTTCCCTCGTTCACCTACCCCAATTTGAACGGGCTGATGAGCGCCGGCAATTTCACCGCCTACCCATTCGGCGTGGTCAGCGACAGTCATTCCTGGACGCAACCGACATACCGCGTAACGCTGTCGCATCAGTTCACGCCGGATGTATTCGCCTATTTGAATTACTCGCATGGATTCAAGGGCGGCGGCTACAACGATCAGGTGGGTACGGGCGGCACGCCCATCACGGACGACGAGAAGCAGCCGACCAATCCCGAGAAGGCGGATTCCTTCGAGGTGGGTGCGAAGAGCGAGCTGTGGGACCGTCGCGTGCGCCTCAATGAAGCGCTATTTTATGTGCGCTACACGGACCTCATTCGCCAGGTGGTCTCGCCGATCACCAATGCCAACGGTTCGCCCGGTGAGGAAACCTTGTTCAAGAATGCCGCAAAGATGACGGACTACGGCATCGAGAGCGAGTTGACCGTGCAGATCACCGATGCCTTGCAGCTGCGGGCGCCGTTCAGCTGGCAGCACTGCGAATATGGCAGCTTCTCGACATTGAGCCCCAGTGGCGACGGCAGCAGCGTCGATTTATCCGGACTGCCGGTCAACCGGTGCCCGAACGTGACGGCCACCCTCGATCTCAACTACACGCTGCCGATCGCGGCGACCGGCGGTCATGTGGTCATCGATGTGAACGCCAACTACGTGGCCAAGAACCTCGACACCTATTCGATTGCGCTGCCGTACGCCGCATTCACGCAAACCTACGCGGATTCGAGGACGCTGCTCGGCGCGTCGGTGACGTATAACGGAACGGACAATCGCTGGTTCGCACGGGTGTACGGGCGCAACCTCACGAACAAGATCTACATCGAATCGTCGCAGAACGTCGATCCCCTGTGGGTTTGGGCGTTCTACGGAGAACCGCTGTTCGTCGGCGGCGAGATTGGTTTCAAATTCGGACAAAAGTGAGTTGCCGGCATCGGCCGCGTCCCCCGGGATGCGGCCGGTGCCGTTATACGACTCCTTGATCCCTGAGGGCGATGATCTCGGACGGCGTGTAGCCGAGTTCGGCCAGCACCGCATCGGTATGTTCGCCCAGCAGCGGCGGCCGCTTGGGGGTCATCCCCGGAGTTGCACTCAGGGTCACAGGCAAGCCCGAGACCGGTACGGGCCGATGCAGGCCGGGGTAGTCCGCGATGGCATGCAAATACTCCATGGCCGCAACTTGCGGGTCGTCGAGCGCCTGCTGGGGAGTGTAGATCGGACCCGCCGGCAGTCCGGCGGCATCGAGTGCCTCGAGCACTTCGCCGGTGGTTCGCGCCGCGCACCAATCAGTCATTGCCGCGAGGATGGCCTCGCTGTGAGCGCCCCGAGATTCGTCCGTCCGATACAGCTCATCGGCTGTCCACCGTGTTTCGTCGCCCATGAGCTTGGCCCAACGCCGAAACAGACCGTTGCCGACGACATGAGTCAGCACATGGCCGTCACGGGTGGCAAACACCGCGGAGGGCGCGGAGGTTTGCACCCGGTTGCCGCTGCCGGCGCGATTGATGCCGGTCGCACCCTGCTCCGCCAAGTGCGAGCCGAACACCGCGAGCGCAGTGCCGAGGAGGGTGCCTTTGACTTCCTGGCCTTCACCGGTCCGCTCGCGATGCAGAATCGCCGCGAGCGTGCCCAATGCGGAGAGCACGGCGGTGCCGAAATCGACATACGGCGCCGCCGCTTTGGCGGGCGCACCGGGTTCGCCCGAGATGTACATGGCACCCGACATGGCCTGGCCTACGCCGTCGAAGCCGCCGCGATGCGCATAGGGTCCCCGATCGCCGAAGGCCGTCTGAGTGGCCAGGATGATATTGGGCCGGGTGGCGCGCAGCGCCGCGTAGTCGATGCCCATGGCACGCAGCTGGGCGGCGGGCAAATTGGCGACGACGACGTCCGCCGTGGCAACGAGACGCGCAATCAACTCCCGTGCTCCGGGTTTGCCGGGATCGAGCGTCATGGACTTCTTATTGCAGCCGGTTTGAAAGAACACGCCGCCTTCGCCGCCGTCCGCAACCGGTGCGATGTATCGGTCCTCACCGCCTTCGCGGCGTTCGACGCGTATCACCTCGGCGCCGAGATATCCGAGCAGGGTGGCGCAATAGGGGCCCGCGACGTATCGACCGAAATCGAGCACCCGAACATTGGCCAGTACGCTGCGCAAATTGTTTGGCGCTATGCCGCTTGATTGGTTCATGATGAGAATCTTACACGTACGAGGTGGCCGTTGGATTTTACACTGAGCGACGAGCAGCGCGCATTGCAGGGCGCCGCACGCGAGTACGCGCAAAAGCGATTGCCGCAGATCGCAGAGGATATCGAGACGAGCGGCGAGCCGCCGTCGCATGCGCTCATCGCCGAATATGCGAGCCACGGCTTTCTCGGCATCAACATTCCCGAAGCGCTTGGCGGCCTGGGTCAGGGAAATATCGAGGCGCTCCTGGTGCTCGAAGAGTTCGGCAAGATCTCCTCGGCGGTTGCCTTCCCGGTATTTGAATCCTGCGTCGGCCCGGTCCGCGCCATCGAACAATTCGCCGGCGGCGACCTCAAGGCTCGCATCGTGCCGCGCGTGTGCAGCGGGGAAATCGTCGTCGCCATAGCGATGTCCGAACCCGCGGCAGGTTCCGCGCTCACCGATCTCACCACCCGTGCCGAAATCCGCGGCGAGAGCGTAGTGCTGAACGGCACCAAACGCTGGTGTTCGGGCGGCGGCCACGCTGACGGCTACGTGGTGTACTGTCGCATGTCGGATTTGCCCGGCGCGAAGGGCATCGGCGCAGTGTACGTCGAGAAGGATGCGGCGGGCTTGAGCTTCGGCAAGCGCGAGTCGTTGATGGGCTTTCGCGGGGTGCCGTCCTCGGACTTGTATTTCGATAATTGCAGCGTGCCGCTCGGCAACGTCATCGTACCCGCCGGCGGCTTCAAGCGGCTCATGGAGGCCTTCGACCTTGAACGCTGCGGCAACGCGACCATGGCGCTCGCGCAGGCGAGCGGAGCGCTCGACGATGTCGTGCGCTACGTCCAGGAGCGGCGGCAGTTCGGCAGGCCCATCGTCGAATTCCAGGCCGTGCAGCTACGGCTTGCGGAAATGCGCATCAAGGTCGACGCGGCGCGCTTGCTGATCTGGCGCGCGGCCTGCAATGCTCAGGCAGGACTGCCCAGCATCATCGAATCCTCGGTGGCCAAGTGCTTCGCCAATGAAATCGCGCGCGAGGTGACGGGTCACGCCGTGCAGCTGATGGGCGGATACGGCTATTCCCGCGAGTACCCGATGGAGCGCCGGCTGCGCGACGCCTGGGGCTGGGGCATCGCCGGCGGGGCGATCGATATTCAGAAGGTCAACATTGCCGCAGCGATGGTCGGTCGGCGCTTCGCGCAGCGAGATGCAAAATGAGGGGATTTCTATATTGCGAGCTGTTTGGAAGCCGCGGGTGCAACCGAAATTTCGATGCCGGCGTCGACGATGCGAAGCGCGTGCGTCATGAGAGGCCGTGTCGCCGGCGCGCCCAATACGCGCCCGTCCCGCACGTCGAAGGACGCGCCGTGCAGCGGACAAATGAGCCGGGTCCCGCGCAATCGGCCTTCGCTCAGGCGCGCGTGGGCATGCGTGCAAATATTGTCGAGTGCAAAAACGCCGTCCTTGGTGCGGCAGACTACGATTTCGCGGCCGGCGACGGTGCAGGCGTGCATTTTTCCCTCGGGCACATCGTCAAGCGCAACGGTGATGGAAATTTCCGCGGCCATAGACTCATTCCTTCGCTAGCAGTTTTAGGAGCATAAACCCTCATGGCTAAAATCACATTCATTGCGCGCATGACCTGCAAGCCGGGCAAACGGGCCGAGTTCATCCGCCTGTGCCGACAATTGGAAGATCATGTGCGGAGCAACGAGCCCGACACGTTGGCGTACGAGTTCTTCAAGTTGCGCGAGGAAAACAGATACGCCGTGCTCGAGAGTTTTCGCGACGAAGCGGCCGAGCACCGGCATATGAACTCGAAGCTGCTGGCCGAGACCGCGCCCAAGATTTCGGCGTGTCTTGACGGTACCTGGGAGCGGGAATATTTCGACGGACTCGAGTGAACTTCAAGAGGATCGCAATTCATGTCGACGACTTTCATAGCGAAGCTGATGATCAAACAAGGCAAGGAAATGGAGTTCGAGCGCTTGCAGAAAGAGCTCTCCGAGCTGACTCACGCCGAAGAACCGGGAACGTTGGTTTATGACGTGATCAAGAGCCGCAGCAAGCCGCGCACCTATGTGGTGTACGGGCGTTTCAAGGATGAGGCCGCATTTCAGGCGCATCAGGCAAGCGTCTTCCACGATAGGCTGGTGCCGCCCATCATGGCCTGCGTCGAGGGCGACATGGATCTTGAGCTCCTGGATTGGAAGAGTTGACGGCGCCGGCGCGTTATCGATCCTCGCCCACGAGTTCCTTGAGTTTCTCTTCCAGGTAGCGCAGTACGCGCTGGTCCCGCTCGGTTTCCTTGTGGGTTAGAAAGCTGATGGCCATGCCTTCCATCACATAGCGGCTGAGATCGAAGCCGAGAAGGAATTTTTCGCCTTTGCGCTTCCATTCCGGAAACAAATCCAGGCTGGTCGTGTAAAACTCTTTTTCGAACGCTTCCTGCGCGGGAAACAATATGGCGGCCAGTTCCTTGTCGGTGCGCGCTGCGACGGCGAGTTCGAAGAAGGCGACGAACCAAGGATGTTTGACGTGCATCCAGTAGCTTTGGACACCGAGCCTCACGTGATCGCCATCGACCGGTTCCTTGGCCATCGCCTTCCGTATCGCCCGCAGGCGCTTGGCATGCAGGTAATCCACCGCCGCTCTGACGATGTCCATTTTCGACGGAAAGTGGTGCAGCATGGCGCCACGCGACAAGCCGGCCTTCTCCGCTATCGCGGCCGTGGTGGTACGCGCGTAGCCCAACTCGACCAAGCACTTGATGGCTGCCTCAATGATCTGTGTGCGGGTGGACGCGCTCTTTTGCGCCTGCCACCCCACGGGTGCGCCAGCCTCTCCGGCGCTGATCCCCGAGCCCTCTCCATTTGCTGCCATGCAGTAAATCTTCCCTTTAGATTGCGAGTTGCCAAAAAACCGTTATAAGCCAAAGTCGTAACGCTTGCTTGTAAAAGTCAGATCGGATTGAAACCGGATGAGTTGACTGATAGGTTGCCACCCACTAGCGAACGCCGAAAGTCACGGGGGATGTATGGGAAGAGTCAGTGGAAAAATAGCTCTGGTTACCGGGGCGGCTTCGGGCCTCGGCAAGGCCGATGCAGCGGCGTTGGTGCAGGAAGGCGCGAAGGTCGTCATCACCGACATCAATGAACAAGCGGGCCGCGAAATGGAGCGCGCGTTGAACGCGATGACCCCGGGCAGTGCCTTTTTTTTGGCGCAGGATGTATCCAGCGAGAGCCGCTGGCAGGAGGTGTTCGCGGAGATTCGCCGGCGCTTCGGCGGTCTGCACATCATGGTGAATAACGCGGGTATGGTGGTGATCGGCACGCCCGAGTCGGCCACCCTGGAGCAATTCCATGCGCACCTTCGTGTCATGACGGACAGCGTGTTTCTCGCCTGCAAGTATGGAATCGGACTGATGAAGGACTCCGGCGGAGGCTCGATCATCAACATGTGTTCAACCGCCACGCACCTGGGTTATCCGGTGTTCTATGCCTATACGGCAGCGAAAGGCGCCGTGCGCTCGATGACCAAGGCGATCGCGGTCCATTGCCAGATGAATCACTACAACGTGCGCTGCAATTCCATCCATGCCGGCGCCATCGATACGCCCATGGTGGTGAAGGCCACCCAGGAACTCGGCATGCAGATGTCGGCCTATGAGGAGTCCCCGGTGGGGCTCGGCAAACCTCTGGACGTTGCCAATCTGGTGGTCTACCTCGCCTCGGACGAGTCTCGCTTTGTCAATGCCAGTGAAATTATTATCGATAATGGCTTGTTGGCTCAGTAGAATAAAAAACAGTCTTGACTGTTTGTTTTATTGTCTTGCCGCGGCTACAATGCGATTTTTGAGGAGCGCCAATGGATCTTGGGCTGCGGGCCAAACGGGCGATAGTCACCGGGGCCACCAAAGGCATCGGGCGCGGGGTCGTCGAGTTGCTGGTGGCCGAAGGGGCCCACGTGGGGTTCTGCGCGCGCACGCCGGAGGAAGTCGCTGAGGCGGTCGAGGCGATCAAGCGACCCGGCGTGGAAGTAGTCGGCGAAGCGGTGAACGTGCGCGACGGTGAGGCCTACAAAGCGTGGCTCGACCGCACGGTATCTGCGCTCGGCGGCTGCGATATTTTCATCCCCGGCGTGAGCGGCGGGGGCGGCATGGACAGCGAAAAAAATTGGGTACGTAATTTCGAGATCGACATGCTGCATACCGTGCGCGGCTGCGACGCACTCATGCCGCATCTCGAGAAATCCGGAACCGGCTCGATCGTCATCATCGGCTCGACCAATGCGGTGGAGACCTTCGCAGCGCCCATGGCCTACAATGCCATCAAGGCGGGTCTGATCACCTACTCGAAGCAGCTTTCGCAGTACGTCGGCAAGAAATCGGTCCGGGTCAACACCGTATCGCCCGGCCCGATCTACTTCGAGGGCGGCGCCTGGGAAATGATCAAGGGGACCCAGGCAAAATTCTACGATTGGGCCATGAAGCAGATCCCGTGCGGGCGGATGGGCACGGTGGAGGAGATTGCACGCATCATCGTGTTCGTGGCGAGCCCCGCGGCGAGTCTGATTACCGGCGCAAATATCATCGCCGATAACGGCTTCACCAAGCGCGTGCAGTTGTGATCGCCTGACGGCCGCTCATGGCACCTGCAGCACCAGTGAACGGCTACCTTGTCTGTGGGGGGCTTTACCACGACATGGACTATGCACGCCT
>Ga0070711_100002307_pt1 | contig 10826 bp, 8 predicted proteins | sample LARL53metaG_FD_65452 | JGI IMG/M metagenome (GOLD analysis project Ga0070711, IMG submission 65452) | Corn, switchgrass and miscanthus rhizosphere microbial communities from Kellogg Biological Station, Michigan, USA - LAR L5-3 metaG | ecosystem: Host-associated > Plants > Roots > Rhizosphere ... | reverse complement strand
CGGGTGATCGCGACGGGGCTCAACGGGGTCCACTCGGTCGAGGTGTCACCGACCGGCCACATCTACTTCAGCGGTCCGAACGGGATCTACCGGCTGGTCTCGGGCTGATCTCAGGGGCCCGGGCTCGCTTGGCCCTGGCCCCGCCGTGCTCGATCCAAGACCTCGCGCCAAGTCGCAACCTGGACTAGTGTGGAGAGACCGGCCCCCGGCGGGAGGATCGACGCATGGATATCGGGCGTCCGCAGCGCATCATCGAGATCGAGCCGGTCTCGTTGCCCCTACCCTCGCCTGACCTGCCGTCGTACGAGCCGGCGACCGAGCCCGCTCCCGACCCGAACCCGGTCGAGCCGGTCGATCCATGACGACTGCGTCCGCGCTGCGGCCGCTCGAGGCCACGACGGGGATCGAGCCGATCGTCGCGTGGCGCACGTGGGCGCTCACCGGACACCGGGACGGGACGAACCTCTTGCTGCGCCCGGTGGCAGGGCGATCGAGGCCGTGGCGTCCGATGCAGGTCGCCGAGGCCGGCTGTAAACACACGCGGATGCACAGCTCGCCGAGCGTCGATTGCACGTGCGGGCTGCACGGGACGCACGGCCTGGACCTGCTCCGCCGGACGCGGTGCCCGGCGGTGCTCGGCAGGGTCGCGCTGTGGGGCCGCGTGATCGAGCACGACCACGGCTACCGCGCGCAGTTCGCCTATCCGCAGCTGATCGCGTTGATCTGCCAGTTCTGCTTCTGGCAATGGGGCTCGCACGCGCCGAGCCCGGACATCGTCGGTTGGTTCCCGCGCGACGCGCTGGTCCCGCTGTGCTGGGGACACCTGGAGCTGGCACAGCGCTACGGGATGGAGCCACGACGGCTGTTGCCGGCCGATGAGGTTGGCCTCGCGCTTCGCGAGGCGTACGCGGTGGACCAGCTGATCCACTGGTAGCTCGTAGCGACCGCTTGCTGCCGCGTTAGCCCGAAGGACCGAGCTTCTTGCGCGCCGCGGCTTGCGCAAGCCGTGCGCGAAGATCGTTCGCCTCGGGCGTGAGGCGCAACGCCTCTTCCTCGGCTTCCTTGGCGCGCGCTTCGGCCTCGGCGACCTTGGCCTCGAGCTCCTCAAGCAGCTCGTTCGACACCTGACCGTTGGGCGGCGGCGCGGTCTCCACTTCTTCGCGCGCGGCGGCGACGTCGGCTCGCGCCGAGGCCACCGCGTCCTCGGCCCCCTTGGCTCGGGCCTCGGCGTCGGCCAGTTGCCCGCGGAGCGCCTCCATCTCGGGGTCGACCTTGGCGGCGTCCTCCTGCATCTGACGCTGCATCTCAGCGATACGCTCGTCGGCGTCGCGCTTCACCCGGTCGAGTTCCTCTTGCGACACCGGACCGTTGCGCGCTGCCGCCGCCTCTTCCTCGGCTCGCATGAGCGCGACCTCTAGCTCGGCGATCCGGCCGGTCGCGGCCTCGATGTCCGCCGACGAGGCCTGTCCGCTGGGACCGTCCTTCACACGGGCCTCGAGGAAGGCGAACGCTTCGGAGGCCTGCCGCAGCTGTTCGCGCGCGAGCTTGAGCTCCTCCTCGAGCTCTTGATCGCGGCTCGACCCCGCCGCAACCATCCAGGGCACCCATTCGACAGCGTCCTCGGACTGCACCGCCTCGGACTGCACCGCCTCGAGCTCGCCGACCACGACCGCGGCGACCGGCTTGCGGACCATCGCGATGACGAACAGGATGCCGGCGATCAGCGCGCCGATGATGCAGACGCGAGAGATCGCGTCCCAGGCGCTCTCGGCGGCCGTCTGCAGCTTCGAGTAGTACACGTCCATCTGAACCACGCCCGCGGGCTCGATCTGGTTCTTCACCGTGAACGGTGTCGTGACCTCGAGCAGGTTGGTCGGCACGGCCGGCGACCCCACCGTCGCGAACGTGAAGTTCTCCTGCACCACGTGCGACTGGGTCAGCTTGTTCGTGAGCGCCGAGGTGAAGTTCTCGTCCTTGGTCACTTTGAGCTGTCCGACCACCTCGTTCGGATCGCTCGAGGCGAGCAGCACGCCATCCTTGTCCCAGACCCGGACGCGCGCGACCGTCGGATCGGTGAAGATGTCGCCCTCGACCGCGATGGCGAAGTCCTTCTTATCGAAAGTGATCGTGTCCGCGCGCGTATCGACGAGCGCCTGGTCCGCGATCGTCGTCTTCGCGTAGGTCTCGACCCGCGACTGCGCCTGCTGCACCTGGTCGTTTAGCGCGGTGACTTTCTGCCCGCGTGCGAGGAACAGTCCGATCAGGAATACCACGACGAGGCCGCCCCAGAAGAAGCGGGCGGCCATGCCCCGGGTCGCGCGATCGATGATCTTCATATGTCGGTCCCAAGAACGGGGCGTGATGTTCGCCGATGCCCGATGCGCCGACAAGCGTCTGGAGAGGTTTCGACACACTAGACGGGAGCTTGAACCCGGCCAAGGGGTCTGCGGACATCCCGCGATGTCCTGCGGTGCAATCCCTCCCCGCGGGATCTGGACCCTCCTCCAGACCATGCCGACGCATCGACGCTCAAGGTCCCGGGCACGGACAGCCGATGAGAACCCAACCCGCGAACCCGCGGGGGTCTGGCCGGGGGGAACCCATCGATGGCACGGAGCTGGCGGTTCGTTGCACCCATCGTGATGGCGGCGGTGCTGCTCACGCAGTCCGCAGGCTCTGCGATCGCTGTGACCCGGGTCCGTCACGCACTGCTGGAACGGCATCAGACGGTGGAACAGTCGCGCGCCGTTCGGCGACAGGAGAACCGGCTCACGTCGGGTCTCCGTAGACAGATCGCCACCTTCCAGCGGACGTCGCAGCGCCCCCACGGTCCCGGCGCGCGAAGCGAAGACGTGCGCGTGCCCGCAACGAATGCGGCGATCGACCGGCTGCTCGTGCTCGCGCGCGGCCGGCTGCGTCGCCTTGACCCGTGGGCACGGCACCGCCTCGCGGCCTTACACACGCGGTATCGCTCGCTGCAGTCGTGGCTCGACCATGAAGGCATCTTCCGCACGTGCCCCGTGCCGTCCTTCACGACGATCTACAACAACTTCGGCGTGATCGTCCGGCTGCCGCACGTCCCCGTCCATGTGCACCAGGGCGACGACGTCATGGCGCCGACGGGCTCCCCGATCCTCGCGCCGTTCGACGGGTACGCGACATCAGGACGCAGCAAACTCGGCGGCCTGGAGGTTCGGGTCTTCGGGGTCGACGGCTACGTCTACAACGCGCACCTCAGCCGGCTCGGGTCGCTCGGCTATGTCACGGCCGGCGACATCGTGGGCTACGTCGGATCGACCGGAGATGCGACGGGGCCGCACGACCACATCGAGTGGCATCCCGGCGACGGCGTGGCCGTCGACCCGAACCCGCTGCTCACGGCCGCCTGCGTCGACGCGCTCAGCGGTTCGTAGCGGAGAAGTGCTGGTAGTCGGTCGGCCACGACCACGAACCGCCCCACTCCCATCCGATCGCATGGAACGCCCACCACGCGCGGTCGTGGAACGACAACATGCCGCGACGGAGCGGCTCGCGATGGACGAACCGGGCGCCGTTCGGCGGTGAGACACCCCACGCGCCCACGTATGGGTTCTCGACGGGGTTGATGTCGATCGCGCGACCGTACGCGTGCTGAGACCACACGCAGCAGACGTTGTTGCGGTACCGACAGTTGAACGCCGAGGTGTTGTCCGCCTTCATCGAACGCATGTCGACGGCGCCGTAGCGGTCGACGAGCTTCATCCGACGGATCGGGAAGCGCGCGTCGTAGAGCTTGTGGAACACGCCCGCCACCTTCGGTGCCCACCGCCGGTGGACGACGAGCTTGCCCGTGTGGGGCGCCCGATCGAAGCCCCAGTACGTAAGCGTGATCAAGCGGAGATCATGCAGCGGAACCGGACAGCCTGCGTGCCACGAACGCCCGATCATGAGCTTGCGCACAGGGGCCGGGAGCCGCTGGATGTGGGATCGGTAGACGGTCGCCCGCTGCGCCGAGGCCGTCGCCGCGAGCGGCGCGCCGGTCGCCGCAGGCATCAGGAGCGCGACCGCGAGGCTGATCGTCAGGACAGTAGACCGAGGCACGCCCCATCATCCACCGGATCGGTGGCGATGAAGAGGTGGAAGGTCAGTCGCTCGGGTGCGGCAACTTCTTCTTCCGGGACGCCGCGTCGGCAAGGCGTGCACGCAGCGACCACATCTCATCCTCTGCCGACATCAGATCCTCGGGAAGGGACGGCTGGTCGTCGGGCGACACCTCGTCGGCGGTCGGCTCGGCCTCTTGCTCTGTTCCAGCGGTGCTCGCGGGCTCCGGCTCTGCATCCGCGTGGGAGGCCTCAACCGGCTCAGACTGCTGATCTCCGTTCTCATGCGCCCGCTCGGGCTCGGGCGGCGCGAACGCTGCGCTCCAGATGTCGTCATACCGCGCGTCGTCGGACGGAGCCGGCGGGATGCCGTTCCCGTTCGGGGATGAGACGACGGGCGTTGGAGCCGAAGGCGCATGCCATTCGACGGCTGCCGCGGGCTCCTCCCACGAGGGGGTTACAGATCCTGCCGGCTCAGGCGCGGCGCTCTCGGCTTCCGCCGGCTCGGGCGAGTGGACCTCGGGCTCGGCGGCCTCAACTGCATGCATCTCGCCGCGCTCCTCGTCGACCGAGGACTCGACGTGCTCGGGTTCATGCACTTCTGTTACGGGTGACCGAGTGTCCTCAACAGCCCCGGCAGGCTCGGCGGCATCGCGATCGGATCCGTTCTCACCAACGAAGCTCACCGGCTCTGACTCATCGTGTTCCGTTCGTGCGGCAGGCACGAGGGATCCCCAAGGGTTCACGGACGCCGTCTGCTGGCTCGCGGCGTCGTCGTCCTCGGAGACTTCGGGCTCCGGGTTCGCGGAAGCCTGCACCGAGGAAACCTGTTCGTGAACCTCAGGCTCTTGCACCTCGGGCTCTTGCACATCAGGCTCGTCGGGTGCGAACCGCGACGCGAGACTGACCTCGTCGGCAACTGCATGAACCGGAGCCGGCTGGGACACCACGTCGTCCGTCCTTGGTTCCTCGACTGACAGCTCGCTGACACCCCGCTGCGCGGCGAGCAGATCGGCCTCAAGCGTCGTGGCGCGCTCCTCCGCGGACTGGGCCCGCTCCATGTGATTCGCGAGCTCGCCGCGAAGCCGGGCGATCTCCGCCTGATCCTCCTCGCGAGCGGCAGCGGACGCGGCTGGAGCGGACTCCAGCTCGCTCACGCGCGCGTTGGCCGCTGCGAGCGCGGCCGTCAGGGTCGCGATCTCGGCACGAACGGCGTCCCCGCCGGCGTTCGCCTCGTTCAAACTGGTCTCGAGCTCGGTCGCTCGCTGCTCGAGGTCACTTGCCTTCGTGCCGAGCTGCGCGACGCGCACCTCGAGCTCATCGCGGACGGACTCGACGGACGCAGCACGTTGCTCGGCGGCGGAGGCACGCTGCTCCGCACCCGTCGCGCGCTGCTGGGCGTCCGCGAGCTGCCCCATCGCCTCGGCAACCTTGGCCTCGGCGTTGGGATCAGCCGCGGGGGCCGTCGGTGCGACCGGTGCTGCTTGGAGCTCATCGAGCTGGCGCTGCAAGGTCTCGGCCCGAGAGATCGCGTCAGCGGTCACCGACCGCCCCTCGGCGAGCTCGCGCTCGAGCTGTTGCACCCGAAGCGCGGCGTCGGCGGGGGCAGGCGCTGCGGGAGCCGCCGGGCCGCCCGCGTCGTTCGCGCGCGCCTCGGCCTGCTCGGCACGGCGGTTCGCCGCCTCGAGTTGCGCCAGCAGCTCTTGCGTCGCGTTGTTGGTCTCGACGTCTTGCATCTGGATCCGGGTACGAAGCTGCTCCAGCTGATCTTCGAGCGCCTGCCGGATCGCGACCTCCCGATCCAAGGCGGACGAGGCCTTGTCGTCTTGCGGCGACGCGTCCACGACGGCGTCGGCCGTCGCTGCCTTCTTCGCGAACAACGAGCGCTTGGCCTTGGGCGAAGCCGGCGTATCGGCCACCTCCGCAGGCGCGACGGAGTCCCTCTGCTTCTTCGAGGGAAGCCGCAGGCCGAACACCGTCTTCGCCGGCCCAGCGAGCTCGACGTCAGCGACCGGCCCCCCCGAACGCACAGGCTCGGATCCCGACTCCACTTGCTCCTCGTCGGGCTCATCGAAGGACCGGCCCACCGTGACCGGCACCGGATCGAACCCGGTGATCCGTCGCTTGCTCGACGACGGAGCCGCCGGCTCGGCCTTCGTACCTCCGGACCGCGCCTTCTCCTTCGCCGGAGCCTTCGCAGCAGCGTTGCCCTTCGTCGCCTGCAACATCAGCAGCAAGCCCGCGATCAACAGGACGATGCCGAGCCCGACGATCGGCAGCCGGATGGCGTCGAGCGGGCCCGACACGTCGTGGCGCAACTGCGCGTAGTTCGAGATCACGGCCGCGATCGCGACCGGCTTGGCGCCGTTGCCCTCAACAGGGGCGTAGATCCGCAGATCGGACCCGTCGACGACCCTGCCCTGGTCGCCGGCCACCGCGGTCTGGATGCCCTCGGTGTCGGCAGCGAACGATGCCAGCCCGGGCGAGCTATACAGCGGAACGCCGGCGTTCGAGAACAGCCGGAGGTCGGTGCCGGTGGGCAGGTTGATCTGCTTGGTGAACCTCGCGGCCTCGGCATCCTTCATCGGATGCGCGAGGTTCGCGTGCTTCGCGGCCGCAGCGACCTTGGTGTTGACGAACGCGACCGACTTCGCCTGACGGTCGGCGATCGCCGAGTCCAACGCGCGCCGGTGCAAGAACCCGCCGAGGAAGACGAGGGCGGCACAGAGCACCGATAGGCCGATCAGGATCTTCCAGTTGTTGCTCCGCCCCGTGCCTTCGCTGCGAACGCCCATCAGAGATCCCTCGTTGCTCTCGGGAAGGCCCCTCGGCCCTCACGTGGGGAGGCTTCGGCGCGTTCGCGGGTGACCTGAAGAACGGCCGGACGGCTGGTTCCGGACCGCCCCCCTCAAGGCCGACGCCTATAGCCGCCGATACGGGGCTTGGAGACGCGCCAAACCGTTCGCTCTGGGAGGGACCACAGCGGCGGCGAGACGCAGGGAACGAGGGGGAAGTCGATGCAGCACACGCAGGCGTGGTACCGCCGTACCTCCGCCTGGGTCCTGGCCGTGCTGATGCTCATGAGCATCGGGATCGTCATCGGACTCGTGGCACCCGCACCATCCGTCGCGAAGAACCGGACATTCGTCGTGCGCGCGAGCGCCGACGCAACCGTGTTCGGCCGCTATCCCCATCGCAATTTCGGGAACCGGCCACGGCTGGTCACCGGCGCCGTACCCGGCGGTTCGCGCGTCTACGCGACGTTCCCACTGCCCGATCTGGGCGGGCTCGTGCTCGATCGCGCGACGCTCGCGTTGCACGTCCTCGGGCAGCGGCATCCGATCGAGGTTCGCCGCACCGGGTCGGGCTGGCACGAGATGCGGATCGACAGCGCGAACGCGCCCGTTGGCTGGACGACGCTCGGACGCGCTGGGCGCGGGACCGGGCACACGCTGCACCTGAACGTCACCGACCTCGTCGCGCGCTCGTCGACGTCCGTGTCGCTGCTGTTGCGCACCGACGGGAAGCGCACGGCCTTCGCCAGCAGCGAGAGCGGGAAAGGACCGAAGATCAAGATCCACGGCCACACGCCGGGCCCGAGCCCGTCTCCGACCGACACACCCTCGCCGTCCGGAGACCCGTCCGCGACGCCGACGCCCACCCCGACGTCCACGCCGAGCGGCGGCGACGTACAGCCGTCCCTGCCGATCCGCGCCGCGTTCTACTACCCGTGGTTCCCCGAGACGTGGGGCCCGTCGACCGACAGGTACACCAACTACCACCCGTCGCTCGGCTGGTACGACTCGAGCGATGTCGGCGTGGTCTCGCAGCACATCGCGGCGATGCAGTACGGCGGTATCCAGGCCGGCATCGCCTCGTGGTGGGGTCAAGGCTCCAAGACCGACCAGCGGATCCCGACGCTGCTGCGCGCGGCCGACGGCACGACCTTCCGCTGGTCGCTCTACTACGAGCCCGAGGCGCAGGGCGATCCGACGGTCTCGCAGATCCACGACGACCTGACCTACATCGTCAGCCACTACGGGAACGACCCGTCGTTCCTGCGGATCAACGGCCGGCCGGTCGTGTTCGTCTACGCCGACGGGAACGACGGCTGCGGCATGGCGTCGCGCTGGGCGCAGGCCAACACCATGAACGCGTACATCGTGCTCAAGGTGTTCCCCGGCTACAAGACGTGCGCCGATCAGCCGGCGGGCTGGCACCAGTACGGACCGGCGTCGGCGACGAGCGACATGTCGCCGTACTCGTACACGATCTCGCCCGGCTTCTGGAAGAAGGGCGAGACCACGCCGCGCCTGACGCGCGACCTTTCCCGCTGGCAGAACCAGGTCGCGGCGATGGCGTCGTCGACCGCACAGTTCCAGCTGATCACGACGTTCAACGAGTGGGGCGAGGGCACCGCGGTGGAGTCCGCCGACGAATGGAGCTCGGCCTCGGGGTACGGCAAGTACCTCGACGTCTTGCACGGGCTGCCCGTCGATCCATCGCCCACGCCAACGTCGTCGTCCGCGTCGCCGACCCCGACCTCAACGTCTGCGTCCCCGAGTCCGACGAGCACGAGCTCGAGCCCCCCGCCCACGACGAACCCGCTCGTCGTGATCTACATGGAGAACAAGGAGCGGTCGAGCGTGGTCGGGTCCAGCTCGGCGCCGTACCAGAACGCCCTGCGAGCGCAGGGGATCGACTTCACCCACGCGTACGGCGTCTCGCACCCGAGCCTTCCCAACTACCTCGCGCTCGGGAACGGCTCGACCGACGGGAAGCAAGGCACCGACGCGATCTCGGCGGGCGAGCTCTCACAGTCACCGACCCTGTGGAACCAGCTGCAGAACGCCGGAGTCTCGTGGGGTGTCTACGAGGAAGATATGCCGTCAGTGTGCTCGGGTGCGACGACGTCCGGTTTGTACGCGCTGAAGCACAACCCGGCGACGCCGTTCGGTTCGGTGTACCACGACGCCTCGACGTGCTCGCACGTCCAGCCGTTCTCGGCGTTCGACGTGACCCACATGCCGAAGGTGAGCTTCATCGCGCCGAACCTCTGCAACGACGAGCACGACTGCGGCATCTCGACCGGGGACGGGTGGTTGCAGGCTCACGTCGCGGCGATGCTCGCGAACGGCGCCACGGTGATCCTCACCTACGACGAGGGATCGACGAGCGCAGGGATCAACGGCACGTCGGGTGGCGGCAACATCTACACCGTCGTGGTCGGCCCGCACGTCGCGCCGCGCGTCGACGCGGGCCAGTACAACCAGTACTCGATCCTCGCGGCGATCGAAGGGCGGTTCGGGCTGAACAAGCTGAACGGCGCGGCGACCGTCACGCCGCTGCCGTTGTCCTGAACGTGGTGCGGGTGCGGGCGGCCGATGGCGGGACCGTTCGCACCCGGACCGCTCAGATCGCCGTGGCGCTGAGGTGGATCAGACGCGCGGCGGACCGATAGGGCTCGCGCCGCCCCGCCTCGCGTTCGAGCGTCAGGAGACGGTCGTAGTCGTCGTCGCTCAGCACGTCGGGCGCGAGGTCCGAGAACAGCCTGATCCCGACCCATGAGTCGAGGCGCCAGCCGGAGTCGGTGAGCAGGTCGGACCACTCGCCGGCCGACCGCGAACGGTTCGGGATGCCGAGGTTGCCGCTCGCGACCGGGTCGTCGAGCACGCGCAGCGCCTCGGCGTAGTCGCCGCGAAGGCCGGGACGCATCGCGAGCGCAAGACGGTTCTTCTCGAGGAGCGAGAGCGTCGCGCCGGTGGAAGCAGCGGCGCGCATCGTTGCGAGATGGACGGCCGGGTCATCGAGGTACATCAGCACGGCATGACAACAGATCGCATCGAACGGTCCGGGCGTCAGCTCGGAGATCCGTTCGACGCCGCCTTCTTCGAACCGCAGGTCCGCGCCCGCATCGGCCGCGTGCCCTCGGGCGAGGTCGAGCATCGCGGGCGACGGGTCGAGCAGCGTGACCTCGTAGCCGCGGACGGCCAGGGGCACGGCGATCACTCCGGAGCCGCCGCCGGCGTCGAGCACCCTCGCCGGCGGCGGAGGCAGGGAGTCTGCGAGACGTTCGAGCACGAGCATCGCGCGCACGCGGCCGCGCGTCGCCTCGTAATGGTGGTCGAACCACTCGGCGCGTTCGTCGAAGGTCGGCGTCACGAACGGCCGAGGAGCGCGGCCGCGTCGGCCGCAGCCTCGCGTCCGCTGCCGACCGCTCCCTCGATCCAGCCGGCGCCTTCGCCCGCGATATCGGAACCGGCGAACAGGAGCCGGCCCTCGGGCTCGCGCAGCTGCTCGAATGTGCCGTCGGAGAACCACTTCGGCGGAACGGCGAGCCAGGTTCCCTTCGAGAACGGATCGGTGACCCAGTCGTGTCCGGCGGTCCGCACAACCTCCGCGTCGGGCACATGCGCGCGGACGGCCCCGCTGACCGCGGCGGCGTCGGCGAGATCCACACGATCCTGCACCGAGAAGCCCATGAAGAGCTGGTCGCCGGCGGAGGACTTCGGGACGAAGCCGGCATTGACCGGTGTGTGCCAGCCGGCCCCGAGGTAGCCGGCAGGAGCGCCGCGGACGATCGCGACCACCTTCGAAACCTCGCCGGGATGCCGCTCGGTTGCAGCTCTCTGCTTCGGCGCGGCGAGTGGCGGGTCGAACGCGACGTCGGCCCACACGTTGATCGGCAACGCGACGATGGCCGTCGGCGCCTCGAGGCGTGAGCCGTCCGTCAGCGTCACGACAACG
>Ga0070711_100002306_pt1 | contig 10827 bp, 5 predicted proteins | sample LARL53metaG_FD_65452 | JGI IMG/M metagenome (GOLD analysis project Ga0070711, IMG submission 65452) | Corn, switchgrass and miscanthus rhizosphere microbial communities from Kellogg Biological Station, Michigan, USA - LAR L5-3 metaG | ecosystem: Host-associated > Plants > Roots > Rhizosphere ... | reverse complement strand
GACGCCAACGGCTACGAACACCGGAGTCAGATTGACCGCGCCGACTCCGTAGAGAAGATTTTTGAAAGCCATGTTGGCGAGTTCGAGAAGCACGATTCCCGGGATCACGCCGATCGCCAGAATCGCGAAGGCCTGGCGCAAAATCAGAGTGCGCACATTGGACGAGGTGGCGCCCATGGCTATGCGAACTCCGAATTCGGCGGTTCGGCGGGCGACGTGGAACGACAGCAAGCCGTAGAAACCCAACGCGGCTAACAACAAAACTAAGAACGCAAAGATTCCCGTGAGTCGTGCGAGAAGTTTTTCTCGCATCAGGCCCGCGTCGTACTCGGTCTCGAGCGGGACAATTCTCGTGGGTACGAGCGCTGCGCCGGCTTCGGATATGCGGTCGCGAATCGCGGGGAATAATTTTTCGACCGGACCGATGGTGCGGACTTCGATCGTGCCTGCGAAGCTGGGGCGCTGCGTTAGGGAGAAATAGGCTACCGGAGGGGCGGCTGAGCGGAGATCGTCGACGCGAGCGTCGCCGACTTCGCCGATGACTACATAGTCGGAATCGTTCGGAGCGGGTTCGTAGCCGACGCGATGGCCGATGGGATCTTCGTCGCCGAAGAGTTTGTGGGCGAAGGAGTGGCTGAGGACGGCGACTTGCGGAGAACCGGGCGTATCGCGATTGTCGAAGTCGCGGCCGCGCAGGACGGGGATGCCCATGGCGTGGAAATAGCCGGGGCCGACACGATTTTCTTCGCCGTGGATTTGCTTGTCGGGAATTTCGGGATGGCCCCCGACGTGGATGGCAGTGTTCCAAACGCAGCCGGGGATGGCGCACATCTGTACGGCGGCACCGACCACGCCTGGGATTTGTTGGAGCGAGTCGATGGCGCGGGCGTAGATCGCGGGCAGGGCGGATTCGGGGGTTTGTGGATTGGCGTAATCGAGATGGACCGAGATGAGGTGTTCGCGGTCTAGGCCCGCGTTGACGCGATTGAGATTTAGCAGCGTTTGCGAGAACGACGCGGCTACGCCGAGGAGGAGGAGCGAGAAGCTGACTTGCGCGGCGAGGAGGGATACGGCGCCTTTACGGCTGTTTGAACCGCCGGAAGTTGATTTGGAGCGCGTGTCGGAGACCAGGTCGCGGCGGCCGATTTGGAACGCGGGGATAACGACGAAGAACAGCCACGAGACGATGAAGAGGGCTGCGGCGAAACTCGCGAGTTGTGATGTGACGTGGAGATCGAGCGGGATTAGGCGGCCTTGCGGCGAAGCCCAGCGCAGCAGGAGAGAGCTCGTGAGGCGGGAGATCCAGAGTGCGGGGAGGATCGAGAGCGCGATCCAGAGGCCAACTTCGACGCTAAGTTGGCGCACGATGCGGAAGCGGGTGGCACCGAGAGACGCGCGGACGGCGAATTCGCGGCTGCGGCTGAGCAGGCGGGCGAGTTGGAGATTGGCTAGATTGAGGCAGCCGATCAGGAAGACTACACCGACGATGGCCATGAGGATGGTGAGCGGCTGTGAGTATTGCGTGCGGAATGGACCTTCGCCGTTTGCGGCGGAGATTAGCTGGACGTGCGTGCGTGCGATTTGTTTGCGCTCCAGCGGATCTTTCGAGAGCGTGGCCAGGAGCGCGAGGTCGGGCTGGAGGATTTCGGTCCAGCGGGTGGCGGATTGGGATTTTTGGGCATTGGGCACGCGCGCTAGGGTCCACAGCCAGTAGATTGCGGGTTGTTTGTTCCAGGGGGCTTGCAGGTCAACTGCGTGGCCGGGACCTAGCGAATCGAACCAGGAGCGGAATTCGCCGGAGGATTGCGCGGAGAGCGGGAGCCAGAGATCGGGAGATTCGCCGGCGACTACTCCGGAAAAGCGTTCGGGTGCTACGCCGACGATCACGGCGGGGACGCCGTTGAGAACAATGCGCGTGCCAACGATCGTTGGGTCGGCTGCGAGTTCTCGCTGCCAGAAGGCAAAGCGGGCGATTACGGGAAGTTCGGCGGGGCGGGGTTCGTCGTCGCCGTCGAGGAAAAATCGGCCGTTGGCGGGCGAGAGACCCAGGACGGAGAAGAAATTGTCGGAGACGAGTTGGGTGTCGACGCGGAGAGAGGAGGAGGCTGCGGCGCGCCGGAAGACAGCGCGAGAGATTCCGGACCGGGCGATTACTGGGGCGGTGTCTTGCGTTGCGTGGCGGAGGTTGCGGTAGGCGGAGTAGGAGAGGAAGGTTTGGGCGTCGAAGGGGGATTTGGCGGCTTGGAGGGAATAGAGTTCGTGCGCGTGTGCGATTGGAAGCGGCGCGAAGAGGACGCCGTAGAGAAGTTGGAAGACGCCGATATTTGTCCCGATGCAAAGGGCTAGCGTGAGGATGACGATTAGGGCGAAGGCCGGGGCGTTCGAAAGTTGACGAATGGCGTAGCGGAGGTCGGAGAGCATACCGGAGAGGAGATCGGAGGATGGGTTGGGGAGCGGTGGCATTGTGGGAAGAGTTTGCTTGCGTGTTGGAAGGTTAGAACGTTTCAAGGTTGGGCGTCGAGTGCGATGCGAGGCCTGGGTGTTAATGAATTGGACAGAGAGTCGAGGTCCGCGTTAAAGAAGGGAAAGCACGGCGGCCTACATCGAAGAGGGATTCCTCCCTGCGCGAGCCGGCGACCGATGCGGTACTCAACGCCGTGACGAATGTGATGCGGCGCGGCGCGTGGCGTTAGTAGGCTAGGGCGCAGCCGTCGGCTCGCATTTCGCTGGCGGCGGCGTAGACGCGGTCGTCGCCGCTCATGTGCGGCGCGATGCATTCGTAGCGGCCGTAGCCGCCGTCGCTCGGGCCTAGCGGCCAGCCTAGTTCGATCAGGGCTTTGCGGGTGGCTTCGGGGACGCCGGATTCCAGGCGCAGGATTCCTTTGGGGCCAAGGCCTGGTGCGTCTTCGCCCATCGATTGCGCTGAGCCTTCGTGGTGCCAGCGGGGGCTGTCGCCTGCGGCTTGGATGTCGAGGCCGTAGTCGACGCGATTGATGATGATTTGGGCCTGGCCTTGGGGCTGCATGTCGCCACCCATGACGCCGAAAGACATCCAGGGTTTGCCTTGGCGTGTGGCGAAGCCGGGGATGATGGTTTGGAAGGGGCGCTTCCCGGGGGCGTAGATGTTGGGGTGGCCGTCTTGGAGCGAGAAGAGTTCACCGCGATCCTGGAACATGAAGCCTAGGCCGTCAGCGACCAGGCCGGAACCCATGCCGCGAAAATTGGATTGGATCTGGGACACCATCATGCCGCTGAAGTCGGAGACCGTGAAGTAGGTGGTGTCGCCGTGGCTGGGCGCTTGGCCGGGATGGATCGGAGTGAGGATGCTGTCAGGCCTAATGAGCTTGGCACGTTCGGCGGCGTAGGATTTTGAGTTGAGCCACTCGATGGGAATTTTTGCGAAGTGAGGGTCGGCGTAATAGCGCGCGCGGTCTTCGTATGCGAGGCGCTTGGCTTCGACTTGCGTGTGGAGCGAGGCGGCGGATTGGAAGCCCATGCCGCGGAGATCGAAATTTTCGGCAATGTTGAGGAGCTGGAGCGTGGCCAGGCCTTGCGTATTGGCGGCCATGGCGTAGACGTCTACGCCGCGATAATTGGTGACGAGAGGGTCGAGCCACTCGGCGTGCTGTTCGCGAAGATCTTCGCGGGTGAGCCAACCGCCGATGCGCTTGAAGTAGGCTTCGATGGTTTGAGCGATGGGGCCATCGTAATAGGCGTCGCGGCCGCCGGCGGCGATCATTTTGTAGGTGCGAGCGAGATCGGGATTGCGGAAGACGTCGCCTTCGTTGGGGGCTTTGCCGGTGGGCGCCCAGGTGTGCATGGCGTTGGCGGTTTCTTCGACACCGGAATTGGGGCGCGTGAAGGCGGCGAGGTTGCGTTTGATGTAGCAGCCGATGACTTGCGGGACGGGGACGCCGGTTTCGGCCAGGTGGATCGCGGGTTCGAAGAGTTCGGACCATTTCAATTTGCCGTAGCGCTGGTGCATCGTCCACCAGGCGTCGAGCGCGCCGGGGGTGGAGACCGAGATGGCGCCGAGCGGGGCGATGACGCCTTTGGGAGAGCGGCCGCGGACGGTTTCTAGCGTGAGGGATTTTGGCGAACGGCCGGAGCCGGCGAGACTGACTACTTTCGAAAGTTTTGGATCCCAGATCATGGCGTAGCAGTCGCCGCCTATGCCGGAGCTGGTGGGTTCGAGGAAGCCGAGGCAGGCGTTGGCAGCGACTGCGGCGTCTACGGCAGAGCCGCCTTTTTTTAGGGTTTCGATTGCGGTCAGCGTGGCTAGTGGGTGGGCTGTGCCTGCGGCGCCGGAGCGGCCCATGGCCGCGGAACGGCTGGCGAAACTTGCGCCGACTACGCGATCGCCGGCATGGACGTCGGGGCGGACGAATTTGTCTTCGCCTTCGGCTTGGAATTTGGGGAGGGGTTGGTCTTGTGGCGGCGCGGCGGCGTTTTGGTTTTGCGCGTGTGCGTGGCCGGATGCGGCGCTTGCGAGCGATACGGTGGTGGCGGCGATGGGGAGAGTGGCGATGAAAGAGCGGCGATGCATTGGGCCTCCAGGAATTTTCTGTCGCTGCGTTTGAGATTGGGTAGCTTATCAGCTTCGCGGCGAGGCGAAAAATGTGTTGATGGAAGCTGTGATCGGTCTGATCGAGTCGCGAGCGCTTTGCGATTTGTGTGGGACGCAGAGCGAGTGGACACAGAGTGGTGCGGCGTCAGATGGATGGGATAGGATTTGAACGGGTTGGTGCGATGGAACGATTCGACGTGGTCGTGGTCGGGGCGGGGGTTTTTGGGGCGTGGACGGCGCTGCATTTTACGCGGCGAAACAATCGTGTGTTGCTGCTGGATGCGTACGGGCCGGGGAATGCGCGGGCGAGTTCGGCGGGCGAATCGCGGATTATTCGAATGGGCTATGGCGAGGACGAGATTTACACGCGGTGGTCACAAAAATCGCTGGCACAGTGGAAGGAATTTTTTGGGTTTGCGCGGCCGGGACTGTTTCGCGAGACCGGCGTGTTGTGGCTAGGCGCGGAGGGCGACGCGCGCGTTCGCGATACGGCGGCGACCTTGACCCGGTGTGGCGTGGCGTTCGAAGAGTTGGATCGGGCGGCGCTGCAGAAGCGATATCCGCAGATTTGCCTTGATGGGATTGCGACGGGATTGCTGGAGCCGGAAAGCGGCGTGTTGATGGCGCGGCGGGCTGTGGCGGCGGTGGTGGAAGACGCGATTTTTCGCGGGGTGGAGTATCGTGTGGCGGAAGTGGTAACACCGGATGCGAGCCAGGGCGCGGGAACGGGAACGTTGACCTCGGTGAGAACGCGGGGCGGCGAGGTATTCGAGGCGGAGCACTTTGTCTTCGCGTGCGGCGCCTGGCTGGGCAAGATTTTTCCGGAGGTACTGGGAGAGCGGATCTTTCCGACGCGACAGGAGATTTATTTTTTTGGCGTGCCTGCGGGCGATTTGCGATTTTCGCCGGCGGCGCTGCCGACATTTTTGTTTCAGGGCGACGAGACGTATGGGATGCCGGATCTGGAGGGGCGCGGGTTCAAGATTGCGTTCGACCGACATGGAGTGCGTGTCGATCCGGATACGCAGTCGCGCATTGTTACCGAGGAGGCGGCGGAAGAGGTGCGGTCGTATGTGGGGCGGAGATTTCCAGCCTTGGGCGGGGCGCCCATTGTGGAGACGCGCGTTTGCCAGTATGAAAATACTTCGAATGGGGATTTTTTGATCGATAGGCATCCGACGATCGGAAATTTATGGTTTGTGGGCGGCGGGTCGGGACATGGATTCAAGCATGGGCCGGCGGTGGGGGAATATGTCACGAGGCGGGTTTTGAGAGGCACGGACGGCGAGGGGCGGTTTTCGCTGCAAACGAAGGAGAAGGTGCAGCATCGTGCAGTTTTTTGAGGTGAGGGGTTGGCACGGAGTGGCTGCATTGCGCCGAGGGTAGTCTGTGGCTGAAACTTGTGGGTCGAACTTGCGTCTCAACGTAGGAGATTTGGGGAGGTCGGACCGTGGCGAAGGCGAAGGAAATGATGCGAGTGGTTGTGGCGGGTGCGCTGGCTGGGGCTTTGGCGTTGGGCGGAGCGGCTGCGTCGTACGCGGGGCCTGCGGACGCTGAAGCGGCTGCGAGTGCAGCTAAAGCCGGCGCGGCTGCGGGGAGCGTCGGCGAGTTCAAGGTGCCGGTGGAGTATTACAAGCTGGCGAACGGCCTGCGCGTGGTGATGTCGCCGGATCACACTTCGCCGATTATTTGCGTGGGCGTCTACTACCACATCGGATTTCGAATCGAGCCGCGGGATCGGACCGGGTTCGCGCACTTGTTCGAACACATGATGTTTCAAGGGTCGCAGAACCTGGGGAAGATGGAGTTCATTCGACTGGTGCAGACGAACGGCGGAATTTTGAATGGGTCGACGCGATTCGACTTCACGAATTATTTTGAAGTGCTGCCGTCAAACAAACTGGAGACGGCGCTGTGGGCTGAGGCGGACCGTATGGGCGGACTCGCGGTGACGGATGCGAATCTGAAGAATCAGCAGGGTGTGGTTGGGAGCGAAGTGAAGCAGAACGTACTGAACCGGCCTCTTGGTGGATTTCCGTGGCTCGATATGCCGCAAGTAGCGAATACGAATTGGTATAACGCGCACAACTTCTATGGCGACATCAAGGACATCGAAGATGCGAAGCTGAATGAGGTGCAGGAGTTTTTCAAGACGTACTACGCGCCGAACAATGCGGCGCTGGCAATCGTGGGAGATTTCGACCCGGCGGAAGCGAAGAAGTTTGTTGAGAAATATTTTGGGCCGCTGAAGGCATCGAATTTGCCGCCGCAACCGGATATCAAGGAACCTCGGCAGGACAAAGCGAAACGCGAGACGAAAGTCGATCCATTGACGAAACGGCCGGCGCTGGCGGTGGCATATCACGTGCCCGAGCGAAATACGCCGGAATATTACGCAATGATTTTGCTCGATCAGATTTTGATCGAGGGCGACGACAGTCTGCTGCATCAGGAATTAGTGCAAAAGCGCGGGTACACGGGCGGTGTGGAAGGCGGAATCAACCTGCTTGGGAGCCCTTACAACTACCAGGGACCGATGTTGTTTATCGCGGACGTGCTCTACGACCCGTCGACGAAGCCAGATGACATTTTGTCGGCGATGGACGGTGTGATCGAGCCGCTGCGGACGAAGCCCGTCGATCAGAAGACGCTCGATCGAGCGATGGTGAAGGCGCGGTCGGATCTGTACGACATGTTTGGGAGCCAAGGTGGTTTTGGATTGATGGATGTTTTGGCGAGCTTTGCATTGTTTGACGACGATCCGGGAAGGGTGAATACGTTATCGGAGCAGCTTGGGAAGGTTACGCCGGAGCTTTTGCAGAAGACCGCGGCGGAATATTTGCGGCCGGAGAATCGCACGGTGCTGGTCGTGGAACCGAAAGCCGCAGCCGATGCGGGCACTGGAGCCGGGGCGAAGCAGTAGAAGTGAGTTGGAGTGTTGAGAGCTTAGAGTGAACGCGGCGCGGAGGATTGGGATGGCGATGACGATCAAGCGGATTGGCATCTACACAGGATTTGTGGCGGCGGGGCTTGCGTGCGGCGCGGCTGCGCCGACCTTTGGTCAGGCCACGGACGCGGCTCCACAGAAGCAGGCCCCGCCGCCGGGAAGCGCTCCGAAAGCGTTCACTGTCCCGGCGCACGAGACGTATTCGCTGCCCAACGGGATGAAGGTGACGCTGGTGCCTTACGGGAATATTCCGAAGGTTACGGTGAGCCTGGCACTGCGCAGCGGCAACATCGACGAAACCAGCGACAAACTGGGGCTCGCGGACATTACGGGCGAGTTGATCAAAGAAGGCACGAAGACAATGAGCGCGGAACAAGTGGCGCAGGCCGCGGCGCAGATGGGGAGCTCGCTTGGCGTCAGTGTGGGTGTCGATGAGACGACGGTGGCGATGGATGTCCTGTCGGAGAGCGGACCGGCGTCGGTGAAACTAATCGCCGATGTGGTACAACGTCCGCTGCTGCCGGAATCGGAATTGGCGCGGCTGAAGACGAATATGCTGCGGCAAATTGCCGTCGCGAAGACGCAGCCGGCGCAAATTGCCTTGGCAAAATTTCGCAAGCTGATGTATGGCGATCACCCGTACGGCGAAGTGCTGCCGACGGAAGAGACAATCAACGGATTGACGATCGCAGATGCTCAGAAATTCTATGCCGCGAACTTTGGCGCGGCGCGCGCGCATTTGTATGTCGCGGGAAAATTCGATTCTGCGTCGCTGAAGAGAGCGATCTCGGAGAATTTCGGCAGTTGGGCCAAGGGAACGCCACCGTTAGACCGACCGGCTTCGCCGAAGACGCAGCGGATACTCGACGTAACCGACAGGTCGGGAGCGCCGCAGTCAACGCTTTATGCGGGGTTGCCGGTGATTGGACCGACCAGCCCCGACAGCATTCCTCTTTCCGTCACAAATTCGCTGCTCGGCGGATCGTTTGCGTCGCGCATTACGAGCAATATTCGCGAGCAGAAGGGGTATACGTACTCGCCGCGAAGCCAAGTCTCGACCCGTTACCACGACGCGTACTGGGTGGAAGTTGCGGACGTGACAACCAAAGATACCGGCGCGTCGCTGAAGGAAATTTTTGGTGAGATCACACGGCTGCAAAAGCAGGCGCCTCCGGGGGAGGAGCTGAAAGGGATCCAGAGTTATATTTCAGGGCTGTTTGTGATTCAGAATTCATCGCGGCAGGCTCTGCTTGGGCAGTTGGGGTTCGTCGATCTGCAAGGGCTGAGTGACGACTATTTGAAAACCTACGTGCAAAAAGTGAACGCGGTCACCCCGGATCAGGTGCAGGCGATGACGGCCAAGTATATCAAGCCGGAATCGATGACGATTGTCATAGTCGGCGATAAAGCGAAGATTGCGGATCAGTTGAAGGAGTACGGCGACGTGAAGTAAGCAGTTCGCAGTTCACGTCACGCTTCGCCAAAGACCAGAGCAGTTCAGGCTTTTTGGGCGCGCCTGCGAATGTTCGCGGCGCCGGGGGGAATGCGGCGCGATTTTTCGGCATACAAGTGCTGGTCGGCGTCGGAAAGTAGCTTCTCGATTCGCTCTCCATGTCCGTTATAAATCGAAATACCGATGCTTGCCGACAGTGGCGGTGTCTCGTTGTCTTGAGCGAGGACCTCGCGAATACGTGTTGCAACTTGTTGCGCCTCGGTCTCCTGCGATTCGGGAAGCACGAGCGCGAACTCATCGCCGCCGTAACGTGCTGCAGTGTCGATGGCGCGGCAGTGGATGCGGAGCGTGTCGGCTAAGCGGCAGAGAGCACGGCTGCCGACGAGATGGCCATAGGTGTCATTGATCTTTTTCAGGCCGTCGAGATCGAGCAACAGCACTGCAAATGCTCGCCCATTTCGATTTGTTCGCTCTGTTTCGCTTTCCAAAACGTCCAGCAGACGGCGATAGTTCGCCAAACCGGTGAGCGGATCGCTGACCGCGAGATGCTGGACTTGTTCGAACAATCTTGCATTGTCGAGCAATGCGCCGCCGAGGGCGACCGCGTAGCTGGTGACCGTGAGGGCTTGCGCGAGAACAAAAGGCGAATCGAGCAGACGGGCGGACTGCGACGCGGCGAGTTGTGCGGCGACGTTCATCCAGGCGGCGGAATACAGGGCGCGATCGAACGCAGAATCTTCGATCTGGAGACGCCGTCGAAACCAAACCAGTGCAACCAGGAATAGCACCGCCGGAAGTAACTGTTGGGGGCTCGGAATGAACGCGAGCGCGTGTGGTGAAGTCTCCGCCGGAAGATGTCGCAAAGCCGCGGTGATGACGTACGTGAGCAGGACAACCGTAAATAGGGCGCCGGCAATCTCGAGGCGGGGACGCCGAGATCTCGGCACAAAGTGTTCGACCAGCAGCGCAACGACCAGCAGCAACCCCAATACGATGCGGCCGACCCACCATGACACTGGCCCCCACCGCAGATGCACCGGCGTTTCCTGGAGAAATTGAAAGAAGAGCAGGCTCGAGGCCGTAAGTAGCGTGCCGCTCAACAAAAATCCAGAACCAAGAATCAACGAGATGCGGTCCTGGGTGCCCTGAAAACGAACTAACGTTACAGCTGCAAAAACGAAGGCCAGCAGGCCGGTTGTCACCTGCAAATACCCTTGCAGGACCGGGTCGGATTGCAGCGGCACCACCCGCAGCCACATCGACAGAAAAAACACTACGACGAATCCCGACGCGTGCGACAGGAAAGGCGTGGCGCTAAGCTGTTTGGTGACCAGTGAGCCCTTGCCCATAAACTTATCCGATTGACCTCGGCTGGGGCCGGGCCCTCTTCAAGTATTAGACTCTTCTTTCCCAGCCAGCGTTGCGGCTGTTTGGCGTCATATTTTCACTAAGAGATACCGTCCTTGTGGATTTCCTGACCTGTACGCACGTACAGGCGAGTGGGGACGCGCCAGCGTTTCGCGAAGTCGAAACCTTCTTGCTAGAGCGAAGGGATAGGCGTTCCGGCCTTATTTTTAGCGGGCTTTCGAAGCGCTCAGGCACCGCTTGATCGCGGGGCTGCTTGTTGGCTCACGAAAATCTCGCGAACGCGCTCGATCGTGTCGATTTCTTCAACAGGTTTGTCCGCACGCAGCCTCACAATGCGTGGAAAACGCAGCGCGAATCCTGAGTCATGGCGATTTGAACGCTGCACATTGTTGAAGGCAACTTCCATTACGATCACTGGGTCGACCGCACGAACGTGCCCGTGGTCCTCAATCGTGTGCGCGAGGAAGAACTCCGTGAGCTTCGCGATTTCAG
>Ga0070711_100002305_pt1 | contig 10829 bp, 15 predicted proteins | sample LARL53metaG_FD_65452 | JGI IMG/M metagenome (GOLD analysis project Ga0070711, IMG submission 65452) | Corn, switchgrass and miscanthus rhizosphere microbial communities from Kellogg Biological Station, Michigan, USA - LAR L5-3 metaG | ecosystem: Host-associated > Plants > Roots > Rhizosphere ... | reverse complement strand
CGAGCGCATCGTCCACCATCTGAACGTAGTCTTTGAGTGTCTGTTGATCGGCCGCCGAATCAGTCAGGGCGGAGATATCGAGCGTCCCGATCGCGCCGGTCGTGGCACCGACGGTACGCGTCTTGTCCATGATACCGGCAGGGGTACCACCGTCCGGGTCATAGAGCTTGAGGTTATCGATATTCACGTCGATCGTCGAGATGCTGACATTGCCGCCGACGCGGGAGAACGACGACACGACCGACTTGGTTGGATTGTAGCCAGCCACGCTCGAGTCGACCGACAGCCAGTTCTCGCCGTTGAAGACGGCCAAGCCAGCGGTGTTCTGCAAGTCGCTCTGGATGGCGGAGATTTCCGCCTGGACCTTGACGCGATCGACGCCCGGCTCGAGCGCAGCGGTGAGTTTGGCTTTCAACGCGGTAAGACCGCCCTTGCTGTCACCGACCACCGAGGTCAGCGCGGTGTACATGGTATCGACGGTCGCCGCACCGAGACCCAGGGCGTCTGAGACCGCCGAAAGGGCTTCGTTGTCCGAGCGCATCGTCGTTGCGATCGACCAGTAAGCGGAGTTGTCCGAGGCCGTTGCCACCCGAAAGCCGGTGGAAATGCGGTTTTGCGTCGTCGCAAGGTTCTGCGAGACCGTCCGCAGCGTCTGCAGAGCGGTCATGGCGGAGGTGTTCGTCATCAAGCTTGACATCGTTTATGTCCCTTAAGATTTGATTTGATTTGATGGGGACATACCGGACTTTCACCGGTACGACGGGGCGGCATCATGCCTTTGGGTCGCCGAAGGGGACCCAACCCGCCGTCGGCCGCACGTTAGCCATTAAAGCTTACCCAAAGCTGAACACGCTAGAGAAACGACCGCACCAGGCCGACTGCAAGGAGATTCCAGCCATCGATCAGCACGAAAAACAGCACCTTGAACGGGAGAGCGAACACGGTTGGCGGCATCATCATCATGCCCATCGACATCGTAAGCGTGGCGACGACCATGTCGATCACCAGAAACGGCATGATGACCAAAAAGCCGATCTCGAACGCCCTTCGCAGCTCCGAGATCATGAAGGCGGGGATGATGACGCGGAGATCGATGCGCTTCTCGTCAAAGCGGGTGCGGAAGCCTTCAGCGGCGAGGCTCTCGAAGGTCTGCAGGTCCTTCTCGCGAACGTGCGCCAGCATGAAGTCGCGGAACGGATCGGTCACGCGCGAATAGGCTTCCTGCTCCGAAATTTCATTCTGCATCAAGGGCTGAACGCCATTGGTCCAGGCGCGGTCGAACGTCGGCGCCATCACATAGAACGTCATGAACAGCGCCAGGCTGATCATCACGATGTTGGCCGGCGTCGTCTGCAATCCCAGACCGGCGCGCAGAAACGAAAGCGCGACGACGAACCGGGTGAAGCTTGTCACCATGATGAGAAGGCCCGGAGCCAGCGACAGCACGGTCAGCAGGGCGACGAGCTGGATCAACCGGCCGCTGGCGCTTCCCCCGCCGGGCGGGATCAGCGAGGAGAGATCGGGTATCTGGGCCGCCGCCGCCGTAGGCAGAAGCGCGATCAGCAGGACAAGCGAGATGCGCTTCATTGGACAACCAGCGTTTCGATGATCAGCTCGCGCACCTTGCCGCCTGAGCGAATCGTCGCCCGCTCGTTGAGGTCTTCGCGAAGGTACTGCAGGCCGCGCGCGCCCTCGATCTGGCTCGCCGAGACCGTTCGGAGGTAGGACACGATGTCCTCGCCGATCCGGGCGACGAGCACGCTTGCCTCCTCCTCATTCAGCGGATCGGTGACGACCGATCCCTCCATCCGGATCCAGGCGCCGGCCGGAGCAGCCATGTTGGTCACGACCGGCGAGATTTTGCGCAATCGCGTGGAGGTGTCGTACGCCGATGCGACCGGCCGCTCCGGCGCCTCCTTCTGGCTGTCCACGATGCGCTGGATCGTCGACAGCAAATGCAGGCTTGAAAGCACGCCGGCGCCCGCGGACAGGACGGTGATCAGCAACAAAACGGCGACCCATTGCATCCTGTTCCCCTTCCGCTGTTGCCGCTAGCCGGTCGCGCCGCCCCCGATACGCGCGACAGGTCTAGAATGGTCCGACCGTGTCGTAGATCTGCTGACCCCATGCCGGTTGCTGCACCTCCATGAGGCGGCCGCGGCCGCCATAAGAGATTCGTGCTTCCGCGATCTTGTCATAGGCGATGGTGTTGTTGCGGCCGATATCGCGCGGCCGGACGATGCCGGCGATCTTCACGATCCGCATCTCGTAGTTCACGCGCACTTCCTGCGAGCCGCTGATCAGGAGATTGCCGTTCGGAAGCACGTCGATCACGACCGCCGCGACGGAGAACCTGACCTCTTCGGTACGGTCGATTTTGCCGGCGCCCTTGGTCGAGGTTTGCGAGTTGACGTTGCCGTCAGCCTGGCCCTTGGTCGACCAGCCGAACATGTCGACGAGATAGTCGGAACTGAACTTGGTTTGCGAATCCCGCGAGCGGTCGGTCTTGTTGTCGAGCATCGCCTTGTCGTTCATGGAAATCGAGACCGTCAGGGGATCGCCGACCCGCGCGGCGCGCGGGTCACGAAAGAGATCCCTGCGTTCATCCCACGCCGACTGATATCCTGGCGCGTATCGGCCGCGCGGCTCGACCGGAATAGCGCGTGCTTCGGCCTGCAGGCCGGCGCCGACCGGCGACATGAACGGCGCCTGGGTCAGTTCGGCGAAATTGGTCCCGCAGCCGCTCAGGAACGGGGCCAGGAAGAGTAACCGCAGAACGTTCATTTTCCCGTCGTCCCGTCGTCGGCACGCCGCATTCCGGCCAGGGTATCGGCAAGGTGAGCCGCGCGCGCCGGCTCCATCTCGTTCAGGATCGCACTCGCGTTCCGGACGCGGAGTTTTGCGAGCACCGCAGCCGCGGTCTCGTCGGCCATGCTGGCAATTTGCAGCGCGGCCGCATCGGGGTTCATGCGGGAATAGATTTCGACGACGCTTTCTTCCGCCTTCTTCAGAAAGTCGTCGCGCAGCTTCAGCCATTGCTCGTATTCGGCACGCTTTGCCTCGAGCTCCGCGATGCGCTGCCGAAGCTTGGCTTCGGCGGCTTCCAGCTCCTTTTGCTGCCATGCGACGCGGGCGTCCAAGGCCGCATCGGCGATGTTCTTGCAGAACTGCGCGGTGTCGGACTCCCGCTGGTCGGCCGCCGCCGGCTCAGCCGCGCCGGGCGATAGCTTTGCCACAGTCGCCGTCGTCAAGGGCGGCTCTGGCTGCGGAGTGGCGGGCGAAGGCTCGGGCTTGGCGGGAAGACGGTGCGGCGCGGTCCGCGGCTTGGTGAACCCGGCGAGATTGAGCGGCTTCGACGGCCTTGCGGAAGGTTTGGCTGACTGCGTTGGCGAGGCCGGCTCCGCCCACGCGGGCAGCTGTGCCGAGAGCACAAGACTTCCCACAAGGAGCACCTCCTTCGACAATTTCGCGAAGCTCAGCATGCACTCTCTCGCACAAGACCTGCGCGAGCGTTGCACGTTAAAGCTTGCGCGACGCTGACGCGACATTCTACTGGATGACGAGATCGGCCTGCAGCGCGCCCGCCGCCTTGATAGCCTGCAGAATGGCGATAACCCCGGTCGGCTTCAGCCCGATCTGGTTCAAGCCGCGCACCAGGCGCTGCAAATCGGTGCCGCGCAGGATAGCGACTTGCGCGCCCGGCTCATTGGCATCGATGAAGGTCTGCGGCACCACCACCGTTTCGCCCCGCTTGGCGAATGGCGAAGGCTGCGAGACGATCGGCGCTTCGGTAATTCGAACCGAGAGATTGCCGTGGGTGACGGCAACGGTGGAAACCTGCACGTTGCGGCCGATCACCACGGTTCCTGTCCGCTCGTCCACGACGACGCGCGCCGGCGTGTCGGGCTCGACCATGAGCTCTCCGACCTCGGCGATGAAGCGAACCGGGGCGACGGAGCGCGGCCGGGAGAGGATGATCGTCCGATAGTCGCGCTCGAAGGCAAGACGGGCACGGTATCGTCCCTCACCATAGCTGTTGATGGCGTCGATGATTCGCGTCGCGGTGACGAAGTCCGGATTCTTCAGTTCGAGAATCAGCGACTCCATGTCGTAGAACTTGCCCTGCACTTCGCGCTCGATCAGCGCGCCATTGGGAATGCGGCCCGACGTGGGGACGCCCTGGCTGACAGTCTGCGCCGCGCCTTCGATCGAGTATCCGCCAACCGCGATAGCGCCCTGGGCCACCGCGTAGACCTCGCCATCGGCGGCGCGGAGCTGGGTCATGAGCAGCGTGCCGCCCAACAGCGAGGAGGCATCACCGAGCGAGGAGATCGCGACATCGATCCGCGAACCGCCGGAGACGAATGGCGGCAGATCTGCGGCCACGACGACGGCCGCGACATTGCGCGTGCGGAGCGACGTTCCCCTGATGTTGATTCCCATGTTGTCGAGCATCGATTGCAGGGACTGCTCGGTGAAGGGGGAATTGCGCAACGTGTCTCCTGTGCCCTTGAGACCGATGACCAGCCCGTAGCCGATGATCTGGTTTTCCCGCACGCCTTTCAGGCTGGCAATGTCCTTGATCCGCACCGCGGCCTCGGCAGACGTGACCGACAGGACGAAAACGACAAGCCACAGGAGACGCGACCTCATCCGTTCTGAATCCGCACCGAGCCGTCCTGCTGGACGACGCCCCTGATGATCACGCCGGTATCGAGGTTGCGAAGCTGGATCATCGCGCCCGGGCTGCCGGACTGCAGCGAGGAGGCGTAGGTCACGATCGAGAGCGCGCCGTCCTCGACCACAACCTTGACGACGTTACCGCGGGTCACGACCTTCTGCTCCTCGATCGCGTTGATCGGGATCGGTTGGCCCGGGATCAGCGTTCGTCGCGCGATCTGACCGACCACCAGCGTTCGCTCGGCGAAAAAGGCCGCCACGCCCGGCATGTTCGGCGCGAACGTCCGGTCGATGATCATTTCTTCCCTGATCACATCGCCGGGATAGATCGCGGTTGCCGGCACCGGCAGATGCGTCGGCTGCTGCTGCGCGATCGCGCCACCACAGCTGACGGACGCGATCAGCGCGAGGGCCGCAACGGACCGGATGACGGTATGGACACGCTTCAAGCCGCTTCTCCGTTTTGCGATTCTACCGAAGGCGCTTATCGAAGGCCCTTGGAGACGGTCGACGCCATTTCGTCCGCCGCCTGGATCACCTTCGAATTCATCTCATAGGACCGCTGCGCGGAGATCAGCTCGGTGATTTCCTTGACGGGATCGACGTTCGAACTCTCCAGGTAGTGCTGGTGGATCTGGCCGTAGCCGGGATCGCCGGGAACACCGACGACGGGAACGCCGGACGCCAGAGTCTCTCGGTAGAGATTGCCGCCGAGCGGATCAAGGCCGCCCTCGTTGGCGAAGTTGGCAAGGTTGAGCTGGCCGACCTGGCGCGGCGCGATCTCGTTGTCGAGCTTGGCGAAGACCTGGCCCGACTCGTTGACGGTGACATCCACCGTCCCCTGCGGAATGATGATCACGGGATCCACCGTATAGCCGTCCGCCGTCACCAGCTGCCGGTCCGCATTGGTGTTGAAGGCGCCGGCGCGGGTATAGAGCGTCTCGCCATTCGGGCCCACCACCTGGAACCAGCCCCGGCCGTTGACCGCGAGATCGTAGGTGTTGCCGGTCTGTGCCAGGGAGCCCTGCATATGCAGTTTTCTCACCGCGACCGACCGGACGCCCAATCCGAGCTTCGCCCCTTCGGGCACCGCGGCCTCGCCGGCGCGGTTCGGGACGCCCTGCATGCGATCGACCTGGTAGAACAGGTCGGTGAATTCGGCGCGCGAGCGCTTGTAGGAGGTCGTATTGATGTTTGCGATATTGTTGGCGATCACCTCGACATTGAGCTGCTGCGCGCTCATGCCAGTCGCCGCGATAGCGAGTGCTCTCATTGCAAAACCTCAGATCGCCATCCGGCTGACTTCCTGATACGCCTGCACGACCTTGTCGCGCACCGCCACCGCCATCTGCAGCGTCTGCTCTGCCGACATCACGGCCTCCACCACGCTTTGCGCCGATACCTTGCCCTGGATGTAGGAGATCGACGCCGCCTCGCCGGTCTTCATCGCGCTGATCGCATCGGTCGCGACCTGCTGGAGCACGCCATCGAAGCCGCGCGCCGATTCACCGGTCTGCGCCGTCTGGCCCAGCTGCGTGACAGCCGAGGTCGACTTGGCGACACCGCTCGATTGAGCGATGTCGCTTGCGCCCTTCAGGATGGAAGATACCGCTTCAAGCATCATGGATCACGCCCCCTTCAAGAGATCGATCGTCATCGCGACCATTGAACTCGCCTGTTTGATCACCTGCAGATTGGCCTCGTAGGTCCGGTTAGTCTCGCGCATGTCAGCCATTTCGATCAGCGAATTGACGTTCGGCAGCTTGACATAGCCGTCCTGATCGGCCGCCGGGTGGGTCGGTTCGTAGTCGACCCGGAACGGCGCGCGGTCGACGCCGATGTCCTTGATCTTCACGACGGGCACGCCCGCCGCGCGATCCATTTCCGCGGTGAAGGTCGTGGTCTTGCGACGGTACGGCTCGGAGCCGGGCGTGCGCCCGGTGGAATTCGCGTTCGCAAGGTTTTCCGAAACGACGCGCAGCCGGATCGACTGCGCCTCAAGCCCGGAGCTGGCTATTTGGGCGGACGCTTGCAGCGGATCGATCATGGGTTCTCGCCTCAGCTCTTCGTGCTGGTCATGAACATGCGGTGAAATGATTTGATGATGGCGGTGTTCAACGAGTAGTCCTGGTTGATGTCACCAGCCTTCAGCATTTCCTGTTCCAGGCTGACGGAGTTGCCGGAGTGGACCACTTCCCAGCTTTGTTCCTTGCGGGTCCCTTGCGGACGCAACGATGTCTCCATCGCCATGTGCTTCGGCGAGGTAACGGCCAGCGGAACGATCTTGGTGTCGAGCAGCTTTTCGAACGGTTCAATATCCTGCGCCTGGTAGCCGGGTGTATTCGCGTTGGCTACGTTTGTCGAAATCGTCATCTGCCGGAGCGACAGCCACCGCGCATGCGATGAGGCAACATCGAAGAGATAAACCGGTCCCACAACGCCCTCGTCACAGTAAATTTGTGACGTTCGTATACGAACCGAAACTTGTCCGAGGCTGGCTAAATATTCCGCGCGCTGGCGCGACGAATTTTATGCGCCCGCCTTTTGCTTGCGCGAATGCATAAAATAGATGATCTCGGCCACCGGCCGAAAGAATTCGGCCGGAATCACGTGATCGACGACGGCGGCATCGTACATCGATCGCGCGAGCATCTTGTCTTCCACGACCGGCACATTGTTCTGCTCGGCGAGTTCCCTGATCTTCAGCGCGATCAGATCCTGCCCCTTCGCCAGCACGGTGGGGGCGGCGTCCTCGCCGTGCCGGTATTTCAAGGCGATGGCATAGTGCGTGGGGTTGGCGATCACCAGCGTGGCGCGGGGCACCGCGGCAAGCATCGTAGTCCGCGCGCGATCGCGGGCAAGGGAGCGAAGACGCGCCTTAACCAGCGGATCGCCCTCGGCCTGCCGGAACTCGTCCTTGACCTCTTGCCTCGTCATGCGCAGCTCGCGACGCCAGTAGAAGCGGGCCCAGACCAGGTCGAGTGCCACCAGCACGATCGTCGCAATCGAGATTGTCGAGACCAGCCGCATGGCGGTGGTCAATATCAATTCGGGAACAGCGGTCGGGTCGCTGAACAGTGAATTCACGGCCACGGCCTCCTCAGCCCGCAAGACGATCGTCACGACAATGCTTATGGCGAAAAACTTAAAGAGTGACTTTGCAAATTCGACACGGCCCTGGCCGCCGAAGGTTCTTCCCCACCCCTGGGCAAGCGATATCCGTGACAACTCGGGCTTTATTCTCTCAAACACGATCTGCGGCGCATTCTGCAGAAACGACGCGGCGAGGCCGGCGATCGCCAGCACGATGACGATCGGCAGCAGGAATTTCGCCAAGCTGGCTCCGATGAGGGTCAGGAATTCGACCGCGTCGGCGCCGTTGCGAATGCGAATCCCGGAGGGATCATCCATCAGCCGGCCCAGCGTCGACGTCAGCTGCCGGACGCTGTCGACGGTGAGAAAGCTCAGGATGATCAGGAGCGCTATCATCGACGAGAAGATCGAGGCCTCGCGGGAGACCGGAATTTTACCCTTTTCGACGGAATCTCGTATCTTCTTTTCCGTCGGCTCTTCGGTCTTGCTCTCTCGCTCGGGTGCGTCGGACATACGGTGCGGTTTTCAGGTAGCTGGTCGTTAGGTAAACACCGGCTGGTCTTCCTGGTCCGGATTGAGCTCGATTTCCCCTCTCCCGGCCATTTCGAGCGCGAGATCGGTGATCGCCCGCCGCGCATCGAGAATTTCTCGCTGGCCTGCCGGAATCCCGCTCGCAAGCTCGTGCTCCACCAGGCGCCGCGTCCGCGATGCGAGCGATGCCAGGATAAGTTCGCGAAAGCTCGAGTCCGAACCCTTCAGCGCCGTCACCACGCGATCGGTCGAGACCTGATCGAAAATGAGCATGCGCGCCTTCGACGTTAGATTGACGATGTCGTCGAAGGTGAAAAGCATTCCCTTGAGGATCTCCGCCGACTTCGGCCGCGATTCGGAGAGATTCTTCAGGGACTCCTCCATCTGCGTCCGCTCCATCTTGTTGATGATGTCGGCCATGCGCGGATAGGTGTCGGAGGCGAGATTGCGCGCGAAGTTGATCATGAAGTCTTCGTGCATCGTCTTCTCGATGATGCTCATCGCATCCTCGACCACCGGCTTCAGGCTCAGCATCCTCCGCATCAGATCATGCCGCAGATCCGCGGGCAGCAGGCTCATCACCCGGCGGCACAGGCCGGCTTCACCCTGGAAAGGATCAAGGCCGCCGTCTGCGGATGCTCCTTGAGCAGGTAATTGGCCAACAGGCTCTCGGAGACGGCTGATATCCGTTCCCACACCGATTTGGTCTTGTTGCCAAGGACCTCCGAGATGATGTCGGTCACTTGCTCCGGAGGCAACACCCCGTTCAGCAGCTTTTCGAGCTCGTTCACGGTTCCGAAAACATTCGGTCCGGTGGAGAAGTTCTGGGCGAATTCCTCGATGATGGCTTCGAGTTCGGGAGCCGAGATCGGCTTTAGCTCCGCCGCGGCCCGCGTGACCAGCCTGATCTCGTCGGGGTCAAACTCCTTGAGAACGCCGCCGGAAAGCTCCCGGCCCATGGCCAGCAGCAGCGCGGCGACCTTCTCGGTACCGCGCAGCGGCTTGGCTTCTGGAGGCCGCTTGGCGGGTGCATTGAATGCCATCGGGAGAGCCCTTTAACTTTCAACATCCCCGGTGGTTCCTCCGACGATCTCCGTGAGCGACACGCCGAACCGCGAATTCTCATCCTCGACGACGACAACCGCGCCACGCGCCACGATCCGGCCGTTGACGACCACTTCGACCGGCTCGCCGACGCGATGATCAAGCGGAATGACGGCTCCCCGGCCAAGCTTCATCAGGTCCGCGACCGGCATGGTGGCGGATCCGAGCAGAACCTGGACCGTGACCGGAATGCGCAGGATCGGCTCGAGATTGGTGAGCCGGCTGGTTTCCTCGGCGGCGCGCGCCGCGAGATCCGCCAGTTTCCCGAAAGAGGAGCCCCCGCCCTTGAGCGGCTCCGACGCATTTTGCGTCGTTGAGTGGGGCGGATCGGATTCGAACGGCTGCTTCATTTCACCTGCCTTCTAGACAATTCTACCACTTACGCCTGCCTGCGGGCCTCATCGCCGTGAGCCTCGATATCCATGATGGCCTTGCGCGCCTCTTCGATCTTGCCGCCCAGGACGTTCACCAGCTGCTTTCCGTCGGCGCTGAATTCGCGCACCATCAGCACCATGTCGTCGACGGTTTCGGTGGTCTTGCCGAGAATGGATGCGAAGTCGCCCTGGCTGGAGCGCAGCTGCACGAGTTCCCGGTGCATCCTTGTCACCCGGATGCTGGTGAACAGCAGGGCCGCCAGGAGAACAAGGTCAACGAGATAGGATGCCATCGATGAACTCCCGCTTTTGATCCGCCGATTCCTTGACTTGCAGCGAGTAGACGCCGTTCAGCTGCCCCATCTGGCACCAGAACAGCCGCTGATTGTTGCACTCGAGGCGCACCAGGGTGTTCGGCGTGGCGTTCAGCTTGATCACCTGCCCGACACGGAATTGCGACACCTCGCCGAGGGTAAGCGAGCGCTCCTCGAGCACCGCCTTCAGCACCACCTCGGTGCGCTGGATCTCGCTGTGCAGCTGCTTGCTCCAATTCGGATCGGTTGACACTGATTCGCCTGATACGATCTGGGAAAGCGCCTGACGCAGCGGGTTGAGAACCGCATGGGGGATGACGATAAACATCTCGCCGCCGCGATCGAGCCCCTGCAGCAGGATCTTGGCGTAGACCGCCATGTTGTTGAGCCGACCGATGGCCAGGTAATCCATCCGGGTCTCGACGCGCTCCAGATTGAACTTGACTTCCGAGGCGCGTGAAAACGACGATTGCAGCGCCTTGCCAAACCGTTCGAACAGCGCCTCGGCAACGTGCATCTCGACGTTCGAGAACACCCTTGGCATGTCGAGCGGCGGCTCGGCGCCGTCGGCGCCGAACAAGAGCTCGACCATGGTGTAGACAAAGTCGCGGTCGAAGCCGATCAGGATGCGGCCGTCCCAGGCCTGGGCGTAGAACACGGCCGCAATCGATTCCGACTCGTAGCGATCGAGGATGTCGGAGAGCCGGCTGCTTCCGACGCTGCTCAGCGAGAA
>Ga0070711_100002300_pt1 | contig 10834 bp, 12 predicted proteins | sample LARL53metaG_FD_65452 | JGI IMG/M metagenome (GOLD analysis project Ga0070711, IMG submission 65452) | Corn, switchgrass and miscanthus rhizosphere microbial communities from Kellogg Biological Station, Michigan, USA - LAR L5-3 metaG | ecosystem: Host-associated > Plants > Roots > Rhizosphere ... | reverse complement strand
GCGACAAGATGTACCTGCCGCCGGAGAAGCGCGTCAACATTTGGTAGCAAGGGGTTTCCGAGACAGCGTCAATTTATCGACGGCCAGCCTCGGCGGCGGCTGGCCTGACTAGCATCAATAGAGTAAGTACCTGTATTTACATCAGAAATAAGATCATAAAATCTCTGGCATAAAACTTGCTCAATTCCTCGGTGCGGCATATGCCCGCGCTAGGAAATGACCATGGCCGATTCTGCCGATGACACTTCTCCCCCACCGCCGAAGAAATCCGGCGGTCTGATGGGCACCCTCATGAACGGGGTCGGCCTCTTCGTGCTGACCCTCGTTGCCGTGGTGCTCGGCGGCTTCATCAACGCGAACCTGCACCCGCTCCCCGAGATGCAATTGGACAAGGACGGCAGGATCAAGGCCATCGTTCCGGCGGCCAAGGCGGCCCACGGCGAGGAGGGCGCCGCGAAGACCACGGTGTATTACGCCATCGATCCTCCCTTGGTGGTCAATTTCGAGGATGGTTCCGTGGTGCGCTTCCTGCAAATCACCATGGAAGTCATGGCGCACGATCAAAAGGCCGTCGACAGCGTGCAGAAGAACATCCCGTTGATTCGCAACAATTTGCTGCTGCTCATGAGCAACCGCAATTACCAGTCGATGATGTCGCGGGACGGCAAGGAAAAGCTGCGTCAGGAGGCTCTCGCCGAGATCCGAGCCGTGCAGAAGAAGGAAGGCGGCCCGGAGGTGGATGACGTGCTGTTCACCAGCTTCGTGGTGCAGTAATGGCCGAGACTCCGCCGCGCGCAGAAATCTCCGACGAAGAGGTGTCGGCGCTGCTCGAGAAGAACGGCGCCGACGCCGTACGACCCTATGATTTTACGTCGCAACGCATCAACCGCACGCGGCTGCCGCTGCTGGAAGTGGTGAGCAAGAGCTTTGCCGAACGGGCCGGCGCGTCCATTTCCGCATTGGTCGGCCGCGACGCCGCCATTCAGTTCGCGTCGCTGGAATCGGCGAAGGGCGGGGAACTGCAGGCCGCGCTGCCGATGCCGGGCAGTCTCGCAGTGGTGAGGCTCAAGCCGCTTCCCGGGCTGGCCTTCGTCAGCGTCGAACCCGCTCTGCTGCTCACGCTGTTGGACGGATTTTTCGGCGGATCGGGACGCGCCACCGCCGATGCGCAGGCAGCCGTCGCCCCGGCTGCGCAACGCTTTCTCGCGCTGTTGCTGCGCAGTCTGGCCGCGGACCTGACTGCGGCATGGGCGCCGGTGGCGCCGATCGAGCTGGAGCTCGTGAAGCAGGAAACCAATCCGCGGCTGGTGCAACTCGGCGCCGCAAACGAAGCGGTGTTGGTGCTCAAGTTCACGGTGGAATTCGGCGCCCGCAGCGGACGCATCGACTGGTTGTTGCCGGAGGCGCTGCTCGCCCCGGTGCGCGAGGCGCTCGCCGCCGACGGCGGACAGACCCTGGTGCGCAAGCAGGAGGCCTGGGCCCCCGTGCTCACCTCGGCATTGCAGGACGCCGAGATCGACACCCGCGCCGTGCTTGCCCAGGCAGAGATCAGTCTGCGCGAACTGGTGCGGCTGTCGCCCGGCGACATCATTCCCATCGAAGCCCCGCATCAGGTCACCCTGTTCGCAGGCGATGTGCCGCTGTACCGCGGCCGTTTCGGCGTCTCGCAAGGACGCAACGCACTCAAGATTCTTTCAGGAGCCTCCACATGAGCACGCCCGATTCCAAAAATGCCGCGGTCGCGCGAGCGCAATTCGGCGATTTAGGTCCCAATGCCGCCGGCGCCGGCGGCGGGGAAATGAATCTGAATCTGATTCTCGACGTCGCCGTCACGCTGGCGCTCGAGGTCGGACGTGCGCGCATGCCGGTACGCGAACTTTTGCAGCTGGCGCCGGGCGCCGTAGTCGAACTCGATCGCCTTGCGGGCGAACCGCTCGATGTGCTGGTGAACGGCGTGCGCATCGCGCGCGGCGAAGTGGTGGTGGTCAACGAGAAGTTCGGCATTCGCTTGACGGACGTAGTGAGCGCAACGGAGAGGATGGAGCACGCTCAATGACGGGGCTGGCGCAACCCGCCTCGCCCCTGTCCGTCGGCAGCGTGGCGCAGCTCACCCTGAGCCTCATCGCCATTGTCGCGCTGATATTGGCCATCAGCTGGGCGCTGAAGAAGCTCAAGCTCGCCGGTCCGCGCAGCTCAGGCGGGATCGCCGTCATCGATCAACTCAGCCTGGGCCCGCGGGAGCGCATCGTGCTGGTTCGCGTCGGCGAGTCGCAGGTGTTGGTCGGCATCGGCGCCGGGGGGCTGGTGCCGCTGACGCCGCTGACTGCACCCATCATGCTCAAGGCTGCCGCGCCTGCGCCGGCCTTTGCGGACCGTATGCGCGATCTCATGAAGCGGCCGGGCAACGGCGAATGAACCCGATGCCGCACCGCCGCGGGACCATCACCCGCCGCCGGACCATCACCCGCCGCTGGATCATTGCCTTGGGGCTGCTGCTGCCGGTACTGGCACTGCTGCCCGCGCATCCGACATTCGCGCAGGCAACACTGCCGGCGGTCGCCATCAAGACCGCGGCCGACGGCGCGCAGACCTATTCGCTCACGTTCCAGGTGCTGATCCTGATGACGGTGCTGACGTTGCTGCCGGCGCTGCTGCTGGCGATGACGGCATTCACCCGCATCATCATCGTGCTGTCGATTTTGCGGCAGGCGCTCGGCATGGCCACCACGCCCTCGAACCAGATCCTGACGGGCCTGGCGTTGTTCATGACCTTTTTCGTCATGAGCACGACCATCGAGCAGTCCTATGCCAGCGGCATCAAGCCGTATCTGGACGGACAGTTGGCCGGCGAGGCGGCCTTGGACCGCACCGTGCAGCCGCTCAAAAAATTCATGCTGGCGCAGACCCGCGAAAACGACCTGCAGCTGTTCACCAGGCTGTCCGGCAAGACGCAGTTCGCAACTCCGGAGGACGTGCCGCTGTCGGTATTGATTCCCACGTTCATGACCAGCGAGCTGAAAACCGCGTTTCAAATCGGCTTCATGGTGTTCATCCCCTTTCTGGTCATCGACCTCGTCGTCGCCAGCGTGCTGATGTCGATGGGCATGATGATGCTGTCTCCCGTGCTGGTGTCGCTGCCGTTCAAGATCATGTTGTTCGTGGTGGTGGACGGATGGACGCTGCTCATGGGCACATTGGCCGCGAGCTTTCATCAATGACGCCGGAGAACGTCATGGACCTGGCGCACCGCATGCTGCTGGTGACCTCGATGATTGCCGCGCCCTTGCTGCTGATCGCGTTGATCGCGGGCTTGGTGATCGGCATGCTGCAGGCCGCGACGCAGATCAACGAATCCACCCTGAGCTTCATACCGAAGCTGCTGCTCCTGGTGCTGACCCTGTTCGCAGCCGGTCCTTGGATCTTGCGCGTGCTCACCGATTTCACGCGCGATCTGTACACCAGCATTCCGTCGATGATCGGCTAGCGTTCACGTGCAACCCGTCATTCTCAATGCCGCGGATGTGTCCACCTGGGTGGGGCGGTTGTGGTGGCCGACACTGCGCGTCGCCGGCTTCGTTCTGGCGGCGCCGATTGCGAGCGAGGCGGTGATACCGCGCCTCGTCAAGATCGTCATGTCGGTGGCGCTGGCATTCCTGATGGCGCCGCTGGTGCAAATCCCGGCGTCTCTGTCGATCTTCTCGGGCGCCGGACTGCTCGCCGCCGTCCAAGAAGTGCTGATCGGGGTCGCCGTCGGCATGGTGGTGACATTGGCCTTCGAAGCGCTGACTTTCGCCGGCCAGACCATTTCGCTCAGCATGGGCCTGGGCTTCGCGACGCTGGTGGACCCGCAGCGCGGCGCGCAGACCACGGTGATCGGCCAGATGTTCATGATCATGGGCATCCTCACGTACCTCGCGATCAATGGCCATCTGATGCTGCTCGGCGTGCTCGCGGAGAGCTTTCAATCCCTCCCGGTCGGTGCCGCGCACATCGACAGGAATTTCCTGCTGTCCGTGGTGCTGTGGGGAGCGCGGATCTTCGAGTCCGGCTTGCTGATTGCCCTGCCGGCGGTCATCGCACTGGTCATCGTCAACCTGGCGCTCGGCGTCGTCACACGCGCGGCGCCGCAGCTCAATTTGTTCGGAATCGGCTTCACCGTCACCCTGCTGTGCGGATTCTTCGTGCTCATCGTCGGTCTCGACGGCGTCATGGCCGGCATCTCGAGTCTGATCGGAAGCGCGCTCAACGCGGCCGCAGACCTCGTGCACGCGCCGGCCGCCGGAGCGCACTGATGGCCGCTGAAGCCGAAACGGGCGGCGAACGCACCGAAGAGCCATCACAAAAACGCCTGCAAGATGCGCGGGATCGCGGGCAACTTCCGCGCTCCCGCGAACTCACCAATTTCGCCACCATGATCGGCGGCAGCGCAACGCTGCTCGCCATCGGCGGTGTGTTGTCAGCCCGCCTGTCGCAGATGATGCGCCGCGGTCTCGCCATCGATCCGCAGCAGTTGCGCGATCCGGACGGTATGTTCGGCTCCCTGAGCGAGGCCTGCATGAGCGCGCTGACCGTTCTGTTGCCGGTATTCGGCGCGCTGATCGCCCTGGTGGTGCTGGCCGCACTGGCGCTCGGGGGCTGGAATTTCAGCATGCAGGCCATGGCGCCGGATTTTTCGCGCTTGAGCCCGCTCGCCGGGATGAAGCGGCTGTTCGGCTTGCGCGGCGCCTCCGAACTCGGCAAGGCTCTTTTGAAATGCGCGGTGGTCGGCGGAGTTTGCGCGGCCATCGTATCGTCGGTCTTCGGCGACGTGCTGGCGCTCGCGCACATGGAGCCGCGCACCGCGATCGGCCGCGGCGCCGGCCTCGTGAGCTGGGCATTCGTCTGGCTGTGCGCCTCGCTCGCCTTGATCGCCATGGTCGACGTTCCCCTGCAATTGTTTCAGTTCAAGCGCGCGCTGCGCATGACGCGGCAGGAATTGCGGGACGAGGCCAAGGAATCCGACGGACGCCCGGAAACGAAGCAGCGCATCCGGCAGATGCAGCAGACGCTGGCGCGGCGGCGCATGATGCACAAGGTGCCCACGGCCGACGTGGTGATCGTCAACCCGACGCACTTCGCCGTGGCACTCAAGTACGATCCGAAGAAGATGCGCGCGCCGCGGGTGCTGGCGAAGGGCGTCGATCTGGTCGCACAGAACATCCGCCGCATCGCGGCGGAACATCGCGTACCGGTGTTCGAGTCGCCGAAACTGGCGCGCGCCCTGTACCGGTCGACTGATCTGAACAAGGAGATCCCCGCCGGTCTGTACGTGGCGGTGGCGCAGGTACTGTCGTACATCTTCAGGGTGCGCACCTTGAATCCGACGGTTGCGGCCAGGGTGGCGCGCCCGGACCCGCAGGTTAGCGACGAGTACGAGGCCGTATGAACGCGCGCGCCACGGTAGCCACATTCGGCGAATTCGCGCGCAACGGCCTGGGGGTCCCGCTGCTGGTCATGGTGGTGCTCGCCATGATGGTGCTGCCGCTGCCGGCGTTCTTGCTGGACGTGTTCTTCACCTTCAATATTTCCCTGTCGATCATGATATTGCTGGCCGTGATCTATGTGCGGCGGGCATTGGAATTCGCGACTTTTCCGACGGTGCTGCTCGGGGCCACGCTGCTGCGCCTGGGATTGAACGTCGCCTCGACGCGCATCGTGCTGATCAACGGTCATACCGGATCGCATGCCGCGGGCCACGTGATTGCCGCATTCGGCCAGTTCGTGGTCGGCGGCAACTATGCGGTGGGGATGGTGGTGTTCACGGTGCTCGTGATCATCAATTTCGTCGTGATCACCAAGGGTGCGGGGCGCATCTCGGAGGTCAGCGCGCGATTTACCCTGGACGCCATGCCCGGCCGGCAGATGGCGATCGACGCCGACCTCAACGCCGGCATCATCACCCAGGCCGAGGCCATCGTGCGGCGGCAGGAAGTGCGCGAGGAAGGCGACTTCTACGGCGCCATGGACGGTGCCAGCAAGTTCGTACGCGGCGACGCGGTCGCCGGCATATTGATCGTATTCATCAACTTGTTCGGCGGCACCATCATCGGCGCGGCGCAGCACGGCATGTCGATTGCCGATGCCGGCCGCACCTATGCGCTGCTCACCATCGGCGACGGTTTGGTCGTGCAAATCCCGGCGCTGCTCCTGTCCGTGGCGGTTGCCATCCTGGTCACGCGCGTGTCCCGGCCGCACGACATGAGCCAGCAAATCATGAGCCAGGTGCTCGGTCAGCCCAAGGCCCTGGGCGTCACCAGCGGCATCCTGACCCTGCTCGGCATCATTCCCGGCATGCCGAACCTGGTTTTCCTGGGGATGGCGGCGGCATGTGCCGCCGGCGCATTCTTCTTGAGCAAGCGCAAGGAGTCCGACAAGGCGGCCGCGGCAGCGCCCGCTGCGGCGGCGGCAACGCCGTCCGAGCAGCGGGAATTGTCATGGGACGATGTCGAACCCGTCGATCTGATCGGCCTGGAAGTGGGCTACCGGCTCATTCCCCTCGTGGATCGCAATCAGGGCGGCGAGTTGATGGGCCGCATCAAGGGGGTGCGCAAGAAACTCTCCGAAGAGCTGGGTTTCCTGGTGCAGGCCGTGCACATCCGGGACAACCTGGAGCTTGGGCCCAATTCCTACCGGATCACCATACTGGGTGCGCCGGTCGGCGAGTCCGAGGTATTCCCGGATCGGGAACTCGCCATCAATCCGGGTCAGGTCTCAGGCACGTTGCCGGGTTCCGCGACCAAGGATCCGGCCTTCGGCTTGGACGCGATCTGGATCGAGAAGCCGCGCCGTGAGCAAGCGCAGGGTCAGGGTTACACGGTGGTGGACGCCAGCAGCGTCATCGCGACCCATTTGAGTCATTTGCTGCAATCGCATGCGCACGAGCTGCTGGGCCACGAGGAAGTTCAGCAATTGCTCAATCGCTTGAGCAAGAGCGCACCGAAGCTGATCGAGGACCTGGTGCCGAAGCTGCTGCCGATGAGCGTCGTCGTCAAGGTGCTGCAGTACCTGCTGCTCGAGCGGGTGCCTATCCGCAATCTTCGCACCATCTGTGAATCGCTCGCGGAACTCGCGCCGAAGAATCAGGATCCGGCGGCGCTGGTGGCCGGAGTCAGGGTCGCGCTCGGCCGCAGCATCGTGCAGAACATCAGCGGGCTGCGTCAGGAGTTGCCGGTCATCACCCTGGACCCGTCGCTCGAACAAGTGCTGCAGGACTCGATGGCGTCCGGCGGCGATGCTTCGCCCGGATTCGAACCGGGGCTGGCCGATCGAATTCAGACGGCGCTCGCCGATAACACGCGGCGCCAAGAGGCGGCGGGCGAGCCCGCGGTGTTGCTGGTCGCGCCGAAGATCCGGCCCTGGATCGCGCGCTTGATGCGCCACTCGACGCCGTCGCTCGCCGTGCTTTCCTACAACGAGATTCCGGAGAACCGCCGCATCCGAGTGATTGCCGCGGTTGGCCGTCAATAGATTTGCTTGATTTACGGAGGTCGACATGAAAATAAAACGATATACGGCGGCGAGCATGCGCGAAGCGCTGGCGCAGGTACGCGCGGAGCAGGGGGCGGATGCCGTCATTCTCTCGAGCCGCCGGGGTGAGGATGGCGTCGAGGTCATCGCCGCGGTCGACTACGACGAGGCCTTGTTCGTCGCCGCGAATCGGCAGCGAGCCGCAGCGGCGAGCCCGGCCGCGCCGGCGCAGCCGGCGGCGCCGGAACAGCCGCCCAAACTCATTCCCGCGCATTTTCAAAGGCTGACCATGTCGCCCGAGCCCATCGAAGCGCTGCGCAGGGAACGGCCGCCGGCGGACTCGAGTTACCGCGAAATGCAGCGTGAGCTACAGAATCTGCGCCGCATGGTCGAGACCGGTTTTGCCGGCATCACGTGGAACGACAAGCGCATGCGCGAACCCTTGAAGGCGCGCGTGCTCGAAGACCTGTCGGCGATGGACATCGCGCCGGATGTCGCCCAGGCGCTGGCGGAGTGCACTCCGCAACGCACCAATCTGGCCGATCCATCGCACATTCCGCTGGCGCTGCTGGTCAAGCACCTGCCGGTGGTCAACGACCTCGCCAGCGTGAGCGGCGGAGTCATGGCGGTGGTCGGCCCGACCGGAGCCGGCAAGACCACCACCATCGCCAAGCTGGCCGCGCGTTGGTGCATGCGGCACGGCGTTGCCGATGTGGCGTTGGTCAGCACCGACAATTACCGGATCGGCGCAAGCGACGAGTTGACGACCCACGCGCGTGCGCTCGGCGCACCGCTCCATGTGGCCAACGGCGGCAAGGACCTGGCCCGGGTGCTGGACCGGTTGAAGTCAAAGAAATTGATACTGATCGACACCGCCGGCAGGGGCCCGGGCGACGCGCGGCTCGCCGAGCAACTGGCGGCACTGCAGATCGGCGCGCCGGGCGCCCGTGTTTTCTTGACGCTGCCCGCACCCGGCGGGAGTCAGGAACTCGATGAGGTCGTGCGCGCCTTTGCGCCGTCGAAGCCGGTGGCTTGCATTCTGACCAAGGTGGATGAGGCGGCGAGTCTGGGTCCGGTGATCTCGGCGACTCTGCGGCATCGCTTGAAAATAGCCTACGTCTGCGACGGAGCGAAGGTCCCGGAGGACATGCACGCTGCGCACCAACGCCGGGTGTGGCTGGTACAGGCAGCGCTGAAGCGCAAGGAGGGCAAATCTCCCGCGCGCGACGAGGCCTACTATGTCCGCAACTTCGGTGGAGCGCGCCCCCATGCGTGACACCCGACTGTCTCCGGATCAGGCCGAGTCCCTGGCTGAACTCAACTCATCGCGGCCGGTCAAGGTGATTGCCGTCACCGGCGGCAAGGGCGGCGTGGGCAAGACCACGGTGTCCGCCAATCTGGCCGTGGCGATCGCCTCGCAGGGGCGGGACGTGATGTTGGTCGATGCCGACTTCGGACTCGCCAATGTCGATGTCTTGCTGGGACTGCACACCCGCTACAACCTGGGACATGTGATCAAGGGCGAGTGCTCGCTGGAAGACGCCATCGTCACCGGCCCGCATGGCTTGCAAATCGTGCCGGCGTCCTCCGGCATGAAGGAAATGGCGAACCTGTCGGAGGCCGAGCACGCCGGCATCATCCGCGCCTTCAGCGACCTCTATCATCGCGTCGAGATTCTGGTGGTGGATACCGCGGCGGGCCTGGGCGACAGCGTGACGACCTTCACCCAGGCGGCGCATCACGTCGTGGTCGTGGTGTGCGACGAGCCTGCCTCCATCACCGACGCCTACGCGCTGATCAAGGTGTTGAGCCGTGACCACGGGGTGCAACGCTTCCAAATCCTGGCGAATCAGACCCGCCGCTCCGGGGAGGGTCCGGATTTGTTCCAGAAAATCGAACGGGTTTGTGACCGGTTTCTCAATGTCGCCCTCGAGTTCGCCGGTTCCGTACCGTTTGACGACTATCTGCGGCGTGCGGTGCAGAAGCAAACCGCCGTCGTCGACGCCTACCCGGCGTGTATTTCATCCATTGCCCTCAAGAATCTGGCCTCCAAGGCCGATAAGTGGTCTGTGCCCCAAGGAGCACGCGGTCACCTTGAGTTCTTTGTCGAACGCATGGTAGGGACCCGGATGGGTCCTTCGACGGTATTGCAATGAGAGCAAGCACACAGTACTCGAATACACAGAAACGCGGCCCGAAGCCGATCGTGGACGCTGACGTCCCGGTCGATCAGGTGCCGCAGCAAGAATTGGTCTTGAGACATGCCGATTTGGTCAAACGCATTGCCTACCACCTGGTCAGCCGGATGCCGCCGAACGTCGAAGTCGACGATCTGATTCAATCCGGCATGATCGGTCTGCTCGATGCTGCGAAACACTACTCCGCCACCAAGGGCGCCAATTTCGAGACCTACGCGGGCATTCGAATTCGCGGCGCCATGCTCGACGAAGTGCGCAAGTCCGACTGGACTCCGCGCTCCGTGCATCGAAACATGCGCGACATGGCCGACGTCGTGCGCAGGATCGAAAACGCCAAGGGACAGGACGCGACCCCGACCGACATCGCCGAGGGCCTCGGCGTGAGCATCGAGGAATATCACAAACTGGTTCAGGATGCCGCCAGCTGCCGGCTGTTCAGCTTCGATCAAATGGGTTCGAACGATGACGAATCGAGCCCCGCCGATCACGCCCGGGATGAGCGGCCGGGTCCCTTCGATCACATCGAGGACGCGGGTTTTCGCGACGCACTCGGCTCGGCCATCGAGCTGCTGCCGGAACGAGAAAAGCTGGTGTTGTCCCTGTACTACGACGAAGACATGAACCTGCGCGAGATCGGCGAGGTTCTCGAAGTATCCGAATCGCGCGTCTGCCAAATTCACGGTCAGGCGCTGGTGCGCCTGCGCGCACGGCTGGCGGAGTGGCTGGAGCCGGCCTGATCCATGGATATCCTAAGCATCATCGGCGTCGTGCTGGGATTGATCGCCATCATCGGCGGGGCGATCTTGAAGGGCAGCAGCGCCGGCGCGCTGGTCGGCGGCGCCGCGTTCGTGATCGTAGTCGTGGGAACATTCGCGGCGAGCCTGGTGCAGACGCCGCTGGCGACCTTTCTGCGCGCCTGGAAGATCGTTTCCTGGGTATTCAATCCGCCCGTGAACAATCCGGCGGCCATGATCGAGAAGATCGTCGAGTGGAGCAACATCGCGCGCAAGCAGGGGTTGCTGGGACTCGAGTCGGCGGTGGAGGCCGAGAAGGACGATTTCCTGAAGAAGGGCCTGCAGTCCCTGGTCGACGGCGGCGAGCCGGATGCCATCCGCTCCAGCATGGAAATC
>Ga0070711_100002295_pt1 | contig 10842 bp, 8 predicted proteins | sample LARL53metaG_FD_65452 | JGI IMG/M metagenome (GOLD analysis project Ga0070711, IMG submission 65452) | Corn, switchgrass and miscanthus rhizosphere microbial communities from Kellogg Biological Station, Michigan, USA - LAR L5-3 metaG | ecosystem: Host-associated > Plants > Roots > Rhizosphere ... | reverse complement strand
CCAAAGGTGGCCTCGGTGATGAAGACGTCGCAGGGAACCAGCTCGAACGGCGTGCAGGTGGGATCGCGCATGTCCTTGTAGTCGCCTGAAGCCACGATGCAGGTGCCACCAGCTGTCACCGCGACCTGCGCCGAGCCCAGCACATGCCCGGCCGGATGCAATTTGAGCTTGATAACGCCGAGCCGGATTTCCTCGCCATACCGCACCGCCTGCGTGCTGCCGGCAAAATTCTCGCCGTAACGCAGACGCATGATGTCCAGCGTCTCCCGGGTGGCCAGCACCGCGCCGTGGCCGGCACGGGCATGGTCGGAGTGTGCGTGGGTGATCACGGCCCGCTCGACCGGGCGCACCGGATCGATATGGAAATTGCCGGCCTTGCAGCAGAGACCGGCCGGGACGGGCGTGAGAATGTCTTGCGGTCGCATGGTGCCAATATAGGCCGTGGGAGACTGATTATCAGGTGTCACGCCTTGCCTGCCGTGACTCACAGTCGTCATGCGCGGGCTTGACCCGCGCATCCATCTCCTCAAAAAATGCCTCTTCTTTCGATGGATGGCCGGGCCTTCGCCCCGCCGAAGCGGCTTCGGCCGCGCAGGCGGGTCAAGCCCGGCCATGACGAGCTTGGACCATGCCCGCCCGATTATTCTTTTCCTCCGGTGATCTGTTGGCCGACCGCCGCTACGAATTCGCGCGCGACCTGCAACTGAAGGGCGACCTCCCCGCCGCGGCCGACCTGCTCGAGCAGGCGATCGAGCTGGCGCCGAATTTTACCTCGGCCTGGTTCACGCTCGGCGAAATCCGCGAGCACTTGCGGGAGAACGACAAGGCGATCGCGGCGTTTCGCAAAGCGCGCGAGTCCGACCCCGAGGATCGCCATGGCGCGGCGGTGAGGCTGATGCGATTGGGAGCCGATCAGCTCGGCGAGATGCCGAGAGGCTATGTGCAGACGCTGTTCGATCAATACGCGCCTCGCTTCGAGGCGGCGCTGCTCGGTGACCTCGACTATCGCGCGCCGCAGCTCTTGTTCAAGGCTGTGGTGTCGGTCCGCGTGAAAGCGAAGACGCCGGCCTTCTTCAAGCGCGCGATCGACCTCGGCTGCGGGACCGGCCTTGGGGCAGGGGCCTTCGCGAAACACGTCGATCATTTCATCGGCATCGATCTGTCGCCGGGCATGATCGAGGAGGCGCGCGCGACCGGCCTGTATGCGGAGCTTGAAATCGCCGACATGGTCGAAGGCCTGCGCAGCAAGCCCGATGCCAGCGCCAACCTCATGATCGCGGCGGATGCGATGTGTTATGTCAGCGATCTCTCGCCGGTGCTCGCTGAGGCGGACCGCGTGCTCGCTCCTGGGGGCTTATTTGCCTTTACGCTGGAAACGCACGCGGGCGATGGCGTCGTCGTCGGTCAGGGCTTGCGCTACGCCCATGCTACCGGTCATGTCCGCGCCAAAGTGACGGCCTCGCGCCTTGGTGTCGCACTTCTCGAAACAGCCTCGCCACGCAACGAAGACAATGAGCCGGTGCAAGGCTTGGTGGTGGTCGCCGCCAGAACTTGAGTCTAGACGCTACGCGGGACGGTCAGGTGGCAATCCACCACAATTTCCCTATTGCTCCCCGCTCGGCAATGTCCGAACACTGCGTGCAAAGGGAGAAACAACATGAAGAAACATCTGACCCGGCGCGAATTCGGCGCCACTGCGCTTGGCGCTGTTGCCGCGACCGCGATCCGCTCGCCTTATGTCTGGGCCGCCGAGAAGAAATACGACGCCGGCGCGAGCGATACCGAAATCAAGCTCGGCCAGACCGTGCCGCATTCCGGCCCGGGCTCGCTCTATGGCGTGCTGGGGCGCGTCGGCGAAGCCTATTTCCAGATGATCAACGAGAACGGCGGCCTCAACGGACGCAAGATCAAGTTCCTCACGCTGGACGATGCCTACAGCGCGCCGAAATGCGTCGAGGCGACGCGGCGCCTGGTCGAGCAGGAAGAGGTGCTGGCGCTGTTCGGCTCGCTCGGCACCGCGCCGCAGACGGCCGTGCACAAATATCTCAACTCAAAAGGCGTGCCGCAATTGCTGCTCAACACCGGCGCGTCGAAGTGGAACGATCCGAAGAACTACAAATGGACCATGGCGGGCCTGCCGCTCTATCCGACCGAAGCGCGCATCCTCGCCAAGCATGTGGTCAACGTGAAGCCGGACGCGAAGGTCGGCATCCTCTACCAGAACGACGATTTCGGTCGTGACTTCCTCGGGCCCTTCAAGAAGACGCTGGCGGATGCCGGCGGCAAGGCCCAGGTGATCATGGAGCAGACCTATGATCTCACCGATCCCACGATCGATTCGCAGCTCATCAACCTGTCGAAATCGGGCGCGGACGTCTTCTACAACATCTCGACCGGCAAGGCGACGTCGCAGTCCGTGCGCAAGGTGGCCGAGCTCGGCTGGAAGCCGCTGCAGCTGTTGTCGGCTGGCTCGACCGGCCGCTCGATCCTCTCGGCCGCCGGCTTCGAGAATGCCAAGGGCATCGTCGCCATCCGCTACGCCAAGGACGCCGGCGTGCCGCGCTGGCAGAACGATCCGGAAGTGATGGGCTTCGAGGAGCTGCGCAAGAAATATCTGCCCAACGTCGATCCTGACAACACCATTGCCTATGCGGGCTATGGCCAGGTCGTGACAATGACCGAGATCCTGCGCCGCTGCGGCGACGAGCTGACGCGCGAAAACGTGTTGAAGCAGGCCGCCAATCTCAACGGCTTCCACTCGCCGTTCTTCCTGGACGGCATCACCTACAACTACACGCCGGACGACTACACGCCGATGCGGACGCTCTATATCTCGATCTTCAACGGCAATGATTGGGATATCTCCGACAAGCCCGTGACGGAGTAGGCTGCCCGGCGAAGAACAAGTATCTATCCACATCGTCATGGCCGGGCTCGACCCGGCCATCCACGTCTTTCTTGTGGCGACCAAGGACGTGGATGCCCGGGACATAGGCGAGCGAAGCGACGCCGTCCCTTGGACGGCTATGCCCGGGCATGACGAGTAAAACGGGACCGCCACCCTCGACGAGCCGGCCTCGACAGCTTAGCTGTTAGACCGTGTCGCTCCTTGACCTGCTCGAATCCCCGGCCGGGAAGGCCGCGCTGCCGGACCGTTTCGCCGAATGGTTCGCTGCGCGCGGCTGGTCGCCGCGCGAGCATCAGCTCGCGCTGTTGCAGAAGGCGCGTGACGATCGTTCGGCGCTGCTGATCGCACCGACCGGCGCCGGCAAGACCCTGGCGGGATTCCTGCCGACACTGGTGGAGCTGACTTCTAACCTCCCCCTGAAAGGGGGAGGTCGGCGCGCGCAGCGCGACGGGTGGGGGTCAGCCGCGAATACGGAGCAAGCGGCTGACCCCCACCCCGACCCTCCCCCTTTCAGGGGGAGGGAGTCCGAACACCGTGCAAATGACGGGGGCGTAACGGGTGCGCGCGCGAAAGTCATCTCCACCGGTCGCGGCGTGAAGCGCACGGGTGGCCTGCACACGCTCTACATTTCCCCGTTGAAGGCGCTCGCGGTCGACATCGCCCGCAACCTGGAAACGCCGATCGCGGAGATGAAGCTTCCGATCAAGGTGGAGACGCGCACGGGCGACACGCCGGTGTCGCGGCGGCAGCGTCAACGCCGCTATCCGCCGGACATTCTGCTCACCACGCCGGAGCAGCTTGCACTGCTGATCGCGTCCGACGATGCGCCATACCTGTTCTCGTCGCTGAAGCGCATCGTGCTCGACGAATTGCATGCGCTGGTCACCTCCAAGCGCGGCGATCTGCTGTCGCTCGGGCTGGCGCGCCTGTGGAAGCTCGCGCCGGACATTCGTGCGATCGGATTGTCGGCGACCGTCGCCGAGCCGGAGGAGCTCGCGCGCTTCCTGGTGCCGCAACCCGAAGGCAGGACCGCGTCCGCCGATATCGTGACCGCGGGGGGCGCGGCGGCGGCGATCGTGGAGATGCTGGATACGCGCGAGCGCCTGCCCTGGGCCGGGCATACCGCGCGTCATGCGCTCGGCGAAGTCTATGAGCTGATCAAGCGCAACAAGACCACGCTGGTCTTTGTCAACACCAGAAGCCAGGCCGAGATGCTGTTCCAGGATCTCTGGCGAATGAACGATGACGGACTTGCGATCGCGCTCCACCACGGCTCGCTCGACGTCGCGCAGCGCCGCAAGGTCGAGGACGCGATGACGGCGGGGAAGCTGCGCGCCGTGGTCTGTACCTCCTCGCTCGATCTCGGCGTCGACTGGGGCGATGTCGATCTCGTCATCAATATCGGTGCGCCAAAAGGCGCCTCGCGGCTGCTGCAGAGGATCGGCCGTGCCAATCACCGCCTCGATGAGCCCTCGCGCGCCGTGCTGGTTCCGGCGAACCGGTTCGAAGTGCTCGAATGCTCGGTTGCCATCGATGCCATCGCCGAGAATGCGCAGGACACGCCGCCGCTTCGCACCGGCGCCTTCGACGTGCTGGCGCAGCATGTGCTGGGTTGCGCCTGCGGCGAGCCGTTCCTGTCCGACGAACTCTACGCCGAGGTGATCACCGCGGCGCCCTATGCCGGCTTGTCACGCCGTGATTTCGACGACGTGGTCGATTTTGTCGCAACCGGCGGCTACGCGCTCAAGACCTATGAGCGCTTCGCGCGCATCAAGCAGGACAAGCAGGGCCGCTGGCGGGTCGCCAACCCCAGGGTGCGGCAGAGCTATCGCCTCAACGTCGGCACCATCGTTGAGGAGCCGATGCTGAAGGTGAAACTGGTGCGCTCGCGCGCCGGCGGTTCCGGCTCGACCGGCGCCATCGCGCGGGGCGGGCGCATGCTGGGTGAGATCGAGGAATATTTCATTGAAGGTCTCGTCTCTGGCGACACCTTCGTGTTCGGCGGCGAGATCGTGCGCTATGAGGCGCTGGTCGAGGACCAGGTCTATGTCTCCCGCGCCAACGACAGGGACGCCAAGGTGCCGTCCTACATGGGCGGCAAGTTTCCGCTCTCGACCTATCTGGCCGAGCGCGTGCGCAAATTGCTGGACGATGGGCGCGCCTGGAACGCGCTGCCGGACCAGGTGCGCGACTGGCTGAGGCTGCAGAAGGATTTCTCCCGCGTGCCGGGCCTGCGCGAGCTGCTGGTCGAGACCTTTCCGCGCGGCGGCAAGCATTATCTCGTCTGCTATCCCTTCGAGGGGCGGCTCGCGCACCAGACGCTGGGCATGCTGCTGACGCGGCGGCTGGAGCGCGCCCGCGCCCGGCCGCTCGGCTTTGTCGCCAATGAATATGCGCTTGCGATCTGGGGTGTCGGCGACATGTCGTTCATGGTCCGCCACGGCCAGCTCGATCTGAACGCACTGTTCGAGTCGGACATGCTCGGCGACGATCTCGAGGCGTGGCTCGCGGAATCCGCGCTGATGAAGCGCACCTTCCGCAATTGCGCGCTGATCTCCGGGTTGATCGCCCGGAGATTCACCGATGAGGAGAAGAGCCGCCGCCAGGTGCTGTTTTCCACCGATCTGATCTATGACGTGCTGCGCAAGCACCAGGCGGACCATGTGCTGCTCCGCGGCGCGCGCGCCGATGCCGCCACGGGCCTGCTCGATCTCAAACGGCTCGGCGACATGCTTTCGCGCATCCATGGACGGATTACCCACAGGGAACTCGACCACGTATCCCCGCTCGCAGTCCCCGTGATGCTGGAAATCGGCCGCGAGTCAGTTTATGGCGAAGCATCCGACGAGCTTCTGGCGGAAGCTGCCAGCGAGCTCGTCAGGGAGGCGACGACATAAGGGGCAATCGACGTGGCGGGGCGGGCGCAATCTTCGGAAGAGACGGGAATGCGCGCTTCGGTCGTGAACCTCGCCGGTATCTCGCTGCTCGCCGATCCCTCCGGTGCGATCCTCTGGGAAGACCAGGGCCTGCTCGTTGTGTCCGACCTGCATCTGGAAAAAGGTTCGAGCTTCGCCGCGCGCGGCGTGCTGCTGCCGCCCTATGACACGCTGGCCACCCTGAGCCGCCTCGCCCTGGTGATCGCGCGGCACGATCCGCACGTGGTGATCGCGCTCGGCGATTCCTTTCACGATCGCGAGGCTCATGCGCGGCTGTCGGCCGACGACCGCGACGCGCTTGGCGCGCTGCAGTCGCGGCGCGACTGGATCTGGATTTCGGGCAATCACGATCCGGCCATCCCCTCCGATCTCGGCGGCGTGGTCGCCGCCGAAGTCTCGATCGGGCCGATCGCGTTCCGTCACGAGCCGACCGGCGTCGCCGGTGAAATCGCGGGCCATCTTCATCCCAAGGCGCGCGTGCCGACGCGCGGACGTACGGTGGAGCGGCGTTGTTTTGCCTGTGACGGCGAACGCGCCGTCATGCCCGCATTCGGCGCCTATGCCGGTGGCCTGAGCATCCGCGACGAGGCCTTCACCCGGATCTTCGGCGCGCCCGACTTCATGGCGCATGTGCTCGGCGACAACCGCGTGCACTCCATCGCCGCCTCGCGGTGTTATTGATTCCGAAATCGTAGGGTGGGCAAAGCGCAAGCGCTGTAGGGCGGATTAGCGAAGCGTAATCCGCCATCTTGTGGACGGGCGGCGGGTTACGCTGCGCTAGACTAACCCGCCCTACGAATTCAAACTACGCCGCCTTGGCCACGCCGTCGCAGAACTCGGCGAGCTTGTCGGCTAGTCGCAGCGTTGCCGGGCTTGCCTCGGGCGAAGCGAGCAGCGCCAGTTCGGTCCTGTCGATCGGCGCAAATCCATCTTTGGCATTGAGCACGCGGTGATCGGACTGGATCGCCATCTCCGACAGGATGCTCAAGCCCATTCCCGCGGCGACCGCGGCCTGGATTCCGGCGAGGCTCGACGATGTATAGGCCATGTGCCAGGCGCGGCCGGCGCTCTCCAGCGCGTGAATCGCACGCGCGCGATAGAGACAGCCGCCCGGAAACCCGATCAGCGGCAGCGAGCCGTTGCGGAAGTCGCGCGCATGATGCTTGCTGGTCACCCAATGCACGCGCTCGGGCCAGGAGGCGATGCCGCCTTTCTCGCTGGCGTCGCGCTTGAGGAGGGCGAGGTCGAGTTCGCCGCGTTCGAGTTCGCGCTTCAGGTAAAGGCTTTGGTCCGTGCGGACATCGAGCCGCAGGCTCGGATGGGAGCGCGAGAACGCCCCAAGCAGCCTTGGCAGGCGGTAGGCGGCGAAGTCCTCGGGAAGGCCGAGCCGCACGGCGCCCTCATGTCCGGGCTGCTGCACGACATCGCGTGCTTCCTCGGCCAGCGCGAGCAGGCGCCGCGCATAGGACAACAGTCGCTCCCCGGGCTCGGTCACGCTCACGTCCTTGCCGTTGCGGTTCAGCAGCGTCTGGCCGAGATCCTCCTCGAGGCGGCGGATCTGCTGGCTCACGGTCGACTGCGTGCGGTGGACGCGTTCGCCCGCGCGGGTGAAGCCGCCGGCATCGACCACCGAGACGAAACTGCGCAAAAGCTCCAGGTCGAGCATTTCGGCACCCATTCGAAAATCCACTGATAATCAGTTTATCATTTAATTTCCAAATAGCAATGCGGGACCCTAGATCAGGGGTCGAAGGAGTCCCGTCATGTCCGTTGCCCGCGCCGTCGCCGTTCCTGCCCCACACAGCCGTTTCAGCGCGCTGCCGCTCTATATCGGCCTGTTCTGCCTGCTCTGGAGCTTCGCCTTTGTCGCCGGCAAGATTGGCGTCACGTATTGCCCGCCATTGATCCTGCTGGCCGCGCGCTTCTCGCTGGCCGGCACACTGATCCTCGGCATCTCCGCTATCCGGGGCGAGGTTTGGCAGTTCTCATGGCGCGACGTCGCGATCTTCGCGATGCTCGGCGTCGCCAACAACGCGCTCTATCTCGGCCTCGGCTACACCGGGCTGAAGTCGGTCTCCGCCGGGCTTGGCGGCCTGATCGTCTCGGCCAATCCGGTGTTCACCGCGGCATTCGCTGCGCTGTTCCTCGGCGAGACGCTGACCTGGCGCAAGGTGTTCGGACTGGTGCTGGGCATGGCCGGCGTGGGCTTCATCGTCTGGCACCGCATGGAGATGGGCACCGACAGTCCCGAAGGCATCCTGTTCACGCTGGCCTCGCTCGCCTCGATCGTGCTCGGCACCATCCTGTTCAAGCTGTTCGCGCCGAAGGGCAGCCTGTGGATCGGCAACGGGATCCAGAATCTCGCCGCGGGCATCGTGCTCGCGCCGATCGCGCTCACCTTCGCCGATGTCGGCCAGATCGTGCCGAACCTGCGGCTGCTCGGCGCCTTCGCCTTCCTCGTCCTCGGCGGATCGATCCTCGCTTACTACCTCTGGTTCCATCTGCTGAAAGTGTGCGGCGCGACGGCTGCCAGCGCCTATCACTTCCTGATGCCGCCGCTCGGCATGCTGTTCGCGTGGCTGGTTCTCGGCGAGCACGTCGCTTTCCGCGATATGCTCGGCATCGTGCCGGTCGCGCTCGGCATCTATCTCGTGACGCGTCCCGCCGCGCCGCCGCCTGGATCACGCGGCGGCTGATGCTCCGCTGTTCAATCCTTGCGGAACACGATCGAGGCCATCCAGCCCGTCATCAGCGCCAGTGCCGCGGTGGCGAGCCCGTACAGGAGCCCGTTCTGCCGCGAGCTCGTGGCGACGAATTGCTCGAAGCCGACCTTGACGATCTCGAAGGCGGAGTCGGCCTTGGTCACCAGCGCGCCATTGGCAAACAGCTTGATCTCGACATCATAGGTGCCGATCGGCACCTGGCCGGGCAGCGGAATGCCTGATCGAAACAGGGTCGGCGTCAGGAAGGTGACCGCGGCGGTATCTTCGCGATAAAGCCCGCGCTGCTTCTGCAGCCGGACGAACGCCTGCCGGAAGAGGTCGTTGGGAACGACGTCGCCGAAATCGGATCCGACGCGTTGCCGCAGCAGCACATTGTTGAGCCCGAGCTGCTGCCGGCGCTCGATCTCGGCGGAAGCGATGTCGTCGAACGGGCGGTTGGCGAACAGCGCAAGATAGGACGGCACTTCCAGGAACTCGCGGGCATCGGTGTTGATCCAGATGCCGAAGCGGCGCTCCTTGCGGCGCGCGACCATGTCGGCACGCGGGCCGCTCACGGTGACGACGAGATCGTAACCGGCGCGGCCGGCCGGCGTCGAAGCGTCCTTCTCGATCGAGCCGAACAGCACCAGCTCTTCGCCGGCATAGTTGGGCGTCACCGTCACGCGGTGATTGGAGACCGAGACGATCAGCCGTTCCGCCTGCGCTCCCTGCATGGCGAGACCGATCGCCAGCGCGAAAGCGATGAGGAGCGCCCGCATCATCATTGGCTCCCTCCGATTTCCCGAATGCTGAACAGGTCTTCGGGCTGGATCACCAGCTCGACCGCGAAGCGGATGCCGACGGCAAGGATCAGGAGCCCGAGCAGCAATCGCAATTGCTCGCCGCGGATCCTCTGGCCGGCGCGGGCGCCGAACTGCGCGCCGGTGACGCCGCCGATCATCAGGATCAATGCGAGCACGGCATCGACGAGGTGATTGGTGACGGCGTGCAGAACGGTTGCAAACAGCATGGTTGCGAGCGTGAGCACCATCGAGGTGCCGATCACGGTCGCGGTCGGCACGCGCAACAGGTAGATCAGCGCCGGCACCAGGATGAAACCGCCGCCGATGCCCATGATCGCGCCGATGAATCCGATCAGGATTCCGATCAGGACGACCGGGATGACCGACAGATAGATCTTGGAGCGCTTGAAGCGCATCTTCAGCGGCAGCGCGTGAATCCAGTTGTGGGTGCGCCGTGGCGGCACCACGCCGCGCCTTGTGCGCAGGATGGCGCGAAAGCCCTCATAGAGCATCGCCGCGCCGACGGTCGTGAGCAGCACGACGTAGGACAGCGCGATCATCAGGTCGAGCTGGCCGAGCGAACGCAGATAGGTGAAGGTCGAGACACCGAGCGCCGTTCCGGCCGTGCCGCCGGTCAGCAGGACAGACGCGAGCGCCGGATCGATTGCGCGCCGTCGCCAATAGGCGATCGCGCCGGAGAAAGAGGACGCCGCGATGTGGCTCGCCACCGAGGCGACCGCTACCGCAGGCGTGATCCCGATGAAGATCAGAAGCGGCGTCATCAGGAATCCGCCGCCGATCCCGAACATGCCGGAGACGAAGCCGACCGCCGCCCCCATCGCCAGGATGAGGAAAATGTTGACCGGGATATCGGCGATCGGGAGATAAATCTGCACGCGCGGCCGCTTTGGTCAGTGAGCCGCGAGGTAGGCCTTTAAGGCCGCTTGCGGGGGTGATCGAGCATTCGCCGGACAAGCTATCCGCGACATCGACGATAAAGGCCGTGAGCACGGATCGATTGCCGTTCCCCTGCATAGCCCAATTCGCGCTCGCGCGGGATTAAAGAATGCCTTCGAGAACTCCGTTCCAACGGGAATATCCGGTGGTGGTGAATATTTGTGATGAATGCGTGAACGCCATCAGGTACCGCTCTGTCGGCAGCTCATCCTTCATGGTGAGGATACGCGCACTTTTTTCGTCATGGCCGGGCTCGACTCGCCTGCGCGGCCAAAGCCGCTGGCGAAGCCCGGCCATCCATCTCAACACAAGGATTCTATCGAAGAATGATGGATGCCCGGGTCAAGCCCGGGCATGACGAGTCCTGACAACGCCATTTCATTGGCTGCATTTCGAGTAAACGCAGCCGATCACAGGCGCGCGGTGGTCGCGCGCTTGGCTGCCGGTTTGCTGGCGGGCTTCGCGGCCGTGGCCGGAGCCGCAGGCGTGCCGTCCCAGCCACCCCGCGGCGTTGCCACGTTGACGGCATCGTCGGG
>Ga0070711_100002290_pt1 | contig 10857 bp, 9 predicted proteins | sample LARL53metaG_FD_65452 | JGI IMG/M metagenome (GOLD analysis project Ga0070711, IMG submission 65452) | Corn, switchgrass and miscanthus rhizosphere microbial communities from Kellogg Biological Station, Michigan, USA - LAR L5-3 metaG | ecosystem: Host-associated > Plants > Roots > Rhizosphere ... | reverse complement strand
AAGGATGATCAGATTCTTGATCCGCCCAACGATCTTCCATGTGCCGGTGGAATCAATCTCGCCCTGGTCGCCGCTATGAAACCAGCCGTCGCGCAGAACGTCAGCCGTCTGCTGAGGGCGATTCCAGTATCCGGGAAAAACATTCGGACCTCGCACGATGATCTCGTCGTTCTCGGCGAGCTTCATCTCGATTCCGGAAATGGTGGGACCAACCCGCGCGGGGACGGGGTTCTTGGGATCATCCATCGTGCAGATGCCGGTGGTTTCAGTCAGGCCATATACCTGCAGCACCGGAATTCCGAGCATGCGGAAATAATCCTGAGTTTCGGCAGAGAGCGGTGCGGAGCCACAGATTAGTGCCCTTAGGTTGTCGCCGAACATTTTTTTTCGGATAGTGGGAAAGACTAACTTGTTGGCAAGGACGAGAGATAAGGAGAGACCGGACTTGCCCGTTTTAGTGCGCGCCGCCCAAGCGGATTTGGCTCCGTTATAGATCTTTTGGGCGATTCCACCTTTCTGAGCGATCTGCTCATCCACGGCGCGGCGCATCCTTTCCAGCAATTGTGGAACGTTGAGGAAGTAATGAGGAGAAACCGCAGGCATGTCGCCGGCGATTTTGGTGAGGTCCGTATTCAGGGTAACCAGGCTGCCGCGCAATATGAAGCTCAGCACAGCGATCCACGACGCGCAAAAACTGAGGGGAAGATAGTGGAAGATTCGATCTTGGCCGGAACGGCCGCCCATCAATTCGTCAAGCCTCGCCGACGTACAGGCGAGCATGAAGCCAACATTCGCCGCCGTCAGCATTACGCCCTTTGCTTCACCGGACGTGCCGGAGGTGTAGATGATGGTGACAGGATCTTCGTCGCGCAGCTGCGGCCGATCGAGAACGACTCCTTCAACTCCGGAGAAGACTTCATCGAAGAGAACCAGCTCCGAACCTTCAGGCGGCGCCTGCCGAATTCCGTCGAGTAGCGCCTGATCTCCGCAGCACGCCAAGGCAGGAGAGCTATCTTTGATCATGGCGCCCAGCTCGGAGTGAGCTTGCCGAGAATACAGGGGTACGACGATCACCCCTTCCGCCATCGCCGCCAGATCCAGGGCTATCCAGCGAATGCTGTTGGGCGCCAGGATGCCACAGCGGTCTCCCTTCTTGAGGCCTTTGGAGACTAAGAACGTACGCGCCTTATGAACCAGCTCGAGCAGCTCGGGTCCGCTGACGCCCGTGAACTGGCCATCGCGAATTTCCTGCATCACTGTGTTCGCAGGCGCAGCCTTGAGTTGCGAAAAAATGTCTCCAAGAAAGGGCATTGGTTTTCTGGGGCTCGAACGGCTAACAGTAAGCGGTCACCAGTTGTTTCAGCGACTCGCTCATGGGTGGCAGGTAATCATCCCAATTCCATTCGCCGGTGCGAGTCGGAAACTCGGGATAGCGCCGCTGGACTTCCTCTTCAAAGAACACACCCATCTGAGCCATCACTTTCAGATTCTTCACTACGGTTCGCGCGATACCGTCGGAGATGCGCTCGCCTTCACTTGCGAGCACATTCAGAGCTTTCAACAATTTCGGCTCGAGGTCGGGATCGTCCACAGTCATCAGTAATTCCTGATGTCCGCGCTCGCGCATCAAGTTGCGGATGCGTTCGTCCATGGTGATTCCCGCTGACGGAACCAATGCCGGCATTGAGGTGACGATTCCGTGATAGCGGGATGAAGCCATCATGTGGCATGAACGAAGAATGCTGACCAGTTCGTACATGTTGTACTGGTCGCTGCTCAAGACGGGAACTCCACCGAGTCTTTCCGAGATACGTTTCGCGGGCCGGGCGTCGAGACGTTCGGTCGCAGCCAAGATCACGAATACGTTGCGTTGCTTACGGAAGGCATCGACGGCATTGGCGATTGAGGTCAGATAGTGTTGGTAGGCGCGATCTGCGGCCGGTCCCGAGTTGTGGAAGTAAACGGTTCGATAGTGGCTGTCTTTGTAGGCCCCGGTGAGGCTCTGCAGTGCATATTTTCCGACCGAAGCTCTGACGGGCCACTCGAATGGATTGATCGGGCAAACTACCAGAACTGGGGTCTTGCCGTCCCAGCCAGCCTGGCGCAGGATGCCTTGCCCGTAATCGGCTGGTTTGGGCTCGAATGTCCAGGCCGTATCGGTTCCCAATTGCGTTGGGACTCCAAGGTCGCTGAGGATGAGCCGCGATTCCTCGTTGCGCGTGATAACCAGGGAATTCTTGCAATAGCGGGCACACATCTTTGCGACCAGCGGATCCATGTGGCCTGCTTCAGCGCCGTAGCCGACTGACAATTTGTTCTCGACAGCGGCAATGCCCAGGGATCCGATCATCATGGTCGTGAGAGCATTCGCAAATTTGCTCTTGAACATCGAACCTTCGCAAGCGACGACACCGTGGTGCCTTGGCACTTCGTTGGAGAGAAATGGCGGAAAAATGTCAGGAAGGTGAACTTGCGTGGTGCCCTCGAAATATCCCTTGGAGAAATCGAAGTTTTGGCTCATCACGCTGAGATCGACGCGTTCAGCTCCGAGGATATGGCGAATCTGCCGGATCATCTCTTCCACGCGGACGTCGGAGCCCATGTTGCGCGTGCCGTTATATCCGGCGAAGAGAAGTTTTAATTTCTCGCCCGGTTGCCAAGGCCTGTTGCCACCCAGCATCCATCGCGCCTTGGCGCGTTCAATATTGGCACTAACCCACGCTTCCAGGACAAAATCCATCATGCGGCGGTACCTCCGCGCATCGCGGGCCATGGCTGATATTTGTACTCGAAATTGTTTTCGCGGCTGAACTTCAGCAGCGGGTAGCTGTACTGGGAGAACGGTACGGGCTTTCGCCCGAGTTCGGTCGTAACCCGTGTGTTGTCAAAAACGGTATTCCACACCAGGTACGGCATGAAAACTTTCATCAGAGATGCGCCGTGCCCCAGTGGCCCCTTACGATTGGAAAGAAATTTTACCGAACCGGTAAACGGCCCTTCGGCGAATGGCAAAAATACCGGGCGGCGCTTTTCCTGAGCCGCGGCCAAAGCCGCAGTTAATTCGCGAAAACTCTGCGACGAAGTTCCTGAGGATAGGTGATACATGTCGTACTTGGGCTGATCTTTAAGGTGCAGAGCGGCAATGGAGTCGGCCACGAAGTCGACGTTGACGATGTCGATCTTGTCATTCGGGCGGAACGGCAACGCGGGCAGACCTGCCAGGAAAACGAACGCCTTTACCATGTCGAACTGCGTAGTTTCCGCGTGTCGACTGTCGCCCAGAACAATGCTGGGGCGGAAGATGGTTTTTGGCGTGTCGGGAAGCAGGACATGGGCCATGTGTTCGCAAAACTTCTTGGTGCGGGCATAGGGATCATAATCCGAGCGATCCCAATCGATAGACTTGTCTTCCGTCACTACCTCGTTACTGCGCTTCCCTGCTACGGCTACGGTGCTTACTTCGCTAAACCGGCGCAGGCCATGATAGTGCTCGGCATGACGCGCAAGCGTGAGCACTTCAAGCGTGCCCCGCAAGTTTACGTTGAGGCAGCTTTTCTCAGATTTCCGATTCAGTGAGGCGGCACAATGGATGACCGAGTCGGCAGTATGGACGAGTCGATCGTATTCGTCGCGAGATAAGCCGAATCCGGGCAAGGTTAAATCGCCAACGAAGACGCGGATCTTGGTCTGCAGGAATTCGTAAAAAGCTGGAAAAGGCAGGTGCAACTGCATCGAGCGCCACAGGCGCAATTGGGCCTCCTGCGGGTCGCGTGCGCGCACCAGGAGGTTCAAGGATGCGCCGTAGCCTTGCAGCAGATTGGCGGCGACATGGGCGCCGATGTATCCGGTTGATCCGGTCAGGAATATCGCCACGTTGCTCCGTTAGTGCCAGTCTTAATAGTGTTCGCAGGGGCAAGCTGGAAAGTGCGTGGTGGCCGCGGTTCCAACGACCTGCCTTCAATTAGTGGATACGTCCAGCGCCGCAAAGCTGGAATATGAATGTTAATCCAATATTCCCACCAGTCGAGCGAGCGGGTGTCATAGCCGAACTGACTTTGCTCTTCGGGAACGAGTGCAAACGAAAGTTTTTCGATGTTCTCAGCGGTGAAATCGTGCTCGTTGAGCAGAATGAATGGCTCGAACAACTCAATCAGTTTCTCTACCCGTTCGAGGTTACGTTCGGTCTTCACCAGAGGCGCCCGTTTCAGCGGCAAGGGAGACATGATGCGCTGAATGGACTTTACGATCGCCTTCTGTGCCGGCGCCGACATGCGGTTGTAACGTTCTTTGGAGACGGGGATGGCGTCGAAACGGAGGCGCAGCCAGGATTCCAAGCCTTCTTGAGCGCGATAGTGCTTGCGATGAGCCAGAGACGTTAATTCGATGGAACGTCCCATGTCGCAGGGATTGGTGACCGAAGTTGCGAGCTGATACAGAGGATCGTGACGTCGTTCCATGACCGCCGCAGCGATCAAAGTCATGCCCGCGCAAACTGCATCTACGGGAATGATGTCTAGCCGCTTGCTTTCTTTCGAAGGCAACTGGCGGAAATAGGTACCCAGAAGATACGACAGAGAGGCAGAAGTGTTGATGCCTTCATTCCAGCCCAAGAATGGCTTCGAAACAGAGGTCTCAACGATTGCCGGCCGCACGACTGCAACGGGCAGTCCCTCGCCGCGCTTAATGATCAACGATTCAGCCAGGCTCTTCGTGAGTGTGTACGTATTGGGCCAACCAAGTTCTTTGGCCCGTCGTGTACCAGCTTCCGTCAAATAGGTTTTGAGCCAGCGAACTCGGCCTTTTCGAATCTGATTGTCGAGCGCGGCGCCTTGCAGGTTCTTGGCTGCATGCTCCTTAGCCTGGGCCTGCATGCGCAAACCAGAGGTCACTTCGTCACTTTCGGCGCGCTCCTCCGCCTGCTGGATAAGGTCATGCAGGGATCGCCATTCCTGCTCGGCGTCGAAATCTGGCAAAGCACGCGGAGTGTAGTTCGGAGTCAACTTCTCCCCGACCCGACCGTCCTGTTCGCCAGCGACGTAGCAAGTCGATAAGTGCACCAGTCCTGCATGATCGGTTTCACGCACGAATTCGAGCACATTCACGGCAGCATCGGTATTGGTCGTGAGCGCGTCGCGGATGTCGGGATTGAAATCCGTGAGGCCGGAGCTGTTGATAATGAGGTCGAGGTCCTTTTGCAGCGCACGAGCCACGTCCGGGGCAAAACCAAGACCAGGCTGCGTCACATCCCCTTCAACGACCTCAATCTTTTCGCGTAAGAACTCAGGCAGCCTGTCACCATAGCCCTCGAACAATGGGTCGAAGACGGGCGAGTCCTCGATCATTTTTTCGAAGCGGCGTTCTCCAGGGTTCGATTTCTGCCGCCGAATCAATAAATAGATCCGTTTTACGTCCGGCAAGTCCATGAGCGTATTCGCCAGCCAGACCTTGCCGATGAATCCGGTCACACCGATGAGCATGACGTGCTTACCGCCAAATGCACGTCGAACAGAGAATCCGGCATTCTGCCTGCGGCCATCGAAATGAACGATCGACGGGACCGGGGACAAAGAATGCCGTTCTGCAGAGGTAACGGCTGCACGCAACTGTTCCAGGGAGATATCGAGGTGACGAGCCAGAGTCTTCGGAGCGCGGCGCCCGTCGGGCATGTTCTCGCGGAAAAGAGCAAAGGCACCGCGGGGCCGAATCACCGGATCGAGCAGACGGCCAGTAGCGGTGCCATCGCGAAACTCCAAGCGGTTCGCAACGATACGTTTGACTCCCAGATATTGCGCCAGAGGACGCATGACGTGATCGAGCGCCTGGCTCACAAGAATGACGTCCGCGCCGGACTGTACGAGATCCTTAACCGCCTCCACTCCTTGTGGTTTCAGGCGAGGTTTCAACTTATACTCGAAGTACTCCTCTCCGAGTAAATCTAGGCGATCGCGCGTCACTCCGCGCAAGACTGTGTGGACAACGCGCGTAGCGAACTTGCGGTTCGAAGCGTAAAGAAAAGGACGCAGCAGCGCCATCAGGAAGATGAGGCCGCGTCGCCGGAAGCGCTCGGCAAATGTCTGCGCATTCCACGTAAAAAAGGCGACAGGCCTGACTACGGTCAGGTCTAGCAGGCTCCCCTCGACTCGCCAGTACACAGTGGGGGCGCCCGTACTGGAATTAGGGTTTGACGTCTCCAAAATTCGTTTATGGCCTCAGAAAAAAGTGCGACTGAGTCGGTCAGGCGAAACCTTTATTTTAAACAAACCGTCGCAAGGAACGAAGCCGAACCATAAAGAATGTATTAACCGGCTTGGCCCATTGCGCGCGCTATTTCTCAAGACGGGGGTCGGTATGGGCGCGACCCACAATGAGGGCGATGATTCCGCAGACGCCAACCGTCATGGCTATTGCTAAGAGTCCGCCCCGGAATCCTCCGTTTGCAGTGCGGAAGAATCCGATGATGTCGGGTCCGAAATAGCCTCCGAGATTGGCAAGCGAGTTAATCACAGCGATTCCAACCGCGGCCGAGAGTCCGGTCATGCGGGAGGTAGCCATGGCCCAGAACGGACCCACCATACCTTCTGCGAACGCCATCCCTATACTCAAACCGGCGACCACGGTGAGGGTTGAATTCCCATAGGCGGCAAGAACGAGTCCGCCGGCGGCAGCAAATGCCGGGACCGCCGTGTGCCAGCGACGCTCTCCGGTTCGGTCAGAAAGCATGCCGACCATGACCATGACAACAACCGTAATCAGGAATGGGAGTATAGCGATGATTCCGGTCCAGAAGTAGGTCATACCAGAAAACGCCCGGATAACGCTTGGCAGCCACAAAGTCACGCCATACATAGTTGTGGATACGCCGAAGTAGACCATCGAAAGCAGCCATATCCGAGGCCGGAACAAGATTTCCCAGTGGCTCTCTCCGCGAGGACTTAATTCGACCTGCCGCTCGCTCTCGAGTCTTTCCAGCAGCCACGACTTTTCGCTACCCGTCAGCCAGCTTGCTTCGTGTGGAGTATCCGCAAGGGTCCAGAACACTGCGGCGCCAAAGCCAATCGCTGGTAACCCCTCGATCAAGAACATCCACTGCCAGCCAGACAAACCGCCGCCGTGAAGTCCGAGCAGGGCGCCTGAAACCGGGCTGCCAATCACACCGGCGAGAGGGTTCGCGGTCATAAACCAGGCCACAGCCCGTGCTCGAGCGCTGGCCGGAAACCAACGCTTCATATAAAAGATCATGCCGGGGAAGAAACCGGCTTCGGCAACTCCGAGGAGGAACCGCATAGCGTAGAAGCTGACCGGACCGCGAATGAAAATCATCAGGCAGGAAATCACGCCCCACGCGATCATCAACGCCGAAATCCAGCGTCGGACACCGAATTTCTCGAGCACCAGATTGCTGGGCAGTTGGAACAGGAAGTAACCAATAAAGAAGATGCCACCGGCACGGCCGATGGCACGTTCGCTAAGCCCCAACTGACCGCGCATCTGCAGGACCGCAAAGCTCATGTTGATCCGGTCAAGATAGGCAACGATGTAAAGGAGGAAGAGAAATGGCATCAGCCGCCACATCAGCCGGGAAACTACTTCGCGTTCGAGGCGGTTGGACGTCGTTTCCAAGGACAATGCGATTCCCCTATCGGTGCGTGGGCTGCCCCGCGACAGCCCGCGGATCCCCTCGACTTCGCTCCGGGCAGACGCAGACGCTACGGGATTCTATCCTATGGCCAGAGTTCTTTTGATTTGCGCGACTATTTGTTCAGGCGAGTCACGAATGTCTATCGTCACCGCGCTCTCAGGTTGTTCAAGGTCTGCCAACTGACTGGAGAGAATCGATTCGCCAGCGAAGTGACCGCGGCGGGAGCGCAGGCGCTCGGCAATTAGAGCATGTGTTCCTTTCAGATAGACGAACCGGACCTGCGGGCTCTCGCTTAGCTTCTCTCGGTACGAGCGTTTCAATGCGGAACAAGCTAGCACGACGTCCTTGTCGGCGGCGATCCATGCGAGGATGGCTGCTCTGAGAAGATTAAGCCAGGGTTCTCGATCTTCATCGGTGAGAGGAATGCCGCTTCGAATCTTGTCCACATTAGATTGCGGATGATAATCATCAGCGTCCGCAAACGTCCAGCCGAGTTGTGAAGACAGCAACGTACCGATTGTCGTCTTCCCCGAGCCAACAACTCCCATCACGATCACGATCATGGGCTACTTTTTAGGGTACTTCTTCTCAGCGCCTGTCCGACTATTGGTGAGAGCGAAACTGCCGTCTACGTCGGCCGTTACCTTCAAGAACTTTCCCTCGCAGTTCTCCTTCACGTTAGCGATGTAGTCGGCATCAACATTGTGGTCCTTGTCGGATTCTGCGGCGTAGTGCAACTGCCAGAGCCCCTCGATGCCCGGAGAATCGTGCACGATCTGCCAGGCGGCCGAGCTCGCCCCTTTGCGGGCTCCGTTATCGATGACTGCCACCCGAGGGCGCAATGCCCACACTAATGCTTTGGGATTCGAAAGGTCTGCTCCATGGTGAGTTACAAGGAAAAGATCAACCGTACCAATAATGTTGGAGGGGCAGGCCAGTTGCAGTTCCTTTTTCTTTGTGAGGTCGCCAAGATCAAGGAAACGGAAATTCCCGTACGTGATTAGAACGCCTACCGACCGCGCATTTTCGGTTGGGTCATCGGGCGCAGCTGGTTCCGCCTTGCAATAGGAATTTTCCGCTCCCGCATCGGAGAGCGGTCCACTGTGCTCGCCTGCGCCGCTCAAAACACGCACATCGATGCCTTTGATTGGCACTTTCCAGCCTGGCTTGACGACCACGTGCGCGTGGCCGGCGATGGCCTTCTCGTATGCCGCGTAATCGCTTCGAGTAACCTGTGAGTCTTCCAGATTTGGACCATGATCGAGGAATGTACCCACTTTGATCCCATCGACGAGTTGCGGAACGCCTCCGACATGATCGCGATGGTAGTGCGTGATGAGGACATAGTCGATCTGGTTAAGCCCGGCCTGGTGCGCGGCGGCCAGGATGCGATCGGCGTCCCGCCCTTCATACCCGGGCCAGCCCGTGTCAATGAGCAATGATTGACCTGACGGGCTGACCACGAGCGTAGCCTGCCCTCCTTCCACATCGATGAAGTAGATCTGCATCGGTTTGGCAGCAGGCACTGCGGAAGAAAAGCTGATCAGCGTAAAAATGCAGCACAAAGCAAGCGCGGATCGACGCATCGGTTGCACCCGAGTGAATGGATTATTTGCGAAGATTATGACACGCGGCGAGGTGGAATCGGGAAGATGTTGAGACCAATCCAATGCTTCACCACGAAGGACGCGAACGAGCACTTAGGAAAGCGAGGATGACTGGCGATCGAGCTACCAGTCGTTATTTGTGTTATCCGACTGTTCCCCGTCGTTCGTGCGGTTCCGCTTCTTGTATGCGAGAACCGTAATGCCAACGGACATAAACATTGGAGGAATAATCAGGACCAGGATTCCAGTGCGCAGACCCTGAATGAACCGATGACTGGAAGCCGCGGCTTGCGTATAACAAAGGGCACAGCTTTGAGCGTAGCCGACGGCGTTCGCGGCTAGGACAAACAGTCCGGCGATTACGGGCTTTGCATAACGGAAAAGCTTCCATTTTTGAATTGACCGCATACTACAACTCCTTACTTCGCGAAGGGCTTCATCACTGCGAGGCGGAAACTGTCAGCCCAGATCATATTCATCATTACCAGCACAAACAGAGTGCCAGGAATCAGCGCCAGACGCAGAGTCGGTTTTTCATCCCGAAGATGCATGAAGAACATGACAGCAAGATAGGCCTGAATTACAGCCAGGGCAAGCATGCGCCAGAGAGAAGGACCCATTGAGACCGCCACGATCACCTGGACTACCGCGATCGCGAGAATGGCTCCATAAACGGCGTAGGTGGAACCCATGCCACTGGACTTCACAGTTTGACTCATCGCAATACTCCTTGAGATCTTCGTGCGCGACTTAGCGCTTCATGTTCAACAGGTAAACCAGCGGCACGACAAACATCCAGACCAAGTCGACAAAGTGCCAGTAGAGGGCCCAGATCTCGATGTGCCGGGCGGTATAGCGACCCGCCTTGTAACTGAGTCCAACGACGACGAGAGCGACCACGCCGCCAACAACGTGCGCCATATGCAATCCAGTAATGGAGAAGAATGCCGCGCCAAACATGGGCGCGCCCCATGGATTCTGGAATAGCCGTGCTCCTTGTCCGATAAGGTTCAGCCATTCTCTGATGTGCAACAACGTGAACAGAAGTCCGCCGGCGGCGGTGATCATTGTCCAGCGGAAGGCGCCGGCTCGATCCTCAGCTTGCGCTGCCCTGACGGCAAATAGAACCGTGAGGCTGGTGCTCACAAGAATGAAGGTCATCAGAAGAGAGTTCCAGATGCTGGCCGCTTCAAATACCTGCGGCCAATCCGCCGCGGAGTTGCGGATGTAGCCATAGGCGAAAAGGACCGCACCGAAAGTGCAGGCATCAGAGATAATGAACAGCCACATCACGAGCTTGCTGGATGGAATGCCGAATGGGCGCTCTTCCATCACAACACCGCCGCTGTGAATTGCGGGTGCGGCGACTGCGGGCTCGATCGCTACATCAACCGAACTCATAATGCCTCCTTGCAAATTGATCTATAGCTTCAGCCACAGAATGAACAGAAGGTAAATCCACAACACTCCCATGAAGTGCCAGTAATAAGACGTGGCATCCATTGTGCTGCGGCGCAACGAATTCGCGGTGCTTCGAAACTTCAACATGACTCGGCTAAGGCCGCCCAACCCACCAAGAACGTGAATTGCATGCACTCCTGTGAGGACGTA